>Ga0247806_10000522_pt1 | contig 23761 bp, 21 predicted proteins | sample UWRJL059202B1_FD_179935 | JGI IMG/M metagenome (GOLD analysis project Ga0247806, IMG submission 179935) | Plant litter microbial communities from Arlington Agricultural Research Station in Wisconsin, United States - UWRJ-L059-202B-1 | ecosystem: Environmental > Terrestrial > Plant litter >... | reverse complement strand
CACCACGTTATTTCTAACCTAAAGCGACCACTCAAAACATGAAGAATTTATACATTACCCTTAGTTTTATGCTCGCCGCCACAGCAGTAACGGCACAGAACCAGGATACCGAGAAAGCCGATAAGCTATATGCCCGCTACGAATATGTAGATGCCGCAAAAGCCTACCTTGACATAAAGGACAAAGACGCTTATGTAAATAAGCAACTGGCAGAAACATATTACAATATGTTCAACACCAAAGAAGCCGTGACCTGGTTTGCCAAGGCAACAGAGATACAGCAGGATGCCGAGACGTATTACAAATATGCCCAGATGCTCAAGGCAGAAGGCAAGTATGAAGAAGCCAATAAGCAGATGGCAAAGTTTGCGTCATTAGCACCAAGCGACCAGAGGGCGGTAGCCTTTAAACAGGACCCCAACTACCTGCCCAAGCTAAGGAACCAGACCAGGCTGTACAACGAGAAGCTGCTGGACATCAACGATGAGAAATACAGCTCGTTTGGCCCTGTGCTTGCCGCCGACAACAACCTGTACTTTACCAGTGCCAGGAACAAAGCCCGCAAGAACTACGGTGTAAAAGAAGAGCCGTACCTGGACCTTTACCAGGCCACCTACAATGCCAACGGCACCTTTAGCGAACCCGTACCGGTAAGCGATGTAAACACCAAATGGCATGACGGCCCGGCAGCAGTAACTACAGACGGCAACACCATGTACTTTGCCAGCGAAAGCTTTAAAGAAAAAAAGCAGTTTGAAAAAGATAAAGTAAACAACCTAAAATTAGGCCAGGTGTACCTTTACAGGGCAACCAAAGAAAATGGCAAATGGGCCAATGTAACGGCACTGCCGTTTAACGACAAAAAATGGTCTACCGGTAACCCTGCGATAAGCAAGGACGGCAGGACCCTGTACTTCGCCTCCGACAGGGAAGGCAGCCTTGGAAGCAGCGACATCTGGAAGGTAGAAGTAAAAGAAGGCAACACCTACGGTGAGCCGGTAAACCTTGGGCCAAAGGTAAACACCGAGGCCAGGGACAACTTCCCATACATAACCGATAACAATAAACTGTTCTTCTCCTCAGACGGAAGGAAAGGCTTTGGGGGGTTAGATGTATTCATGATCGACCTTGGCAAAGGCAGTGATGCCATAAACGTAGGGGCACCGATAAACACCGGGAAAGACGATTTTGCCTTTAGCTATAACGACAGCAAAAAAACAGGCTTCTTCTCAAGTAACCGTGATGGTATTGACAAACTGTACAGCGCTACGCCACTATGTGCGGTAGAAGCACTGGTATTTGTAAAAGACGCCGTAACCGGCAAAGCCATAGCCGCCGCCAAAGTAGCAATACTGGATGACAAAGGCAACGTGATAGAAACAAAGACAGCCGGTAAAGACGGCAAGGCCGACTATACGGTAGACTGCGACAGGGGCTACACGATACAGGCATCGGCAGAAGGGTATGAGAACGGAACCTTCCCGGTAACCCAATCAAGCGGGGGCGTAGTAAACGTGGACGCACCACTGAACCCGATAGCGAAGATCATCAAAGAAGGAGTTGTAGAACTCAACCCTATCTACTTCGAATTCGACAAGAGCAACATCACCAAAGAAGCTGCCTTTGAGCTTGACAAACTGGTAGAAGCGATGAAAACACAGCCGGAGCTTGTAATCATGGCCAAGTCGCACACCGACAGCCGTGGTAGTGACCAGTACAACATGAGCCTGTCTAACCGCAGGGCAAAGAGTACGGTACAGTACATCATCTCTAAAGGTATCGCCAAGAACAGGATAAGTGGCCAGGGCTATGGCGAGAGCCAGCCTAAGGTAGCCTGTGGCGAGAACTGCACCGAAGAGCAGCATGCTCAGAACCGAAGGAGTGAATTCCTTATCGTGAAAAAATAGATTGCAATAAGCAACAGGCAATTGCAATATGCAATAAGCGAAAGCCTTAACAAACCAAATACAATGAAGAGCGGCTCCGGAAATGGAGCCGTTTTTTTTATGGGTTTTTGCCACGAATTACACAAATTATGAGGGTGTCGTGTAGAGACGCAATGCATTGTGTCTCTACAAGGAAATGCAACTTTTTGCGTGAGGGATAGAGCGTAAAGCCCACAGCAATGGCGGAGGAACGAAGCCGTTGTGAGGACTTGCAGCGATAGCCCGACGCGAAACGAAGTGGAGCGGCACGCCCAAATAATCTACGTTAAATAACAATATTTCACTACTTGATATAAAAAAGCAGGACATAACGCCCTGCTTTTTTAACTATTATATAAAAACTGTTACTGTTTCACTATCCTGAAATGACTCTCTTTTACACCATTAGTTACTTTAAAGAAATAGACCCCGTTTGCAAACTGAGTAATATCGGCATCAATAGTGGTAGTGTTGATTGTTTTATTAAAGAGCATTTGCCCTGCAACATTATAAACTGTTATACCTGTTATACCTTCGGGCGATATTATGGTAACGGTGCCACTCGTTGGGTTAGGGAAATACTGGAGGCTTGTAAATGTATTTTGCTCTAAGCCAAGCGCACAGGATACGGTAGCACTCCAGCCTGCCCCGTTTTCGAAAGGGTCTGAAACAAACTCGAAAGTCAACGAGCCATCAGGTGCTGTACTTGTAAAGGGTCCGGGGTTTTCTGTACCGCTGTAAGCACCCAGTAATGGCGAATCGGTATCGGGACCATCGTAAACATACAGGAAGTCAAAATCCTGCTCAGTATCAAAATTATTAAAGGTTACCGTTAAACTTTGGGTAGCATTTTCCGGCTTTATAGTACGTATTAAATGCTGGTCGTTAGGGTAATTGCCATTAGCATTTGTATCTCTAAAAATTGCACCACCACACCAGTTTGCTGCCGTGGCAAAAACAAATTGCTGAGATTCTGCCTCCCTGTCGTCTGTACATACAGGCCTGATGCTAAATTTATAGTACGTATTAGCTGTAAGCCCGGTTACGGTAAAACTGTTTACAGCTACCTCACGCCAGTTTGAAACTGTGCCGTTTAAAGACGCGTACCCTACCTGCCATGGCCCAGTATTTTGGTCTGACCATGTTATGGTAGCCGATGTTAAGGTACTGTTTGTTACCGCAAATTTAGAAACGGTATTAAAACATGTATTAATACAATCTGTGCTTAGGCAAGACGACGACGCTACATGGTTAATAATACGAGCGGCAGGCTGAGGGCCAAAACCGTTTGCAAAATTTATACCCACACCATCTACAAGGTGGCAGTAGCTCATTATGGTTCCCTGATTATCGGGTATGGGGCCTGTTTCGCAATCACCCTCTACGTAGCCCGCTATAGTACCACAGCCATCTATTGCTGTGCTGTTGCCATTCCAGTAACAGCCATGTGTATGGGGCGAGCCAAAAAGGTGGCCCAGTTCATGAGTTACAACCTCTACTGTCCATGAAAATAAGGGTACATCTTCAAAATCAAAAAACACATCGCTAAAACTCACATTCTCTTCCGAACATAAACCGCCTATGGCTATAGCTACACCGCCAAGGCCACCACCATTTGTGGTAACAAGCTGGCCGGCATCGCCATCAAAAACGGGGCGCAGGCTATAAAATTCTTCAAGATAATCTGATGATGACTCGCCAAAATAAGGATCGGGCGTTGTCCAGACGTAAACTGATTTTAAAGCAACAGTAATACCATCGTTATCATACAAAGTCTGCACATTATTAAAAATTGAAGCCATCCAGTTTGTGGCAAGATCGGTATCAGAATCATTGGCAAGGTAAATGTCGTTAGCCAGTTCAAAATAAGTAGTAACACAATGCTCTGTAAACGTTTCGCGCCTGTTGTTATTTTGAGCCGGTAAAGCACCGCTATCTGAAACGGCGCATGTAAATGGATTGCTTATACTAAGCATGGCATCGCTGTAAATAATGTAGTTTTTCAGGTTTCCCGCCGTTTGCATCCTGCCTACTACAAGGTTGTTAATACCTGTAGCAGAGATTATACCATTCATTTCCTTTTCATAAAAGTTGAATGATACCAATGAGTTGGCATCTCCTTTTACAATACCGCGATAGTGCGCACCGTCTGTCCACGGTATGTTTGCCTGTTTATCGGTATCGGCATGAAAACCTTTGGCTAAAACCTCCACACGGTAAAGCACAACCTCGATAGTACTGCCATTATATGGTATTGCCAGCTCTACAAACGGATATTTGTTATTTGCTATACTTTGAAGTACACGCCTGTTAACGGTAGCAAATGTTGCGTTACTTACCACAGTGCTAGTTTGAAGCGATGTTGCAACCGTGAGCGGCATAAACTTGGTAAAATGTGTTTTAGCCTGGGTAAGCTCCTGTACCCTGGCTGCAATTTTGTGCTGGCCGTAAAAAGTTATAGCACTAAGGAGCGCTATGATAAGCGTAATTTTTTTCATCTTGATAATGGAGTAAGGTATGTTAATCCTTAACGTAATTAATTTTATTTTATCTGATAAACAACTGTGCGGTGTTAAATTATTTTATTTACGTTTGTTGCTGCGGCTTGGTTTTTATGCAAAAATTATGGCGCCGTAAAAGCGCCATAATAGTCATCCTTTAAAATGATCTTACAACTATTATTACAGGCTTTTAAGGTCTTTAATAACTTTAAAGGCTAGGTCTACCTCCTGCTCGCTTACCAGTATGGTAAATTCGAAAGATGTAGAGATAACCTCTATAATAATAATGCCTTCCCACGCCAGCCTCTGGAAAATGTAGTAGTATACACCGGGTGTAGACACATTTTCTTTAGGAAGTTTTACTGTAATAGATGCCAGGTTGTCGTTACGCTCTATTTGCTTCTCGTCTGCAAAAAGGCGGTCTACCACCGGGCTCATAGATGCACTTACCACAATGTTTGTTTCGTTAACGCCACGCGATGATGTATAAAACACCTCCGGGTTTGCGTTTACGCTTGTTATCAGCTCTGCCTGTTTGTTCAGGATGGTGTCAGATACTGCAAACGTGTAATCTGTAAGCGATGAGCGAACCGTAATTTCGCCAATGCCCTTAAGTACTTTAACAATCTTGTGGTTAACCCTAAAATCAAGATCTTCGCTAAGCCTCTTTAAAGACATTACCACAGCACCCTGCTTTACATCTTTACCAAGCTCCTGCTCGAGCTCTGGCATCATGTTGCGGGCCAGCGATGTTAGGTTAATAATTCCCTGAGAAAGCGCACTGAGTAAAAATGGCTTTGTCTTAATGTAGTGCTCTACTACACTCGAAATTGTTTTCATAGCTAAATAGTTGTGTTTGTTGTTGTTGTTGTGGGCACAAATATATAAAATAAAACAATTTGTTAAATCCTTAACATTCTAAAAATAATAAAATGCGTCTTCTAAGTGCTCAATTTCATAGTTTTTATTGTTCTTAAAAATGGCTATAATATCAAACCGGGCTTCACTGTCAAGGTCGTTCGTAATTATATATTCGTTTACGGCTTTTACCAATAGTTGAATTTTTTTTGGTTTCACGAAATCCTGCGGCAACCCAAAATCGACCGATGATCGGGTTTTAACCTCAACAATGGCAAGTACATTACCCTTCTGGGCAATAATATCTATCTCTGCCTTCTGGAAAACCCAGTTAGTGTCTAAAATTTTATAGCCTGCCTTTTCAAGAAAATCTATTGCCAGTTCTTCACCCAGCTTTCCTAATTCGTTATGTTCTGCCATAATAACATCTCACTGTATAAAAACCCTAAAACTATTTTATATTATGTAAAGCTATCTAATTTTATATAATTAGTATGTTTTAAATCAGACAGTTAATAGCTAACTTATTCAAAAACAATTTTAGTACCTGTTGCCGAAACATCGAGGGTTATTTGCTTACCCATTATTAATGTGCGGTTGTCCTGAATATGCCCTGCCGGGAAGTTAAAGCAAATGGGAATGTTATATTGCTTAGTAATATCCTGAATGATTTGTAACGCATCATGCCCCCACGGAATATCGTTATCGCGCATTTTACTCATAGCTCCTATAATAATACCTTTTACATCTTTAAAATAATCGTTGCGGTCCAGGTTCATCATCATGCGGTCTATGTGGTACAGATATTCGTCCAGGTCTTCTATAAAAATAATTTTGCCTTTATAATCAGCCTCTGATTTACTCCCCATAATACTGTACAGTACCGACAGGTTTCCGCCAACAAGTTCGCCCGTTGCCCTACCCATTTTATTATAAGGGTGTGATGGGATATTGTAACTAAGCTTCTCTCCAAAAAGCGCCTTGCGGAAACTCTCTATTGCCTCCGGGCTGGCACTTTTAGCACTTATGCCCACAAGGGCGTGCATGGTGGCAATATTCATCGTATTTATGTGGCTGTGCAGCACAGTAGCATCGCTAAAGCCAATAAACCATTTGGGTTTCTTTTTAAATTTTGTAAAGTTAATGCGGTCTACAATGCGCACAGTACCGTAGCCACCCTTGCCGCACCATATTGCTTTTATCTTTGGGTTATCGAGCATTTCCTGCAGGTCGGTAGCGCGTTGCCAGTCGGCGCCGGCAAGCTGGTTGTTGTCCAGTCCTATGGTTTTACCTATAACCACATTAAGCCCCCAGCTTTTAAGCAGGGTAATGGCGGGCTGCAATGGTGCGAGGTCTACCTTACGGGCGGTGGCAAGTATACCCACGGTATCGCCCTTGGTAAGATATGGAGGAATTTTCATTGCAGTTTGCGCGTAAAGCCCATTGGTAAAAACAAGGAACGCTATAAAGAACAGGGGAAATTTAATTTGCATTGACGGTCTTTTTCAGGTTAAGCAAACTTAGTAAAAACTTTACAGCCACTAATAGTTGAGCGATATAACAGATGTAGCAATCTGTATATTATGCATTTTCTATTTTTTTTACCCTATTACACAACATATTTCATTAAATTTAGCAAAACATTAAACAATCATCATGAAACACTTTTACAAACTCCTTTTACTTACCCTATGTTTATCTGCTTTTACAGCAAATATAACCAATGCACAGTGCAGTGGGTTTCCTGCAGCATCTACTACGGTTGCAGCCAATACATCGGTATGCCTTACAGAAAATGTTGCGCTATCTTTAGGAACTACATACAGCGACTCTTTTACGTACCAATGGCAGTCATCTGTAAATGGTGGGCAGTGGGGCGACTTAAGTGGACAAACCACTGCTACACTTGATATACTGAATATAGGCACAAGATATTATCGCTGCAAGGTAACCTGCATTACCTCTTTAATGCCAACCTACAGCAACTCTATACTTATTACAGCTACCGGACTTGCCTGCGAAGGACAAACATTATGCGAAACCGCCCCGGCAACATCTAACATACTGGTTACCGGTACAGACGTTTGCGGAGGCAGCGTGGTAACATTTACATTAGATACAGAATATACTAACAACGAAACGTTTCAGTGGCAATATGCTGGTTTTAATGGGTTTTTTATTACTATCCCGGGAGCTACATCGGCATCTTACACTACAACTGTAACAAATACTTTTGATTACAGGGTAGTTATTACGTGTGAGGCAGGAAACCTTTCTACCACAACAGCATCTATAGAACTTGAAGTTAACAATACACCACCGGCACTGGCAGACCCTGCACCGCAATTTTGTAATGCATCTACCGTAGGCGACCTTATTGATGCCATTACTATAACAGGAACAGATATATTGTATTATGACACCATTACAGGCGGAGAACCCTTAGCCCTTACAACTCCTTTAGATACAAGGACATATTATGCAACACAGGTTGTTAACGGCTGCAGGAATGTTACGCGGACACCAATAGTGGTTATGCTCAGCGAAGTTATACTTGATGAGCCGGAGAATGTTACCACATGCGATACCTATGCGCTTCCTTCCTTAAACAGGGGTAATTACTATACTGCTACGGGCGGTCCGGATGGCGAAGGCGACATAATAGAACCTGGCACTTTGATTACTACTACCCAGGATGTTTATGTTTATGCAGCAACCGGCGGACGTGGAAACTGTACTGCCGAAGTTAGTTTTACTATAAATGTAGAGCCTACACCGGCACCAACGGGAGATGCGATACAAACTATAGTTGGGAGTGATGAAGCGCCGGCTTTTGTGACGGATATTGAGGTACAGGGCGCTGATGTGTACTGGTATTTAACCGCCGAAGATGCAGTAGCGCCTAATGCTGTCCCTGTACGTTTAGACACCCCGCTGGTAAGCGGCACAACTTATTATGGCACACAGCTTTTAAATGGCTGCAGGAGCAATGAGCCTCTTGCTGTAACTGTACGGTTGGTTACCCTGGGTATTACAGGCCCTGAAGCAAAATTGTTCTCTTACTATCCTAACCCTGTAAACGATGTTCTTACCGTATCGCACCCATCGGGTATTACATCGGTAACTATTTACAATTTGTTGGGCCAGCAATTAACTTCTAAAAAAGCTGATGCCGTAAATGCCACAATAGATATGACCGCACTAACTGCAGGTACTTACATTGTAAATGTAACTGCTGCAAACAACACCGTTAAAACATTGCGTGTGGTTAAAAAATAAAAAAGTTTACATTTTACTATACTATCCCGGCTGCAAGTTGCAGTCGGGATTTTTAATTTCAGGCCTATACTATTTGCAACGATACACCCAAAACATGAGCTATATAGTTTGCCCAATATTTCGTATTTTTGCATATTAAACCATAAGAAGAAATGTTACACGACCCGAAACGATATACTGTTACTGCTGCATTGCCCTACACTAATGGGCCCATACATATAGGCCACCTTGCCGGTGTTTACGTTCCTGCCGATATCTACTCCCGTTTCCTGAGGCTTCAGGGGCGCGACGTGGCTTTTATTTGCGGTAGCGACGAGCACGGCGTAGCCATATCTATGAAGGCTAAAAAGGAAGACATTACACCACAGCAGGTTATCGATAAATACCACCACATCATTAAAACAAGTTTTGAAGATTTTGGTATATCATTCGATAATTACTCGCGCACATCGGCTAAGGTACACCATGATACGGCATCGGAGTTTTTTAGGAAATTGTATGATGCCGGCGACTTTATTGAAGAGGTTACAGAACAGCTGTATGATGCACAGGCAGAACAGTTCCTGGCCGACCGTTTTGTGATAGGCACCTGCCCAAGATGTGGCCACGGCGAGGCGTATGGCGACCAGTGCGAAAACTGCGGATCATCGCTTAACGCTACCGACCTTATTAACCCAAAAAGTACCATTACAGGCACTACCCCTATATTAAAATCTACCCGCCACTGGTTCTTACCATTAGACAGGTATGATTCCTTTTTACGCCAGTGGGTACTGGAAGGCCACAAAAGCGACTGGAAACCTAACGTTTTTGGCCAGGTAAAATCATGGCTGGACGAAGGGCTTAAACCCCGTGCCGTAACCCGCGACCTGGACTGGGGTATCCCGGTTCCTGTAGAGGGTGCAGAGGGTAAAGTGCTGTACGTTTGGTTTGATGCTCCTATTGGCTACATATCGTCTACTAAAGAGTGGGCTGCCCGCGAAGGTAAAGACTGGGAACCCTACTGGAAAAGCGAAGATACCAAACTGGTACACTTTATAGGGAAAGACAATATTGTTTTTCATTGCATTATATTCCCTGCCATGCTTAAGGCAGAGGGCACTTACATTTTACCTGATAATGTGCCTGCAAACGAGTTCCTTAACCTGGAAGGCAACAAACTTTCTACGTCTAAAAACTGGGCGGTGTGGCTGCACGAATATTTACAGGATTTTCCGGGCCAGCAGGATGTATTGCGCTACGCCCTAACCAGTAACGCACCGGAGACTAAAGACAACGATTTTACCTGGAAAGATTTCCAGGCTCGTAATAATAATGAGTTGGTTGCCATTTTTGGTAACTTTATAAACCGCGTTGTGGTGCTTACCAATAAGTATTACGACGGGCACGTACCTCAGCCTAATGAGTTTAGCGATGTAGACGAGGCTACACTGACCGAACTTCGCGCTTACCCTGCCGTTATTGCAAGCAGCATAGAGCGTTACCGTTTTAGGGAAGCATTAGTAGAGTTAATGAACCTTGCCCGCCTTGGTAATAAATATCTTGCCGACGAGGAGCCGTGGAAGGTTATTAAGACTGACGAGGAGCGTGTTAAAACTCAAATGTATGTGGCGTTGCAAATTGCTACGGCACTATCTATATTAAGTGAGCCGTTCCTGCCATTTACTGCCGCAAAGCTTAAAAATATATTGAAGCTGGATGCGATGCCGCAACCGGTTTCTGTATTTGGTATTGTAGACGAAACGCTTAGCGCTAACGATGCAAGGGTTAACAGCCACAAAACTTCGTGGAACGACGTTGCCCTTAAGCACGAACTTATTGCGCCAAACCACCACATAGGCCAGGCAGAGTTATTATTCGCCAAAATTGAGGACGAGGAAATACAGAAACAGGTAGACCGTTTAGAAGCTACTAAAACCGCTAACAAAGCAGAGAATAAAATAGTGGAACCACAAAAAGACCTTATTACGTTTGACGATTTCAGCAGGATGGATATCCGTACAGGAACTATTCTTGAAGCCGAAAAGATGCCGAAAGCTAATAAATTATTAATACTTAAAGTAGATACCGGTCTTGATGTGCGCACTATTGTGAGTGGCATTGCCGAGAGCTTTAAACCCGAAGATATTATAGGCAAACGTGTAAGCGTGCTGGTTAACCTTGCGCCCCGCAACCTGCGCGGTACAGACAGCCAGGGCATGATACTTATGACCCAGAATGCCGAGGGTAAATTGGTATTTATTAACCCGGATGCAGATGGTGTGGGTAACGGGGAAATGATTAGTTAAGGCATAAGTATATAAATTAGTACATAAAGCAGGGCGGCTTCCGAAAGGGAGCCGCTTTTTTTATTAAAAAAATAATGTTGTAAATCAGTAACTTATAATATTTTTAATTAATTTTATTAAGAATATTCCTGACAATAAAACCACCACCTTATGAAAAAATTAATTCTCTCATTAATGCTGCTGCATTTATTTGCGCTAACACATGCACAAACTAATCCTACACTTGCTGTTGGACTCGAAACCCTAACCATGAACAAAGGCACTATAGATGTAGAAGTGCTTACTAAAATTATCATGGAAAAACAGAAAGAGCTAAAAGGCGAAGCCTTAAAACGCTTTATGTTTAAAATGTTTCCGCAGTCTAACTACACCACTAAGTTTTATATTCAAAACTGCCTAAATGTTTTGCTTAACGAAAAGAATCCAAAAGTTATAGAGAAAGAAGTCCTGGAACTTACTACTAACTACGCGTTGGCTCTTGGTGTGGCGTATGCTTTTGTTAAAATAGATGGCGAAGAAATAAGGAATGCCAACAGTGCCTATTTAGAATATACTGCCAATACGGAAAACCCGGATTTGGTAAAAGCTGATGATTATATTACCCTGATACATAAAGTGAGAGGGGATCGCTTTCTATGGACTTTTTTCCAGAGAAACCTGTTAAGAAAAGAAATGCGCAAATTCAGGATACAGGATAAATTAGATTTGATTTTAAAAAACGGATCACAGCCAAAAAATATGTTTAGCCTTGCTAATAACCGCAGGGAGATAAAAGCTAAAAGCAGGCGGATAAAAAATAAAGAAACAATTATTTTTAAAATAAAACAGAACCGCGAAGTAACTGCCGAAGATAGCATATACAACATGCTTAAAGATGCCTCAAAAGTTGTTTATGATAATGCAAAAGGGCTTGACAATCCAAGAAGAATAAAAAGACATTTTAGGAAGTTAAGATTTGATAAGTTAAGAGATGATTTGAATAAAAATACTGAATTTCAAGTATATATAAATAAATTAGTTGCTCAAAACTATAAAATAGATTCTTTAATTAATACATTAATAGATAATTCAAAGAAAAAAAATCAAAAAAAAGTCAATTCAAACGAAAAATCGAATATCGAACTTTTAAAAATTAAAGACAGCCTTGCTAATATAATTAAAATCAATTATGATTCACTTAAAAAAACACATGTAGATATTGCAGATGTAGATAAATTGATTTCAAAAGCTAATGATTTATCGGATAAAGAAAAAAATATTAACGCGCTTGTAACGTATAGTGAAATTATTAAAATAGAGGCTTTAAATAGTGTTTCAGATGATATTGAAAAACAAAAAATGTTTAATGGTGCTAAAAAAATCAATAATATATTAACAAACGTCAAAACAGATACATTAAGTTTCGTGACATTGTATAATAAAGATAATTTAACATTATATAAAAAATTAACTGCCCACAAAAAGAAAATCAATACATTGTTTGAAGCCAAAAAAAATGAGGTCAATAAGTCAAAAGATGCTATTGCGATAAAAGTTAAAGAAGAACAGTTAAAAACACTTGCAAGTAATCAGAAACTTGTTAATGATGAATTGGAAGAGTTATTACCTTTTGAAATTCCTTTCGGTCATGTTCTGGACGTTGTTAGTCTGTCGCTATCTGATATGAATTCATTACAAAAAAAAGGTTTTTTTAAAAACAAAATTGATTACCGAACAGATGATTTTTATTTAAGTCTTGGCGAATTAAAAGCAGGCAGGATTTATAGGGATTCACTTAACAATCTTAAAAACAGTATCTGTAAAAAAATAAATCCATACATTGAGCATTATGATGTTATAAAAGAATTAATTCAGATTGCTGCGGTAAAAGATAAGTCTAAAATAATTGATGGACTACAAGAACAAGCGGCTATATTAATAAATAATACAAGTTATATTAGTGGGAATCATGATTCAAAAGCTTTAGAAAAAGTATTAAATGAAATTCCATCATTTAAATCCATTAACAATGATGACAAATCAAGACTTTTAAAATCTATTAATGAAAAATTTCTTTTAAACATAGGTAGTCCACTGGATGCTAAAAGTACTAAATTAAAATCACTGATAAATGAAATTATTGAATACAGCAAGTTTTTAGAATCCTACAATGCAAATAAACAATTAATAAATAATTTAAGCGAAATAAGTGCAAATAATGATGTAGCAAAACTCTTTAAGCAAGTACAACTATTAAACAGTATTTCACATAATTATACAAAAGAATTCTTAGACGTTTATTCTGTTAAATTTGATTCAGATTTTAAAAATTATGAAGATGCTATTAAACTAAGTGACTACTTAGATATTAAATCGATAGATGCTTCACGTGACACCCTAAATTCACCAATTGCAAACGAAATAAATAAACATGTTGAGCAATATAGCCAAACTGGCAATCTTAACAATTTAGTTGAAATAGAGAAGCTATATCAGATATTGAAAGATAATAATTTGCCTAACCCAATTAGAATATCTACAACCGAAATTAATAAGAAGATAAGCAATACAAAAGCCTCATTTGAAAAAATAAATGATACAGTTGCTAATGATTTAGAAAATAAAATTAAATCAAACTATAAAGAGATTGCAGGTGATAACGGATTTTACAAAGATTTTCTAAATACAACTTTTAAAAATTTGATTATAGAAAATAATTTAGACAGCAAAGGTCTCGATACCATAGTTTTAAATAAATCTTCTAAGCTCTTTTCTGACTTATATTCTAATTTAGACAACATAATAAAATCAGAAAAAATAACTTTAGCTGACATTAATTTTCTTGAAAAAGATATCGCTAAACTATTAGTTGAACTTAAAGTAAGAGATAGTAGTGAAGAAAATGATAAGATTTATAAAGATCTTATGAATAATACTTTTTTATTAGTACCTCTTCTTAAAATAAAGGCACTGCAAGGTTTTGAGTTAGGTATATACAACGAAGAACTCATGACCCTGTTCGAGTTTATAGCCAACTTAGATAAGCTTGACAAAGCAGAAACCTTTACCAGTATAGTAGATATGTTGCGTACAGGAAGTAAGAAAGTAGAAGATAACCTTAAAGACGGTAAGTTTAAAAATGAATATACCATTTTTACGAATGCCGTTAAAAAGTATACGCTTATTAATACCAACGAGAATTATGTAGAGGTAGATGTAGCATCATTTTTAAGCGACCTTCAAACGCATTTTAACCGTAACGATACATCGGTATTATCGTTATACCTGTCTATTGGCTTAAACGAAAATGTATTTCTTAAAAAGAATTTTGTAATGCCCGGCGTAAGCGGCGATACTATTAATAATATAGGTTTTGCATCGGAAAAGCTTGGGGTTAAAGTAAGGCTTCATAGCTTTAAAAAATATGGCGGGTACCAAAACGTAATTAAAGATGATGTTTACCTTAATAAAAAAGCCCCATTTATAAACGACCTTTATGCTGTTGTATATGGTTCGGGACTTTTATACTCATTAGCAAATACAGCTACCGATACTAATTTTGATTTTGCACACGTGGGTGCAGGTGTAGGGCTTCGCTTTTATAATGCGCTCGATGTTAACTTTACCATAGGTTTCCCATTTGTTAAAAACAGTAATTTTGGAGACAATGCCTTTTTAGGGCTTGGGCTTGATATACCATTAGGCGAATACCTTGAAAAATTAGGCAAGTAGCCCACAAATTTTATAAACAGGCAGTAAGTAATTTATAATTACTTTAACTGGCTTGTTTTTTGATACAGTTTTATCAGCCCGTTATAATTTAATACCTTTAGGTGTTAAACTAACGGGCTGTATTTATAAGCACTGTATATGAAAAAGCTATTCTCAGTTTTATTTATTATCTATTTTAACCTTGCCTTTAGCCAGGTTGTACTTTCTACCCACAACTTAGACCTAAAAAAATCAAGGGACTACCACGAAATCCTTGCTGCACCAGAGGCTAAGAATCATGGTGTGGTAGTATTTGCATCAGATAAAAATACAGTTACTGCATTGCAGTACACGCGAGTGCTGTATTATAAAGACAGCCTTGCTACCGAACGCCCTGATGATGACGAGTATAATTTTATGGCGGGTTACAGCTACAACGAAAGCGGGCATCCATCGGCGTATTGGGCTAATTCTGACTTTACAAAAATTCAGGAACTGCATTTTGATTTCGACACTAAAACCGTAACCGATTATAATTTTGCACTGCCTTTTACAAACGAAGATATACTAAGCACCTTTAGCGAGAACAATTATTTTTACATATTATCGCTGCCAAAATTAGGCTCTAAATTAAAGCTTTATGTTTTTTATGAAGGCCGCTACCTGCTACGTTCGTTAGATTTTTCTTCGTTTACTTTTAAGGATGCCGATAACCACCCTACAACGTTGCGTAAATTGTTAGAAGATTATACCATACAGAAAATTGAATCAGACTCCTATAACCCATTGCCGGCCACTGTAGGTAAAGTAAAGCTGTATGTCTCAGAAAAAGCTTTGCAACTTACTTTCGACCAAAATGAATTGTACACGCAGGTCTTTACAATAAACACGGTTAATTACGGTGTTTCCGAAAAAATAATTCCGCAAATATTAATTGAAGATAGTACCTCTAATTCGTTCCTGCAAAACGACAAGTTGTACCAGGTTACCCTTAATGACGAGGAACTTAACCTGTCTGCAACAAACATACTTACAGGCGTGGTACTAAAAGCCTACAGGGCCGGTAAAGAAGATACAATTACCTTTAAAAATTCGCCATTGCTGGAACAAACCGGCGACAGGCACAGTAATGAGTTTAAGAACACTAAGAAATTTCTTCGCAAGGCAGCTTCGGGCGATGCGGCAGTATCTGTATACCAAACGCCAAACGATGTTATGGTAGTTACAGGCACCATCCGTACTATTATGCCTACAGGCGACCTTATTTTAGGTGCAATGATGAGTGGCGCTACAATTGCAACAGGTGCAGGGAGCGGAGATATGCTGGGAATGTTTCCCGGTAACACGCAGACAATATATTTCGAGAGTCTTTTTGACGAAAACTTTAACCACAAGCCACTACCCCAGCAAAGGCTCGCTGCCGATTATATAGGCCAGTATATTGCCGGCCACGAAAAGGCTGTTAGTATGGAAACCGTTTTTAAATATGATTATTATTATGTACTTGGTTTTTATGATGTTAAGGCCAAAAAATATGTAATGGTAAAATTTCAGGACGATTTTGTAGAGTAATTAACGGTATCCTGCCTCATTAGGTTTTACATTTGCAGTATATTTATTACACCTTAAAATGCCCACTATTTTAAACCTCGATACCTGGCCGCGTAAAGAACATTTTGAGTTTTTCAGTAAATTTGACGAGCCTTTTTTTGGCGTAGTTGCAAGTATAGATTGTACAAAAGCGTATACAGCCGCAAAGCAAAAAGGTATCCCTTTCTTTTTATATTACCTGCACAAAACGCTTATAGCCGTTAATAGTATTGAAGCTTTTAAGTACCGCATTGCTAATGGCGAAGTACTTGTTCATGATACCATAAATGTATCATCTACGGTTATGCGCAACGATACTACCTTTGGTTTTTCGTTTATGCCTTACCACTTAGATATTTTAGAATTTGTTGCCAATGCCCAAAAGGAAATTGAACGTGTTCGCAGCACTCCGGGCTTATTTACAAGAACCTTTGATGAGGATAACCTAATCCATTTTTCTGCATTGCCGTGGGTAAATTTTACTTCATTATCGCATGCGCGTAGTTTTACGTTCCCGGATAGCTGCCCTAAAATATCAGTCGGGAAAATGGTGATAAGCAAAGATGGGGTAAAAACCATGCCGGTATCGGTACACGTACATCACGGACTCATGGATGGTTACCATGTAGGGTTGTTTTTTGAGGCATTACAAATAGCAATGAATGGGGAGTAATTTGTTTTTATTTTCTTCTAAGATTATACTATTAGGGAATGATGTAGAAATTAAAACAAACTTCCCTGTACCGGCGGGCATTCATGATCTAACAACCATTTTTTGCGCCAAAGTCCGCCTGCATAACCTGTAAGCGAGCCATTGCTGCCTATAACGCGGTGGCAGGGAACAACAACCCACAGCGGATTTTTACCATTGGCAGCTGCTACAGCGCGAATAGCCTTTACATCGCCCAATTGTATTGAAAGTGCCCGATAAGAGGTTGTGGTGCCAAAGGGTATTTTTAGCAGTGCCTCCCAAACCCGTTTCTGGAAATCAGTCCCGGCGGGGTTTATTTTAAAGTCGAAATCATTACGCCTACCGCCAAAGTAATCCTGTAACTGGATTATAGCCCCTCGAAGATCATGAGGGATAGCGCCGGATAAAGGAACATCATCATCTAAAATGGATATTTGGGTAATGCCAAAGGCATCGCCTGTTATGCGGGCAATGCCAAGGGGAGTTTTAATATATGCCTCATCCATAGTATTAAAGTCTTACTGTAAAGATACATACTACACTATTTAATCAGTATCTTCTAATTCAAAAATATCGTTTACATTTTTCTCAAACAATTTTGCAAGTTTTAAGGCAAGCACGGTAGAGGGTACATACTTACCCGCTTCGAGCGCATTTATGGTTTGCCTGCTCACATTTACGCGTTCGGCAAGGTCCTGCTGTGTGAAGTTGTGTATGGCGCGCTGCACTTTTATGTTATTCTTCATTTTGTGTAGTGGTATAAAAGCGGTACATTTTAATCCTGAAGAGTATAATAAATATAAGCAGCTGAGAGAACATGGCACCCATTAACACATTTAAAAATGGCAACCCATATACAAACAGGTAGCAAAATAACAGTATACCATAATTTGCAATGGTAGCCCATGCAAGGCTGTGCAGGCGGATAGATTGTACCATCTCGTCTTCATGCCTTTCTTTAGCAAAGGCAAATACAATCCCGCTAACGATTACAATTGTAGCGAGTATCTCGTCTAAAATTGAATTTTCTATCCAGCCAAAGAAGTCGTTTTTGCCCAGAAAGCCATCGTTGCCTATAATGGCAAAAACTTTTGCCTTATACTCAAAATTGCCATACTGTTCGAATGTATAAAAACTCACAAATGCTATAAATGATAACACAAATAAAATACCGCTTATAGTTTTAAGCCGGTGCGGAAATAAATAACTTGTTTTCATGATTGATGATTTTATTTTAAGCTAATGTAAAACAAAATATTCAATATGTAAAATAAACTTTACATTTTGTAAAAATATTTTTACTTAAGCATTTTACTGCATCGTGCAAAAACAAAAAAGCCCCCGGTTTCCCGATGGCTTTTATTAACCTTATGTATAGAGGGTTATTATTGTTGTGTAGGGCCGTTAGCCGGAGCAACTACAGCAGCACCTGGGTTTACTTTACCTTTTATAGTAAGTACTTTGTTTTGCTCTGTATCGTTAGCTGTTACAGTAATAGTTTTTGTAAATGCACCTTCGTTAGCAGCATTGTAAGTAGCAGTTACATTACCGCTTTCTCCCGGTTTTATAGGAGTTTTTGTCCATGTAGGAGTAGTACAGCCACATGAAGCTTTTACATTTGTAAGAAGGATAGTTTGTTTAGATGTATTTTTAAAAGTAAATTCGTGAGTAACCGGTTTACCTTTTTCGATATCGCCAAAGCTGTAAACATCTTCTTTAAAAGTTAAGCCTGTAGGCTTTTGTTCTACCGGTGTAGCGGCAGCCGGAGCTACAGCAGCTTTTACAGGAACACTTGCTGATTTTACATCTTTTTTAGCAACCTGTTGTGCGTTTGCAGAGAAAGAAAGGAATAAAGCCCCTGCTACTGCGAATAAAGAAAGTTTAAGAGTTTTCATAATTACTTAAATACTATTAGTTAATAAATGTTTTTTAAAAATTGATATTACAAATATATTTACTTATTGCCACAAAGTTGTTAACCTGTTTTAAACTCTTGTTAACAACATGTTAACGGGTTGTGGCTGTGCATATTTTATAGTAATATCGGTATTGCAATTTACGTTAACATACACATATAAGCAAATTACATTCCAAAAATTGAAATTCAATAAACTAAATATCATTGTTTTAATAGGGCTGCTCGCAATTGTGGGGGTTATTGCCATGCAATTAGCCACCCTAAATCAGGCCTATACCTTTGAAAAAAAGGAACTTGGCGAGAAAATACATTTTGCCCTGCAGGATGTGGTTACAAAAATTTACAGGGATAATAAAAGCGAACAACCGGCCACAAGCCCTATAAAAAAAATATCGGAAGATTATTATGTGGTAAATGTCGATGACGTTTTTGAGGCAGATATCCTCGAAATTTATTTAAAGAACGAATTCCAGAAGGTAAAGCTCGATATGGATTATGAGTATGCCATGTACAATTGTGGCAGCGACGAAATGGTGTACGGAGAGTACATAACCATGAACAGCAGCGATAAAGAGAAACTTACCTGCAAAAACTGCTTTACCAAACGCCCGGGGCTGGTATATTACTTTGCCGTGAGGTTTCCGCAATTGCGCCATAGTTATATAACATCGTTACAACAATACTGGGTATATACCGGCGTGCTGCTTTTAGTACTTGTAATATACGTGTACTCTGTATTATTATTACTGCGCCAAAAAAAGTATACAGAACTGCAAAAAGATTTTATTAATAACATGACGCATGAGTTTAAAACCCCGCTGTCGTCTATACTTATAGCATCTAATTATGCCGTTAAGCAGGAGGCTATCGAGACCAACCCCAAGCTTAGCAAATACCTTAAAATAATTATAGAGCAAAGCAACAAGCTTAACCAGCATATAGAACGTATACTATCTGTAGCTAAAACAGAGGGGAGTATAGTATCGCTCGAAAAAAAGACATTCAATATTACTGATACGCTCGAACTGGTTAAAGAGAATGCTACGCTTAAGTTTGAAAATGCCGAGGTAAATGTAACATCTGCAAATAAGGATTACCAGGTAAAGGCAGACGAATTCCACTTTTATAACATTGCCTACAATATAGTAGAAAATGCTATTAAGTATGGTATTGCTACGCCCAAGATAGATATTGCAGTAATTCCTGAAGGTAAAGGTTTACAATTACAGTTTAAAGACGATGGCCCCGGTATTGCAGCAGAACATTTAGATTTTGTGTTTGACCGTTTTTACCGTATACCACGCGAAAATAAAAAAGAGGTAGAAGGTTTTGGCATTGGGCTTTTTTATGTAAAAAAGATTTGTGAACTTCACGGTTGGAAAATATCTATAAAAAATAATCCGGCAACCGGGATAACCATAACCATACATATACCTAAAAGCAGCCTTGAATGAAAAAAAGAATACTATATGTAGAAGACGATAATACCCTGGCATTTCTTACGGCCGATAACCTTGAGCAATATTATGAGGTAGTGCATTTTACAAATGGTAAAGATGCTTTTGATGCTTTTAAAACAGAAGATTTTGACCTGTGTATACTCGATGTTATGCTGCCGCAAATGGATGGCTTTGAGCTTGCTGCAGCCATTAGAGCGATAAATATAGAAGTACCTATTATATTTTTATCGGCCAAGACCTTAAAGGAAGACCGTATAAAAGGCCTTAAGCTGGGTGCTGATGATTACCTTGTAAAGCCTTACAGTATAGAAGAGCTTATACTTAAAATAGAAGTTTTTTTACAGCGCAGCCAGAAACAGCCCACCATAAAAAATAATACCTGTACAATAGGCTCATTTACGTTTGACCCTGATAACTACGTGGTTGTAAAAAATGGCGAAAGCACACAACTTACCGAAAGGGAGTCGGCACTGCTGAAACTTTTTATAGATAACAAAAACACGATACTAAAACGCGAAAAGATACTTACAGAGCTTTGGGGTACAGATGATTACTTTATGGGGCGCAGCATGGATGTGTTTATTTCGCGCCTTCGCAAAATTTTCCGTGAAGACGAGAGCATCCGTATAGAGAATATCCCAAGGATAGGGTTTAAGTTAATTGCTCCTTAATAGTTTAGTTTGCAGTCGCAGTTTACAGGTTGATGCGTGGCATTGCTATATATAACGTTTTAATCATTATATTCAATATAAAGATATATACCCTTTTCCATTTCGACAAAGGAGAAATCTTAAACGCTGAATTAGAGATTCCTCAATTTCGCGACGCTACATTCGGAATGGAATACTCAACCCTTAAATTTGCAAACAAAAAAAGATGCCCTAAAGCATCTTTAAATATTCAATTTTTAATCTTTAAATGTAAAGATTATACATCATCAAAATCTACATAGATCTCCGGGGTAGTAGGGTGCGCCTGGCAGGTAAGTATTAAACCTTCGGCAATTTCGCCATCGGTAAGTATGGCGTTTTTGCGCATCACGGCTTTCCCGTTTGTTATACGTGCCATACAGCTGCTGCATATACCGCCCTGGCATGAATATGGGGCATCTACACCCTGTTTAAGGGCAGCATCGAGCACCGTCATTTGCTGCGACATTACAAAAGTAGTTTCCTCATCGTCTACAAGTACTGTAATTTTTGTCTGGCCATCAAGGCTTTCCTCAATTTTCTTTTCTGCAATTGGGGTAGAGAACAATTCAAATTTAATGTTCTTTTCGGGAACGTTCTTTTCTTTAAGCACCTCGTTTACGGTAAGTATCATCTCTTCCGGCCCGCACAGGTAAAATTTAGAAAATTCCTTTTCTTTGTGCTTATTCATGATCACAAAGTTTACGGTAGAACGCTCAATACGACCAAAAAGCGAACCTTCTTCGCGCGCCTTGCTGTATACAAATTGTACAAAAAAGCGGCCCACGTATTTTTGTTGCAACTCGTGCAAAAAGTCATGAAAAATAGTATCCTCCGGCGATTTATTACCATACACAAGTACAAAAGTACTCTCTGGCTCACCCTCTAAAACAGATTGTATAATGGCAAGCACCGGTGTAATACCGCTACCGGCAGCAAAAGCAGCATAGTTGCGCTGGCGGTCGGGTTTAGGCTCAAAAGTAAAAGTACCTTCGGGCGTGCCTACTTCCATGCTGTCGCCCACGGCAAGCTTTTCGTTGGCAAATTTAGAAAATCCACCATTTTTTACTGCCTTAATGGCAACACGAAGTTCGCCACTGCCGGGGGCAGAGCATATAGAGTATGCCTTACGTATTTCTTCGCCTTCAAAAATGGTTTTTATATTAATGTACTGGCCCGCCGTAAAGTTATACAAGTCGGCCAACAGGGCAGGGACATCAAAAGCAATAGAAACAGCCCCGGGCGTTTCTCTTTTTATATCTTTTATTTTAAGTAAATGAAATGTGGACATTGCTATATATTTCCTGCAAAAATAAGCATTCCTTTTAGGTAAATAAAATCTGTAACATTAAAATAATACTTAAGAGTATTATGCATAAGAAAATTATGTATATTTGCTGTGAACATTTTTTATATGAAAAACTCACAACTTTACAAAGGCAGCCTTAATACTATAATAATGAAACTGCTGGAAGAAAACGGCCGCATGTATGGCTATGAGATTACCCAAAAGGTAAAACTTATAACCAAAGGCGAACTTAATATTACCGAAGGCGCCCTATACCCTGCCCTGCACAAACTGGAAGCCGATGGCCTGCTGGATGTAGAGGTAGAAAAGGTAGATAACCGTATGCGCAAGTACTACAAGCTTACCGAAAGCGGCGAAAAGGAAACCGTGAACCGCCTTAACGAGCTGGAAGAGTTTATAAAGAACATGCAAAGCCTTGTAAACCCATTGCCTAATCCTGACCTACAATTTTAAGCTATGAAACTTACAGAAAAACAGATAGCACTCATTGATAAAGCACTTATAAAAGCAGGTATAAATTATATTGATATCCGCATTGAATTAACCGACCATATCGCGGTGGCACTCGAACAAAAAGATGAACGTTTTGAGCACCATTTAAAAGGGTACATTTTACAGCACAAAAGTGAACTTAAAAAATTAAACCGCAGGTTTATTGGTATTGCTATGGGTAAAGCGTATAAACAGCTGTTTATTACTATGCTAAAACCTTTATTTTTACTAATTACAGCAGCAGTTTTTGCTATTGGATATGCTTTAAATACCTTTTGGGGCAGGGCCAATACTATCCTGGCTTTGTTTTTAATATATATGGCCATTTGCTGTTTAATAACAAGCCTTTCCGGAGCCAACCTGTTTGATGCTACTTTTAATAGAAAAAAACAGTACTCTTACAGCTTTGGCTTTAGTTTTATTTACGTGTTAATGTATTGCCCTACTATGTACCTGTTTCTTCATCAGGAATATTGTAGCGATAAATGGTTAGTGTTTTGTTTTACAATAGTAGTTGCGTTAAGCCTGGCAATGTATGTAACGGCTAAAAAAATTGGGAAAAAATACAAATTGCAATACCATGTATAAAAAGCTAACCCCTTTAGAGCTCAGAACAATAGACGAATATCTTGAAGAGGCGGGTGTGCGCTACGACGACATTCGTCATGAAATGACCGATCATGTTGCCACGGCTATTGAAAATATGGATGGTGCTTTTAAGGATAACTTTAGCCGGTACATGCTCTACAATAAAAAAGGCTTGCTTGCTTCTAACCGTGCCTTTAAAAAACTGGCGCGTAATAAGGCATTAGGCATACTTAAAAGCACCGTGCTTAAGCCACAGTTGTGGGCTATAGCATTAACCCTGTTTACGTTCTCAATACTATCTGGCGATTATAGTGATATAGAAGATAGGACCACCGACCTCGAAATTACATTGCTTATAGTATCATCTGTGCTGTATCTTTATTTCTGGTTCTATAAAATTATCAGCAGAAATAATTACTCGGTAATAAACCGGCTGGTAACATTTATCTATTTTGGGTCGATAGTTTTTAGGGCAGACAGGCT
>Ga0247806_10000521_pt1 | contig 23861 bp, 25 predicted proteins | sample UWRJL059202B1_FD_179935 | JGI IMG/M metagenome (GOLD analysis project Ga0247806, IMG submission 179935) | Plant litter microbial communities from Arlington Agricultural Research Station in Wisconsin, United States - UWRJ-L059-202B-1 | ecosystem: Environmental > Terrestrial > Plant litter >... | reverse complement strand
AGGTACAGGAAACCCTTATTTTACAACAGATTCAGCGGCTTCTTTGCGCGCGATCGAGATCAATGCAGATGTGATCCTGAAAGGGACGCGTGTTGACGGCATTTACACGGCTGACCCCTTGAAAGATCCGACTGCCACGAAATACGACGTGATCAGTTTTGACGATGTGTACAGCAAAGGCTTGCAGGTGATGGATATGACGGCTTTCACGCTATGTAAGGAAAATGACCTGCCGATCATCGTTTTTGATATGGATACACCGGGAAATCTGAAGAAATTGATGGATGGGGAACAAGTTGGAACAATAGTTAGAAATTAAAGGATATGACAGAAGAAGTTCAGATGATTTACGACGAGTGTAAAAGCTCAAACGCAAAAACCTTGACTCACTTGGAGAGCGAATTGCAGAAAGTGCGCGCCGGAAAAGCTACGCCATCAATGCTGCAAAGCGTAATGGTGGATTATTATGGAGCGCCGACTCCGCTTGCGCAGGTTGCAAACGTTGCCACGATGGATGCGCGTACGATTACCGTACAGCCCTGGGAACGCACAATGCTGAATGAGATTGCAAAAGGCATCATCAATTCAAACCTCGGATTTGCGCCGCAGAACAACGGCGAAATGCTGCTGATCAACGTTCCGCCATTGACGGAGGAAAGACGTAAGGAAATGGTGAAAAAAGCCAAGGCTGAAGGCGAGAGCGCGAAAGTCGGGATACGCAACAACCGCAAAGATTGCTTGGATCTGATCAAAGGACTGAAGAATGACGGTCTTTCTGAAGACATGACCAAGGATGCGGAAAACGAAATCCAGAACATCACGAATGCTTTCATCAAGAAAGTAGACGATATAATCGAATTGAAAGAAAAAGACATCATGACAATCTGATCTCAGTGTCACACCCTATTGAAAAGCCTTTTGTCTGTAGATGGAGGGCTTTTTTGTTGGCTGTCAATTGGAAAGCGTATGGATTCGCGGAGCTCGCATCATATATCTAAAAGAAATCTATTCATACTTATTATATTGCACCACTCCATGGTTCTCTAAAATTATCCTGAAACAAAAAGGAGAGCCCGAAGACTCTCCTGTGTAAATTTCTTAGTTTAAGATTCCCTAATGTTGTACCAATTTACGAATCGTATTGCCGGTGTATTGCAACTCTATAATGTAATTTCCAGAAGCCATGGACGGGAGTCCCATTTCGAAATGATCACCATACATTTTCTGATGAGTAATCACTTTTCCTGTCAAATCGTAAAGTTGTATCTCTGCATACTGTTCGGATGGAAGCCTGATCAGAATAGTATTTGTACCAGTCAGCTGGGAAATTAGTGCTTCATTATTTTTGAGCTCTTCCATTCCAAGTGGGCTTTCTGAAAGATACAATTGTTCGGAAGCAAACCAATAATTGCCAATTGATTTTTGGGTACAGTACAAATTCAACGTTACATAGCCGACACCCGGGCTCAATGCTTGATTGTAAACATGTGTTAAATAGGCTGTATCTCCTGCTGAAAGCACAACGGCCCAGGTAACTGACAAAGAATCCATGTCGTAATTCGTGAAATCTTGAATGTATATATAATCTATGTTTGAATAATCAATCATGCAAAAATCAATCAGGTCAGAGTAAAGCGAATCTACAATCAACGAATCGGGATAGTTGGACCCTATACTGGAACTCCCGGGAGAGTAGATGATATAATCTACATGTAGTGTGTCATGGTTTGCATCGATAACCAGCACGCTGTAAATTCCGGGGCAAAGACCAAAAATAATCTGAAGTGAATCTCCATTGGAATGCTGAAAAGTATATGGAGGCACACCACCGCCTACGATCATTTCTACGCCACCGTCACACAAACTGTCGGCAGTTGTCGGAAACGGCAATGGGAAAGCCAGGTATTCATATACAGGATTGAGCAAGGAATCTGTCAGGGAATAAAAAGTCTGTTCGGTCGTACATCCCAGGGCATCGGTTACAATTACACTGTAAAAGCCAAAACATAAATCGGTGATCGTATCCGTATAATTATTCATCCCTTCCCATTCATAGGCATAAGGCTGATGTCCCCCGGTCACTTCCGCATACAGGCTGCCGTCACAAGTATTTATCGTTGTATTGGGCTGAACGGTATGCATAGTCAGGGCGAAGCCATTGCAATGTGCCACGCTGAAAATATTGATGTTGGCAGTACTGGAACATCCGGACAGTGTGTCACTGAAAGTAATGGCATAATTCTCATCGCACAAGCCGGTAAGATAAACGGATCCATTGACAAAGGAGATTTGGTTTGAATCAATAGCTGGAATACTAACCATCTGATCGTAGACATTCCCGTTTGCATTGATAGCAGCCATCCCGTCACAGCCGTTAACTGTTGTCTGATAGTTTGGCCACCCGAAAAAGTAGCTTCCGCATGGATAAGCATTCTCCACCGAATCTATCGAAAAAGAATAAATGGTAAGTGAATCATTCTGCATAAGTTCCGCAGTATAGTCGCCCACACACAGATATCTCAGATAATAACCGCCATACTGCTGCAACACACCATCTTTTTTCCAGTTCCAGCTTACACCGTTTGGTTGATGTGCCAGTAAAGCTTCGCCTGTGCACTCACCCATTTGTGCGTGGATCAGTGAGAGTTGTGCCTGAGAAACGTGTGTGAAAAATAATAAGAAAAGTAGTATTGTAAAAGGTTTAATCTTCATAATAGAAATTTTGTAATTGAGATAAAGGTTTCAAGACCGAATTTAGTGATTTATTAAATACAACCGTGATTTAAAATGTAATCAAGGTTTTTCCCAACAACCGGAAAATATAGCTATTCTGAACAGAAGTAACTGATTTCAAATCGTATCCCGGGTATTCTCAATCATATTCGCCAAAAAATCGCGTGCACGGAACAATTGTGCCTTCACGGTTCCCAAAGGAAGATTCAGGGTATCGGCAATCTCTTCGTAGCTCAATTCGTCAAAATAACGCAGCTCGACGAGCTCGCGGTAGCGCGGTTTCAGCTTCGTAACCAGGTCGCGCATGAGTTTGACCTTCTGACTCTGAATAATCGTTTCCTCAGGATCCGGCGTGTAAGATTTCGCATCGAGGTAAATCAGCTCGCCATCTTCGGTCGTGTAACCTGTGTCCATTGATGTCACTTTGATCCTTTTCTTGCGAATAAAATCAATGCTGTTGTTGGAAGCGATCTTGAAAAGCCAGGTGCTGAAGGCAAAGCTGGGTGAATACTGGTCGAGCCGGCTGAACGCTTTTCCGAAGGCTTCGATCGTCAGATCATCCGCGTCATCGGTATTCCGTACCATTTTGAACATCATAAAGTAGATCGATTCGCGGTAGCGGTCCATCAATTCCCCATAAGCAGCCTGACTGCCGCCACGGGCTGCTTCCACGAGTTTCAGGTCATGTTTGGCTTTGTCCGATAAATGTTCACCTATTTCCATTTCGATTGCGTCGTTTTTTCTGACGTGTAGTACAGGGTCGGAATCAGCAGCGCATAAAACAAATCCAGGAAAGGCAGCCATACAATAAAGCTGCGCGCCTGAAGCTTTGCAAAGCATTTTCCCTGAACCCACCATTTAACGAGCAATACCAATCCGAAGATGGCAGCGCTGAATGGCCTGTACTCAGCATCAAACAACAAAATAACAAAGGAAATCCACAGCAATAACAAGGTCAGTGGATAGATTCCTAACAGGGCTTTCTTCATAACCTTGTAATGGCCTGTTGTGCTGAAGTGGCGGGACTTCTGCTGCACCCATGCTTTCCATGTTTTTTTGCTTTCGGAATAGCAATAGGTCTGTGGATCGATCTGGATGCGGTAATTGCGTTTCCGCGCCGCTTCCTGAATGAAGAGATCATCATCGCCGGAGCTAACCGCATAATGGGATTTAAAGCCGTGTACCTGGTTGAAAACAGTTTGTGTATAGCCGAGGTTCCTGCCTACAGCCATGTACGGCATGCGTGACAAAGCCAGCGAAAAATAATTCATCGCGATGTAGGTCGTGTCGAAACGGATCAGCTTATTGAGAAATCCTTTCTCTTCACGGTAAGGGCCGTAACCCAGCACGATTTGTTTCTTTTCCGAAAAGCAGGAAGCCATGCCGCTGAGCCATTGGTTGGATGCGGGTTTGCAATCGGCATCGGTTAAAAGCAGATGTTCGTGCTTCGCAGCTTTGATTCCGAGTGTCAGCGGCAGTTTTTTACCCACCCCGAGGTGTCGGCTGCGTTCCACCTCCACGATCTTTAGATTTGGGTACTGCATCTTGTAAGCATTCAGGATGTGGTACGAATCGTCCATGGACTGGTGGTTGACGACAATGACCTCAAACTCCGGGTACGTTTGCTGGAGGATCAGCGGGAGGTTGTTGTACAGGTTGTCTGACTCATTGCGCGCGGCAATAATGATGCTCACAGGCGGGTGCTGTGGATTGTCGAATCGTTTGCCGGACTTGAAAAAAGCGAGCCTGGCCTGGATAAACAATACATACAGCAACTGGATCAGCGCCAAACCGGCAAATGCCAGGAACAAATACAGGATAATTCTATTTTCGAAAGTTGGGAAAAACTCCATTCTATGTAAACCTTTGTGCAAAGATGGGGCGCTTCCGTAAATACAGTTATCTTTGCATGGTTTATTTTTCAACAAAGATATGCACTTCGAACTTCATCAGACAGATACAAAGACCAAAGCCCGGGTAGGAACCTTCCATACAGACCACGGAGTGATTGAAACCCCGATATTTATGCCGGTCGGAACGGCGGGCACCGTGAAAGGTGTTCACCAGCACGAACTCGAAAAGGATATCCAGGCCCAGATCATCCTCGGGAACACGTATCACTTGTATTTGCGTCCGGGACTTGAAGTGCTGGAAGCTGCCGGTGGATTGCATAAGTTTAACGGCTGGAATGGCCCGATCCTCACGGATAGCGGCGGTTACCAGGTGTATTCGCTGTCCGGCGCGCGCAAGATTACAGAAGAAGGGGTTAAATTCCAGTCTTTCCACGACGGAAGCTATCACTTTTTCTCCCCGGAGCGTGCGATCGACATTCAGCGCTCAATCGGGGGCGATATCATCATGGCTTTCGACGAATGTACACCTTATCCATGTGATTACCGCTATGCGAAACGCTCGATGCACATGACACACCGCTGGCTGAAGCGTTGCATGGACCAGATGGCGGCGACAGAACCGAAATATGGATTTGAGCAGGCTTTGTTCCCGATTGTTCAGGGAAGTGTTTACAAGGATTTGCGTACAGAATCAGCGGAAATGATCGCTTCTTTTGACGCAATCGGAAACGCGATCGGCGGTTTGTCCGTAGGCGAGCCGGATCATGAGCTGTATGAAATGACAGACCTTGTGTGTAACATCCTCCCGACAGAAAAACCAAGGTACCTGATGGGCGTTGGAACACCGTGGAATTTGCTCGAATGTATCGCGCTTGGCGTGGACATGTTTGATTGTGTGATGCCTTCCCGGAATGCGCGTCACGGTATGTTGTTCACATCCGAAGGAACGATCAACATCAAAAATGAGAAATGGAAACTCGATTTTTCACCACTCGATCCGAATGGAACTTCTTATGTAGACCAGTTTTACTCGAAGTCTTACCTGCGTCACCTCATTAAATCTAAAGAAAACCTGGGCATCCAGGTTGCAACGATACACAATCTCGCGTTCTACCTCGCGTTGGTCAAAGAAGCCCGCGTGCGTATCCAGGACGGTACATTCAGCGAATGGAAAGACGTCATGGTGAAAAAAATGGCGCAGCGCTTGTAAAGATTCGTAAAACGTGTGAAGATGCTGAAAATCATTGACAAATATATCATCCGGAAGTTCTTAACGACTTTCTTCTTCATGATGGGCGTGATCATGCTTTTGTCGATGGTGTTTGATGTTTCCGAGCGACTCGGGGAATTCATCGACAACCGCGCGCCAGTATCGGTGATCCTGTTCGATTACTACCTGCAGTTTATCCTGTTTTACGGAAATACCTTTTCACCGATGATCATTTTCGTGTCGGTGATCTGGTTTACGGCCAAAATGGCGCAGGATTCAGAGATCATCCCGATGCTGTACAGCGGACGGCCTTTCACGCGCATCATGCGTCCTTACATGATCGCAGCGACTTTCCTGATGCTGGTGTCGCTTTTCCTGAATCACTGGGTGCTGCCGCGTTCCAATGAAGTGCGGCTGAATTTCGAAGAGAATTACTACCGGGAATCCTATACGGTCGAGAATTACCATGCGGAATTTCCGGGCAAAAGATATGTCTATTACACGAGCTATATCAGCGAAACAAACCTGATCAATGGGCTCGTGATAGAGCAGTGGTCCGAAAAAGGCGAGTTGCAGCACTTGTTGCGCGCGCAAACGGCACAAAATAAGATTGGCACCAAACAGTGGACGCTGACGGATTATTACGAACGCTACGTGGGCACACCGAACGATCGCCTGGAAGCCGGGAAGAAAAAAGACACGATCCTGAGCTTTAAAGTGGAGGACATGGCGATGCGCGACAACCGTGCAGAAACAATGACCTATACGGAACTGAAGGATTTTATCCGCAGGGAAAAAGAAAAAGGATCCGGGAAAGTGCCGTCTTACGAGATTGAATTGTACCAGCGAACTTCATTCCCCTTCGCGACCTATGTATTGACCTTGATTGGTGTAGCAGTAGCCAGTCGTAAATCGCGCGGCGGGATCGGGGTGAACATTGCCATTGGCCTCGGATTTGTATTCATTTACATCTTCGCGATGAAAGTCACAACTGTCGCCGCGATCAATGTTGGTTTTCCAACTTATATTGCCGTCTGGGTGCCGAATATCCTCTTTGGGCTCGTTGGCCTGTACCTCTACAAAATTGCCCCGAAGTAAAACAAAATGAAATTGAGTCGATTGTTTAAAATAGTCTTTTTGCTCAGTGCAATGTTGCTGATGGGAACCACAGATAGCGCAGCACAGGTGGTCAACATTGAAAATAAACGGATTTACGACGATACATCCGGTTGGAGCGGTTCCGTATCCGGTACTTTTTCGGCGATGCAAACGCGCGACCTGCTCGTCGGATTCAACTTCAAACCATTGGTACAATACAAAACCCGCAAACATTATTACCTGTTGCTCGGCGATGCCACGTATTCAAAAGGGGAAGAAGTCTATGCCAATTCCGCAATGACGCATTTCCGTTATGCTTACCGGTTGAAGAACAGCGCCTGGAAATGGGAGAGCTATGCGCAGGTCCAGTACAATGAATTGCTGAACCAGCGCCTGCGCGCACTTGCCGGAACAGGATTGCGCTGGAAATTCTTCGACAACAAAAAAGCAAAATACTTCTTCGGCAGCTCTTTCTTTTACGAATACGAAGAAGTGCGCCCAAACGACCAGGTGCAGCAAGGAGTGCGCTGGAGCAATTACCTGTCATGGCTCATCAGCAGGGAACATTTCAATTTTTCCGCGGCGACGTATTATCAGCCTTTGCTGGCCAATTTCAGGGATTTCAGGATTTCCGGGCAATATACCCTGTTGTTCAAATTTCTGAAACGTACCGATTTTAAGTTTGAGCTGACGGCTTTTTACGATTCCTATCCCGCAGAAAGTGTCCGCAATTTTGTGTTCAACGCGACTTTCGGTGTACACATCAGGCTCGGTTAGTCCTTCTTCGGATCACAAACCGATTGCAACGGAAGTCATCGTCAGCGAACCGGCGACGGCATAATCATTGAAAAGTGTGATTTCCTCTTCCTTTTGGGCCAGTCCCAACGCATACAGCAGTGGATAATAATGATCCGGCGTAGGGATGGCGAGTTGCGTGCTGGCACCGAGCTTTTGATAATCGATCAGCGCCTTGAAATCGCGCGACAGTATTTTCTGTTTGAGCAGCTCGCTGGATTCTCTCGCCCAATCGAAAGCAAAATCTACTTCTCCCATTTTGTTCCAGGCCACTTTGCCGAGGTTGTGCACGATGTTACCGCTGCCAACGATCAACACGCCTCTTTTCCGCAGTTTTTGCAGGTATTGCGCCATCTCGAAATGATAGACTGGTGGCTGGTGGTAATCGATGCTCAATTGCAAAACAGGTACATCGGCCAATGGGTACATGTGTTTCAGGATCGACCAGGTTCCATGGTCCAGGCCCCATTCATCGTCGAGGTGAACCAGGTTGTCGGGAAATAAGTTGGCCGTTTCACGCGCCAGCTCCGGGAAGCCGGGTGCAGGATATTGCACATCGAACAAGGCCTGTGGAAAACCGCCGAAATCGTGGATCGTAGCAGGTTTGTCAACGGCCGTGATGAAAGATCCTTTCGTGAGCCAATGCGCGGAAATGACAAGGATCGCGGTCGGCTTCGCAACTTTTTGCGACACTTCTGTCCAGGAGCGGGAGAAGATATTGTCTTCGATGGCATTCATCGGTGAGCCGTGACCGATAAAAAGTACGGGCATCGTTGGTGTTTCAGGCTGGTCGTCGATCAACCAGCGCAAGGAGCTTAAGCCCAGTATTGCGGAACTTCCCATGAGTGTATGTATGAACTGTTTTCTTTCCATTGTAAATCTGATGCAACCGCATTTGGGCTGATCTGCACGGTTTTATTTACCAAGGTAAATACTATTTTCCAGATAACCACAAAAAAATCCGGCAAGTACTGAAACAAGCCGGATTTGTTGGAGAGGCAATAAATAAAAGGAACTGCCCGATTAATGCGAAGAGGGAATAAAAATCGGTTTCAGGGCCAGCCAGATCAATGCAGGAAAAAAATGCATTGGAACAGCAAAACCGAGGAAATAGGACGGATCAGTTTCCATGTCGAGTGGAAGCGTAGCCGCCAATGGTCCCAGGATACTGACAAACGAAAGCACCGTGATCAACAGGTTAAACACAACGTCAGTTTTGCGTTTCAGCCACTTGTGCAGCAACCAGTAACCTACAGATGCCAATACACATCCGAAGAGGCAGGCGCTCAACATAGAAACCGGGTTCGCAATGCTGGAAAAATCAGCCAGCAACGCTTCGTAATAAACTTTTGCATAAATGATGCAGGCCAGGCCGGATAACAATCCCGCGAGAATGCCGAGAAAAAAAAGTCGCTTGAACATGGCTTATTTTTTAACAACCGGAACTGTAAAATCTACTTTCATATTCGGCGGCACAAAACCATCGTCCTTGCCAACCTTGAAGTCCAGGCGGTTCACGTTGAAGCTACCGGAGAACTTCCCGGTGGAACCCGAATTATTGAAATTGAAAGGGATTTTGTAGGTTTTACTCGTTCCTTTGATTTTTAAATCGCCGGTAATCGTATAGTTTGAACCGGTTTTCTCGATTTTGGTTGATGTGTATCGGATTGTCGGGTATTTCGCGGCATCAAACCACTCCGGAAGCTGGGACTTCTTGTTTTTCATGCCATTTCCCATGCTGATGGAAGAAACGTCAATTGTCAGGTCAAATTTGGAACCCGCGAGATCCGCTTCATCGAACTGGATGGAACCTTTGAAATCCTTGAAAATACCGGAAGGATCCTTGCTGGTGAACTTGATGGAGTAGCCATCGCTGATTTTCCACTCCTGGGAGGAAAGGGTTGCAAAAGCAGAGGAGACAAGGACTACAACTGCCAGGATCGGGTACACTAATTTTTTCATGACGTTCGGTTTTTAAGGGTTAAAATTCCCGGCCTGCAGGACAGACCGGGATTCAATATTACTTCTGGATCATCAGTTTGTGGGTAACGGACTGATTATTTACGAACAGATGTACAATATAGATGCCGCTTTTGATATCCGCAGGCAATAAAACTTTTTCACTGTTCCCGCCAGTTACAACTGCGTTCAGGTCGGTGCTGTAGACAGATTTTCCATTCAGGTCCACGAGGTTCATGTGACCCTGGCCCGCAATGCGCGAATTGAAAGTCAGGTTGATCGTATTTCCGATGGCTGCATAGCCTGCGGAAAGATTCGTCATGATTTCCTGCTCGGCAATCCCCGCAGAAGAGTTGGCAGTAAGGGTAATGTTGGACGTATAGATCACGTCGCCACTGCTGGAGGAATTGTTATTGGTCACGTTGGAAGCAACATAAAATTTAACATCGCCTACGTTCGTAGCGGGTGCAGTCCAGGTATATCCCCAACCGGTTGTGAAGGTATTGCTGGCTCCGGTATGGCTGATGTATTGTCTGCCTCCGGAAGTTACGCGCTGCGTTCCGCCAACTGGGGATGCTGTAACTGTTCCTGCCTGTGCGTTGCCTACTGCGGCCAGGGTAACTGTCTGGAATCCTTTTTTGGTCGCGTTGCTGTTTATCGAGAAACGCACCGTGTAAGTTTGACCTGGTGTGTAGCTGCTTACTTCGTTCAGGTCAGCATCGAGGATTTGAAACTCGTTCATTGCATCGCCATTCTGTACTTGTCCGCCGGTGTGGCAGGAAACACAGGTTGACTCGCCCGGAGCGCCGGTCTGACCTGTAGGTGGTCCGGATGCATTGCGCACGTGGGATTTTGCATAAATTTCAACTTTTGCATCCGCAGAGCGGGATACTGCCAGTCCTCCGATAGAAGCGACCAAAAGCAGCGGTAAAACGTAATTTTTTTTCATTTGGAGTGATTTTTTTGAATTGTGATGATTAATATCTAATGATCATTGCTGAATCATTAGCTTGTGAACAACCGATTGGTTATTCACAAAGAGGTGAATCCTGTAAACACCAGTTTGGATGTCTACTGGTAAAAGTGTTTTTTCAATATGTGCACCGATCTTCACAGCATTCAGCCACATGTGGTAAACCGATTGAGATTGATGGATGCGCATGGAGAGTATGGATTAATTATTCTGTTTGCCCTGTGCGACCCAGCAGTCGAATTGCTGCACGATCGAATCCGGTAATGCAGGCATATTCTGCGGCATCGGGGTGGTTCCGCCGTCGTGACGGATCGCACTCAGGATGATCGCCGCGTGTTCAGCAACGCTTTCATAGGTCGTGAAATTATACCCTGCGGAAGGATTGCCCGAATTGTGGCAGCTGATGCAATTGTTCTCGAGCATCGGCCCGATCTGGTGTGTGAACGAAATGGTATCTGCGCATTCCGGAGCGGGAGCGGCGACAGGTGCTTTGTCTTTCGTGCAGGCGGCCATCAGCAGGGCAGCGCACAGCAATGACGTATAAAGGAGTATCTGTAATTTTTGCATGTGTATTATTCTTTTTCTTTGAGGTAAAATGCGCGGGAGATCGTAAATCCGAGTCTGAATTGTCCTTTTAGCCAGTCTTCATAGGTATAGGGAATAAACTGGGTTTCTCCAAAGCCTTTCGAATTGGTCAGGTTGATCGTGAAATTGTGTCCGAAGGTATTCCATTCAAAAGCAACGCCCAGGCTATTTGTGTTGGTTGTGCGTATACCGGATTCGTGCAGCGTTTGATAATATTCGACCACAAAGGCCATCGTTGGCTTCAGGGAATAGCGCAGGGCGCCGCCAATGGCAAACAGGGCATTCACATCATCAGCAGGGACATAATTGCGGTAAACAAACGTCGGCATCAGCGCGAGACTGAGACGCGATCCAATCTTGCGGGCTACGTTCACCTGCGCCGAATAAGCAAGCCGGTGCTCGAATTTCGGGAAATGGGAAACCTGCGAAATATCAGGAGATGCCTTCATGTATGTAACAGTTGACGTACCGAGCACCGCCAGGGAAATTGGCATACCGTGTTGTTGCTGGCGCAGCACGCGGTATTTTATGAAACCATCGACAAGTGAGCGGTAAGGGTTTCCGGTTCCTTTGCTGCGGCCGAGGCCAACCATCAGCTTATCTGTAACGCCGTATTCAAAAGCGAAGCGGATATCGGATGCATTGTCAAAGCCAAACCAGTTCTGCACGCCGCCGTTGGAGCCTGCAAAATCACCAAAACGATGCTCGATGCGGAATTCGAAGCGTTTTTTACTCAGGGTTTCTACCGAGTGCCCGTTGATAATGCGTGTGGAAACAAACGTTTCGATTGGTTCGTCAGCAGTTACTTCGGTTGTCTCGGTTGTTTCGAGGGTTCCCGTCGAATCTGTTTCCGTGGTCTGGCCAAAAGCGAAGGGGAAGGAAAGGATACAACTGTAAAGGAATAATGTTTTTTTCATAGATGCTATTTTCAGTGCGTGTAAGGTCACAAAACTAGATAAACGGATACAAATCCACATTGGTTGATAAGTAGCTCATTTTTCAGACCCTTTGATTCCTAAAACGAAACGAATAGCTGAAAAACAGATGCGCAGAAACGCTTTTAGCATGTTGAAATTCGTCGTTCCTTAAATTATTCAGTATATTATTTTAACAGTGTTAAAGCGGGATGCCGCTGATTTTGAGTCAACTGATTGGATTGTTAATTACTTCTGAAATTATTTTGATTTCCGAGAGGAGTAGATTGTTATTTTCGCTCCGAAAATTTTTTGGATCAAGCTAAAATACTATGAAAAAATTCCTGTTTTGGAGCATTTTGTGCTTTCAGTCCATGCTTTTTGCGCAGCACGACAGTCCAACCTTTATCAAATTTACGGTGGGCAAGGATTTCACAAGGTGGTATCACAAAGAACCGATGGAGTTAGATATTTACACGTATACAGCCAATAGCGGACTCGCTTTTCAAATGGTGTATGCCAACGAGTTCAGCCCGAAATTTGGTTTTTCGCTGGGCGCCACTTACCAATACCTGAAATTTGAAAGAAAAGAAGAATGCATTTCCTGTGGGGAAGGGGCAGATGCAGTCTCAATATACCGGAACCAGTTCCTGCAGATTCCGCTGACCCTGCAATATTTCATCCGCAATGAGCAATCAGATATTTATGTTTTGGGAGGTTTTCAATACCAGTATCTGCTCAATGCATCCAACAGGCACATCCTGAAGACCGGGACACCCAAAATCTATTCGATGGAAGAAAGCGCCCAAAGATCTACCGTTGGAGCACATCTCGGCGTGGGTTACAAATACCAGTTGAGCTATGCAACCTCTGTCGGACTGGAATGCATGTACACCCAGACGCTGGGAGATATCTATCCCGTTAACGCGCTTCGGAACAGGGGTATTTCATTAAAATTTGGGCTTTTCTTCAGATTGAATTAACTTTGGGGTCTAAATGCTAAGAATATGTTTGGATTAGACCAGCAAGCCATCCTGCAACAAATGCAACAGGCCGCAGAAGCCAGTAAAAAACGACTCGACGAAACCACCGTATCGGGCGAGTCAGGTGGCGGACTGCTGCGCATTGAAATGACGGGGAACCGCACGTTGAAATCTGTGGAAATCCGCGCTTCGATCAAGGACATGGAAAAGGAAGACCTCGAGGACCTGTTGTCTGTGGCCCTCGGTCGTGCACTCGAAGCAGCCAATCAATTGAATGAACAGGAGATGTCGTCTTCTGCACGCCAGTTTATCCCGGGCCTGTAAGATGACAAAGGCGGAACTGAGGACCAGGTACCTGGAGCTGCGGCGGCAATTGGCCCCCGGCCAGCTGCAGACCTTTTCGGAGCAGATTTGCGACCTGGTATTTACACACTTTCAGCTGGAAGACAAATGCGTGAGCCTGTTCCTGCCGATCGAGCGTCAACGCGAGATCAATACCTACCGCATCTGGGAAAAAGCAATCGAATTTGGTGCAAAAGTGGCTGTGCCGAGATCCAATTTTGAAACCCTCGAAATGAAGCACATCCTGTTTGAGACCGAAGATCAGCTCGAGTTGAGTGCCTGGGGAATCCCCGAGCCAAAAAAAGGAAAAGTAGTGGCGCCGGACCGTTTTGAGCTCGTTTTTGTGCCCTTGCTCGCGGTGGACAAACGCGGTTACCGCGTCGGCTACGGCAAAGGCTTTTACGACCGGTTCCTGAAGAAATGCGCGCCGAACTGCCAGTTTGTAGGGCTCCACCTGTTTGACTACGAAGAAAACATAGAAGATATCAACCCAACGGATATGCAGTTGCATGCCTGTATTTCACCTCAAGGAATCCGACGTTTTGAATAACAATCCCAAACACCAGGGCAAATTTCATTTGCTCGTCATCTTCGGCATCCCGGTGCTGCTCATATTGCTGTTCCTGATCCAAAGCATACTGTGGTCAATTACTTTCATCCTGCTGTTACTGATCGTGATCCTCCTCCTTTTTAGAAAACGCAGATAAATCAATCAAACCTTTCCTGCACGTTGCGGGATAAAAGAAATAGTGCAATGTTTTTCAGGCTGTTTTTACTCCTTTGCTGGCTACTTTCCTGTTCTGTCGTTTCCAAACCGGCGGAAATCAGGGCTGTTTTTGGCGTTAGGGTCAGCCTGCAAACCAATTCACAGGTCATATCGATCGTCGGCTTCATAGACAACGGCCGCGTGCTGACCCACAAGCGCGTATTGAGCAAGGACGATTTTGTGCGTTTTGCTTCCGGCTTCTGGCCGAGCATTTACAATCCCGACCGCGTGAACATGTTCGAGGAGCACAACCTGCTTTGCGGCATGTACAAGGATTCCACAACAGAAATCCAGTACCCGTATTGCCTGCCGGTGGATTCGCTCTGGAAACTGCGTTTTTCCGATTATCCTTTCAATACCTCCTACGAAACCGGGTGGAGTAACGAAACCCGCAAGCCGTCTCCCAAACAGGCTGAGTTCCTGTGGAAGAATTACGGCGTCTACAACGTCGATATGAACTATTTTCTCGACACCAATTTCTGGAAAATCCTGCGCGATGTACAGGATCCGTTGTGGATCTCGAATTACAGGTCGCTTTAGCAGGTGAAAAAGTCCGGAATCAAAAGAATAATCTGGAAAGGAGACTTACATTATCCGTTGCGTAACCGTTGCACAACGTTTATTGGAGTTAGGTTGACAGTCGTATTTCAGGTGCCAGGAAACCTGTTTCTATTTATAATTTGATTTAATTTCCGCCCGGACGAAAGGCGATAGCTTGCTGAAACGGATTGCCGGATGAAGCAGCACAGCGATGCGATTGGTATGCGCACTTGCAGTGGACCTGAAGCCGAGCAAGATGTGAAGCAACTAAAGCCCGCAGGCCTTTCAGGCGGCCAGATATCTCCTTATTTATGCTTTTGAATTATCCGTTGTGCAACGGTTAGACAACGTTTATTTTTAACTTAAATTTTCTGGCGTCCAAGCCAATATAATCCGTACCTTTTCGTTCAGTAAGAACCACCAAAATTGGAGTTATGACAACTGCACAAAAGATCACAAAAGGGTACACCGAATTCGAATTGCTGAACGGTAGAAGTCCGCACTCAGTGTTTGAGCTGACCAAGAACCTGGAGATTCCCGAAGAAGAATTTTACACCCATTTTTCATCACTCACACAGGTGCGGCGTACCGTGCTGATCAACCTGATCACAGAGACTTTCCAGGTCATGGATGCAGATCCGAATTACGAAACCTTTTCTGCGCGCGAGAAATTGTTGTCACTGTACTTTACGCTGTTTGAGCAATTGAAAATGCAGCGCTCTTACCTGTTGATGAAATACGCAGAGCTGAAACAAACGCCAGCCATCCTGAAGGATTTCGATCCGTTTCTCGAGCAGCTGAACGCGCGCGTCGAGACGATACTGCTCGAAGCAAAAGCCCAGGAAGAGATCCAGGAAAGGCCTTACATCGGCAGGCATTACGCGAAAGGGTTCAAACTCGCCTTTTTCTACCTGTTCAGGGTTTGGATCAAGGATGAGTCTGCGGAATTCAGTACGACGGACGCAGCGATCGAAAAATCAGTAAACCTGAGCTTTGATTTGTTGTCTGAAAGTCCGCTGGATGCCCTGCTGGATTTCGGGAAGTTTGCGATTAAAACCAAAGTATTCTGAGATGAGCGACGAGGAAGGACAAAAACGCATCCCGACATCGAAAGTCAGGCGTGCAGCCAAGATCATCGGTACCAGTGCGAAAGTCGGTGGAAATTACCTGAAATATTACGCAAAAAAATCCGTCAACCCGGAACTGTCGAAAGACACGCTTCATGCCGACAATGCGGCTGATATCTATGCATCGCTGAGCGAGCTGAAAGGAAGTGCGCTGAAAGTCGCTCAAATGATGAGCATGGACAACCAGGTGTTGCCGAAAGCTTACCAGGAACAGTTCTCCCTGGCACAATACAACGCGCCGCCTTTGTCATACCCCTTGATCCTGAAAACATTTCAACAGTATTTTGGTAAGAGGCCGGACGAATTATTCGATACCTTTTCGAAACAGGCCGTACACGCAGCCAGTATCGGGCAGGTACACAGGGCAGAGAAGGACGGCAAACAGCTCGCAGTCAAAATCCAGTATCCCGGCGTGGCCGATTCGATCAGCTCCGACCTGAAAATGGTGAAGCCCCTGGCGGCACAGCTGATGAAGATCAAACAGGCAGATCTGAAAATGTACATGGATGAGGTGGAATCGAAATTACTCGAAGAAACCGATTATGAGCTGGAGCTGATGAGGGCCACAGAAATTGCGCTGGCCAGCAGCGCGCTGCCGGATTTGCGCTTCCCGGTGTATTACCCGGAATTGTCCAACAGGCGCATTCTGACGATGGACTGGATCGAAGGAAAAATGCTGCCGGATTTTCTCGATACGAATCCAACTCAGGAAATCAGAAACAAAGTCGGTCAGGCGATGTGGGATTTCTTCCTGTTTCAGATGAAAGTCCTGCGGAAAGTACACGCCGATCCGCATCCCGGCAATTTCATTGTAGACGACAACCACAACCTGTGCGTACTCGATTTCGGCTGCGTGAAAGAGATCCCGGCGGACTTCTTTGAACAATATTTCCAGCTGCTGAAGCCAGATATCCTCCGGAACAACGAAAAGCTCGAAGGCTTATACAATGCACTCGATTTCTTCAGGTCGGAAGATACAGAGCAGCAGAAAGCGCTTTTGCGCAAGATGTACGGACAGATGATCGGCTTGCTCGCGAAACCATTCCACACGGAAAGCTTTGATTTTTCCGATGCGACCTTCTTTCAACAGATCTACCACATGGGTGAGGCTTTCTCAAAAGACAAGGAATTCCGCAATATGAACAATGCGCGCGGTTCCAAACATGCGATCTACATCATGCGCACATTCTTCGGGCTCTACGGCCTTTTGCATCAGTTGAAAGCAACGGTGAAGCTGAACTATACGCTGGATTGATTGGTCTAAAAACTGTTAGCAGATCTTATAGATCCGCGCTTACTTTGTTTTGACTTTCTTCCTGCGGAAGCGCAACACCAGCGTGTACCCAAACAGGAGCACAGCCACAACGCCAAACGCCCTGCCGATCCAGTCGCCATACGTCGTATAGAACGTCTTTTCGCGGTTGCGGTTCAAGGTCGCTTTGATACTCGCTGCTTTCCACCAACCCGTGGTTTGCAATACATCGCCGCGCTGGTTGATAAAGCAGGAAATTCCTGTATTCGCGGAGCGTGCAACACTTCTGCGGGTTTCAATCGCCCTGAGGCGTGAAAACGCCATGTGCTGCTTGTAGCCCGGTGTGTCTTTCCACCAGCCATCGTTCGTGATCACAAAGATGGCTTCGGCGCCTTTGCGGCATTGCTGTGCGATGAATTCCCCGTAAATGGATTCATAGCAAACAACAGGGGCAAATTTGATCCCTTTGCTCTGCATGACCTGTGAAGCGTCTTCGATTCCCAGGGTTCCGCTCGTTCCGCCATTGTTGATCGACAATTGCTCGAGGAAAGGGAAGATATTGGAAAAAGGTATTTTCTCAACGCCCAGCACCAATTTCGATTTATGGATAAAAGATGGCCTGTCGAGGTGATCGATCAGCATCGATGAATTGTAGAATTCTTCGTAGCCCGGTCCGCCATAGATCTTTTTGGAGGCACGCGAACGTTTGCGCTTGAAGTATTTTTTCGTCGACGCGCCAATCAGCAGAGAAGCATTCTCCCACTGCGCCTTGCGCTCCACGAGGTAATGGTAATAAATGATCCTTTCAACTTCATCTTCGTAAAAAGAGAAGGGTAGGGCAGTTTCCGGGGCGAGTACAAAATCCGTCTTTTCCGTCGTCTGCTGATCTGCGAGGTCACAAATCTTATTGAGCTGATCGTTAACGCTGCCGGTAAATTTTTCATTGTAAGGGTCGATATTTGGTTGCGTCACGACAACTTCCATCGGGTGAACAGCTTCTGTATAGGTGTAATACTGGATCAGCGAGATCACCATTGGAATAACGATCAGTGCGCCCAGCAAGCCAGTCAGTTTTTTCTGGGAACGCCATCCTTTTTTCTGCACATAGACGCGCTGGATCAGTTTGAACCCAAGGATATTGGACAGCAGGATCCAGAATGTTCCGCCGAGCACGCCCAGGTAAGCATACCATTGCACGAGCTCCGGCTGATTGGCAAAGACGTTTCCGAGGTTCAACCACGGCCAGGACAATTCCCAGTGATAATGCAGGTATTCGAAGCCGACCCAGTACAGGATGAGCGCGACGTAGCCTTCCTTGTAACCCAGTTGTTTTTTCGTGAGATGATACGCCTGGAAAACCAGCGCCATGATCAGTGTGTTGAGCAAAAACGCAAAAACAGCGCCTTCCGGACTGGCGTTCCAGATCCACCAGGTGGTGCCGGTATTGTAAATGAAAAAAGTGAGGTAACTGTGCGTAAATACTTTCGAGGAGCGGTAATTGCGCGCAGCAATGTGGTTTTCCACCAACAGCAGCGGTACTAGTGCGATCAACATCAGGGGAGAAATGCTACCTGTGTGCGGAAAGGCAATGACCATCAGCAAACCACTTAAGATGCTCAGGAAGAACCGGTGTCTTTTTTCAAATGTAAACATGGGCCTAAAGTTAGACAGAAAATTGAATGTGGTAACCTGAGCCGGGGATAAATTGCTGCCAGAATTTCTGGAAGCGGCTGCACGCTATTCCGTACTCAGCTTAGAAAGGTTTCAAAGAAAAAGAGCATTCAACTTGTGTCAAATGCTCTTTTAGTGAACCTACCACAACACAATTCGAACACCGTGGAGAGGATTTAACACAAAAGTCCTCGAAGCCGTTCAGCCCCGCATTTGGAAATGCCTTGTTAGGAGTATATGCCTTTGTACTTAATCTTTTACGGAGATAAAAGTTTCTACTTCGGCTTTATCTCCATCATAATATTTTTGTCCGTGAATAGTAAAGTCCGCTTTGTAGGCACGGTTTAAATTTAGCCCTGTATTTCCCCATATTTCTAACCAGGTATTGAAAACAGCTTCGGGCATTTTACCTTTGGAAATAAATTTTTGGTACACCGCAGTTTCAATTGTTATGCCCACAAATCCTTTCGGAATATTTTCTAACGAACTTACCGGTGATCCTACAATGGTAGTGTAAGCACCTGTAAAATCGGTTTCATAATCCGTATAAACTGCATAAATCTCATTATTTACTTTATTTGGTATTTGTTTTTGAATTTCTTCTCCCCAAAACTTGCCCCATAATGCTTCGATATCTTTGGCAGACTGTCCATTTTCATTGGTTGTTCTTGTTGAAATTCCGATTACGTAAAATTTTTGGATGGTTTGATTGTTCATTGTTTTGAATGTTTTTGTTTGTATTTGAGATGAGGGTATGAATGAGGTGAGCATGAATGCAAGAAGAAATAAGTTGTGCAAGTTTTTCATTATCCTTTTATTTTGATTATGATGCAAATTTAGAATGTGCTGCGACAACCCTATGGCAAGGGTGGTGAGCATTTTTTTTTGCAAATTTCAAAATACTCCTCAAAAGTTATTTTGTGAGGTTCAAATGTGTGGTTTTGCACAAACAAGTTTTCAATTCTGTCTAAACGAAATGCTCTATAATCATTCCTTAATCTGCAAAGTGCAATGAGTAACCAATTTTCTTGTGAAGTGTAAATTGCAAAAGGTTCTATGGTTCTTTCTGTTGTTTGGTTATTTTCTGGCGAATAATATTTTATTTCGACAAGATTAAAATTTGTCAAAGCCAATTGAAGGGTTGATAAATTATTGCTTGTACGGTCATTGTCAGTGTTTTGTCCTGATACAATACGATTGGAAAGTAAATTAGCTTTGTCTTTTATGTTGTTTCGTAAAACTGATTTTATTTTACCGATTGCCTCTGTGTAGTGCTTTACAAAAGATGCGTCTTTGTTTTTCAAAACCAACTGTTCCCCTGTAATCAAAGCATTGGCTTCGGGTTCGGTAAACATGACTGGCGGAATCCTGTAGCCGTCCATTATTGCGTAGCCTTTTCCTTCTTCCGTCAATATTGGAACGCCGGATTGTTCCAAAGCTTTTATGTCACGATAAATTGTTCTTTTACTTACAGAAAATTTGTTTGCCAATTCCGAAGCTGTCAAAAGTCGTTTCGTTTGCAATTGGGTCAGAATTGCAGTCAGCCGTGAAAGTCGTTTCGTGTCGTTGTCGTTCATTGGTCAAAGGTCGGAAAGTTTACGTTAGCTGTTAGATGGGGCGATAAAAGCTGCCGGATCTACGGCAGCTTTTGAGGTTATGATTTTGTTTTTTACTGGAAAATCACCGTCATTTCTACGCGGCGGTTCTTCTGGCGGCCTTCTTCGGTCTCATTCGTCGAGATCGGCTGTGTTTCACCAAAGAACAACGGAACGAGCCTCGCCGCCGGAACGTCTTTGCCAACGAGGTAAGCCTTCACAGCTTCCGCACGTTTTTTAGACAGCACGAGGTTACTCTGGTCATTTCCTACATTGTCGGTGTGTCCTGAGATCTGGAGCTTCCATTCCGGTTTTTTCACGAGCAACGCAGCGAGCTCATCCAACGATTCGTAGGAAACCTGTTTAATGATCGCATTCCCGGTGTTGAATTCGAGGTTTTCGAAAGCCGTTTTCAGGATTTCCTGCTCTTCTATTTTGATCTCCGGACAACCGAAGTTAGCTGGTGTTCCTTTCACGGTAGGACATTTATCTTCCAGATCGTTAATGCCGTCGCCGTCCGTATCCTCGTAAGGGCAGCCGAGATTTTTGATCGGCCCTGCGACATTCGGGCATTTGTCGTCCTTGTCGAGCAAGCCATCTTTGTCTGTATCCGGCCATGGGCAACCGTTGTTTTCCCGCGGACCATAGGCTGTCGGACAATTGTCGAGGAAGTCGAAAATGCCGTCGTTGTCCGTATCCGGACAGCCCTGGTTTTCGAGCGGACCTGCTACATCCGGACAAGCGTCTTCGCTGTCTTTGATGCCGTCGCCATCCGTATCCGGACAACCGTTGAAAGCAATGATGCCGGGAACGTCGATGCAATCGTCTTTCGGGTCAATAATTCCGTCGCCATCCGTATCCGGGCAACCTTCATGCTGACGTGTTCCGGCGAGCTCCGGGCAGGCGTCGTCCTTATCAGGGATCTTGTCGCCATCTGTATCCGGACAGCCTTTAAATTCTTTGATTCCGGGTACTTCAGGGCACAGGTCATCTGCATCCTGGATGCCGTCGCCATCCGTATCGGGACAACCTCTAAAGGCCCAGACGCCGGGAACGTCGATGCAGTTATCGATGCCATCGGAGACTTTATCCGCATCTGAATCCATCGGATGGTCGTACAAGATCGGAACGCGGACACCGGCATAGAGCTGTGCACCTTTGATGCGGTTCGCGGCAAACAAGGTATTGAAATCCACAACACCGATTGTGAGTGGCCCTAAGCGGGTCGCGAAGCCAGCCTTGAATCCGGAATATTGGTTGTAGGACAATGGTACGTGGATCCCGAACCACGCGTGGTCGAAACTAGGCGTTATCACAACCTGGTTCGTGATGTGTACCTTGCTCGTGTTCTTTTTGGACAGGATGTTGATCATACCCGTCGCATTGACGTAAAAGAAGCGCCAGATGTGGTAATCGAGCTGTAAGCTCAGCGAAGTCGGCGTATTCATGTAGAACGTCTCGCCGGCACTCTCGCGGTTTTTCCATTCGTCCGGAAAAGCGGTTGACAAGCTGTCGATGATCGTGTCGAGTCGCTGGAAATTCAACCTCGTCAGATCGGTCATGCTTTTGAATGCGCGGATATCCAACGTGGAGGTGTTGACACTGAAATCACGGCTCATCGGATTTTTGGTGAATTTCATGCCCCCGATGTCCAGGATCGATACACCTGCACGCAATTTATATTTATTCTCGTCGCGTCTCCAGATATTGGTGACGTTGTCCATTTCGTACTTGTACCTTTGCCAGTCAGGGCGCCATTCATAAACAAATCCGAGGTCGAGGCCAATCCCCATTTTAGAAGCTGATTTCGGGAAAGCGCCTTGCCGGATGTCAGACAATTCGTCAAGGTCGCCGGCATTGCCATACTGAAAATCTCCGCGGAGTGTTGTGGCCGTATCTTTGTTCAGTAATTCGTAGTTGAAATTGTCTGTGTACAAATAGGTTGCGGCAATTCCCTGCAAAAGTTTGAAACGTCCGCCGGCTTTTATGAAGTGCGGGCCTTCGTCGCGCAGCACCTGCGAGTAGTTGAATCCGTATTCAGCCCAGGCCATCGAATTGACAGTCAGTAATTTTTCATTGAAATTCGAGCCCCACAAGGTCGCCACATCGAAATCACTTTCCACGAGCTTCAGGAAATTCCCGTCAACGTTTTCAACATTGTTGATCATGCGTACTTTTCCGGAAAAACCAACGGCAATACGCGGATTGATGTGGAACATGAAATTCAGCACATCGAGCTGAAAATTGCTGTAGAAACCGAGCGATTTATTGTCGCCGATTTTGTACGAATCCCTGAAATAACGGTCTGTAAATGTGGAATCCGGGCTTTTCCACGCCGTATCGGAGCGGAATGATTTACGCCACCAGCCGGGCATATCGTCGGTGTCAAAGTATTTCGCATTGTTCCAGAGTGTCACATCGGCGCTGATGAGATTGAGGTCGAACTTGAAGCGGCTGTCTACAAAACTCGCTGGCTGCACGTCTGTACCCATTACTCCTGCGTAATTACTGCTGTGGACGCCAATATAGCTTTGTCCGGTCCCGGCAAAGGTTAAAATGCAGGTCAGTAAAGTAAGCAGCGCATCAATTTTCTTCATTCTCTCTGTTTTAGTGTTTCAAAATATTGAACAATGAAATTATTTCCTGAAGTGGTGAGCACAAGGCCGTATTTATTGGATTCAGAAAGTAAAACCAGTTCCTGGCCTTCCAGCGGTTTGGGAGTGAAAGATTTCCCGGAATTATCGTACAAATATACATTGTTTTCAAGATCGTCAACGAGCGCAATATAGGTTTTTCCGTTTTCCAGCGTCAGGATATCGTAGGAAGCCAGCTCCCTGAATGGAATGTCGATCTGGCTGATCTTAACTCCCCTTTCATTGAAAATATGGAGCTTGTTGTAGCTCCTGAAAGCCAGATAACGGAAATCTGCTCCTTCCGCGAGCCTGAATTGCGTCGCATTCGCATAATTCCCGAGCTTGATCGCATTGCCCGCATAGTCCTGGCGCATCCACGAATCCTCGTCGAAATAATAATATTGCGGGCCTTCCGGACTTTTAACAACAATCCTGTCCTGCGGAATAGCCGGGTGTTTTTTCAGTACGCGGTGCTTGTCCATGTTGACAGTTTGTGTGCGGTCACTGCCGGAAACTACTGCTGTCAGTACGCCTTTCTGGTTGAAGACATCGACGGCGTTGATGCAATTCTGGATGCCAAGCTGCAAAATGTTCAGCTCGCGTCCGCGGTTGTCGAAATGGATCAGCCTGTTTTTGTTGTCCACGATCAGGAAGTTGCCGACACCTTTCCAACGGTAATAGCTGACCTGGTTCGTGGCGGCGTTGTCCAGTTTCACGGGGAAACCTTCATGCGCATTGCCGGTTGCATCTACGAGGTATAAATGGGATTCCGTATTGAAAAGGACTTGCTGCGTGCCGTTGTCGAGCAGGTCGATCAATACGGGTTGGCCGA
>Ga0247806_10000520_pt1 | contig 23866 bp, 25 predicted proteins | sample UWRJL059202B1_FD_179935 | JGI IMG/M metagenome (GOLD analysis project Ga0247806, IMG submission 179935) | Plant litter microbial communities from Arlington Agricultural Research Station in Wisconsin, United States - UWRJ-L059-202B-1 | ecosystem: Environmental > Terrestrial > Plant litter >... | reverse complement strand
ATTTCCCCCCCCTACCTCCGGGCAGCTTACAAAGTGCAGCGGTTGTTTCCGTACAGGTATCGAGCACCGGCAGGTCGTGCAGCACGTTGCTGACAGAGAACCGGTGAAATTCACATCCCATGATGTTGAGATCGAACCCGACATTCTGCCCGACGACAAATTTTGCTTTGCCGAGCGCTTCCTGGAACAAACCGAGCACCATTCCGAGGTCTTCCCCCTGTTCAAGCGCAAGCTCCGTAGAAATACCATGGATCCGCTCTGCGTCGAAGGGAATATCAAACCCATCCGGACGGATCAGGTAGTCTTTCGCTTCCACGAGGTTTCCCATGTCATCGTGCAACTGCCACGCAATCTGGATGGCGCGCGGCCAGTTATCTGTATCCGTAAAAGGCGCATTCCAGTTTTTAGGAAGACCGGTTGTTTCGGTATCAAATATGATGTACATCGGGGAAGAGAATTTTACATCAAATATACGCAATTTGAAATTGGGATCGTATCCGCCGGTGGAATTTTACAACAAAATGGCCTGGAGAAACAGCCTTCCAATGATGTGCCGGAACCTGAATTATCTACCTTGGTAAATAATAATTTCTTTGTTGTATCTTTGTATAACAAATTCACAAATATGGATGCATTTTCTCCGGATTCAGATCCCCGTTTTACTGTACCGCGGCTTTCCGCAGTAAAACTGAAAAAATCAGACTATGCTGAAATGCACCAAAACGTTCCCAGTCAATCATTCAAAACAAATCGTATGAAAACAATCCTGCATACGGCAGACACCAGAGGTCATGCCAATCACGGCTGGCTCAACGCCTACCACTCCTTCAGTTTCGGTAATTCCTATGATCCGGAACGCATTCATTTTGGCGCGTTGCGCGTACTCAATGACGATACAATCTCCGGTGGACAGGGATTTGGCGCGCATCCGCACGACAATATGGAGATCATCACGATTCCGCTCGAAGGCTCGCTGATGCACAAAGACAACATGGGCAATTCGTCCGTGATCCAGGCAGGCGACATCCAGGTCATGAGCGCAGGCACAGGTATCATGCACAGCGAATTTAATGCAAGTCCGCAGGAAACGCTGAAACTGTTGCAAATCTGGCTGTTCCCGAACCAGAAACAGGTAACGCCGCGGTACCAGCAGATCACGCTCGAGCCTGAAAAGATGCACAACCAGTTGCAGCAAATTCTGTCGCCCGACAACGAAGATGCGGGTGTGTGGATCCATCAGGACGCCTGGTTCCACCTCGGTGAATTTGATGCCGGACAAACATTTGACTACAAATTGAAAGGGGACAACCATGGAATTTATACTTTTGTGATCGCCGGTAAGCTCAAAGTCAACGGACAAGAACTCGGTCGCAGGGATGCGCTGGGTATCTGGGAAACAGAACAGGTTTCCTTCGAAGTACAGGAGCAATCCAAGGTGCTGATTATCGAAGTCCCGATGGAATTCTGACAGCTGCCCAGGTGATTTCCGGCCTTAAAAGACAGTTTCATGAAACAATTGATAGACGATCTCAACTGGCGTTATGCCACGAAAAAATTTGATCCCGCCCGTAAAATTCCTGCTGCAGATATCGCAACCCTGCAGCAGGTTTTGACGCTCGTGCCGACTTCCTATGGTTTGCAGCCTTACAAATTCCTGATCGTGGAAAACACCGAGGTACGCGAAAAGTTAAAGCAACTGGCATTCAACCAGCAGCAGATCACCGATGCTTCCCACCTGCTTGTACTCTGTTCTTATGTCGACCTGAACGATCAGCACATCGATACGCTGATCCACCAAATGGTGACGGAGCGACAGTTGGATGCGGCGCGGCTGCAGGGTTACGGCGATTTCATCAAAGCGATTATCGCGCCGATGAGCCTGGCGGAAAGAACTGTCTGGAATGCGAAACAAACCTACATCGCGCTTGGACAATTGTTGCAAACGGCTGCCAACCTGCGGATCGATTCGACCCCGATGGAAGGCTACGATATTAAAGGCTACGACGAAGTGCTGGGTCTTGCAGCCAAGAACCTGACAGCCACCGTGGTTTGTCCGATCGGTTACCGCGCTGCGGATGACCGCATGCAGCATGAAAAGAAAATCCGCAAGCATGTCGAAGACTTGTTTGAAGTGATCCGTTAGGGCTTGAATGCTAACAGTACCGTTCACAAAAAATCTAAAAAATGCCGCTCGCGTGTGAATTATAAGTTATTTTAAAATAGGGATATGGCGACATTTATTTAGTCAGTCGTTGTATTGCCTGCTTACTCATATTCACCCAAAACAAAGCATCATGGAAACTTCAAATCAAGGCGGACCTCGTGCATGTACGACCGAGGAAAACGAACTTAACAGGAAAATTCTTCAACAGACCATGCATATTCGCGAAAATTATCATGAGCTTACGAAGTACATCAGCGAAATGCCTGTTACGGTTCCCTGCGAGGGCGATCCGGAGGTCAATATCAAACAGCTGAAGGAATACCTGGAATCGCTCCAATCCCTCGTGGAAAATTACCACAAGGAAAAAGGCGGAACCTCGAAATTATACGAACAGGGCAAATAAAATCCCCAAATATCCAGTTGAAGGTTGTCTGAAAAGGCAGCCTTTTTTCATGTTTTCTTTTTCCAGGAACACACTTTTCGCGTTGGTTTTAGTACCTTTAATTCGAATTAACAAAACAAAACCCATGGAAATCCAACACCGCGACAATACAGAAAAAGGAGCATTTTTCGTCCGTGAAAACGAACAGCTTTTAGCCGAAATGAGTTACGTCTGGTCAGGCGATAACCGCATCATTATCGACCATACGGAAGTCGACCCAAGTCTGAAAGGACAAGGTGTTGGCAAAAAACTATTTGACCGCGTGATCGCCTTTTCCCGCGAGAAAAACCTGAAAGTATTGCCACTCTGTCCTTTTGCCAAAAGTCTTTTTGACAAGGATGCATCTTTAAATGACCTCCTGTAAATCCGCAACGCATGTCTGACGAAATTATCAAAGAATACTCCAACGGTGACGTGACGATCGTCTGGAAACCCAATACCTGCATCCATTCAACGGTTTGCTGGAAAGGAGAAGGCGGTTTGGCAGCTGTATTCAAACCGGGACAAAAACCCTGGATTGATCCGCTCGGCGCGTCCACGGCGCAAATCATCGCACAGGTCCGCAAATGTCCTTCCGGTGCTTTGAGTTATTATACCCCAAGCGGAGCAGGTATTTAGATTTTCCCGCGGAATTCCCGGTATCGTTGTGATTTCTACATATCGGAATATCCCGATATCACTTGCAGGAATGCATGTGCCGGTAAGACCTGCTACAGATAAAATCTCACTTCACAAAAAAGGTCATCCCAACTGGAATGACCTTTTGTATTTATATGCAATGCCGCTTAGTTATTGTGGCTTTGCAATTTAATCAGATTCAATGCTGAACCGGCTTTGAACCAGTCGATCTGCTGCTGGTTGTACGTATGGTTCAGGTAGATGTTTTCTTTCAATCCGTCTGCGTGAACGATTTGCAGGGTCAATTGCTTGTCCGGTGCGAAAGCGTCGAGATCAATGAAGTTGAAAGTATCATCTTCGAGAATGCGGTCGTAATCAGACTCCGTTGCAAACGTCAGACCCAGCATCCCTTGTTTTTTCAGGTTGGTTTCGTGGATCCTTGCGAAAGACTTCACGATGATCGCACGTACGCCGAGGTGACGCGGCTCCATTGCTGCGTGCTCGCGGGAAGAACCTTCACCGTAGTTGTGGTCACCCACAACGATGGAAGGAATGCCAGCCGCTTTGTAAGCTCTTTGTACCGCTGGAACTTCACCTGGTGCACCTGTCAGCTGGTTCACAACTTCGTTTGTATTTCCGCTGAATGCGTTTACTGCGCCGATCAGCATGTTGTTGGAAATATTATCGAGGTGACCTCTGTAACGCAACCACGGACCTGCCATGGAAATGTGGTCAGTCGTACATTTTCCTTGTGCTTTGATCAGCAATTTTGCACCCATGATGTTGTTTCCGTCCCACAGCGGGAAGTTCTCAAGCAATTGCAAACGGGAAGATTCCGGGTTTACGATTACTTCGATGTTGCTTCCGTCTTCCGCTGGTGCCTGATATCCAGGATCTTCTACTGCAAATCCTTTTTTTGGCAACTCGTCACCTTTCGGCGGGTTGAGTTTTACCTGCTCTCCTTTGTCATTGGTCAGCGTATCTGTCAACGGGTTGAAACCGAGGTTTCCGGAGATTGCGATTGCAGCCACCATTTCAGGGGAAGTTACAAAAGCATGTGTATTTGGATTACCATCCGCTCTTTTGGAGAAGTTCCTGTTGAAGGAATGGATGATTGTATTTTTCTCATGTTTTTCAGCACCTTCACGGTCCCACTGACCGATACAAGGTCCGCAGGCGTTGGTAAAGATCTTCGTTCCGAGTTTTTCGAAAGTTGCGATGAAGCCATCTCTTTCGATCGTGTAGCGAACCTGCTCAGATCCCGGGTTGATCCCGAATTCTGCCTTTGGCTTGATGCCCATCGCTACAGCCTGCTCAGCAATGGATGCTGCGCGGGAAATATCTTCGTAGGAAGAGTTGGTGCAGGAACCGATCAGTCCCCACTCTACTTTCATCGGCCAGTCGTTGGCTTCTGCTTCCGCTTTCATCTGGGAAACCGGTGTCCCCCTGTCCGGCGTGAAAGGTCCGTTGATATGTGGCTCCAGCTCAGAAAGGTTGAGCTCGATCAATTGGTCAAAATATTTTTCCGGGTTGGCATAAACTTCCGGGTCTCCCGTCAGGTGTTCTGCAATCTGGTCAGCTGCATCCACGATCTCCTGGCGACCTGTAGCCGCGAGGTAACGTCTCATCGAATCGTCGTAACCGAAAGTTGAAGTCGTAGCGCCGATTTCAGCACCCATGTTACAGATCGTACCTTTACCTGTGCAGGAAAGGGAGATTGCACCTTCGCCGAAGTATTCAACGATTGCGCCTGTTCCTCCTTTTACGGAAAGAATGTCTGCTACTTTCAGGATGACATCTTTCGCAGAAGTCCATCCGCTCAGGGAACCCGTCAGCTTCACACCGATTAGTTTCGGGAATTTGAGCTCCCAGGCCATTCCGGCCATTACGTCAACTGCATCCGCACCACCAACGCCAATGGCAACCATTCCGAGTCCACCGGCATTTACCGTATGTGAATCCGTTCCGATCATCATTCCGCCCGGGAATGCGTAGTTTTCCAACACCACCTGGTGAATGATCCCTGCGCCTGGTTTCCAGAAACCGATACCGTATTTGCTGGAGATAGAGGACAAAAAGTTAAATACTTCGTTGTTTTGATTCAGAGATTCCTGCAAATCCTTTGTTGCACCGAGTTTCGCCTGGATCAGGTGATCTGCGTGAACGGTGGAAGGAACAGCCACTTGTTTTCTGCCCGCCTGCATGAATTGCAAAAGCGCCATTTGTGCCGTAGCATCCTGCATTGCGACCCTGTCCGGAGCGAAGTCAACATAGGACTTCCCACGTTCGAAAGTGTCGGTTGCATTTCCATTCCATAAGTGTGCGTAGAGGATTTTTTCGGAAAGTGTTAAAGGCTTGCCAACTACCTTGCGCGCAGCTTCAATGCGCTCAGGAAATTTTGCATACACCTTTTTAATCATGTCTAAATCAAAAACCATTGTATTTATTGTGTTAAATTGAACCAATATTTTGCCTCCGCGAATTTACGAAAATTGTCCCTGCTTTCGGGCGTAAATCACAAAAAATTGAATAAATTCAACGAAAAACATCTGATTTCGTGCAGATTTCCGGTTTTAGCGGCTACTTTTGAACAGTTTTGATACCTCCTGCTTACCTAATATACAGGCTTCTCCAAATTAAAACCGCACAATATGCTGGTTGTTGATTTATTTTCCTTATTTTTGCACCCTCAATTTATTAATTTTATTATTAACATTATGAATTCTTACGAAACTGTTTTCATCTTAACTCCCGTTTTGTCTGATGATCAGGCAAAGGAAGCAGTGCAAAAATTCGAAAGTGAAATCGCCTCTTTTGGTGGTAAACTGAAGCACAGCGAAAAATGGGGATTGAAAAAATTGGCTTACCCGATCCAGAAGAAAACCACAGGATTTTACTTCCTGCTGGAATACGAAGGTGGTGGTAACCTGATCAATGACCTGGAAATTTCCTTCAAACGTGACGAGCGTGTTATGCGTTTTCTGACCGTGAAGATGGATGTAAATCACCTGGCTTACGCTGAGAAAAGACGCGCTAAAATGGGTGAAAAATCTACTCGCGTAGAAGCTTAATTGTTTAACACTTAAATTCAAAAGACAATGTCTCAAAACGATATTCGCTATTTGACGCCGATTAACATCGACATTAAAAAACAAAAATACTGCCGATTCAAAAAAAGCGGTATTAAATTCATCGATCACAAAGATGCAAGCTTTTTGCTGAAACTCGTTAACGAACAAGGAAAGATCCTTCCACGTCGTATCACAGGTACTTCTGCAAAATACCAGAACAAAGTTAACAAGGCCATTAAAAGAGCACGTCACCTGGCAATCTTGCCTTACGTAGGTGATATGCTTAAATAAGCCACTTGTCAAACAAATAAAACTTAAAGTAAAATGGAAATTATCTTAAAGAAAAACGTAGATAAGTTGGGTTACAAAGATGAGACTGTTAAAGTGAAAAATGGATATGGTCGTAACTTTTTGATCCCGCAGGGATATGCTATCCTGGCAACTGCTTCCAACAAGAAAGCACACGCCGAAACAATGAAACAACGCGCTCACAAAGAAACAAAAATCATGGCTGAAGCAGAAGCAATCGCTGCTAAATTGTCAGAAGTTACTGTTTCTATCTCTACAAAAGTAGGTGAGAACGGAAAAATCTTTGGTTCCGTGAACACAGTTCAACTGGCCGAAGCACTTCGTGCAGCAGGTTTCGACATCGACAGAAAGTCTTTGAAAATCAAAGACGAGCCAATCAAAGAAGTTGGTACTTTCGAAGCTGAAGCGAACCTCCACAAAGGGGTAAAACCAACATTTAAATTCGAAGTTATCGGCGAATAATATTCCCGGAAACTTATTTAAATACCAAAAGGCTGTCGCAAGACGGCCTTTTTTAGGTCCTGAAAAATGGAACATGAAAAAGCCGGCGATATAAATATAGCCGGCTTTTTCACTTTCTGTGTTTTAATCGTTAATCCATTTGTCATTCCTGATTTCTCCCAAAATGACAACTTCTTTACTTTTCCCATAGTCTTCCGCTGCGATCAGCATTTGCTCCCTGGTATCGCGTCTGATACGGATTCCTCCGGAGCCGGAATTTTTAACTTCTATGTAAAATCCATCACGCAGTCTGGCTGGTTTTGTTGGCGGACGTCCCATAATGTTTGTCTTTTTATTAAATTATTATTGCTTATTCCTTTAGAATAATTCTAAATATAACACTTTATTTGGCCGGATAGTAGAATCTTAACCTTTTTTAACGCTATTGGTTTTTATTTTTCAGATTTATAAAGCTATAAAGTGTAATTTAGGCGTTTGTCCTGAAATTTCCATTTTTTCGTCCGAAAACTTATGTCCATTTCCTCCATCAAGGCGCTTCTGCCGGAAGTTCACTTCGAAAGAAACGACAGCATGACGGCTGTTGAATTATTCAACCACGAAGTGTTGCGCCCGATTCTTAAATTTCAGAGCAAAGCGCTTTGCAGATTGACCCTGCATTACTGCTTCCAGCTCAATCCGGCTTATGGTACTTTATCGGGCACGAAGAAGCGTAAAATGCTTAACGATCAGCTGTCGGGCAACCAACCTTTGCGAAATCAGTTGAATGGATTGATTATCGCGCTGTTTGAAGCGGAAGACTGGACATTTTACCTCCAGCATCAACGCGACATCAACAAAAGGATCCAGGCGATGGTGCAGGTACGCATCCTTGACCAGTATGAAAAGCACCTCCCGAAAATAGTTGCGAAGGATTAACGCAAGGCATAAAAAGTACCTTCTTCGGACATTTCCATGCGCACCACATTCCAATGCACCAACAGCGCCAGCATGTGATCGATCTTCGGTTTCGGGGATTTGGCCTGTAACTGGTACAGCTTGCTGAGTGTTACCGGCTGCTGATTTTCGATCAACTTCAGGAACTGCATCTCCTCTTCCCCGAATGCCTGCGGCTTTTGCAATCCCTTCTTCTGGAAAGTCCAGACTTTCAACAAAATTTTATTGGCCAGCAAAGTATGGTCCTGCCTGCGCACATAAATTTTCCATTTCCCGGTTTCATCGGGTGCCATATGATTACGTGCATCAGAAGGCTTTACAAGCACTTCGAGTACAAGACGCATATCTTCCTGCCAGATCTTCGTCTCAAGCGCCACAGCAGGCCTGCAAAACAAAGATGCGGCACCTTCGATCATGTGGAATTCTTCCTCCGGATTGATGCCTGTGATTTTTCCGTTGTCTTTGACGCCAATCAGCAACCTGCCGCCATCCGTATTCGCAAATGCAGACAGGGTACGCGCAATCTTGCGCTGATCGTCGATCCGGAACTTAAAATCCTGCGTTTGGTGTTCCCCTTCGGAAATGTATTGCTTCAGTGATGCCATGCGTAGCTGAATTTTGGAACCTAAGTTAAAAAAGGAACGTGAACCGCCTTTCCGATCGCTGAGAATTTATGTTAAAGTGCTGTTTGCGGCTCATTCCAGATCTCCCAGGCTTTCAGCGCCTGTTCTTTCAACATCGAATGTCCATTCAGAATGTCTGCGCCCTGCGCTTCGGCTTCCTGCAGTAATTTCGTCTTCGCGGGATTGTAGATCAGATCTGCCACAAGGTGTTGCGGCGTGAGGAATTGCGTCGGAAAGTCCGGTTTGGCATCTCCGTTGGGAAACGTGCCGACGGGTGTGCAATTTACGATCAGCTTACAGGCTTTCACCATGTGTTCGTTGATGTCGCCGTAGCTGAATTCGTTGGAATTCTGTGGATTTCTTGAAATGAACAGCACATTCAGTCCAATATTGCGCAACACATATTCAACCGCTTTCGAAGCGCCGCCGGTACCGAGGATCAACGCACGTTCGTGCAGGTTGGTTAAAAAAGGCTTGATCGATTGCTGAAAGCCGAATGCATCGGTATTGTAGCCGGTCATTTTGCCCTTTTCGATCCGCACGGTATTCACGGCGCCAATCGCCTCCGCTTCCGGAGAAATCGCATCCAGGAAAGGCATGATCGCCGTTTTGTAGGGAATCGTGACGTTGAACCCGCTAAACGTTTCGAATCCCGGAAAATCAGTCAAAGCTTCAATCACCGGAATTTCGATATTCTCATAACTGGCTGCGATGCCATGCTTCTCAAAATATTCCGTAAAGAAAGATTGAGAGAAAGAATGATCTAGCTTTTTCCCGATGAGTCCATATTTACGCATTCTGCTTGCGGGATTTGCGTTTGGCGCGGATAATCTCGACGATCATCGGCACGAGGGAAATACCGATAATCCCAAAAATAACGACTTCGAAATTTTCCTGTACAAAGGGCAGGTTTCCAAAGAAATATCCGGTCAATGTCAATGCTACAACCCAGCAAATTCCACCGATCACGTTGAACCGGAAGAATTTCTTATAGCTCATATTTCCAATTCCAGCAACGAAAGGCGCAAAGGTGCGTACGATCGGCACAAAACGCGCAATGATGATCGTTTTAGGCCCGTGCTTCTCATAAAACTCGTGCGTCTGGTCGATATACTTCTGTTTCACGATTTGTCTCCCGCGGATTTTCCAGCTGAGGACTTTAAGTCCGATCGTTTTACCGAGGTAATAATTCAATCCGTCTCCAAGAATCGCGGCAACGATCAGCAGTCCGAGTACAAGCAACAGGTTCATGTCGCCCATCGCACAGAAGCTCCCAGCGGCAAAAAGCAGTGAATCGCCCGGCAACAGCGGCATAACCACCAATCCGGTCTCTACAAAAATAATCAGGAAAAGAATCGCGTAGATCCATACGCCGTAATCCAGGATCAGCTGGCGCAAATGGTCGTCCAGGTGTAAAATGAAGTCAATAAGTGTTTGCATTATTGTGCGATTGAGGTTTGGTCAACAGTTTCGATCCAGGCCGTGATTCCACCATCAAGGATCCATAAATTAGCGAATTGCTTGTCTTTTTCGAGCAGGTTGGCAACAGCTTCTGCCCTTTTTCCGCTTCTGCAGATCACAACCACAGGTTCTGACACAGGCAATTCTGCCGTTCTGTCCCAGACTTCCGCCATTGGAATGTGGTGCGATGGAATGCTGTAATCCACGCGTTCGTAGTTTTCGCGGACATCCAGCAAAAAGAAATTTTGTCCGACATCCATTTTTGTCTTTAATTCCTGTGCAGAAAGAAAATTCATGTGTATTGATTTTCGTGCAAAGATAAAAGCTTGGATCAATTGATCCTATTTTCCACGAAATCAAATTCCTGCAATCTTGCTTTCGGTTATTTTTTTGTCTCTATTAGATCAGTTAATCAACTCATTATCTGGCATTCATCACCTGTTAACCTTTTACAACATGCAACTGCAAGCCATCCAAAACAAGATCCGTGAAGTGCGCGGATACAAAATTCTGCTCGATTTTTGACCTGGCCGAGCTTTACGAAGTCGAAAACAAACGCCTGAAAGAAGTTGTACGTAGGAATATCAGCCGTTTTCCAGCCGATTTTATGTTCGAGCTAATGCCGGAAGAACACCTTTCTTTAAGGACGTAATTTGCGACCCTAGAGAATCAGGGACGCGTGAGACACAGTAAATTCAGCACTTTCGCGTTTACGGAACAAGGTGTCGCTATGCTTCGAGCGTACTCAGCAGTCCAAAAGCGGATCTCTCAGAAAGGATCCGGGAGCTCGAAGCGCAACACCGGAGGCAATTCGACGATATTTTTGAAGCGATCAATTACCTGCTTGGCAAGGAACAGCAGGAAGCAGCACAAACAGAACGCCTCACCATTGGATTTAAAACAATAGAAAAGACGGCTATCTAACCTTTACGGAAATTTCCATTTCAAAGGTCGCCACCATTTCACCAGCCGTATTTTTAGCTTCCACAGCCACCTTGTGGTTGATCCTTTCCTGCGTTCGGAAGCTTTCAAGTACGATCCTTTCAATCGCGCTGCCAGCGTTGCATTCGAAGATGACGTCGGATTCGGCACGTTTCAGAAACTCTGCCTGCATGCTCTTGAACGCGAAAGAGACCTTTTTATCCCATTTCCCTGCAAAATAAAACGCGTGGATTCCGCCGGCGACATCTGCACCAACGGCCAAAGCACCGAAATACATCGAGTTCAGGTGGTTTTTGGATCTCCTGCGAAAACGGATTCGGACATGCGCAGATTGATCGTTCAGCAAAATCAGCTTCGGCCGCAAATAACCGATCATCGGGATCTTCAGCAAGCCAAGCAAAAAGATCATCCACCGCATTTTACCGATGGTCATGGGAACGGAGGGTTTTTCAGTCATGACTCACGAGGGATTGAACGATTTCCCTCACCGGGCGGATCTCGTGTACATATTCGATACTTGGTCCGGCACACCAAACTGTTTTATAGGTCGCTCCGAAAGCCGCAGCCTGGAGTCGTTTCATACCGCGGTAGAATGTAAAGGCCTTGAACCATTTTTTAAGCTTTTTGTGTCTGTTGAGCAACCTTTCCAGCCAGTTTTGTTGTGTGCCGATCTCCTGCACATACGGCGTATTGATGACGCTGCAGGGCGAACCTGACAATTTCGTGGTCATCACAATATCTTTGGCTCCGTAAGTGACACAAGCTTGTTTGTAATCCTCAGAAACAGGCGCTTCCTCGGAAGCAATGAAAATGCTGCCTACAGAAACTCCGGCAATGCCGAGCGCCATCATTTCGCTCAGACTGGCATGGTCACCGACACCACCCGCTGAGATCACTGGAATTTTACAGGCTTTCAACAAAGCAGGGATCAATTCATGGAAAGATAAATTGCCTGCATGACCGCCCGCTTCTTTGTTGACGGCAATCAATGCATCTGCACCGAGCGATTCTACTTTTTGGGCATATTTCACGTCTGTTACATCACAAAACACCTTAACGCCTGCCTTGTGCGCTTCGCGGATCGTTTCTTCCGGCGAACCGAGGGATGTGATGATGAAATCCACTTTTTCCTCGCAAATCACCTGCAATTGCTCTTTGTACAGAAAATTGGATTTATTGACGATCAGGTTGATCCCGAAAGCTCCCGCCCCACTCGCCTTGATCTCGCGGATCGCCTCGCGCAGCTCATCAACCGTTCTGTAATTCAACGCCGGGATAGCGCCCGCAATTCCTGCTTTATTGCCTTCCACAACCATCTTTACGTTGGAAACGAGAAACATCGGCGCCATGATGATCGGATAACGGATCCCCAGCATTTTGCACAATGGGGCTTCTTCTAAGATTTGCTTTTCCATGCTATAAATATACATTATTTTTATGTGCGCACAGTAAAAGTCGTTGTGAAAAATTGAATTTAACAGACTTGTCGCCATGAATCCTTTGCAAGTTCAAAAGACTTGCCTTTTTCCATGCGCATGTTTTTCTTTTGAGTAATTTTGCGGCATGACGAAAACAAAAGCCTGGTTGAACGCATTCCGCCTGCGGACGCTTCCCCTCTCTTTGTCCGGGATTATTCTCGGCTCTTTTATTGCATTTGCAGCAGGTTATTGGAATACAGCGATCTTTGTTTTATCGCTGGTCACGACTTTGCTGTTCCAGATCCTGTCTAACCTGGCCAATGACCTCGGAGATTCGCAAAAAGGTGCCGACAATGCAGAAAGAATAGGTCCTGCAAGAACTGTTCAAAGCGGACTGATCTCTCTGTCGGAGATGAAAAAAGCCGTCATCCTTTTCAGTATTCTGGGTGCCGTCGCTGCCGCTGCGCTGATTTATATCGGTACGCAGGGCATGTCCTCCAACATCCTCGGATTGTATGCCGTACTCGCGATGCTATGCATCCTCGCTGCAATTACTTATACAATAGGCAAACGTGCTTATGGCTACAGCGGATTCGGCGATATTTTCGTGTTTATTTTCTTTGGACTTGTGAGCGTACTCGGTGTTTACAGTCTGTACTCCAAAACATTTGACTGGCAAATCGTTGCGCCGGCCTGTACGATTGGCCTGCTGAGCACAGCGGTCCTGAATCTCAATAACATGCGCGACCGCATCAATGATGCGAAAGTTGGCAAGCGAACCATGGTCGTGAAGATCGGACCAAATGCTGCGAAGCTTTACCACGCTTTGCTGATTTTAGGCGCTTTGGCTGGAATGACGTGGTTCCTGTTCCAACAACACGCAATGGCCGTTTTCATCGCGCTGCTTCCTTTTGTGATCTTACTGCTGCATTTACGCAAGGTCATGCGTACCAAAGACGAGCAGGAATTTGATCCTGAGCTGAAAAAAGTAGCACTGTCTACTTTCGGCATTGCAGTCTTGTTTACAATTGGCGTACTCATCGGTAAATAAGCAAACGATGTATCAGGCGACTTTCGAAAAAAAGACTTTCCAATTCAAACGGCCTGGCGGTACAAGTCGCGGCATACTGACTGAAAAACATGCCTGGTTCATTACTTTGACAGACACAACGCGCCCAGGATCCCGGGGGCTCGGCGAATGCAGTATCATTCCGGGGCTTTCTCCTGATTTCACGGATTTTGATGCCTACGAAGCAAAAATTCAGCAGGTCTGCTCGCAAATCGATCATTACATCACGCATTTGAACGAACTCGATACAACCCCTTCCATCTTGTTCGGGGTGGAAACTGCGTTACGCGATTTACAGCATGGCGGTACCGGTTATTTTTTCGATACGCCATTTACGCGCGGCGAGCGAAAAATCCCGGTCAACGGACTGATCTGGATGGGCAGCGAAAGCTTCATGCAGGAGCAGATCGAAGACAAGCTGAATGGAGGCTATTCGTGCATCAAGCTGAAAATAGGCGCAATCGATTTTGAGGCGGAATTCAAGCTCATCGAAGCGTTGCGCAACCGTTACGCAACGGATAAATTATCGATCCGCGTAGATGCGAATGGCGCATTTTCAGTAGCTGAAGCCGCAGAGAAACTCGAAAAGCTTGCATTACTCAATATTCATTCCATAGAGCAACCGATCCGCGCGGGGCAAATTGCCGCGATGCACGACCTCTGTCGAACAACCAGGGTACCGATTGCACTCGACGAAGAATTGATCGGCATTTTCGGACGCCCGGCAAAAGCCCAACTATTGACAGACATTCAGCCGCAGTACATCATCCTGAAACCAAGTCTGCATGGCGGATTCTCAGGTTGTCGGGAGTGGATTGAGATCGCAGATTCCTTACAGATCCAATGGTGGATGACTTCTGCGCTGGAATCAAATGTCGGACTGAATGCGATTGCACAATTTACATCGACCTTCGACAACGCTTTGCCGCAAGGACTCGGAACCGGTGCCCTCTATGTCGAAAATACACCCACCAGGCTCGTCTGCCAAGGCGGATTCCTGGAGATGCTTCCCGCCTGATCAGCGATCTCAATCAAAAATATTACCAGTACCGCTTCACAAATTCTGACGGTGTTTCTCCATTTGCCTTCTTAAAAACACGCGAGAAATACGCATAATCATCATAGCCCAACGCATCCGAAACCTGCGACAGGTTGTCTTTCGATTGCACGAGTAAACGCTTCGCTTCGAGCATCACCCGGTCGAGGATCAGCGCCGAGGTCGTTTTGCCGAGACCGGCCTGCGTAATGCGGTTCAGGTGTTTGGAGCTCATGTGCATCCAGTCGGCATATTTACCGGGGAGCTTTTCCGTTTGATAATTGGCATCTATGAGTTGTTCAAGCTGTTTGAGCTTCGCTGCATAGGTATTCGTGCGCACGGGGATTTGCTGTCCGGCGTGCAGATAAAGACGCGCGAGGTCAATGTACACCGAATCAACCAGGCTACAGATTTTATGATGCTTGTAAGCATTTTCCGATTGATGTTCCATTAAAATCTGGCAAAACTGTCGTTCTACCTCCGGCAATTCTGAATCGGTCAGTTGCAGGTCCGGCGGGTTCCGTGCCGAGTGAAAAAACGGGAATCCCTGGATCGTCTGGTTCGCAAAATGCAGGTTGTAAAATGGCTCCGAATGAAAAAAGATGTAGCCCGCCGCATCTGCCGACAATTCCCAGTAATGCATTTGTCCCGGGTTCAGCAGGAACACACTTCCCCGGCTGACGGGATAAACCGTAAAATCAATTTCATGCGTGCCGCTTCCAGCCGTAAACAATACAGCGAGGTAAAAATTATGCTTGTGCGGAACGGAAACCTGCGTATGGTGATGCGTCAGGTGGTGCCGCAGCGCATTGGCATAAAATTCTATTTTCGGATCGTCGATACTGAATTGATCCAGGCCGAGCACAGGAAGCTGCTTCATCTTCCGAATCTACTAAAAATGTCCGGATAATGCAATTATTGGCGTTTTTTGAACAGGTCTGAAACTGACGCTTGTTCTACCTTTGTTGTACATATTTACACCAACGTCATGTCCACATTCAAAAGTATTGTTCAGGGAAAATGTCCAAAATGTGACCAGGGAGACATTTTCGACTACAACGGCAACATTTTCATGCTGAAAGCGCCTGTCATGAAGGATTCCTGCCCAAACTGCGGTTACCGTTTTGAAAAGGAGCCCGGCTATTTCATTGGCGCGCTGTATGTCAGCTACGCATTGGCAGTCGCAGAAATGCTCGCGATTTTCATCCCGGCTTATTTCCTGTTCTCCTTCAACATCATTTTTGCCTTGCTGATATCCGCACTTGTTTTGTTCAGTTTCCTGAATTTTCGCTACGCGCGCATCATCTGGATTCACATTTTCCAGTATTAACGCAGGAAATCACCCCATCAGGTTGTTGATCTTTGCCTCGTCGAGGTCGAGCTGGGCAACCTGTTTACGCAGGACATTGTCCTCAAATACCCTTTCGCGGCGCAGCTGTACGAGCTCGTCGCGCTGCACCTGGATCAGGTCGACCATGACCTGGTTGTATTGCTGAACTTCTTCGTTCTGCAGGTCGTCGCACACCAGGCATTCCAGTTGTTCGGCAACGATCGCAATGTTACTTTCCAAACTTTTCTTCAGGTTCTCAACGAGCTCGTTGGTTTCCACCTCATCCTTGAATTTTTTATTCAGTGTATGCAGGGCCGATTTCATCAAACGCAGGCGGATTCCAGCTTCCTGCTCTGCTTCGGGCAATAATTCTTCCGCTTCCTCGATCTTCAGCCACTTGATCACGAGCGGAAGCGACAGGCCTTGCAAAACGAGCGTCACGAGGATCACAAAAAACGTAATGAACAGGATCAGGTTGCGTTGCGGAAAAGCGTCACCGTTGGTCAACGTCAAAGGGATTGCCAGTGCTGACGCCAGCGAAACAACACCACGCATGCCGGCCCAGCTCAAAACGAACAGGTTTTTAAAGCTCGGCGCACTTTCTTTTTCCCGCACATGCCGGAATAAGATCCGCGGGAGAAAAGCGGCCGGAAAAACCCAGCAGATGCGGATCAATATGGTCAGTAAACTGATGATCAAACTGTATTTTACCGCTTCGCCAATAGAATAGCCATTCATGCCTCCAATCACGGAAGGCAACTGTAAACCGATGAGGATAAATACCAATCCGTTCAGGATAAAGACAACCATTTCCCACACACCGTAGGATTGCAGCCTGGAATTGTATTTCAGGATCTCGTGGGAACGGAAAGACAGGAACAATCCACCGCTGACCACTGCCATGACCCCGGAAAAATGAAAGTGCTCCGCAGCGATGTACATGAAATAAGGCGTCATAAAGGTCAATGCGGTATCAATGTTCGAATTCGTTGGAAAACAACGGTGGATAAAATAAAAGACATGTGCCACGGCGAGTCCGACCAAAATCCCCATGAAGGTCACCATGAAGAAATCACCGGCAGCTTTCTGGAATACAAATGTCCCTGAAACAACAGCTGCCAACGCAAAGCGGAAGACGATCAAACTCGATGCATCGTTCACGAGGCTTTCACCACCGAGGATCGTTGTAACGCGTTTCGGCACCTTCACCTCTTTCAGCATAGATGATGCAGCTACTGCATCGGGCGGTGAAATAATACCGCCGAGCAGGAACCCGAGCGCGAGCGTAAAGCCCGGGATCATCGCCTGGGAAACGAATGCAATGATGCAGGAGGTAAACAAAACAAGTCCGAAAGCCAGCAGGCTGATCGACCTTTTCCATTTCCAGAAGTCATGCCAAGAGGTATACCAGGCCGCTTCGTACAACAAGGGCGGCAAAAAGATCAGAAAAACAAGTTCCGGGTCGATCGTGATCATGGGCATCCCGGGAATCATGCTGATCAGCAATCCACCGATCACCAGAAAGATGGGATAGGCAATCCGCAGTTTTTGTCCGAGCATCACGAGCATCGAAACGGCAAAAAGCAACAACAAGATCAACAATAGATTTTCCTGCATCATGGGTAGAGATTTGAAGTACAAAAAAACGAATTTATTTTTGATTAGCCGGAAAGTTCCCGAAAGTCACGCCGAAGCATATCGGGATATGGCGAAATGACGAATTCACGGCTTTTCGCCATTTAAATGTTATTTTTAAATCATGAAATCCACCCATGAAACCAATCGGCACTTCCCCCAGCTCACGCATCCACTCGTGCAGGATCTTTGCTGGGCGGTTTCCGGACCTGGATTGTTACATGAAATAAATTTGCCTGCCATCCTGCCTGCGCATTTACAACAAAAATGGGCCGCTGAAAACCTCGATTGGTTTGTAGCACTCGACCAGCAGCCGGAATCACTGGAAAACTGGATGGCATCCTTAAAAACCAAACGTCTCGGACATCGTTTCGAGGCCTTCATCCATTATTTTTTCGCCCACGTACCGACGATCGAATTACTGGGCCACAGCATGCAACTGTATGCAAACGGCATCACGCTCGGTGAGCTGGATTTTGTGATCCGCTACGACAAGGTCGTTTACCACATCGAAGTAGCTGTTAAATATTACTGCCGGCATGACAAAGGTCTGCACATGTCGGACTGGATCGGCCCCGATGCCAAAGACCGGCTCAACCAAAAATGGGAACATTTACTGCACAAACAATTGCCGCTTGGCAAACATGCCGATATTACACATTTGCTGCAAACTGAAATCGATCAGCACCTGTGCTGGATGCAGGGAAAAGTATTCCTGCCAGACGCACTTCCCATGCCCGATTTTCTCAATCCGCAGGCTGAAACCGGCCGGTTTTTCCGGATTTCCGGGTTCGGAACGGCAATCCCGCAGGCCACTGATTTTTACATCCTCGATAAACCTTACTGGCTTTCGGATCTTTGGTTGCCGTCAGACAGACTGAAAATGATAAACCGTGAATCAATTGCTCAGCTGTTCCAGGAAAACGGACAGTTTTTGAATGCGCTGCATGTTGGATATACAGAGCATGAGCACTATCAAACCGCATTCCTTGTTGCGGATGACTGGCCGCATCATCGAAACAACCCTGACTGACTTCCGCAACTTGTCGATTTCGGCTGCGATGCAAACAAAGCATTCAATTTCATGACTTTTTACCCATTGACTTAAAGTGCAAATTAGTACTTTCGTATTCCAAACGAAAATGTTTCCAATGTGCGCGCCGGAAATCTAAGAGCAATGCAGATCTGCCCGGACGCAAAACAAAACTACATGAAGAATAGAATTACGCAATTATTCAACATACAATATCCCCTCGTGCAGGCCGGTATGATCTGGTGTTCAGGCTGGGAACTCGCTTCAGCAGTTTCCAACGCAGGCGGATTGGGAATCATCGGATCCGGATCGATGTACCCGGAAATCCTCGACGAACACATCCTGAAATGCAAGGCAGCGACCGACAAACCTTTTGCTGTCAACCTGCCGATGCTTTACCCGGACATCGACAAACATGTGGAGACGATTATACGTCACCAGGTTCCGATCGTTTTTACATCGGCCGGAAACCCGAAAACGTGGACCAAACATCTGCAGGACCATGGCATCGTCGTTGTACATGTTGTATCGAGCGTGAAATTTGCCCTCAAAGCGCAGGAAGCAGGCGTTGACGCAATTGTCGCCGAAGGATTTGAAGCCGGCGGACACAACGGCAGGGACGAAACCACGACTTTCTGCCTGATCCCGATGGTGGCGGAAGCGATCCAGATCCCTTTGATTGCCGCAGGCGGAATTGCTACCGGTCGCGGCATGCTCGCAGCGATGAACCTCGGCGCTGATGCCGTTCAGATCGGGAGCCGCTTTGTAGCGACGCCTGAATCGAGCGGACATACCAACTTCAAACAATCCGTCATCGAAGCGCAAGAGGGCGACACCTTGCTGACTTTGAAAGAGCTGACGCCGGTGCGCCTGTTGAAAAACCCATTTTTCGATGAAGTACAGAAGGCGTATGCGAAAAAAGCATCCGCAGAAGAATTAAATACCTTATTGGGACGCGGACGTGCGAAACGCGGCATGTTCGAAGGCGACCTCGTTGCAGGAGAGCTCGAGATCGGCCAGGTTGCAGGATTGATACATAAAATCCAGCCCGCTGCGGATGTTGTTGCAGAGATCATCCAGGAATTCCGCGCAGCAATCGCCGAACAAACCCATTCAAAATATACTTTTTAACATGATCCAGTTCGAACGATTTACCCTTGAAAATGGCCTGAGAGTCATTTTTCACCAGGATACCACGACGCCGCTGGCAGTTGTGAACACATTATATGATGTTGGCGCACGCGATGAAAGTCCAGAAAAAACAGGTTTCGCGCACTTGTTTGAGCACCTCATGTTCGGCGGATCGGTCAACATTCCCGACTTTGATGCGCCTTTGCAACATGCAGGCGGCGAAAGCAATGCTTTTACATCCAACGACATCACGAATTATTACGACATCCTGCCGGCGCAAAACATTGAAACTGCGCTCTGGCTGGAGTCTGACCGCATGCTGTCGCTCGGCTTCACACCTAAAAGTCTCGAAACGCAGCGCAGTGTTGTGATCGAGGAATTCAAGCAGCGTTACCTCAACCAGCCTTACGGCGATGTATGGCTGAAGCTCCGTCCGCTGGCCTACCAGGTGCACCCCTACCGCTGGGCAACGATCGGCAAGGAGATCAAGCACATCGAGGATGCCCAGATGGAAGATGTGAAGGCCTTCTTTGCGAAATATTACAATCCGCGCAACGCGATCCTTTGCATTGCCGGTAATTTTGAGCTGGAACAAGTCAAAACGCTCGTTCAAAAATGGTATGGCGATATTCCGGGCGGTATCAGACCGGGGCGCATGCTTCCACAGGAGCCGGTACAACGCGCTTACCGAGAAGAAACGATCGAGCGCAAGGTTCCTTCGGATGCGTTTTACTACGCCTTCAAAATGCCGGAAAGAAAATCGATGGATTATTATGTGGCCGACATGCTTTCGGATGCACTCGGCCGCGACAAATCATCCAGGCTGTACGCGTCGATCCAGAAAGAGCAAAAGCTTGTAACGGAAATCCATGCCTATGTGACGGGATCACTCGACAACGGTTTGCTGATCGTGGACGGGAAACTGAGCCCGGACGTCACCTTTGAACAATTGCACAAAGCACTTTGGAAGGAGCTGGACCTCATCCAGGCGGAAATGATCTCCGAAACAGAGCTGAACCGCCTGAAGAACAAGATCCGTACCGCGAAAGAATTCCAGGAACAAGGCTTGCTCAACAGGGCCATGAACCTTGCCTATTTTGAATTGCTGGGCGATGCAGACGGGATCAACCAGGAACAATTCGTTTACACCGCCATCCAATCGGAAGACATCCAGAAAATGGCCAACGAGATCCTCAATCCCGACAACTGTTCCTTACTTAAAGTTAAAGCCATTTAAATTATGATCCAGAGAGAACAGGCTCCGCCGATTTTTCCTTTAGAGAAAATTTCCTTCATCGAGCCACATATATTCGACATTACGCAATCCGTCAAGTTGTACTGGATGGAGGCGGTCAAAGACGAAACGACACGTGTCGAGCTGCACTTTGATGCCGGCACGATCCGCGGAGACAAAAAACTGGCTTCCTTTGTCAATTCATTGCTGCTTTCCGGGACTGCCGAAAAGACCAGTACACAGATCCACGAGGACCTCGACGGACTCGGTGCATTTATCGATCACGAGATTGCACAGGAGATTGCAATCGTCAGCCTGTACTGCCTGCGCGAAAATGTGGAAGCAGCGATGGCGATCCTGCTGAATGCGATTGAAAATGTCGCTTTCCACCCGAATGAGGTCAGTGATCTATTGCGTGAGCGCAAACAACATTTCCTGGTTTCCAGCGAAAAAGTGAACATCCTTGTGCGCCGTGCTTTTCAGAAACAATTGTTCAGCAATCTGCCCAATTATTCACGCCAGCTCCAACTGGAAGACCTCGAAGAAGTTTCCATCCCGGACCTGAAACGTTTTCACAACGAATTTTACCTGCAAGGACTCACGAAAGTCGTTGTTGTCGGCAACCTCGAATCGGCGTATATCGATCGTTTGATTGATGCCGTTGGATCCTGGTCGAAGCTTGCCAAGCCGGAATTCGAAAGCGAGATCGTACACATTCCCGGCCGTTTGCATGTTGAAAAATCAGATGCAGTCCAAACGGCGATCCGCATGGGAATTCCGCTGTTCAATAAAAAACATACCGATTTCCTCGATTTCCAGATCTTACAGACGATCCTCGGCGATTATTTCGGCAGCAGGCTGATGTCCAATATCCGCGAAGACAAAGGTTATACGTACGGCATCGGCTCCGGATTGGCAGAAGCGAACCACATGGGTTATTTCATCATCGCGACAGAAGTTGGGAAAGATGTGGCGGAAGCAACGCTGACGGAGATCCGCAACGAGATCGAAAAGCTGAAAACAGAACCTGTTCCGGCGGAAGAGCTCGGACTCGTAAAAAATTACATCCTCGGGCAGTTGCTGAAAAGTGCCGACGGACCGAATGCGATGATGGACCTGTTCATGGCAGTGCAACTGCACGGCAAGGATTTCGATTTCTACAACGACGCGATCCGGCATGTACAGCAAATCACACCGGAAAGGCTGCAACAGCTTGCCAACCAGTATTTCGACTGGGACAATTTCACGATCGTTACGGCAGGCGCGCAGGTTTAAGTGTCCGGAAGCGTTGTTAAGTTTCTCTAAAGAAAGCAGCTTCAGGCAACCTTTCGCAGATAAAACTTATCTTTAGGTCAGATACTATTGTTTCATCGCTTACGTTTATCTTTCCATGCGGTACTTGTTGTTCCTGATTTTGCTGATGTCCATGCGCGAAGCGCGTGCCACGCATGTCATGGGCGGTGAGATCACGTGGACCTGTCAGGGCGGAAGTTATGTCTTTCAATTGGTTTTTTACCGCAACTGTAACGGGGTGGAAGTCAACACGGTCATGGAGAACCTGCGCGTGTGGAACCATCCGACGGTGACCAATATTACGGTTGCTTTCATCTCCCGCGAGGACATTTCCCCGACCTGTACTCCTGTTCCGAATTCACCTCCCGCACTGAGCTGCGGCGTAGGTAGCGGTGGCGGGAACGGGATCGGCGCCATTGAGAAAATCACCTACCGCAGCAACCCGATTGTTTTGCCGGGCGTTGCCCCTGCACAGGGCTGGGTTTTTACGTACGAAAATTTCTCGCGCAGCAACGACATCACCAATCTTTCCAATCCGTCCAATTACGGAATTACATTGACAGCTTACATGTTCCCGATTCCCGCGGGCGGAACCGGCTGTGTCGACAATTCCCCTAAATTTCTCCAGGAACCTTATTTTGTAAGTTGCGCCGGAACACCTTATGTCTACAACATGAATCCCGTAGATGCCGATCTCGATTCGTTGGCCATTTCATTTGGATTTCCGCTCGATTACTTTCCAACAGGCATTTTCGACCCGCCGGACAATCCGGAAATCGTTCCTTACGAACCTGGGTTCAACGTCAATTCGCCTACGCCGGATGCAACTTTCAATGCAGGCAATGTACCTGCTAACATCGATCCAAGCTCCGGGGAGTTGACTTTTACGAGCTTTACGACCGGTAGCTTTTCCGTCAAGCTGATTGTAAAATCTTACCGCCGCGGCGTATTGATTGCCCAGGTGGAACGCGAAATGCAGCTCGTAGTCGTCAATTGTCTGCCTACAAATCAGCCGCCTGTCGTTGCAGGACCTTTTGCAGGTTTGTTTGAAACTACGGTCACTGCCGGAGATCCCGTCAGCTTCAGCCTCAGCTCCACAGATATTGAGCTTTTGCAGGATGGTTCACCGCAAAACAATATCCTCACTGCTTCCGGGCTATTGTTCGGAACGAACTTTACGAGCACAGCAGGCTGCGACATTGCTCCCTGCGCGACTTTGAACGCTACGCCTTCCATTACAGGCGTACAGGGTGTCACGACGAATTTTAACTGGCAGACTTCCTGTACGCACCTTGTCAATCAATATGGCATTGTTGCCGAAGAAGTGCCTTATAATTTCGTGTTCAAAATCCAGGACAATTATTGCCAGGTACCGAAAGTAACGTATGCAACGGTGACGATCCACGTCCGCAACCCCGGAGTTATTTCGCCCGTAAACATCGATTGCATCCAGACGGCCGCTAACGGCGATCTCACGCTGCATTGGACACCGGCGATTGATCCTGACAATGCTTTTACGGCCTACGAAGTTCACTCCGTTCAAAATGGCCTGCTGGCGACGATCAATACAGTCAATACAAATAGTTATACCCTTCCGGCGGTCAATATGAACCATGCCTTTTTCCTGCGTACCGTTTCGGGATGTGGCATCAGCTTATCCGG
>Ga0247806_10000519_pt1 | contig 23873 bp, 19 predicted proteins | sample UWRJL059202B1_FD_179935 | JGI IMG/M metagenome (GOLD analysis project Ga0247806, IMG submission 179935) | Plant litter microbial communities from Arlington Agricultural Research Station in Wisconsin, United States - UWRJ-L059-202B-1 | ecosystem: Environmental > Terrestrial > Plant litter >... | reverse complement strand
GACTTCGGGGATTTTGCAATTGCCGGTTCGAGCCCGGAGATTCTGGTGCGGGTGCTGGACGGACAAGTGACCATCCGACCGATCGCCGGCACCCGCAAGCGGGGTTCGACCCCGACGCGCGACCAGGAACTGGCGGCCGAGCTTTTGGCTGATCCAAAGGAACTGGCCGAGCATCTGATGCTGCTCGATCTGGGGCGTAACGACGTCGGACGCGTCGCCAAGATCGGCTCGGTCAAGGTGACCGACAAATTCTTCCTCGAGTACTATTCCCACGTCATGCACATCGTTTCCAACGTGGTTGGCGTGCTCGATCCCAAATACGACTTTGTCGATGCGCTGTCGGCAGGTTTTCCCGCCGGTACGGTTTCGGGCGCACCCAAGGTTCGGGCCATGGAAATCATCGACGAGCTGGAGCGCTCGAAGCGCGGCATTTATGGTGGGTGTGTTGGCTATTTTAGCGCCGATGGCACGATGGATACTTGCATCGTGCTGCGGACGGCTATTCTCAAGGACGGCAAGCTGCACGTACAGGCGGGGGCAGGTATTGTTGCCGACAGCCAAGCCGAACTCGAGCACATGGAATGCGAAAACAAGGCCCGTGCCCTTTTCAGCGCCGCCGAGGAAGCGCTACGCTATGCCGGCGAGGCGAGGATCGGGCAATGATGCTGCACGTGGAATTTCGATGGCGGAGACGGTTCGAGTACTGAACTGTACCCTTCCCACTGACGCTTGGAACGCAAGCATGACCAGAACGCTCGTCATCGATAATTACGACAGCTTTACCTATAATCTCGTTCACTTCCTCGGGGAGCTCGGCGCGGACATCGAGGTGCATCGCAACGACAAGATCACGCTCGACGAGATCGCAAGCATGGCGCCAGAGGCTATCGTCTTGTCGCCTGGCCCGTGTACGCCCAATGAGGCGGGTGTATGCCTTGCCGTGATCGAGCGGTTCAAGGCCGAAACGCCGATCCTGGGCGTGTGCCTTGGGCATCAGGCCATTGGCCAGGCGATGGGCGGCGACGTGATCCGCGCGCCCTATCTGGTGCATGGCAAGACGGCGCGGATCAACCATACCGGCAAGGGACTGTTTCGAGGCCTCAATGCCGGGTTTGAAGCAACGCGCTATCACTCGCTGATCGTCAAGCAGGACACCCTGCCCGACACCCTCGAAGTGACGGCGACGACGGACGATGGCCTGATCATGGGCATGCAGCACCGCACCCTGCCCGTACACGGCGTGCAGTTTCATCCCGAGAGCATCGCGTCGGAGAACGGCCACGCGCTGCTGCAGAACTTCCTCAACATGGCCCGCGATTTCAACCAGCGGCGGGCTGCCTGATGGATATCAAGGGGGCGCTGCACAAGATTGCCGACCGGCGTGATCTAACCGGTGAGGAAATGCGCAGCGTGATGCGCATCATCATGGCGGGCGAAGCGACGCCAAGCCAGACCGGCGCTTTTCTCATGGGCATGCGCATCAAGGGCGAGACCGTCGGCGAGATCGCGGCCGCGGTGTCGATCCTGCGCGAACAGATGATCCCGGTTATAGCCCCAGAAGGCGCCATCGATATTGTCGGCACCGGCGGCGATGGGATGGGTAGCTTCAACATATCGACCACGACTGCCCTGGTGGTCGCCGCAGCTGGCGTACCCGTGGCCAAACATGGCAACAAGGCACTGTCCTCGCGCTCAGGGGCCTCGCAGGTGCTCGAAGCACTGGGGGTCAAGCTGGACCTGACGCCAGAAGACATTGGCCGCACTATTGCAAGTGCCGGCATCGGCTTCATGTTTGCGCCAAGCCACCACCCGGCGATGCGGCATGTCGGCCCGGCGCGCAGCGAAATGGGTGTCCGCACGCTGTTCAACCTGCTCGGACCGCAATCCAACCCGGCGGGCGTTCGCCGCTATCTGTTGGGCGTGTATTCGCAGCAGTGGGTGGAGCCTGTGGCTGCTGCGCTGCTGGCCAATCGCGCCATCAAGGCGTGGGTGGTCCATTCCAGCGAAGGGCTGGATGAGTTGTCGACTTCCGGGCCCAACTTTGTTGCCCAGATCGTCAATGGCGACCTTCGTAGTTTCGAGCTGCATCCCGAACAGGTGGGGCTCCCGCTGACCGATCCGAAGGATTTGCTCGGCGGCGAGCCCAGCGAGAACGCGGCTGCCATGATGGCCCTGTTCGACGGCGCACCGAGCGCTTATCGTGATACCGTGCTGCTCAACGCGGGGGCTGCCCTGCTGGTGGCAGACAAGGTTGAGAGCATCGAGGACGGCATTGCCCTGGCGCGCGACGTTGTCGATAGCGGCAAAGCCAAACAAACTCTCGCCCGCCTCGTGGCGGTTTCGAACGGACGCGACCAATGACCGATATCCTGCAGCAGATCGAAGCCTATAAACGCGAGGAAATCGCTGCCGCCAAGGCCATGCGGCCCTGGGCGGAAATTGTAGCGCAGGCGCACGATCAGCCCGCGCCACGCGGTTTTGTCGACGCCATCAAGGCCAAGCGGGCCCAGGGCCAATACGCGCTGATTGCCGAGGTGAAGAAGGCCAGTCCATCCAAGGGACTGATCCGGGCTGATTTCAATCCAGCGGAAATTGCACGGGCTTATGAGACCGCTGGCGCCGCGTGCTTGTCGGTGCTGACCGATCGGCCGAGCTTTCAAGGCTCGCCAAGCTATTTGATCGAAGCGCGTGCGGCGACGCGGTTGCCGGTGCTGCGAAAAGACTTTTTGTTCGAAACCTATCAGGTGGCGGAGGCGCGCGCCTGGGGCGCCGATTGTATCCTGATCATTCTCTCGGCTGTGGGAGACGATGTGGCCCGGTTCCTGCTGGACGCGGCCGAGGAATGGAAAATGGATGCTCTGGTGGAAGTGCACGACCAGCTTGAGCTGGATCGTGCACTGGCGCTCGGCGCGCCGTTCATCGGCATCAACAACCGCAATCTGCGCACCTTCGAGACGACGCTAGACACCTCGATCCATCTGGCAGTCGGGGTTCCACAGGGGACGCTGCTGGTCAGCGAAAGCGGCATCGTCAGCCATGAACATGTGTTGCGGCTAGACCACGAAGCGGGCATCGGCACTTTTCTCGTGGGCGAAAGCCTGATGCGGCAGGATGATGTGGTAGCGGCGACGCGTGCCTTGTTGATGGGCGCACCGCAGGCCGTGCGCTGATGGTTGAGGGCCTGACCCATCTCAATGCCAAGGGCGAGGCTCACATCGTCGATATCGGTGACAAGGCCATCACGCGGCGCCGTGCCGTGGCGCAGGCGCGGATCGTCGCCCAACCCGAGACGGTGGCGCTGATCATGGGGGGCGGGCTGAAGAAGGGCGATGCGGTGGCGGTGGCGCGAATTGCCGGCATCATGGCGGCCAAGAAGACGTCGGATATAATTCCGTTGTGCCACCCGCTGGCGCTGACCAAGGTCAGCGTCGAAATCGAGGCGGATGGAGCCTCGGCTATCCTCATTCGTGCAAGCGCCGAAACGACCGGACAGACGGGTGTCGAGATGGAAGCGCTGGTGGCGGCTTCGACCGCGGCGTTGACACTCTATGACATGGCCAAGGCCGTGGATCGGGCGATGGTGGTGACCGATATCTGTGTGCTGGAAAAAGCTGGCGGCAAGTCCGGGGATTTTGTGCGCGGATGAGCTTGTTGCCCGTCGATGAGGCTATCGCTGCCATTTTGAAGCGGGTCCCTGCCCCGACGCCCGAAATCGTGGCCCTCAGGGATGCCTCCGGGCGGGTGCTGATGGAGCCCTTGATCGCACGGCACGATCAGCCGCCGTTCGATGCCAGTGCGATGGATGGCTATGCGGTGCGGGCCGAGGACATCGTGCCGGGCCATGCGCTTTCGCTCGTCGGGACATCGCAGGCCGGTGCGGGATTTGACGGCGAATTGGCGCCGAATCAGGCCGTGCGTATCTTTACCGGGGCGCCGGTGCCCAAGGGTGCGGACACGGTGATCATGCAGGAAGAGGCGAGCGTCTCTGATGGCAAGATGGCGTTTACGAGCCAGCCGCGCCAAGGACATAGTGTTCGGCCTCGGGGCAATGATTTTGCGGTTGGGCAGCAGTTGATCGCTGCGGGCACAGTGCTGTCGCCGATGCAGCTTGCGGTGGCGGCTGCTGCCAATGCAGCGCAGCTGACGGTGGCGAGGCGGCCGCGTGTTGCGTTGCTGGCCACGGGCGATGAACTGGTGCTGCCGGGGACGGCGCTCGGGCCCGATCAGATCGTCGCGTCCAACAGCTATGGGCTTGGACCGCTGGTTGCCCCTTATGCGCATAGCGTTACTGACCATGGTATTGCCATCGATAAGCGGGATGCCCTGCGCGCCAAGCTCAGTGCCATCTTTGCCGACGAGCCGGATATCCTGATCACCACGGGCGGCGCCAGCGTCGGTGACCACGACATGGTGCAGGATATTCTGGTCGAGCTGGGCGTGACGTTGGACTTTTGGCGCATCAATATGCGACCGGGCAAGCCGCTGATGTTCGGGACGCGCGGCAAGACGCTGATTTTCGGGCTGCCCGGAAACCCGGTATCGGCCATGGTTACGGCCATCGTCTTCATCAAGCCGGCCCTGCGGCGCTGGCTCGGTTACAAGGGTTTTGCAAGCTGGCACCTGCCGCTGGCGGGGCCAACGCCGGCGAATACGGCGCGGCGACACTTCATGCGGGCGCGTCTGGTGCAGACGCCAACGGGGCCGCAGGCCGATCCGATCTCCCAAACCGACAGCGGTCACACCTCTTCGCTGGCTGCGGCGGACCTGCTCATCGTGCAGCCGGAGCGCGATGCTGGGCAGCCGGTCGGATCGATTGTCGAAGTGCTGCTGATCAACGATTTCTGATCAGTATTCTTGCCAATACTCTCCGCTCAGATGGGATATTGCAGAACATAACTGGAACACCTATAGTCGTTCTGCCTATGTTCCGATTCTATTCCCGAGGGGCCCATGCTCACGCGCAAACAACACGAGCTGCTGATGTTTATCCACGAGCGGATGAAGGAAAGCGGTATTCCACCTTCGTTCGACGAGATGAAGGATGCGCTTGATCTGGCGTCCAAGTCGGGCATTCACCGGCTGATAACTGCGCTGGAGGAGCGTGGCTTTATCCGGCGTCTGCCCAATAGAGCGCGCGCGCTCGAAGTGGTGAAGCTGCCGGACTCAATGAATCCGTCGCTTGGGGGCCGAAAATCCAAGTTCGAGCCGTCGGTCATTGAGGGCAATCTGGGCAAGGTATCATCCCCACCTGCCAGAATGTCGGCGATCGAGGATTATGCCCGACCTATATCGGTGCCCGTGATGGGCCGTATTGCAGCAGGTACGCCGATCGAGGCGATCCAGACGCATTCGCATACCATCATGGTGCCTCCCGAGATGCTGGGGACTGGCGAGCATTATGCGCTCGAAGTGCGTGGCGAATCGATGATCGACGCTGGCATTTTCGATGGCGATACGGTTCTGATCAAGAAACAGGACCAGGCCAGCACCGGCGACATCATTGTCGCTCTCGTGGACGATGAGGAAGCAACGCTTAAGCGCTTGCGCCGCAAGGGTAATACTATTGCGCTGGAAGCGGCAAACCCGGCTTATGAAACACGAATTTTCCCGCCTGATCGGGTAAAGGTTCAGGGGCGGCTGGTCGGATTGCTGCGCAAATACTAATTGCTCAGCACAGACCGAAATAGCGTCGGTTAGGATGGAAAAAGGCCCGCCATCTGGCGGGCCTTTTCATTTGGTTGAAACCTAGTGGTTGTCGCGCGGGATGCCGTTGGTCTGGGCAATGCGCTGATATTTTTCAGCGGGCTTGAGGATGGCGCCGTCACCCAGCTGGCCGACGATGCCGCGCTGGATTTCTTGCCAAGGGGTCTGGTGCTTTGGATATTTATAGCCACCCATCGATTCCAGATCGGCACGGCGCGTCGCGATCTCTTCGTCCGAGATCAGGATATTGGCCTGACCCTTGTTAAGATCGATCCGAACCATGTCGCCGGTGCGCAGGATCGCAAGATTACCTCCGGCAGCGGCCTCTGGCGATGCGTTGAGGATCGAGGGCGATCCCGAAGTGCCGGACTGGCGTCCGTCGCCGATACAGGCCAGCGCATGAATGCCCTTCTTGATGAGGTAATCAGGCGGCCGCATGTTGACCACCTCGGCCGCGCCGGGATAGCCGATCGGGCCAGCGCCACGCATGAACAAGAGCGTGTGCTCGTCGATTTCCAGCGAGGGATCGTCGATGCGGTGGTGATAATCCTCGGGGCCATCGAACACCACGGCCTTGCCCTCGAACATGCCGGGATGCGCGGGGTTGGTCAGATAGCGATCGCGGAATTCGGTCGAGATCACGCTGGTCTTCATGATGGCGTTGTCGAACAGATTGCCGCGCAGCACGAGGAAACCGGCTTCGGTCTTGAGCGGGTTGTCGAAGCGGCGGATGACCTTGTCATCCTGGATCGTCGTGTTGCGGCAGTTCTCGCCAATGGTTTTGCCGCTGACCGTCGGTGCGTTCTCGCGGATCAGGCCCTGGGCCATGAGCTCGTTCACGACAGCCGGGACACCACCAGCGTGGTAGTAGTCTTCGCCGAGATATTCGCCTGCTGGTTGCAGATTCACCAGCAGTGGCACCTTGTGGCCGTAGGTCTGGAAATCCTGCAATTCTAGTTCGACGCCGATATGTTTGGCGATGGCCTGAATGTGGATCGGCGCGTTGGTCGAACCACCGATGGCCGAATTGACCACAATGGTGTTGATGAAGTTGTCCTTGGTCAGGATGTCAGAGGGCTTGAGGTCCTCGTGCACCATGTCCACGATGCGCTTGCCGGTGCGATAGGCCATTTCCTGGCGGTCGCGATAAGGCGCTGGAATGGCGGCGGAGCCGGGCAACTGCATGCCGAGCGACTCGGCCAGCGAGTTCATGGTCGTCGCCGTGCCCATGGTGTTGCAATAGCCGGTGGATGGCGCGGACGATGCGACGAGTTCAATGAACTGCGCATAATCGATCTCGCCGGCTGCCATCATCTGGCGGGCCTTCCAAACGATGGTGCCCGAGCCCGTGCGCTCGCCCTTGTGCCAACCGTTCAGCATGGGGCCGACCGATAGCGCGATCGCCGGGATATTGACGGTCGCGGCACCCATCAGCATGGCCGGGGTGGTCTTGTCACAGCCGATGGTCAGCACGACGCCGTCGAGCGGATAGCCATACAGCACTTCGACAAGGCCAAGGTAGGCCAGGTTTCGATCGAGGCCCGCTGTCGGGCGCTTGCCAGTTTCCTGAATGGGATGGACCGGGAATTCAATGGCTATGCCGCCGGCTTCACGAATGCCTTCGCGGACGCGCTCAGCCAACACAATGTGGTGGCGATTGCAGGGAGACAGGTCCGAACCGGTCTGGGCAATGCCGATGATCGGTTTGTCGGACTGCAGCTCTTCGCGCGAGACGCCAAAGTTCATGTAACGCTCAAGATAGAGCGCCGTCATATCGGGATTGTCTGGATTGTCGAACCAGGCCCGAGAGCGCAACTTTTTGGGGGCGGTGCCCTCACCATTACCTGCAGTCATAGCTTTTCCTCATCGTCCGCGACGCACCAATGGCACCCGCGCTTGGACTCGTTCTAACATGGCTGGCGCCGGAGTGAACCTGTTGACGTGAAAAAATCATACAATTGACCAGCGCTCTACTAACCCGGATTTTCAATGCGGCCTGTGCCTTACCAAACGAGGGGACCGTACGGCCTGTGATGCGCTGTGTTGGCATGACTTGAGATTCGCTCTGGCCGAAGCACAGGGCAATTTGTACGGTCGCGCCGGCAAAGCTCGAGCGCGGTAAGGATTTGAATTGAACAAAGCTGTTGATTGGGTCGCCGTCGATTGGGGTACCTCGAACCTGCGGGCCTGGGGCATCGGTGTCGATGGCGCCGTTGTTTTTGAGAACACCTCGCCCAAGGGGATGGGCAAGCTGACGCCGCCAGATTATCCGGCGGCTTTGCTTGAGGTGATCGATGGTGTGGCCACCGAACGGAGCGAGCCGCTCGATGTGCTGATCTGCGGCATGGCTGGCGCACGTCAAGGCTGGCTCGAGGCCCCGTATCTGCAGGTGCCGACCGACCTGAGCGGGCTGCTGGATGGAGCTGTGCGCCCGGTCATGCCTGACGGCAGAGTTAGGCCCGCCATTTTGCCTGGCGTGTCCCAGACGGGCGGCGATGACAATGTCATGCGCGGCGAGGAAACCCAGTTGTTGGGTCTCGCAGCGCTCAAACCGGGCTTTTCCGGCATCGTCTGCATGCCCGGGACGCATTCCAAATGGGCAATGTTGTCTGGCAGCCGGATCGAACACTTCTCGACCGCCATGACGGGGGAAATGTTCGAAGTGCTGCGCACCCATTCCGTGCTGCGGCACTCGCTCGGTGGGGACCTCGATGGGCCGGGCCGTGCGGAAGGCTTTTCACTAGGCGCCGCCGATGGCCTTGAACATCCTGAGAATTTGCTTGGCTCGCTGTTCCGTGTTCGGGCTGGATCCTTGCTGTCGGGGCGGCAACCGGATTGGTGTGCCGGCTATCTTTCCGGCCTGTTGATCGGAACCGAAATCGGCAGCAATCGTCATCTCATTGGTGCGGATCCTGTGCCACTCATCGGCTCGCCTGCTCTCTGTGCGCTATACGACACCGTTCTGGGCATGATCGGCGCCACCGGCGCACCACAGGACGCCACCCAAATCGTGCTCGCGGGCCTAAAAGCCGCTCGCAGTCATTTCGCTTAGGACATCCAGATGGACCATCGTCATCTCATCGCCATTTTGCGCGGCATCACGCCGGGCGAAACCATCGCCGTTTGTGAGGCACTGATTGCAGCCGGCATCACCATGATCGAGGTACCGCTCAATTCGCCGGATGCCTTCACCAGCATTGCCCTGGCGTCCAACACGCTGGGTGAGCAGGCGGCAATTGGCGCAGGCACGGTACTCACCAAGAAGCACGTCTGGGCGGTCGCCGACGCCGGCGGTACCTTCATCGTCTCGCCCGACACCAACAAGTCGGTGATCGAGGAGACGGTGCGAATCCAGTTGCTGTCGTATCCCGGCATCTTCACGCCGAGCGATGCGTTCCGGGCTATTCGCGCCGGTGCGACGGGGCTCAAGTTTTTCCCGGCCGAGGTGCTCGGTCCCAAGGGCATCAAGGCGATGAAGGCCGTGTTACCCCCTGAAATACCGGTCTATGCCGTGGGCGGGGCGAACCCCGATAATTTCAGCGAGTACTTTGCGGCAGGGTGCACGGGCTTTGGTCTTGGGACCTATATCTACAAACCCGGCATGACAGCTGAGGATGTGTCGCAGCGCGCCATTGCCGCCGTGGCTGCCTATGATGCGGGAAAAAGCGCATGACCGAAACCGCACGATTTATCCTCGACAGCAAATGCCAGCTGGGTGAAGGCCCGATCTGGCACCCCGGCCGTCAGCAATTGTTCTTCTTCGATATCAACGAAGAGACGCTGTTTGCGATGGATGCAAAAGGCGAGATCGTCGACCAGTGGCTGTTCGACGAGCCCGCCAGCGCTGCGGCGATCGTCGACGACGACACGCTGGTTTTGATGACGTCATCGGGTCTCAAGGGCTTCCAGATTTCGACCGGGGGCATCGCGCCGCTGACAGCCATCGAAGCGAACAATCCCAAGACGCGCAGCAACGACTGCCGGGTTCACCCCTCTGGCGCCTTCTGGGTCAGCACGATGGACGCCACCGAGGATGAAGCGGCCATCGGTGCGCTCTATCACTATCGGGCGGGCGTGGTGACCCAGCTCAAGTCGAACCTCAATGTTTCCAACGCGACCTGCTTTTCGCCGGATGGCAGAACCGCCTATTGGACCGACACGCCGACCAAGAAGATCATGCAGGTCGCGACCGATCCCGAAACGGGCATGCCCCAGGGCGAATGGACGGTCTTTGCCGATGTGTCCGAAGGCCGCGGCTTTCCCGACGGGGCCGTGGTGGATAGCGAAGGCTATCTGTGGAACGCCAAATGGGGCGGCGGCTGTGTTGTGCGCCACGCGCCGGACGGATCGATCGACCGCATCGTCGAGGTTCCGGTCAGCCAGGTGACCTGCCCGGCCTTTGGCGGAGCCGATCTCAAGACCCTTTTCATCACGACTGCCGCCAAGAACATGAGCGCCGAACAGCTGGCAGACGAAAAAGTCGCCGGAGGGCTTTTTGCCATCGACGTCGATGTCCCCGGTCAGCCCGAACCTTTGATCACACTCTGAGAATTAGCCATGTCCACCCCTGAACTCGGCGTTTGCTACTATCCTGAACATTGGCCCGAGGCGTGGTGGGACCGCGACGCCGAACGCATGGCCGAGGTCGGCATCAAATTCGTTCGCATTGGCGAGTTTGCCTGGAGCAAGCTCGAGCCCACCCCGGGCGATCTGCAGTTCGACTGGCTGATCCGGGCAATGGACGTGCTGGGGCGCCACGGTCTCAAAGTCATCTTCGGCACGCCGACGGCGACGCCGCCGCGCTGGATGATCGACAAGCATCCCGACATGTTGGCGGTCGACAAGGAAGGGCGCACACGCGGCTTTGGCTCACGCCGGCACTATGACTTTTCACATCTCGGGTATCGTGAAGAGTGTGCGCGCATCACGCAATTGCTGGCTGATGCACTGGCTGAGCATTCAGCGCTCGCCGGCTGGCAGACCGACAATGAATACGGCTGCCACGGCACGACCTATTCGTATTCGCCAGCCGCCAAAGCCGGCTTCCAGCTTTGGCTCGAAACCAAATATGGCACGATCGACGCGCTCAATCAGGCATGGGGCAATGTGTTCTGGTCGATGGAATACAACCGGTTCGACCAGGTCGAGCTGCCCAATCTGCTGGTGACGGAAGCGGCGCCGGCTCACGACATGGATTTTCGGCGCTATGCCTCGGACCAGGTTGCTGCCTTCAACAAAGTTCAGTTCGACATTCTCAAGGCCCGGCGGCCCGACCTGCCCGTTATCCATAATTTTATGAGCCGGTACACCGAGTTCGACCACTACGAACTTGCCAAGACGCTCGATATTGCAAGCTGGGACAGCTATCCCCTGGGGCATCTCGCGGTCAGTGATGAAGCCGAAGACGTCAAGCGGCAGTACATGCGGCAGGGCGATCCGGACAATGGCGCGTTTCATCACGATCTGTACCGAACCGTCGGCCATGGCCGGATGTGGATCATGGAGCAGCAGCCCGGCCCTGTGAACTGGGCGCAATTCAATCCCGATCCCCTGCCCGGCATGCCACGGCTGTGGGCTTGGGAAGCCTTCTCGCACGGCGCCGAGGTCGTGTCGTATTTCCGCTGGCGACAGGCGCCGTTCGGCCAGGAACAAATGCATGCGGGTCTGCTGCGGCCTGATAGCGAGCCGGCCCCGGCCTATCACGACGCCATGCAGGTGGCCCAGGAGCTCAAGGCTCTCGGTATTGCGGGCACGGCGACCAAGGGCCGCGTGGCGATCGTGTTCGATTATCAGAGCGAATGGGCCTGGGATATCCAGCCGCAGGCCAAGGGCTTCAGCCATGGCGCGCATGTCCGTGCTTTGTACGCGGCGTTCCGCAAGCATGGCGTCGACATCGATATCCTGTCGCCACACACCGAGAGTTTTGCGGGTTACGACATCGTGGCCATTCCGGCGCTGTTTGCCTGGAATGAAACATTGCGCAGCGCCATCGCGGCATATGACGGGCACCTGCTGATCGGGCCACGCTCGGGCTCGAAGACCGAGAATTTCTCGATCCCGGAGCGGCTGGGGCCCGATCTGCCGGCAAATCTGCTCGACGCCAAAGTGGTTCGCGTCGACAGCGTCGATCCGGGCGTGCAAATCGAAGTCCGCGGCAGCGGCACGCTGCATCACTGGCGCGAACGCATCGAGACCAATGCCGAGTTGCTCATCGAGGACGTGGATGGCTGGCCCGTGCTAATTGCCCAGGGCCGGTTGCATTATTTGGCGGCTAGCGGCAGCAAATCGCTGGTGCAGCGCGTGGTCGATCTGTTGATCGCCGAGGCCAATCTGCCGACACTGGCCCTGCCAGCGGGCGTGCGATGCCGGACGCGGGACGGCTTCCGCATTTACGTCAACTATGGCACGGGCGGCGCGACTTTGAACGGGGCGCCGGACGAAACCGGATATGTGCTCGGATCGGCTGAAATCCCGGCAGCCGGCGTCACTGTGGCAAAACTCGCCAAGGCCGGGTGACATTGGGGATGGCGGTGCGGATATCGAACCGCGCCGCTGCTTCGTTCCAATGGAGCCAGTGAACCCCGCCCGATGCCAAATCGTCGGCATCGATGATCTGTGGGCTATGACAGATCGAGGGTGCGCGGACGCGGGCGATGATCAGATCATGCAGGCCGCAATCCTCGGCAAAGGCTGCAGCGCTCTTGATGACGGCGACGGAAAAGTCATCGGTTTTCGCGATGCAGCCAAGGCTATCGCAGCGGACGCCGGGCGCAGTGGCGGTAATCAATTGCTGGTAATGCTGGCTCCACACGTCCACGGCGAAGCTGCCGGTCTTGCCGGTAATCAGGCCCATGCCGTCTGCGGTGCGTAAAACGATCGCCTGAGTGCTGTCGGCGATCAGCAGATCGGGGCGTTGGTCCAGCCCGAAGATCAGGATCAGCGGCAGGGCGATTGCCGGAGCCAGCAGGCGCCACCAGTTGTTGACGAAGGCAAACCAGGCGAGCGCCACGAAGCCGATGACCAGCGCCGTGCTGGTCAGCAAGGGATTGCTGGTGAGCCCCTGGCTCCAGTTGGCGACCAGCGTCGCGCCATCGACCATGCGGTCGATGCCCCAGCCCATCGCGACAACGAACGGCGTTTCGAGACTGAAGGGCATGGCGAGCACAGACAGCACCGCGCAGGGCATGATGACCAGACTGACGACGGGCAGCACCAGTACATTGCCGATGACGCCGAGCGGCGCAGTCTGCTGGAAGTGATACGCCGAGAACAGCAGGGTCGCGGAACCGGCGATAAAGCTGGTGAGCGCTGTCGCCCAGACCGTCGCCCACAGCCGGGCTAGCCACGAGATATCCTTGAGGCGAGCCGGGCGCGGCATTTCATAGGTGCCGATCAGGGCCACCACAGCAACGAATGACAGCTGGAAGCTGGGCCGAAACACACTCGATGGATCGATGAAGATGATGAGGAGTGCTGCAATGGCCACATTCCGCATGGTCAGGGCGCGGCGGCCTGCGAGGACCGCACCAAAGACCAGCGCCAGCATGATCGCTGACCGCAGGGCTGGAACATTTGCGAGGCCGCCGGCCAGCAGCATGTATCCGGCTGCCACCACTATGCCGCCGACGGCCGCGATTTTCTTGACCGGCATGCGGGTAGCTGCCGCAGGAATGGAGGCGAGGGCAAGCCGCAGCAGCCAGAACATACCCCCGGCGACAATCGACAAATGCAGGCCCGAAATCGAATAGATATGCGCAAGTCCTGCGGCGGCCATCACCGTTCGCGTTTCGTCCGTAATGGCACTCTGGTCGCCCATAACCATGGCGCGTCCGATCGCGTCCGACGAGCCGGTCAGCACGGCATCGATACGCTGGCCGATAGCGGTGCGCAGGCCCTCGATAGAACGGGTGAGGTCAAAGCCTTGGCCATGGGAAACCAGCGTGAAGCCGCTGGTTACGGTGCCGTAGGCGCCGATGCCGGAGAAGTACGAGTGAAACTGTCCGTCGTGGGCACCGGGCAGAATGGGCCCGGGTACGGGGACCAGGCGCATAGTTCCCGCTATCGTGTCGCCGGGAGCGAGCATTGGTGCCCCGGGCACGACGATCCGGGCCTTGACGATGGTGACTGGCCGGTCCCCTGCGGTCGGCCTGAGGCTCGAGATAACCACCCGCTGGCTATCGGCCGTCGCTGAGATGATCTCGTCGACGTGGGCCTCGAATACGCCATAGGCGGGGCGCCCGAGCATGGGGGTGCCGAACGCCAGCCCGTGCAGCGGCAGCAGACACAGACCGGCCCAGAAGGCGACAGCGAGCCTGGCGACGGACAGAGCCGGCGAACGCAACAACAGCACGCGTACCGCCAGTAGCGTCACCGCTATACCGGCGAGTGCCAGTCCCTGCGGCTCGAACGGCAGTTGGGCATAAACGATCATGCCAAAGATCATGGCGAAGGGCAGCAGAACGAAAAGCCGGCGCGTGGCCAGGGCCGAATGAATGGCATCGCGGAGTTGCGTTAGAGGGCTCGTCTTGGTTGGTGCGGCGCCCCAGGTTCGCGTCGGCAGCGCAGGCAAAAGAGTAGCGTCCGCCAACACGGCAGGTGCGGTCTCGCGCTCACGTGTTTGCGCCCCATGCACCCGCCCGCCCCCTGCCCTTGCGCTCGTGCCGCGCTATGCTACACACGGCGCGCAAACTGTCCAAGCATTCCGGTCTCATGTCCCAAGTTGTCACCCGCTTCGCCCCTTCTCCCACCGGTTATCTACATATCGGCGGCGCCCGCACGGCCCTGTTCAACTGGGCCTACGCCCAGAACAAGGGCGGCAAAATGCTGCTACGCATCGAGGATACCGATCGGGAACGCTCGACCGAGGCGGCGGTCACGGCACTGGTGGATGGCTTGACCTGGCTCGGCCTCACCTGGGACGGGGATCCGATCAGCCAGTTCGGCCGGGCCACCCGCCATGCCGAGATTGCCCATGAGCTGGTCCAGAAGGGCCATGCCTATTATTGCTACTGCTCGCCGGCCGAGCTTGACCAGATGCGCGAAGAAGCCCGCGCTGCCGGCAAGCCGCCGCGCTACAATGGTTATTGGCGCGACCGCGACCAGAGCGAGGCGCCAGCGGGCGTATCGCCAGTGGTCCGCATCAAGGCGCCGCTGACTGGCGATATCGTGGTCGATGACCACGTGCAGGGCAAGGTTGTGTTCAAGACCGAGAATCTCGACGATTTCATCATTTTGCGCTCGGACGGCACGCCGACCTATATGCACGCCGTGGTGGTGGATGATCACGACATGGGCGTCACGCACATCATCCGCGGCGACGATCATCTCACCAATGCGGCCCGTCAGATCGTGATCTATAACGCCATGGGCTGGACGGTGCCGGAGATGGCGCATATTCCGCTGATCCATGGTCCAGATGGTGCCAAGCTCTCCAAGCGGCATGGCGCGCTCGGCGTCGAGGCCTACCGCCAGTTGGGCTATCTGCCAGAGGCCGTGCGCAATTATCTGGCTCGGTTGGGCTGGAGCCATGGCGACGACGAAATTTTCTCGACCGAGCAGATGGTCGAATGGTTCAGCCTCGAGGGCCTCAACAAGGGCGCGGCGCGGTTCGACTTCGTCAAGCTCGAGAACATCAACGGCCATTACATCCGCGAAGCCCAGCCCGAATATCTCTATGGGGTCATGCTGGCGACGGCTAGCGAAGTGGGCCGGCACGCCGATGTGGATGGTCTTTCGGCCAACAAGACAACCGTGCTGAGCGCCCTGCCCGAGTTGCAGCCGCGTGCAAAGACCGTGCTTGAGCTGATCGATCTGGCACAGTTCATCTATGCGTCACGCCCGCTTGCTATCGATGCGGCTGCGGCAGCTTTGTTGACGGCTGACGCCCGGGCAGTTTTGGCGGATATGGGCGAGACATTGCGAGGGCTGGGCGAATGGTCGGTTCCGGCAATCGACGGCGCCATGCGGGCGTTGGCGGAGACCAAGGGACTAAAGCTTGGGAAGCTGGCGCAGCCTTTGCGCGCGGCATTGACCGGACGTACCGTCTCGCCGGGTATTTTCGAAGTCATGGTGCTGATCGGGCGCGACGAAACCATGGCCCGTTTGGACGATCAAATTACGGCCCGCTAACGCCTTTTAAAGGGTTAGGCTTGCTGACCCATTGGTTGCCTTGGACTGGCAAAAGCGTTACCTGTCCAAGGCAGTCTCGACTGCCCAGTTTATGGCCCCGCCCCTCCCGAAACTCCCTTCACGCTGGGGTCCCGGGGCCTTCGAGGAGAGCTAAATGACCGATAAAGTCGCCAAACTCATCATCGGGGACCAGACTCACGAATTCCCGGTGTTGTCCGGGACGGTGGGGCCGGATGTGATCGATATCCGATCGCTTTATTCCAAGACCGGCATGTTTACCTACGATCCCGGCTTTACCTCGACGGCGGCCTGCGACAGCGCAATCACCTATATCGATGGCGACAAGGGCGAACTGCTGTATCGCGGTTACCCGATCGATCAGCTCTCGGAAAAGAGCAGCTATATCGAGGTGTGCTATCTGCTGCTGTACGGCGAACTGCCGAATGCAACGCAGCTGCAGGAATTTGACGAGCTTGTGACCAAGCACACCATGGTGCACGAGCAGATGCATTATTTCTATCGTGGCTTCCGTCGTGACGCGCATCCGATGGCCATCATGACCGGCGTGGTCGGTGCCATGGCGGCGTTTTATCACGACTCTACGGACATCACCGATCCGCAGCAGCGCGAGATCGCTTCGATCCGCATGATCGCCAAGATGCCGACGATTGCGGCCATGGCGTACAAATATTCGGTCGGTCAGCCGTTCGTTTACCCGCGCAACGATCTCGATTATGCATCCAACTTCTTGCACATGTGCTTCTCGGTCCCAGCCGAGCAATACGAGGTCAATCCGACCATTGCCAAGGCGATGGACCTGATCTTCACGCTCCACGCCGACCACGAGCAGAACGCCTCGACCTCGACTGTTCGGCTGGCCGGCTCGTCCGATGCCAACCCATTCGCTTGCATTGCAGCGGGCGTGGCCTGTCTGTGGGGTCCCGCACACGGCGGAGCCAACGAAGCTGCGCTCAACATGCTCAAGCAAATCGGTACCGTCGATCGTATCCCCGAGTACATCGCGCGCGCCAAGGACAAGTCGGACAGCTTCAAGCTGATGGGCTTTGGGCACCGCGTTTACAAGAACTTCGATCCGCGTGCGACGGTGATGCAGAAGACCGCCAAGGAAGTGCTCGACCTGTTGGGCGTGCACAACAATCCGACGCTGCAGGTGGCTCAGGAGCTCGAGAAGATCGCGCTCGAGGACCCCTACTTCATCGAGCGCAAGCTTTATCCGAACGTCGACTTCTATTCCGGCATTATCCTGGAGGCGATTGGCTTCCCGACCTCGATGTTCACCGTGCTGTTCTCGGTGGCGCGCACGGTTGGCTGGATCAGCCAGTGGAAGGAAATGATCGCCGATCCACAGAAGAAGATCGGCCGGCCGCGCCAGCTGTATCACGGGTCGCCGGCACGCGATTACAAGACGCCCGTTACGCCCTGACCCGCATGGCTCAGGATCCGGTCCGCCGGATCCTGACGCGGAAACTCCGGTTCGCCGGATTTCATCAATTGCACGAGCTCGCCAAAGGCCGATACCTGGTCCTGGCGGGCTTTTTTGTTGTCCAGCAGATAGCTTACGGCAGCCTCAAGCGCATCGACATCGGCCGGTGACTGGATCAGTTCCGGGACGGCATCACGGGCAAGCACGATGTTAGGCAGGGAGACCCGCGGGCGGCCGATCCGCTCGAATTCGGCGGCCTGGTGTTTTTCCATGATGTAGCTGACCACCATCGGCACCTTGGCAAGCGCCAACTCCAGCGTTGCTGTGCCAGAGACGGCCAACGCCAGCACCGCGCTATCGTAAAGCGCTGCGCGGGCAGCGCGATTGTCCACGACGGAGACTGGAACGGGCCAGTCGGCAACTTCGCGACGCAGGCGCTCAGCGAGCCTGGGCAAGGTTGGGATGACCACGCCATCGAGGGATGGATGGCCAACCAGGCGCTCGACCACGGTGCGAAAGACCGGCAGGTGACGGCGCAATTCGCCGTCTCGGCTGCCTGGCAAAAGCACGAGCGGACCGCGATCATTGGCGTGACTGCGCTCGCGGGCTTCGGCGATTGCGGGATGGCCGACATAGCTGGTCGGCGGTCCACCAAGGCGGGCCATGACGCTTGGCTCAAAGGGCAGGACCGCCAGCACTTCTTCGAACAGCTGCTGGAGCGCAGCGGCGCGATGGGATGCACGGGCCCAGACAGTTGGCGACACGTAGAGGATAAGTTTGCCCTTGAAGCGCAGTTTCTTAAGCCGCTTGGCGAGCAGTTTGGAGAAATCCTGGGCATCGACGAGAACGACGATGTCGGGGTTGTCGGCGCGGATCGCCTTGGCGGTCTGGCCCAGCCGCCACAGCAGCAGTGGCAAACGCTTGAGCACATCCGAAATACCCATGACGGCCAGATCGCTCATCGGATAAAGGGACTTCAGGCCTTGCGCGGCGAGTTCGTCGCCCCCTACCCCGGCCAGCATGAGCGGAACCCGCTGCTGGAGCCGGACGACCAGATCGGCGGCAATCCGATCTCCTGAGGGTTCGCCGGCCAGAATGAACAGCTTGAGGGGATCAGTCATAGGGTCACCTTGGGACAGAGCACATCAAGCGACAGGTCGGCGTTCAGTCGGATGGGGTACTGTTACGGGGTAGCATGATGGGACGGTCGGATGCAGCCGCGATGAACGACACCACGTCCTGCACTAGCGCGTCGGTCTTGAACAGGCCCGCTGCGTCTTCGACACGTTCGCGCAACGTGCCTTCGCTGGCGAAAATCATCCGATAGGCGGCGCGGAGGCGGTGGATGGCGTCGCGGTCGAACTTGCGGCGACGCAGGCCCACGAGGTTGAGGCCGGTGAGTGCGGCCCGGTTACCGACGGCCATGCCATAGGGGATGATGTCGCCATCGACCATGGAATGAGCGCCGATGAAGGCATGGGGGCCAACGCGGGTGAACTGATGCACCACCGAGCTGCCACCGAAAATGACGTTGTCGCCAATGTGGCAATGTCCGGCGATGCCGACGTAATTGGCCAGGATCACGTTGTTGCCGATAATCGCATCATGGGCGACGTGGGCGCTGGCCATGATCAGGCAATCGTTGCCGATCTTGGTCAACATGCCGCCCGATTCCGTGCCTGGGTTAAGCGTGGCGGCTTCGCGGATGGTGCAGCGTTCGCCGATGACCAGGCGCGAGGCTTCGCCGTGATATTTGAGGTCCTGCGGCTCGTGGCCGACGGAGGCAAAAGGGAAGATGCGGCTATCGGCGCCAATCTCGGTGTGACCGTCGATGGTCACGTGCGAGACGAGCTCGACGTTGTCGTGCAGCATCACATGGTCACCGACAATGCAGAATGGCCCGATCTTGACCCCGTTGCCCAGCCTGGCATTTGGCCCGACGATGGCGGTCGGATGAACGCTGATCTGGTTCACGCACTGGCCTCGATGATCATTGCGGTGATTTCGGCCTCGGCGATCACGACACCATCGACAATGGCTTCGGCCTTGTAGCGCCCGACATTTCGGCGGCGCTGAATCTTGGCGATATGATATTCGATGACATCACCTGGCCCCGCCGGCTTGCGGAACTTGGCCTTATCGACGCCCAGCATGAGCACGACGTTCTTCTTGCCGACACCGGCGTCGTTGTGAATGACGATGGCGCCAGCGGTTTGCGCCATGCCCTCGATGATCAACACGCCAGGGAAAATCGGGTTTTCCGGGAAGTGGCCCTGGAAAATTGGTTCGTTGAAGGTGACGTTCTTGATGCCAATGGCGGTTTCATCACCGTCGATCTTGATGATTTTGTCGATCATCAGGAAGGGATAGCGGTGGGGCAGCGACTTGAGGATTTCGCCAATGCTCATGGCGCTGAGCTCGCGGCTCTCGGTCACGGTGTCGGTCATCCTCTTTTGGCCCCTTTGGCAAGTTTACGGGTAGCGGCAATCTCCCGCCAAAAATCTCTTATATCCTGTGCCGGCGCACCGGCAAGTTTGGAACCGGCGGGCCAGTCCTTGGTCACAGCTGCACGACCGTTGACCACCGAGCCTTTGCCGATGGTCAGATGTCCGGAAGTGCCGGCGCCGCCGCCCATCAGCACGCCATCTTCGAGCACCGTGGTGCCGGCGAGCCCGGACATCGCCGCGATCAAGCACATGCGCCCAATCCGGCAGTTGTGGCCGATCTGAACGAGGTTATCGATCTTGGTGCCCTCTCCGATCATGGTGTCGCCCAGGGCGCCACGATCGATTGTGCTGTTAGCGCCGATCTCGACGCGGTCCTGGATCAGCACGCGGCCAAGCTGAGGTACCTTGCGGTTGTTGCGGCCAAAATCAAGCCAGCCAAAACCTTCGGTGCCGATGCGAACGCCAGAGTGGATCACCACCTCATTGCCGAGGTGGGCGCAATCAATGGTGCAGTTGGCGGCGATAATCGAGTTGCGACCGATGGTGACGCCGGCGCCGATGACCGTGTTGGCGCCGATGACAGTGCCGCGGCCAATTTCGACGCCTGAGCCGATGACCACGTTGGAGCCGATCGACACGTCACGCTCGAAGATGGGAGCGCCAAGGTCGTCGCGGCTGCCGGCAATGACGGAGCGCGTGCTGCCGGGAAACAGCAGATCGAGCAGGTCGGCGAAAACATGGTGCGGTCGATCGGTGACGATGCCAATAGCGGTTGCCGGCAGGTGTTCGAGCAGCGCGGGCGAAATGATCACGGCACTGGCAAGGGTCGACTTGAGATGCTCGATGTAATCGGTATGGGCGGCCAAGGCGATATCGCCCGGGCGGGCCAATTCGAGATCGGTCGCGCCAGTGATCAGCACATCCGCGTTGCCGGCTGACGGCAGAAGGGCGCTGTGGCCCAGCGTTGCGAGAATTGCACCGATGGTCGATGGGCCGGCAAAACGGTGAAAACGGGTATCAACCATGATGTCACTTAAATGCGATGAGCCGCGGCGCTACCGCCCCGCGGCTCAATCGATTGTTCAGGCTATAGCGACTACAGCAGCGTCTGCAGCGTCAGCTGGAAGACCTGAGTACGGTCATCAGACGACTTGTTGATCACGTGAGCAAAGTCGCCGCGCAGCGGGCCGAATGGCGAGTCCCAGATCAGCGAAGCGCCGATCGACGCGCGCCATGGCTCGTTCTCGCTGCCGGAGTCGACACCGATATCGCCAATGCGTGGCGTACCATCGACCCAGCCGGCATCGGCAAACAGAGCACCGCTCACGCCATAGCTTTCTGGGAGCACCGGGATCGGGAAGCTGACTTCAGCGGAGACGCCAGCATACATGGTCGAACCGAGATATTCGCCGCTTTCCAGACGCGGACCAAAGCCGCGGCTATCAAAGCCACGCACCAGGCTCGAGCCGGGCGAGAACGCCTCGACTGCATGCACGCCATCGTCGCTCATATCGTTGATGACGCCGGCCTGGGTACGGATCGAGCCAACGATGCCGCTGTCGTCGAGCAAAGGCACAAAGTAACGGCCACGCGCTTCGGTCTTGATCAGATTGTGATCCCAGCCGATGTACTGCTGCGTGAAGGTTGCATAGATGCCTTCGGTCGGCTTCTTGACGTCGTCGACCGTATTGTAGGTCAACGTGTAGCCGACGAAAGCCTTGTAGAACTCTTCGCCATCGCTGACCAGCGAGGACTTGGTGGAGTTATTGGTCCCCAGTTCGACGTCCGATACGACCTTGCGTTCGGCACCAACAAAGATGGTGCTGGACAGATCGTCGGTGATCGGCACGCCAAAGCGCAACTGACCGCCGGTCGACTGGCTGCCATAATAGGCCGACGAAGTTTCGTCGCTGATCCGGTGGTAGGCGTCAACGCCCGCCGACACCTTAAGGCCCATGAAGCGGGGCTCGGTGAAGGAGAAGTCGAAGGTCCGGCCCGATTCGGAAGCGCCGATTGCAGCGCGCAGGAACTGACCACGGCCCAGGAAATTGCGTTCGGTCAGCGAGACCTCGCCCAGAACGCCATCGGCAGTCGAATAGCCAGCGCTGGCGCCGTATTCGCCGGTCGTGGTTTCCGTCACGGCGATGTTGACGATCACGCGATCTGGCGAAGAGCCAGGCGCAGTGGTGATGTTCACTGCCGAGAAGTAGCCGAGATCGTTGATTTCGCTGCGGCCACGAACGATCAGCGCGCGGTTGAAGCCGTCGCCTTCAGCAAATTCGAGTTCGCGACGGATCACGAAATCGCGGGTCTTGGTATTGCCGGTGATGTTGATGCGCTCGACGTAAACGCGCGGGCCTTCATCGACAAGATAGGTGACGTTGAAGCGGCCGTTCGTCGTGTCGCGATCGATACGAGCACGCACGTCGGCAAACGAATAACCCTGGGTCGTGGCTTCGTAGGCCATGTCCTCGATGGTGCCCTGCAGATCGGAGATCGAGTAGTTGCGACCTTCCGAGGTCTTCACAGTGCCCTTGAGCGCATCGGTATTGAGGCCCGGAATGCTGGTCTCGATGCCAACGCCGCCGAACTGGTACTTCTGGCCTTCGTTGATGGTGAAGTTGATGAAGTACGCGTTGCGTGCCGCATCATACTGACCAACCGAAGTGATCTGAGCGTCTGGATAGCCGCGGTTGGCGTAATACAGGCGGATGCGCTCACGGTCGACGGCGATCTTCTGCTCGTCGTAGCTGTCGTCCTTGAACAGCCAGCTCAGAACGCCAGTTTCCTTGGTGAGCAGCGTGCCCTTGAGGTTGCCGGAATTGATGGCGTTGTTGCCAGTGAAATTGATGCCGGCGATACCCGCGCGATTGCCTTCGTTGACAACGAAAATTACCCGGACGCGACCATCGGTCGTGGCTTCGGTGCGCGAGGTGACCGAGACGCCGAGGAAGCCGTCACGGTCATAAGCCTGGCGGATGCTTTCGGTATCGGACGCCAGACGCTGTTGGGTGAAGACACCCGAGGTCGACAGATCCACCATGGCCAGAAGCTGGTCGTCGGAGAAGCGGCGATTGCCCTCGAACAGGATCGAGCCGATCAACTGTTCCTGGGCCTGCGCCGAGGTGACGCCAACAAGCGGAATGCTGGCTCCCGCCAGCGGGGCAGCGCCGATAACAGCCAGGGCAAGGATCGCGCCGCGCGTCTGCTTATTGGGGTGGATCATATTATTTTGCCTTCTGCGACCACGCCAAGGTTCCCGCCATGCACAGCGTTTCCCCAGGCTAACTCCATTACACCGTTTTACGGCATTTTAGACCAACGACAAGGCGTAAGCCGAGACGCGGTTAGCAAATGCTTGGTGCCCTTGTATTCCTGCAACACCTTGCAAACCAAGGTTAACCAGTGGCTAACGCAAAATTCCAAAGTACGCAAAAACCGTATCGTTGAAAAGCGTGAACACCATGAGCGCAAGGACCAGGGCAAAGCCGAAGCGAAACCCGATTTCCTGAACCTTCATGCTGAGCGGACGACCTCTCACAGCTTCGACCAGATAATACATCAGGTGCCCACCGTCGAGCATAGGTATCGGCAAAAGGTTGAAGATTCCGATATTTAGGGAGAGCAACGCGCACAGATTTATGAGTGCGATAACTCCGAGAGTCGCCACCTCGCCAGAGACCTTGGCCACTTTGACAGGACCACCAAGCTGCTCAACATCGCCGCGGCCAACGAAAAAATCCCCTATGAAGGCGCCCGTGCGCTGCACGATGAAGCGGATTTCGTCGACCGTGAAGCCGATGGCCTCGATGGGGCCAGGTCGATACAGCGTCACATCGGTCTCTGCTACGTCGCGGCTGACGCCGATGCGGCCGATCCGCTGGGTGTTGCCGAAGCGATCCTGGGTGTCGACGGCTTCGGGGGTCAGCACCACGGTCTGCTCGGCGTCATTGCGCTCGAGCACGATGGTCACCGGGCGCGCGGGGCTGGTGGCAACCAGACGCTGGAAGTCCTCGAACCCACGCACGGCGTAACCATCGACGGAAACGATGGTATCGCCTGATTCAAGGCCGGCGGACTGGGCAACGGAACCGGCGATGACCTCGCCGACGACCGGTGGAATGGTGTAGCGGCCATAGCCGAGCAGCAGC
>Ga0247806_10000516_pt1 | contig 23944 bp, 13 predicted proteins | sample UWRJL059202B1_FD_179935 | JGI IMG/M metagenome (GOLD analysis project Ga0247806, IMG submission 179935) | Plant litter microbial communities from Arlington Agricultural Research Station in Wisconsin, United States - UWRJ-L059-202B-1 | ecosystem: Environmental > Terrestrial > Plant litter >... | reverse complement strand
CTTCGTCGCCGAGGTAGGCAGGCACGCCGGTCGTCTCGTTGAGCACGGCCGCGCCGATCGGGATCACACCGAGAGCGACGGAGGTGTCGAGCTGCACCGGCTCGAGCACGACGACGCGCTGCGGATGTAAAGGCACTGCAGTTTCGCCCCGCGCGTGCTCAACGAGATGGGTTTCACCGGCAGCCAACGTTGGACTTGTCAGCGCGCCGAGCATCGCCAGGGCACCGGCAAAGGCGGATAGGGCCTGGAAACGAAACGGCAGCAACAGCACATTCGATCGGGACATTCAGATACCTACCTGGAGACTAACGGGTCGCGAAGAGGACACTCGTCCCACAGTCGATAACGACGGAACGGGTGACAACGCCACAAGGCGAGTGCTTCAGAGCATAGGTCTGAAAAAAAGTCTAGTATTACAGTCATCTTTTATGGAGGCGGCAGTTCGTTGAACGGTTGCGGCCAGATCGGCGCAGCGGCCCCAAGGTCATTGGCGCAGCTAGCTCCACCTTCAGTGATCGCATCGCACTGGTTGAGCCAAGCTCGCGTGTGCCGCCTGCAGTTATGCATAGATGAATGATACTCTGACCAGACAGCAGCGATCGGCTGGCGAGTACGGTGAGCGTAAGTACCCGTTCCGCCCGTTGGATACGGTCTCGGAAGCATCTCTCCGCAGAGATCGTACCAATGACGCTGAACACGAACCGTCTAATACCGAGCTAGTTTACACCTGTTCAGCGGAGCGTTCAGCAGTTTACGCCGGCGGTTTGAAACTGCCGGCGCAACCCTCAGAATTGCCCGCTGACGCCGATCTTTCCGCCAAGGGAAGATTCGCCTTCGCCATCCATATTCAACAGCAAACCACTGTTGACGCTCCAGCTCTCCTGGGACTGAAGGGTCAGCCCTGCCGATACCGAACCGAAGGCACCGGAGCCATCAAGGCCCGAGAAACCAGCTGTCACACCGAGCGTAGGCGTCAGCACCAAGCCACTTGCCAGCGCGAACGCCCGGGCTATTTCGGCGCCGATGCTGACACGCAATTGCTCGGCAGTAAAACCTTCAATGTCTATGGCGTCTTCCGACGCATTCTCGACCGCATAGTCCAACACCTTTTCGAACAGATAGACCGCCCGAAGCTTGGGCGTCAGTTTGGTCACCGCGTCCAGATCCCAAACGCCGGAAATTGAGGTGTCGACGAGCCAGCGGCGCGTATCGAAATCGCCGTCCCAGAACGGAGTGTCGATATCGTTGGACGACCCGCCGTACAGCAAACTGCTGTCCCAGAACACACCCGTGCCGAGCTCGAATGAGGCATAGGGACCCAGGAGCCAACCACTGCCATTGATCATGGCATCGGCATCTGTCGGATCGCTCATGCGGTCATAGTGCATGGAAAGGCCGATCAGGGCTTTGTCGTTGAGCAGGTAATCCGCCCCCGCAGACAGCACGCCGAAGCTGCCCCAGCGATCGCCATCGTTCTCCCGATTTTGGACCATTATCGTTCCGTCGACCCACAGGTTGAAGGACGGCGGGGGTGCATCCATGACGCCGTTGATAGCGTTCCCGGCGCCTGACATTTGTGCCGTGCTGGTCGCAAAACCGAGCAACAGGCCATCCTCAGAAGGCGAGAAGCTCGAGCTGACGGGATCCATGGCCGCCGCCAATCGCCGGCGCTGCAGCAAGTTGGGGACTTGGATCGATGAAGCGATCAAATTCTGCCGGGTTTGCACAAAATCGCTGACCATCTCCTCGATATCGCTTGCAACCGTTTCAGCATTAGCAGCGACCCGGTAGGTTACGACACCGACATCGGAGTAACCCAAGAGGCTCTTTAGCCGGTACCCAACCCTTGCCTCACCCGAAAAAGCCGGGTTGGGCTCGAACTTAAGGTACCAGCCCATTGGGGGCTCCCCACCTGCCTGTGCGAGCTCCCCCATGATGATGGTGGCGCGGCCCGCGCCGGCTGGTTCGACGAAGAGCACTTCGCCAGCGATGAACGGTCCTCCGGTCGCGCCATCACTGAGATTGACATTGGCCGGCGTGGATCCGGGAGCAACAGTAACGACCTTGTCCTGTACGCCCACTTCGCGCTCGCCCACCAGTAGACTGAAGCGCGCTGTACCGGTCGAACCCTTGGCGTCCCGCACTTCAATGGTAAAATCATACGCGCCAACAGCGTCTGCGCTCACCGGGCTTGCAGTCAACTCTCCTGTCGAGATGTTGAGCACCATTCCCTTGGGTAAATCGCCGGCCGAAATCCGATACAACAGCGGGTCTGTTCCTCCAGAGGCACTGAGGGATTGGCTGTAGGTCTCCCCGGCCATCGCATCGGCCAGAGCACCCCCATTGGGCGAGAAGACGAAATCGACGTCGGTTGCTCCCACCGCCACCGTATAGGCCAGGCTGGTCGAATAGGGAGCGCCGACACCGGTCGAGCTGTCGGTCGCGTTGACGGTGAAGTCAAACTTTCCGGCAGCTGTCGGCGATCCGCTGATCACGCCCGCATCGAGTACGAGACCGTCCGGCAGCGCGCCCGTACTGATAGTGAAAATGTATGGCGCCGTCCCACCGTCGGCCACAAGCGTCTGGCTGTAGTTGGTGCCATACCGGGCGTCGGGAAGTGTCGATGGCGCGAGTGCAATCCCGGGCGCAGCAACTGTCAGTGCGTAAGCCTGGCTGGTCGAGTAAGCCCCACCGGCACCCGTCGAACTATCGGTCGCGGTGATTGTGATGTTGAACATACCCCCTTGTGTCGGTGTCCCGCTGATCGTGCCACTTGCGGCGTCGAGTGCAAGACCCGCTGGCAACGTGCCTCCGCTGACTGCATAGGTGAACGGCGCGGTGCCGCCAGAGGCACTGATGGCCTGGGTGTAAGGCAAGCCAACACTGCCGTTGGATAGGGTCGCCGGCGACAGCGACAAAGTGGGAGCAATGACGGTGAAGCTGTAAGCGATCGTAACGCCATAGGGAGCGCCCGCACCGGTCGTGCTGTCGCGCGCCAGGACGGTAAAGTTGAAGGGACCACCCGATGTCGGCGTGCCCGAGAGCACTCCATCGGCATCCAGGCTGAGGCCCGCGGGTAATGATCCCGAAGCGATCGAATAGCTATAGGGCGCGATGCCGCCCGCGGCAGCAAAGCTGCCCGAATAGGGCTGGCCAACACTGGCCGTCAGTGTTGGTGCCGTGAGGCTGACACTGGGGCTCTGCACACCGACTGTAAACGCCCGGCTACCGCTGTAAGGCGCACCGCTACCGGTCGATCCATCAGTGGCGGCAACCGTAAAGTTGAACGACCCGGCAGCACTTGCCGAACCCGAAAGCACACCGGCGCTGGACAATGTCCAGCCCGCTGGCAGCGCACCTCCCGTGACCGCAAAGCTGTACTGGCCGGTGCCGCCCGAGGCGGTCAAGTTTTGGCTGTAGCTTATCCCTGCCGTGCCATCGGGTAATGTGGCGGGCATGACCAAGACCGTTGCTGCGGCAACGCTCAGCGAATAGCTGCGGCTGCCGGTAAAGGGTGCGCCAGTTCCCGTTGAGCTGTCCGTGGCGGTGATGGTGAGGTTAAAGCTGCCGCCCTCGGTCGGCGTGCCAGCCAAGCTCCCGTCGCTGGCCAGAGTGAGGCCTGCCGGCAGCCCGCCTGATGTCACGGCATAGCTATAGCCAGCTGTCGCCCCGCTGGCGCTAATCGTTTCGCTGTAGGCAACGCCTGCCGTCGCGTTCGCCAGCGCGCTAGGGCCAATGGTAATCGTTGCGGCGGTGACGGAGAGCGTATAGGCCGCCGAACCCGTATAGGGGCCCGTTCCGGTGGAGCTGTCCGTCGCCGTCACGGTGAAGGCGAACGACCCCGCTGCGGTCGGCGTACCCGATAGCGTGCCGTTGGTTGCGAGGCTGATGCCGGCCGGCAGCGCACCTGCGCTGATGGCATAGCTGTAAGCAGACGTGCCGCCAGTCGCGCTGATGCTGGCGCCGTACGCCACTCCGGCTGTGGCAGTGCCGAGCATAGTGGGCGACAGTGCAAGCGTCGGCGCAGCTATGATGACGCTATAGGCCCTGCTGCCCGAATATGGGGCTCCGGCTCCGCTCGTGGTGTCGGTTGCAGTCACTGTAAAGTTGAATGTGCCGCCTGCGGTTGGCACGCCGGAAAACTGGCCATCGCTGCCAAGCAAGACCCCAGTCGGTACTGCGCCGGCAGTGACCGCAAAGCTATAAGTGCCTGTGCCGCCATTGGCCGATATGACCGGAGCATAAGCCCCGCCGATAGTGCCGTTGGCAAGGCTGGAGCTCAGGCTAATCGCCGGCGAGGAAACGCTTATCGTATAGCTGCGACTGCCAGTGTATGGCGCACGGGTGCCGGCGGAGGAAGAGTCGGTAGCAGTCACCGTAAAGTTGAAGGTGCCGGTTGCAGTCGGCGTGCCGAACAATACGCCAGCGCCGCTGAGCGACAACCCCGCAGGCGGCGCGCCAGCGCTAACGGAGAAGGCGTGCGGCGTAGTGCCACCAGTTGCGCTCAAGTTTTGGCTGTAGGCGATGCCAGCTGTTGGCGCCGGCAAACTCGATGGGGCCAAAGCGATGGTTGGGGATGCGACTGTGAAAATGTAGCTCTGACTGGCTTGCCCAGCGGTGCCCGTGGTGCTGTCCGTCGCCGTCAGAGTGAAGGCAAAGGCGCCGTCGGCAGTCGGCGTTCCGCTGAGCCTGCCGGTTGCACTGTCGAGATTGATGCCGGGCGGCAAGGCGCCGGCACTGAAGGCGTAAGTGTATGGAGCGATGCCGCCAGCGGCCGCGTTGATTCTGGCACTATAGGCTTGACCCCAGTTGCCCTGTGTCAGGGTGGTTGCGGCAAGTGTGATCGTCGGTGCAGCCACGGTCAGTGTATAGGCTTGGCTGCCGGTGCTTGGGGTACCGCTATCTGTCGCTGTTGCGGTAAAACTGAAGGAACCGCTAGCGGTGGGCGTACCGGACAGCACGCCCGCTACACTCAGAGACAGGCCTGCTGGGAGCGCGCCAGCTGTGATTGAAAAGCCATAGGGTGCTTTACCGCCACTAGCCGTGAATGTTTGGCTATAGGAGCTGCCAGCAATTGCCGGGCGCATGGTGGCAGGCGCTATAGTTACCAAAATATCGTCGTTGAGAATTGTGGCTATGCCGATGGTGCGGGCCGGGCTGGCATTCATTTCGCCCAACAATAACACACCGAACGTTTCGTCGGACTCGACTACGGTGTCGCCATTGATGGTAACCGCAATACCCTGCACCGTAGTCCCGGGCGCGAAGGTCAGCCTGCCAGACTGATAGTTGTAGTCACTCCCTGCCGTGGCTTGGCCATTGGTAGTCACATAGTCAACCGAGACGGTCTGGCCGCTGGCCGCATTCAAACTCACGGTGAAATTGGCGGTCTTTGTACCGCTGTTGCCTTCGGTAACGCTGACATTGTTGATGGAAAGTGCGGGCACCGCGTCGTCGTTGGCTATTATTCCAAGTCCTTGCCGGCCGCCAAAAAATGCGCCGGCGACATTGCTAATGTTGACGACGAACGTCTCGTCAGCCTCGTTCAGCGTGTCGCCGACAACCGGAACGCTGAATGTGGTACTGCTGCTGCCGGCAGCAATTGTCTGCGCTGCCCAGACGACGTAGTAGTCCTCGAAGGCCAAAGCAGTCCCGTTGCTTGTGGCTATCTCGAAGCTGACCCCGCCGATGCCTGCCGGCTGGCTCAGTGAGATGGTGAAGTTCGCGGAACTAAGGCCTGAGTTGCCTTCGGTCACGGAGACGTCATCGATCGTCAACTCGGGCTGGTCGTCATTGAGGATCGTGCCCGTGGCGCTACCTGGCGAACCAACAGTATAGCCATTGCCCGCGGCCAAGCTGATAACGACGGTCTCGTCAGGTTCAATGGCGGAGTCGACGGTCGGATTGATGGTGATCATGCCGCTGGTTTGGCCTGCAGCAATGACGAGGGGCGACGTCAATGCCGCATAGTCCGCGCCGGACGTGGCGCTGCCACCGGTCACAAATGGCACGACAATCTGGGTCAGCGACGGCTGGTCCAGCGTTACCGTGTAGATCAGGTTGTCGGCGCCGTCTTCCGCCACCGATCCTGGCGAAACCGAGATGGAAGCGGTCGGCACATCGTCGTTGACGATCGTGGCTGTCGCGCTGCTCGGACTGCCGATCGAATAGCCGCTCCCGCTGGCGATAGACAGGACGATCGTCTCGTCTGCTTCGACAGTGCTATCTGCCACCGGATATATAAGATAAAGGACGGCGTTAGAGCCTGCGGGAATAGTAACTGAATTACTCACCCCGGTATAATCCGTGCCGGACGTTGCTGTGCCGCTTAGCGCAAGGTTTATTGTGGTGTCGCTCGAACTGGTCTGGCTTAGGCTCACAGACCAGTAGAAGACTGCAGCACCGTCTTCGTTTAAGCTGGTGGGGGCAATATAAATACTCGCACTCAAGGCCGGCATTATTGAGATGTTGACAGTAACTCTGTCCTCGGCCGGGTCTAATAGGGTGAAGCTATCTGAAGTGGCGCCATCGCCATTGTGGGTATAGGTGAGGATCTGCCTCCCAGCCGCACCGCTCAACGCGGCCCTGCCGTGCTGCGGGCCACCACCAGCGATGCCAACACCCACATCAGAAGGACCATCGCAGTTGCTGATGTCGATGACCACGCTGCCCCCCTGCATCACGGTCGCGCTCAAAGTCGGGCACCATTGCGAGTTGGCTGCATAGGCCTGGGTCGAAGGGACGGCTGCATAGGCCAACACGGCAAAGCACTCCAAAGCCATCAACCTGATGGCCATTCCGGTTTTTCCCAACATGCAATATCCAGCCTCAAAATGCCTGCGATGAATCAATTTTTTCTCAAATAAAGACGGATACTCTTTAGAAATAAAACTATGGCGACGGTGCGTACGAAGAGTGTAATTCAAAAAACAACCGCAATAAAAAATTCTGTGAGTTTCTTGCTAACGGCGACGAAACGGCATCCAACATATTTTAAGATAAAATAAAACAAGTCGTTGATGAAGTAAAAATATTTCTTATTTTGATTGCTTATAGGTGAAATGATGCTAATATTAACGCCTCTTATATTTACTGAATTTCTGCATCGCTTTTGAGCCGCGCTCCAAAATCAGCACCGGACTTTGCGCGCTAGAGCGATCGGCAAATTGGTTATTGCGTCTGGCGTTCAAATTTTGAGATTGTAGATTTCTGGAAGCCGGCGGTCCTGAAGTTCACGCCTGTAGCTGCAGCACGCGATCAATTATGAATTTTTGCTCGATGCACCCGGGACATCGGGATCGGCCGGCCTGGCCGCCAGTGAATTGCGGGCTGCCGCAGCATCCGCATAGCGGGTGATCAAATCTATATAGCCACCCGATTTGTAGTGCTGGGGCGGGACGGAGCGTATGGTCACTACCCAGGCGCCGGGATTGAGCAAGACTTGACCCCGCCCGCCACGGCGCTTGGGAAACGTCGCTGAACGCTTGAGCAGGAAACTGGTCACCATGGTGCCGGCATGATTGCCAACCGACCAGTTTCGCAGTTGATCCCAGTAGATCGGTCGATCAAGGTGGCGGTGTTCGATGCGATCCGGAAACAGGCGCATGAACGGCGTTTTGGCGCGCCGCAAAGCCTGCACGCCGAGTAGGGCGATGAACGTTCCGATAATTCCGAATCCTACGGACAGGATGAGTATCTCGCGGCCAAACCCTGGCGCCCCGAACAGCGCGGTCCACATGGCAATGGCAAGCATTGGGGCCGCAATGGCGAACATGAAAATGGCGATAGGCCGGTTGTTTTCATAGAGCTCGGTCGCCTCATCGCCCACCGATGCGGCAATACTCGATACGGTATCGCGCCACTTCAGCGTAGCGCCACGTGACGCCGCCAGCAGCGCCTGCGTGACGTTGCGGCTGGTCGCTGATGCGTCGGCAAAATACTGCGCCAGAACAGCATCGGCACTTGCGGGCAGGGTCATGGCGTCCGCTACGCGCGCTTGGGTCGGCTCAAAGCCAAAGGCCGCCAAGCGATCGCGATTGTGCGGGTGCGTGTCGGTTGGGTGCGCGACCACCGCCTCCAACTGCAGCGTCGGATCGTTGAGGCCTCGCTCGGAGGCGAGTTCAAGCATATAAGCCACCAGGTCCTGTGGCGCTTGATCGGGCTGGGCCCAGGCGAAATTGGTGACCGCCTCGATGACCCCATTGATGGCGCCATGGCGGAGCAGGGCCCGGCCTGCGGCGCCCTGGGAGGTCAAAGTCGCGCTTTTCGTATCGGCCTCGAATTCGCGAGCACGGCTCCAGTGCCGCACCGCCAGGTGAAACCGCTCGAGCACGAAATAGCCCAGCGCCAGCGCCGGTGTGGTCAGAAACGACAGCGAGCCGTCACGCGCTTGGCCGACCCGAGCCATTGCATCAAGCGATCGGCTGAAGCCATTGTAGATGGGCAGATAACTCTGGCTATAGGTCGTGTCTTCGCCCGCGAAATGCGCCAGTTCATGGGCGATGACAGTGGCGGCCTCGTCGGTCCGCATCAGCGCCAGATGCCCCAGCGAGACATGAAGCGTATTGCCCTCCACGCGCTGGTCGGCTGGCAGCAACTGAACCGGACCAGAGACAACGAAGAACCCCTGGGTGACACCGAGCGCGATGGTGTCGGGCATGGGGGCAGACAAGCGCCGGGCAAAATTTTCAACCAGTGCCCAGAGGCCCGGCGCCTCGGCTTGCGACACGGATTGCGCAATCAGCACAAGTGGCTCGGGTGCGAACAGTTGGGAGATGCCGCGTAACTGCATCAGCGCGTGATATGCTGTGACCAGCGCTACGGCGACCAGACCGAGCGCCAGGCTCAGCAAATAGATCTGCCCGCTGCCAATATTGTCCCATCGGAACAGCGGCGCGACCTCGAACAGGATAGCGCCGATCACGGCAAAGGCTGACAACACGACAAGCATGATCATGGCGGCGGGCAACAGCCGTCGCACCAGCGAGAAACTTCGCAGCAGTGCCGGGCGCGACTTGCCACCGATCCCGGCCAGCGAGATGGCGCCTGCCAAGATGGCTAGTCCGAGAGCGAACACCGCGCTGGAAGCCGCAATAAAGACGATCGGCAATACCTGCCGGATCCGCGCGACCGTCAGTAAAAAATCGAACTGCCCGAGAGCTTCGCGCGCTTTGACCAGCGCGAAATCGCCCATGTAATTGGTGCCGTCGGCGTGAAATTGCAGCTCGGTATTGATCCCGCCATTTGTCGGCGGCGGCACGGCCTCCATTTGCCGTACCTGCGCCTTGAGGTCGGCGCGCTGCGCGAAGAGATAGTCGTGATACTCGGCGCCACGCTGCATTTGCCAGAACCCCAGCACAATAAGTAGCATGGGAACGACTAAGCTGGTGATCAGCAAAAATGGCTTGGAGTGCAAGGACATGGAGGCATTTACGGACGGTTTGGGTTGGCTGGCCAGCACTAAAGCTCCGGCACGCCACTTTTATCGAGTGGTTTCGTGCCGAGGGTCACTGATCAACCTGTACCCCACGCCCGGCTCGCTGAGCAGGTATTTTGGATTGCGGGCGTCGACTTCGAGCTTGACGCGAAGCTGGGCGATAAGCACGCGAAGATATTGCACATCGTCCTGATGGGCGGCGCCCCAAATTTGGGTCAGCGCTTGACGATGCGTAACGACCTTGTCCGCATTCGCCGCCAGAAGCTCGAACAGATCGAATTCCTTGGGAGTCAGGTGGACCTGGGCCTTGTCGACCAATACCCTGCGATGCTCGTGGTCGAGCGTAATATTGCCGAAGTGCAATTCGGAAGGGATTGCTGTTGTTGGCTTGGCATGTCTGAGCGCTACGCGCATCCGCGCCAACAACTCGCCGATGGCAAACGGCTTTTCGACATAGTCGTTGGCGCCCAGATCGAGCGCCGCGATCTTTTCAGTTTCCTGGTCGCGCGCCGACAACACGATGATTGGCATGCTCGAAAATGCCCGGATCGTGGCGATCACTGCCTTGCCGTCATCGTCGGGCAGGCCCAGATCGAGGATCACCAGCGCCGGTGCCCGCGTCGCCGCCAGCCGCCTGGCCTCAGCCGCCGTAGATGCCGTCTCGACTTCGAACCCGGCCGCTAGCAAAGCCGGCTTCAAGAAGCGCTGGATTTGCGGCTCGTCATCCACCACCAATATGCGCGTCTGCATCAGGCTGCTCCCGCCCTAGGCAGCCGCAGTGTCATCCGCGTCCCCCGTTTGCGCACAGCAGGGCTGGTCGCAACGATCGATCCGCCCATCGCCGTCATCAGCCCCCGGGCGATCGACAGGCCAAGCCCGGTTCCCGCGGCGCGCCCGTCACCCTTGGCACGGCGATAAAACCGCTCGAAGATCCGTTCGAGATCGCTTTCTGGAATGCCCTTGCCCTGATCGGTCACTGCTATGCTCACCATGTCCCGCTCGCCACGTGCAAAGATCGTCACTTGAGCGCCACCACCATATTTTTGGGCATTGTCGAGCAGGTTGAATATCACCTGTTCCAGCAGGGCCGGATCGCCCAGTGCCGTCGGCACATCGTCGGCAAGGCTGACATCGAGCGCCATGTCGGGATGCACGCGTCGGGCACGGGCTGCGGCCTTCTCGATGACATCGGCAATTTCGATTGGGTCTCGCCGAGCCTTCATCATGCCTGCTTCGATGCGGGTCATCTCGAACAGATTGCCGACGAACCGGTTTAGCCGCCCGGCCTCTTCTTCGATCGAGAGCAGCAGATCAGCCCGGCTCTCAGCCGGCATCTTGTCGCCGAGTTCGCGCAGGCTCGATACCGCGCCGGTGATCGAGGCCAGCGGCGTGCGCAAATCATGCGACAGCGACGACAGCAGCGCCGTCTGCACCTTTTCGCCCTCGCGCGCCAGTGTCGCCTGGGTGTTCTCGCGATTGAGCCGCGCCCGGTCCAGCGCGATTGCCGCCTGATCGAGCAGAGCAAGCCAGGTCCGCTCCTCGTCAGCCGCCAGTGGAACGTCGCGCGGTCCCATCATCAGGCCGGCCACACCGAGCAAGCGCTGGGCGGAGAGGATGGGGCGAAACAGATAACGAACCTGGGGGAGGGTGCCCGTCAAAAATCCAGCGGGTTCGCGCTTGTCGAGCGCCCAGCGCGCCGCCGTCATTGCCGTGCTGTCCAGAACCTGATCGGGCGGCCAGGCGGCAACGGCCTGCAGCTCGCCATCTCCCTGTGCCGCCAGAACGATAGCGGGCCGGCCAAGGCTGGTCTGCAAATGACTCGCCACGGCGTCCATCACATTGTCCTCGCCATAAGTAGTCGACAACTTGCGCGAAAAATCCAGCAGCGACTGCGCCTGCCGTGCCTGTTGTCGTGCCAGATCGGCCTGTTCACGCAGCCGCGCCGCCAATTGCCCGGCTGCCAATGCGACAGCGATGAAAATCACCAGCGACAGCACTTCCTGCGGCTGGGCAACCGTCAGCGTTCCCGTGGGCGAAATAAAGAAGAAATTATACGCCACGAACGACAGCGCCGCAGCCAGCAGCGCCGATCCGCGCCCGGCAACCACTGCGGACAGCAGCACGGCTGCCAGAAACAATATCGACAGATTTTGCAGCGCCAGAAACGCATTGAGCCCAAAGCCCAACAGCGTCGTCGCCCCGACCGACACCACCGGGAGCCCCAGCGCCAGCATCCACTGCTGCAGCGTCGGTGGCCGCCAGGTCCCCTTGCCCTGGCCTGCCAGTGCCACCGGCACGACATGCACCGCAATGTCGCCGGCCTTGAGCAGCAGCGCGTCGGGCAGGGACCGTCGCCACCACCGCCCGTTGGTCGGCCTGCCAATTACGATCTGCGTCGCGTGCTCGCGCTTTGCGGTGCGTAAAATCGCCTCGACAAAATCGCTCGCATCTTCGCGCCGCGTCTCGGCTCCAAGCCGCTCGGCGAGGCGCAACACCGCCTCCAGTCGCTCGGTCGCCGCGACCTCGGGTGGCACGCCGGCCTGTTTGCCCAGCGACAACACCAGCCAGCGCGCATTCAGTCCCGACGCCAACAGACTTGCCGCGCGCACCACTGTTTCCGCCGCCCCATCAGGCCCGACACACACCAGCAGCCGCTGCCCGGTGGCCCAGGGCGCGCCCTCGACCGGGCTTTGACGCAAAAAATCGACCATCTGGTCGTCGACCCGATCTGCCGCGCGGCGCAGGGCCAGCTCGCGCAACGCCGTCAGCGTGCTCGGCTTGAAAAACCCCTCCAGCGCCCGCTGCGCATTGCCTGGCAGATAGACCTTGCCGGCCTGCAGCCGCGCGATCAGTTCCGCCGGTGGCAGATCGACCAGGATCACTTCATTGGCGGTTTTGAGCACCGTATCGGGCACCGTCTCGCGCACCGGAACGCCGGCAATCCGCGCCACCAGCTCGGACAGGCTTTCGAGATGCTGCACGTTCAGCGCCGTCCACACATCGATCCCCGCCGCCAGCAGCTCGGCGATGTCTTGATAGCGCTTTGGGTGGCGCGAACCGGCAGCATTGGAATGGGCCAGCTCGTCCACCAACAGCAGCGCCGGTCGGCGGGCCAGCGCGGCATCGAGGTCGAATTCGCCGTATTCGCCATCAGGAGCATCGCCCCGGCGCGGTAGCACTTCCATACCCTCGATCAGCTCGGCGGTCTCGATCCGCCCATGCGTTTCGACGAGCCCGATGACGACGTCGAGCCCGTCAACCTTGCGGCTGCGGGCACGTTCGAGCATGGCATAGGTCTTGCCGACGCCGGGCGCTGCGCCGAGAAAAATGGTCAGCTTGCCGCGTCCCTCGCTGGCGGCCAGCGCCAGCAAGGCCTTGGGATCGGGGCGTGGCGCGTCAGTTTGCCGTGCCATTTTGCTCCTCTGGCGGCAGGGCCCGGTCGAGCGCCAGATTGAGGCGCAGCACATTGACGCGGGATTCCCCGAAGATACCCAAGAGCGGGGCTTCCGTCACACTGTTTAGTACTTGCGTCACAGTCGCGGCGTCAGCGCCCCGGGCCTCGGCTACCCGTGCCACCTGAAACGCAGCATTGGCGGGCGTGATATGGGGATCGAGGCCCGAGCCCGAGGTGGTCACCGCATCGGCTGGTACCGGTCCGCCACCGAACTCGGTTACCGCCACAGCGACCCTATCCACAGTGCCTTGCCCGTTGGTCCAATATTTGAGCCGCTGGAGGCGCTGGCGTTATAGGGGGCTGGGCCCGTTGCCGAAGGGCGCGACCAGAAATAGTCGGGCCGGCTGAAGTTTTGGCCGATCAGATCGGAGCCGATGACGACCCCATCCTGTTCGATCCGGCTGCCATTGGCCTGCGCGGGGAAAGCTGCCTGGGCAATGCCGGTGACGGCGAGAGGATAGGCCAGCCCAGTGACGGCGGTCAGCAGTACGGTCAAGGCGATGGCGGGACGAAGTTGGGACAGCATTTTGCGTCTCCTTAAATTGAAACTGTATGGCCCCGCATGAGCGGAGCAATCCCTCTCCCCGAGGGGAGAGGGTGCATGGCTATCAGACCAGCCCCAGTGCGCTGACGATCATGTCCACCAGCTTGATGCCGACGAACGGCGCGACCAGACCGCCTAGCCCGTAGATCAGCAGGTTGCGCGACAGCAGCGCCGCGGCACCGACCGGCCGGTATTTGACGCCACGCAGCGCCAGCGGAATGAGCGCCACGATGATCAGAGCGTTGAAGATAACCGCCGACAGGATCGCCGACTGGGGCGAGTGCAGCCCCATGATGTTGAGCGCACCAAGCTGCGGATAGGTCACGAGGAACAATGCGGGGATGATCGCAAAATACTTGGCGACATCATTGGCGATCGAGAAGGTGGTCAGCGCACCGCGCGTCATCAGGATCTGCTTGCCGATCTCAACGATCTCGATCAGCTTGGTGGGGCTAGAATCCAGATCCACCATATTGCCCGCTTCACGCGCTGCCTGCGTTCCGGATTGCATCGCCACGCCCACATCGGCCTGCGCCAGGGCAGGGGCATCGTTGGTGCCGTCGCCGCACATGGCGATCAGCCGACCGCCGACCTGCTCCTTGCGAATATAGTCGAGCTTCTGCTCAGGCGTCGCTTCGGCGATGAAATCGTCCACGCCGGCTTCAGAGGCGATCGCTGCTGCCGTCACCGGATTGTCGCCGGTGACCATGACGGTGCGAATGCCCATGGCTCGCAGCGCGGCAAAACGCTCCTTGATGCCGGGCTTGACCACGTCCTTGAGATGCACGACGCCGAGCAGCCGGTCGGCTTCTGCCACGGCCAAAGGCGTTCCGCCCGACCGCGCGATGGTTTCGACGGCCCGGTTGAACTCGGGCCCGGCCTGGGACTTGTCCAACCCGACAAACTTCAGCACGGAATCCACCGCGCCCTTGCGGATACGCCGTCCTTCGATGTCGATGCCCGAAATTCGGGTTTGCGCCGAGAAGGGTATGGTCGTCGTGCCATTGCCGCTCAACACCGGTGGGTTCAGTCCGAAATCCGACTGCGCCAGTGCCACGATCGAGCGACCTTCGGCGGTTTCGTCAGACAAACTAGCCAGCAAGACGGCTTCAGCCAGATAGCGCTCCTCGACACCTGCCACCGGAAGGAATTCCGAAGCCATGCGATTGCCGAAGGTGATCGTGCCGGTCTTGTCGAGCAGCAGCGTATCAACGTCGCCGGCAGCTTCCACGGCACGGCCAGAGGTGGCAATGACGTTGAAGCGGATCAGCCGGTCCATGCCGGCAATGCCGATAGCCGAAAGCAGCCCTCCAATGGTCGTGGGGATCAGCGTCACCAGCAGCGCGGCGAGCACGGCCACCGAAAGCTCGGTGCCCGAATAGGCGGCGAGGCCATACAGCGTCACCACGGCGATCAGGAAAACCAGCGTCAGCCCGCTCAACAGGATCGACAGCGCGATCTCGTTGGGCGTCTTCTGCCGCTTGGCGCCTTCGATCAGCGCGATCATGCGATCAACGAACGTCTCGCCTGGCTTGGTGGTGATGCGTACCTTGAGCCAGTCCGAAATCACCTGCGTGCCGCCAGTAACCGCCGATCGGTCGCCACCAGCTTCGCGGATCACCGGCGCACTTTCACCGGTGATGGCGCTTTCGTTCACCGAGGCGACGCCCTCGATGACTTCGCCATCGCCGGGCATGATGTCGTTGACCTCGACCAGCACGATGTCGCCGATCTTGAGCGAGGTCGCCGGAATGACCTCGCTGCCAAGATTGCCGGCCTCTTTGGGGAACAGCAGCCGTTTGGCGACCAGATCGGTCTTGGAGCGCTTGAGGCTCTCGGCCTGCGCCTTGCCGCGCCCTTCGGCGACGGCTTCGGAAAAGCAGGCGAACAGCACCGTGATCCACAGCCAGAGCGCGATCTGGCCGGAGAAGGCGGGGGCATCGCCGGCGCCCATCAGATCCTGCACGAACAGGACCGTGACGAGGACGGCGACGATTTCGGTGACGAAGATCACCGGGTTGCGGATCAAAAGCCTGGGGTCGAGTTTGACGAAGGCGTCCCGCAGCGCCGGCCCCAGAATGGCCGGCGTCAGAACCGAGATGGATTTGGCGGAAGTGGACATGATTGTCGGTCCTTAAAAGCTCTGCCCGGCGAGCATGACGAAATGCTCGACGATGGGGCCCAGAGCCAGAGCGGGGAAGAATTGCAGCCCGCCCAAGATGATGATGATGCCGATCAGCAGGCCCACGAACAGCGGGCGATCGGTCGGGAACGTGCCGGCTGACGCCGCCGCGCGAGGCTTTTTGACCAGCGATCCGGCAATGGCCAGCACGGGCACGAGGTAGGCGAAGCGCCCCAGCAGCATGGCGATGCCCAGCGTGGTGTTGTACCAGGGCGTATTGGCCGAGAGCCCGCCGAACGCCGAGCCATTGTTGCCCGCCGCCGAGGTGTAAGCGTAGAGAATCTCGCTCAGGCCATGCGGTCCGGGCGTCAGGATCGAACTGGTCCCGAACTCGGCAACAGCCGAGATGGCGGTAAAGCCCAGGATCGTCAGCGGCAGAATGAGGAGCGCCAACATGGCAAACTTCATCTCGCGCGCTTCGATCTTCTTGCCCAGGAATTCTGGGGTACGGCCAACCATCAGGCCGGCAACGAACACTGCAAGGATCGCGAACACCAGCAGCCCGTAAAGCCCTGAACCGACACCGCCCGGCAGCACTTCGCCCAGCTGGATCAGAAACATCGGCACAAGCCCACCCAGTGCGGTCAGCGAACCGTGCATGGCGTTGACGCCGCCATTGGACAGACCCGTGGTGACCGCCGCATAGAGCGCTGACATCGACTGCCCGAAGCGGACTTCCTTACCTTCCATATTGCCCATGGACGGGTCGACGCCCACCGCCGTCAGCAGCGGATTGCCATAGGTTTCGGCCCAATAGATCGCGCCGGTGGCGACCACCAGCATGATGATGGTTACGCTGAGCAGCGCCCAGCCCTGGCGGCGGCTGCCGACCATTTCGCCGAACGCATAAACCATGGCCGCCGATACGCTCAGCATGGCGATGATGTTGAGATAATCCGAAAAGGCATTTGGGTTTTCAAATGGATGGCTGGCATTGACGTTGAAGAAGCCGCCGCCATTCGTTCCCAACTGCTTGATGGCTTCCTGGCTGGCGACAGGGCCTGTGGCGATGGTCTGCTGCACGCCTTCCAGCGTCGTTGCCGCAAAGCTGCCGTCAAGCGTCTGTGGCAGGCCCATGGCGACGAACACCACCGCGACGACCAGCGCCAGCGGCAGCAGCACATAAAGCGTTGCCCGGGTCAGATCGACCCAGAAATTGCCCAGGGCATCGACACCCGAGCGTACGAAAGCGCGGGTCAGCGAAATGGCAACGGCAATGCCGGTGGCGGCCGAGACGAAGTTCTGCACCGTCAGGCCGAGCATCTGGCTGAGATGGCTCATGGTGGTTTCCCCGCCATAGCTCTGCCAGTTGGTGTTGGTCACAAAGCTTGCGGCGGTATTGAACGCAAGATCGGGCGCCAGCCCCGCAAAACCCTGCGGATTGAGCGGCAGAAAGTTCTGCAGCCGCAGGATCGCATACAGCAAGACGAAGCCGGACACGCTGAACAGCAGCACACCCAGCGTATAGGCGAGCCAACCCTGCTCCTTGTCGGGGCGCACCCCGGCAATCGCATAAAAGCCGCGCTCGATGGGCGACAACACGGGGGTGAGCCAGGTGCGTTGGCCGCTAAAGACCCGGGCGATGTAGAGCCCCAGGGGTTTGACGAGCAAAAGGACTGCGATCAGCACGGCGCCGATCTGCAGCCATCCAGGAATGGACATGAATATCTCCGAACGGTCAGAAGCGCTCGGGCGCCAGCAGTGTCACCACGAGGTAGACAGCCAGTGCGAGGGCGATGAGGAATGAAATGATGAGCATGGCGGCGCTCACAGCTTGCCGAGCGCGGCGGCGTATAGCGCCAGCGCTATCAGCGTGCCGGAGCCGAGAATGATGTATCCGAGATCGAGCATGACGAACCTCTTGAAGTGAGGCTCATGGCTTGGACCTTGGACCCGTCAAATTGCCATGCGGAATGTCGACCGCACGCATAAGGATTTCATAAGGGCGGCTAACGCTATCCTGTGGATTAGTCCGGTGCCGTTGCAAACTTTACCGTTCGTCAACCACGCCAGTGGACATTGCGTCCTCTCGCCAAAGGAGGCTCCATGAGTGACGTAGGAATTGCAGGCGGCCGCATCAGGTCATTTGTCGAACGCATCGAGCATATCGAGGCCGAAATCGCCGACTTGAGCGAGGGCAAAAAAGAAGTGTTTGCCGAAGCCAAGGGCGAAGGGTTCGACATCAAGGTGATCAAGGAAATCATCAAACTGCGCAAGCAGGATCAGGACGAGCGCGATGAGCAAGAAACCTTGCTCGACCTCTACATGAAGGCGATGGAAACAGCACCAGAAGCTGAAGAAGCCCAGGCAGCTTGAAGTGCTTGGATGCCGAGCGGCTCGTCCGCTCGGCCTATTACGTACAACGACTGCGATCTACCGGACCTGTCACACAAGTCTATAATTGGTTACATCGCCAGCCTTGCTTCCGGCTATGATTTCCCGGGCAGAAATCATGATGTTTTCGCGGCGCCATCCACGTATTTTCGCCAGTTGTGCTGTTCCTTGAAGCCGAGAACTTCACGTATTTTGTGATTGGAGATCGGTGCCTCCCGCTCGCCCATGGGCCGCGTGATCGGCGTATTCGGCGCCCATTTCGCGAGGAACGCCTCGGTTGGCTCATATGCGGTGATCTCGTCGTTGACCGCGTTGAACACCTGAAAGCCTAGGCCGTCCTTGGCGATGCAGAGATCGACGATCTGACCCAGGTCGCGGGCGTCGATATAGCTCCACGCGTTGCGTTTGCGTGACGCCGGATCGGCGAGGAACGCCGGAAATTTCGCATAGTCTTCGGGCGAAATGACATTGCCGATGCGCAGCGCATAGATGTCTGCTCCCGTGCGCATGGCAAAGGCGCGCGCCGTCTTTTCGTTGACCACTTTGGACAGGCCATAGCTGTCCATCGGGTCACTGTCGTAATCCTCGTCGAGCGGGAACGAATGAAAGTCCCGGTCACCCTCGGCAAAGCAGACGCCATAGGTGGTTTCGCTCGACGCTGTGATGATTTTCTTGATGCCAAGCTTGGTCGCAGCCTCGATGACGTTATAGGTCGAAACGACGTTGGCTTTGAAGGTTTCGTTGTCGGGGTGTAGCAACACGCGCGGAATCGCTGCGAAGTGCACCACGGCATCGACGGGCGCTGGACCGTCGCCGGTGGTGAACCCATCGAAGTCGAAGTGCATCGAGAGGGCGTTGAACACCTGGCCGCTGTCGGTCAGGTCGGTGATAAGCGTGTTGACCCCGTCAATCTCCAGCGGTTTGAGATCGAGATTAAAGACTTTGTGCCCCTGGCTGAGCAGGTAGGCGACTGCGTGCTGTCCAGCCTTGCCGCTGCCGCCGGTGAAGACGATGCGTTTGCTCATAAAATTGTCCTTGTTGTATCGAGGGGCAACGGTAATTTGCGACCGCCTGGCACGCATTCATGCCGCTGCGAGCAGCGATCTAGTGTACGCGCTCGATATGTCGCCGGATCGCAATTGGTTCCGCGTCAATATCTCCACCGTTTCGGCATTGCGCATGACCATGAGGCGTTCGCACATGTAGGAGACGACGGCGAGATCGTGGCTGACGATAATGAATGTCAGGTTCAATTCCTGCCGCAAGCGATTGAGCAGGTTGAGGATTTCCGCCTGGATAGAAACGTCCAGCGCCGAGGTCGGCTCGTCGAGCAGCAGGATGCGCGGCGACAAGGCAAGGGCCCGGGCGATGGCGACGCGTTGCCGCTGGCCGCCGGAGAGCTCGTGCGGATAGCGGAACTGGAAAGCGGCGGGCAGGCCGATGAGATCGAGCAGTTCGGCGGTGCGCCGCTGCGGGTTATCAATCCGGTTGATGATCATCGGCTCCGCGATCTGGTGACCGATGACGTAGCGCGGATGCAGCGAGGCGTAGGGGTCTTGGAACACCATTTGCACCGTACGCGCCAATTGCTTGCGGCCAGTCTTGTGCGGATCGAGCCCCGCGACCGTGATGCTGCCAGACCAGTCCGACACCAGACCCACAATGGCGCGCAGAATGGTCGATTTGCCCGACCCGCTCTCCCCAACGAGCCCGAAGCTCTCGCCTTCGTGGACGGCGAACGAGCAGTTCTTGACGACGGAATTATCGCCGTAGCGGACGGTCAGGTTATCCACGCCGATCATGGTTTCGCTCATGCCCAACTCGCCTCGCGCTGCAGGATTGGCAAGGGCTCGAGCGGGCCGTCGACAGTCGGCATGCACGAGAGCAGGCCCTGGGTATAGGGATGCGTTGCCTCGTGCAGGCGGTCGGCGGCGATGGTTTCGACAATCCGTCCGGCATACATGACGATCACCCGGTCGCAAAATTTCGAGACGAGCTTGAGATCATGGCTGATGAAGATCAGTCCCATGCCGCGACGGGTCACCAGTTCATCGAGGATCGACATCACCTGCGTGCGGACGGTGACGTCGAGCGCCGACGTGGGTTCATCGGCAATCAGCAGATCGGGCTCGCGCACCAGCATCATGGCGATCATCACCCGCTGGCCCATGCCGCCAGACAACTCGTTTGGATATAGGCTCGCAACCCGGGCAGGCTCGCGAATGTGAACCTGTTCGAGCGTTTCAATCGCGCGTTTCGTGGCATCGCGACGCGACATCCGCCGGTCACCGATGCGGATGGCTTCGATGATCTGCTCGTCTACGCGCATAACCGGATTGAGCGAAAACTTGGGATCCTGCAGGATCATGCCCATCCGTCCGCCGCGCAACGAGCGGCGCAGCCGGGGTGAGGCGGAGGTCAAGTCGATGCCGTCGAAGCTCAATTTGTCCGCGCTCATTTTGGCGTAAGACGGCAGCACGCCCAGTAGTGCCCTGCCGGTAAGGCTTTTGCCGGAACCACTCTCGCCGACGATGCCCAGCTTTTCGCGCCCGAGCGAAAAAGAGACACCGCGGACGGCCTCTTTCCAGCCGCCCTCATCGGTGCGGAAGGCGATGCGCAGATTTTCGATGTCGACCAGCTTGCTCAATTGCGCTGCCTCAGATGGGGATCGAGCAGGTCGCGCAACGCGTCGCCCAGCAGGTTGAAGCCAAGCGAAACAATGAAGATTGCGGCCCCTGGAATGGTCGCAACCCACCACTGATCGAAAATGAACTTGCGACCGGTCGAGATCATGGCGCCCCATTCGGGCAGTGGCGGCTGAGCACCAAGGCCGATGAAGCCGAGGCCCGCGGCGGTCAGGATAATGCCAGCCATGTCAAAGGTCATGCGGACAATGACCGACGACAGGCACATTGGGATGATGTGGAAAAACACGATGCGCGCCTCGCTCGCACCGGCGAGCCGGATGGCGTTGACGAAGTCGGCATTGCGGATAACCAGCGCCTCAGCGCGCGCGAGCCGCGCATAGGGTGGCCAGGCGGTCAGGGTGATGGCTAGCGCTGCGTTGAAAATGCCCGGGCCAAGCGCCGCGACGAAAGCCAGTGCCAGCAAAAGCTTGGGGATCGACAAAAACACGTCGGTAATGCGCATGAAAATCGCATCGACCCAGCCGCCGGCGGTGCCGGAAATTGCCCCGATCACCAGCCCGATCGGTGCCGAGGTGACGATGACGAGCCCGACGATCAACAGCGTCAGGCGCGAACCATAAACCAGCCGAGAATAGATATCGCGACCCAGCTCATCCGCCCCGAACCAGTATTCGGCACTCGGCGCGGAGAGGCGCGCAGCCAGCGTCGGAAGGTAGGGATCATGGGTGGCGAGCAGCGGCGCGAAGGCGGCGGTGAACAGCAGCAGGAGTACAATGACCAGCCCAAGCACCCCGAGCGGATTGCGCAGAAACCGGCGGGCAAACCGGCGCAATTCGGTCAGGCGGGCAGCACGCAGGGCATGCTTGCTGTCGAGTGAGGTATCGAGGCTCATTTGGCAAGCTCCCGGGAGCGCGGGTCGAGCACGCGATACAGCACATCGCTCAGCATGTTGAGGAAGACGAACACGATACCCACTAGAAGTGTGCCGCCGAGAACCGCGTTCATATCGGCGGAGAACAGCGAGGAATAGATGTAATTGCCGATGCCGGGCCAGGAAAAGATGGTCTCGATCAGCACCGAGCCCTCGAGCAGGCCGCCGTAGGACAGGGCAATCACGGTGACCAGCGGAATCGCGGCATTGCGGAGGGCATGGCCGACCACCACGCCAAACTCGCTGGCGCCTTTAAGCCGGGCGGTCAGCACATATTCGCGGCTGAGCTGGTCCAGCATGACCGAACGCGTCATGCGCGAAATATAGGCCAGAGAATAATATCCCAGCAGCAGTGCTGGCAGCGTCATGTGGCTGACGGCATTCCAGAAGATGTCCCATTCGCCGGCGAGCGCCGAGTCGATCAGGATCATGCCGGTCACGCGGTCGACGACACCGACGTAAAACACGTCGAGCTGACCGGGCCCCGAAACCCAATCGAGCAGATAATAGAACACATAAAGTCCGACCAGTCCCAGCCAGAACACCGGTACCGAGTAGCCGATCAGCCCGACGATGCGGATCACATGGTCGGGCCATTTTTCATGCCAGTAGGCCGAGGCGACGCCCATGGGAACGCCGAGCGCCACGCCAATGAGCAGGCCGATGGTCGAGAGTTCGAGCGTCGCGGGGAAAAAGCTGATGAGGTCCGTCAGCACCGGTCGCGACGTGGAAAACGAAGTTCCAAAGTCGCCCCGCAGCAATTTCAGCACATATTCGGCAAACTGCTGCCAGATCGGCTTGTCGAGGCCAAGCTCCAGATAGACGCGGTCGTAGACTTCAGGCAGCGCCTTTTCGCCAACGATGGACAGCACCGGGTCGATAGGCAGGATGCGCCCAATGAAAAAGGTCAGCGCCGCCAGACCGAGCAGGGTGATGGCCACGGTCAACAGCCAAGTGGCTATGCCGGTGACAAGGCGTAGCGGTCGGGAGGTCATGGCGGACAAGAGGGGCTTTCAGAGTGGAGGGGAAGGCCGGGAGTTACCCCGGCCTTCCAAGTTTACTGCTTGGTGACGGCGCCGTAGCGATCGTCGGAGAAGGTGATGCCGAGCACCACGCCCTTGACGTTGGAGCGCATCGCGACCTTCCGGCTGTCCTGGAACATATAAAGGAAGGGTGAGCTATCGGTGTGTGCATGCTGGATGTCGTCATACATCTGCTGACGCTTGGCGGTATCTTGCTCTTGCACGGCAGCGAGAACCTGGTCCGACAATGGTCCCGAATTCCAGCCGAAACGGTCGGCAAGGTTGCCCTTGGTGCCGTCCGGATCGGTCGCATCGTTGACCGTGAACGCCTTGGCGTTGGAGTGCGGATCGGGATAATCCGGACCCCACAAGCCTACCCAGATATCGAGGTCGTGCGAGCGATAGCGATCGAGCCATGGGCCGCCATCGACGACCTGCAGGTCGAGGTTGATGCCGGCCTGCGCCATGGTCGCCTGAGCAGCCTGGGCATAGTCGGGGTATGGCGGCACGTTCCAGACCACGGTTTCAAGCGTGATCGGCAGGGCGACGCCCGAGTCAGCGAGCAGGGCCTTGGCCTTTTCGAGGTCGAACGAATAAGGATTGTAGTCGATATTGCCGCCCAGGAACCCGTCGGGGATCATGGTCTGGTGCACCTTGATGGTGCCACGACCGATGGTGTCGGCAATGCCCTGATAATCGATCAGGTACTTCATCGCCTCGATGACCTTGGGGTTGCTCAGCGCTTCGTTGCGAACGTTGGCGCCCATGTAATAAATGGTCGAGCTATTGCCTTCCATGACCGAGATATCGGCATTGCCTTCGATGGCGCCGATATCGTCTGGCCCCAGCTTGTTGGCGATGTCGATGTCGCCCTTCTCGAGCGCCAGGCGCTGGGTGGCGCTTTCCGGCATGTGCTGCAGGAAAATGCGCTCGACGCCGGGCGCTTCGCCCCAGTAGTTTTCGTTGCGCGACATCAGGATGGAGACCTTGGGGTCCCACCGGGTCAGCACATAGGGGCCCGAGCCAGCCGAGTTTTCGGACTTCAGCCAGGCGTTGCCATAGTCATTGGTGCCATCGTCGCGCGTGGCTTCGTGTTGCTTGACCAAGACCGAGTCGACGATGCCGCCGGTGAAGGACGACAGCACATAAAGTACGAAGCTCTGGGCGTATTTCTGGTCGACTTCGATGACCAGGGTCGCATCGTCCGTCGCCTTGATCTTGTCGGCGACGTTGTCCTTGTTGATGCCGAACTGGGTCAGGATGAACGAGATACGGCTATCGAGCAGGATGACGCGCTGAAGCGAGTATTCGGCGTCCTTGGCGGTTACCGGGTTGCCCGAGGCAAACTTGGCCGCAGGGTTCATCTTGAAGGTAAAGGTCTTGCCATCCTCGG
>Ga0247806_10000514_pt1 | contig 24024 bp, 24 predicted proteins | sample UWRJL059202B1_FD_179935 | JGI IMG/M metagenome (GOLD analysis project Ga0247806, IMG submission 179935) | Plant litter microbial communities from Arlington Agricultural Research Station in Wisconsin, United States - UWRJ-L059-202B-1 | ecosystem: Environmental > Terrestrial > Plant litter >... | reverse complement strand
CGCCCAGGCTCGGCGTGAGCCCGCCTTCGAGCAGGCTGGCGCAGAGCTCCACCCGATCGGCGCCGGCATTTTGCGCGGCGACCAGGCCATCGACGCCCTCGACACAGATTTCGATTTTGAAGGGGTGCGCAGCCATGAGTGGTCTCCAATTGGTATTACAATGGATAGTGTGCTGCCTCATTGGGAGCAAGGGCAAACTGGCCGATTAGAGAAGAGCCTCAATCGGGGCTTGACCAATTGTCTTGGTGTGTTAGATAACTAGTACACCAACAGGCGTTGCCATGGATGACTTTCACACCAATCAGCCGATCTTCGTGCAAATCCGCCAGCGGCTGGGCGAGATGATCCTGCGCGGCAGCGTCGGCGAGGGCGCGGCCCTGCCGTCGGTGCGCCAGATCGCGGCCGAGCTGTCGGTCAATCCGCTGACCGTCACCAAGGCCTTCGATGCGCTGGCCGATCTGGGCGTGGTCGAGCGGCGACGGGGGCTGGGGATGTTCGTGACCCGGGGTGCGCGTGAAAAACTGCTGACGCACGACCGGGGCAAATTCCTCGCCGAGGACTGGCCGCGCATCCTCTCGCAGATCAAGGCGCTCGAGTTGACGCCGGAACAACTACTCGCCGACCGCGATAACTTACCAGGGGCTAAAGATGACTGAGCTTGTCACGCCTGCCGCTGCCAGCGTCGTCCCGATCGTTTCGGCGCGGGGCCTGCGCAAGAAATTCGGTCGCAAGGAAATCCTGCACGGGCTCGATTTCGATATTCCGCCCGGCCGCATCTATGGTGTGATCGGCCATAATGGCGCTGGCAAGACCACGACGCTCAATGCCATGCTGGGGCTCACGAGCTGCGAGGGCTCGATCCGCGTTTTGGGGCAGGACCCGTTCGCGCACCGCGCCAAGCTGATGCGCGACGTCGCGTTCATCTCGGACGTTGCCAGCCTGCCGCGGTTCCTGCGGGTGCGGGAGCTGTTTTCGCTGCTCTCGGATATTCATCCCAATTTTTCGCCAGCCAAGGCGACCAGTTTTCTCGAAGGCACCGACCTCAAGCCAGACCTTAGAATTAAGAACCTCTCCAAGGGCATGCTGGCGCAGCTGCATCTGGCGGTGGTCATGGCGATCGACGCCAAGCTCTTGGTGTTGGACGAGCCGACGCTGGGGCTCGACATCACCTATCGCAAGCGCTTTTACCGCCGCCTGCTCGAGGACTACATGACCGAGGAGCGCACGCTGATCATCACCACCCACCAGGTGGACGAGATCGAGTTCATGCTCTCCGACATCATGTTCATCCGCGACGGCTCGCTGATCCTGCACATGCCCATGGACATGGTCACCGACAAATTTTGCCAGCTGGTGGTGAGCGACGAGACGGCGCAGGCCGCGGCGCGGCAGCATGGCCCGGTTTTCGAGGAAACCCGGTTCGGCCAGACCGTGATGATCTTTGATGGCGTGCCGCGGCAGGTGCTCGAGCCGTTTGGCAGGCTGTCCACGCCCACCATGTCGGACTTGTTTGTGGCCCTGATGCAGCGGCCCACGGCCAATCCGGAGATCGTTCGATGAAAGCTTTTGTTGCGCTGGTCCATCGCGAATTCATCGAGCACAGGGGCGCGTTCTACTATGGCCCGCTGACGCTGGTCGCCATCCTGTTCGGCGCCACCATTTTGGCCTTCACCGTCGGTCGCGTCGACGCCCGATTTTCAGGGGCGATGTTCACGGTCGCGCCGCTGCGCGTCTATGAGGTGGGGTTTTTGGCCTTCGGCATCGGCTGGTCGCTGTACCTCATAGCGACGCTGTTCTTTTATTCGGCTGACGGCTTTGCCGCCGACAAGCGCAACAACGCCATGCTGTTCTGGAAATCCATGCCGGTTTCCGATTTCAAGATGCTGCTGTCCAAGCTCGTGGCAGCGCTGACCATTTTGCCGGGCGTGGTCTATGGCGTCGCCCTGCTCAGCGGCGTGCTGCTGTTCGGCGTGGCCTTTGCCACGACACTGATCAACGGCACGGGCAACATGGCGGTGCTCGGCAGCATCGCGGGTATTTATGGCCAGGTGGCGCTGGCGATCCTGGCGGTGCTGGTCTGTGGCCTGCTCTGGTATCTACCGTTTATCGCGCTGGTTGGCGCTATCGCCACGATCGTCGGGCGCTGGGCCATTCCCATCGCGGCGCTGCTGCCCGCCATAGCATCGACCCTCGAATGGGTAACGCTGGGGGGGATGCATCCCTTTGCGACCAATGTCTATCGCTTCATGTCCTATCGGCTGGCCCTGCCGCAGACGCCTTATGCAGAGGCGTGGCTAGTGTCCTCAGCGCCGTTCGACGGGTTGGCGTTCACCACCGATCTGATTGCCGGCATCGATTGGCTGCAGGTGGGCCTGGGCGCGGTGTTTGCCCTGCTGGTGATCTATCTGGCCAGCGAATATCGCCGCCGCTTCAATACCAACTGAAGGCGTGGTGACGGGAACCGAGGGGGGCGCTGGCTGTTGTGTCAGCACCCCCCACGCGCCAAGGCCCTTCCCATGCAGCCGCACCCCGATCTCAGCCCCGTTCCCGATCTCGACGAAGACCTGATCGCGGGCCTCGACAGCTTCATCGCCGATCATGTCCACCCCGAAGCGGGTACGCTCAGCCGCAACGACGCCGTCAATCGCATTCTCCGCGATTGGCTGACGGGGCAAGGCTATGTGGCGCCAGACGCCGAGAGCCTGGATTTCGACGATCCGGAGCATTGATCCAATCAAACTCCCAGGAGTCTCGATTGCAAATGATTTGCAACTGCATTAGAATGTGAACATTCCAGTCGGAGTGTTTCATGCAGCGCCGTATGCTTTCCGTTTTTCTCGCCTGCGCCGTTTTCACGGCCTCCAGCCCGGTTTTTTCGCAGGATCGCATCAAGGCGGTCACCAGCTTCACCATCATTGCCGACATGGCGCGCAACGTCGCGGGCGACGCTGCCGACGTGGTGTCGGTGACCAAGCCAGGCGCCGAAATCCATAATTACCAGCCGACGCCGGGCGATCTGATCGCGGCGCAAGGCGCAGATTTGGTGCTGTGGAACGGGCTCAACCTTGAGCAGTGGTTTGCGCAGTTCCTGACCAATCTCAAGGATGCGCCGGCGTTCGTGGTGACCGAGGGCGTTGCGCCGATCGGCATTGGCGCCGGGCCTTACGAGGGCAAGCCCAATCCCCATGCCTGGATGTCGCCAACTGACGCGCTGGTCTATGTCGAGAACATGCGTAAGGCCTTCGTCAGCGTCGACCCGGCGAACGCGGCCATTTATACGGCCAATGCCAAGGCCTATTCCGACAAGATCACCGCTACGGTCGCGCCCATCCGCGCAGCGATTGCGGCGATCCCCGCGGAAAAGCGCTGGCTCGCCACTTCGGAAGGGGCTTTTGCCTATCTGGCCCGCGATTTCGGGCTCAAGGAAATTTATTTGTGGCCGATCAATGCTGACCAGCAGGGCACGCCCCAGCAGGTGCGGCTAATGATCGACGCCATCCGCGCCAATAATATTCCGGCAATTTTTTCGGAGTCCACCATTTCGGCCAAGCCGGCCCAGCAGGTGGCGCGCGAGACCGGCGCTGCCTATGGCGGCGTGCTGTATGTCGATAGCCTCAGCGAAGCCGATGGCCCGGTCCCGACCTATCTCGACCTGCTGGCCGCCACCACCACCACCATCGTCGAAGGCCTGACCCGATGAACGATATTTCCCAGCCCGGCCTTGCCGTCAGCGACATCACCGTCGCCTATCGCAATGGCACTACCGCCATCAAGCACGCCAGTTTCACCATTCCACGCGGCTCGATCACGGCGCTGGTCGGCGTCAACGGCTCGGGCAAATCGACGCTGTTCAAGGCGATCATGGGCTTTGTGCCGCTATCGGCGGGCTCGGTGGACATTCTGGGCGTGCCCGGCAAACAGGCGCTCAAACGCAATCTGGTCGCCTACGTCCCCCAGTCCGAAGACGTCGACTGGAATTTTCCGGTGCTGGTGGAAGACGTCGTGATGATGGGGCGCTATGGCCATATGGGCCTGCTGCGCCGCCCCAAGCCGATCGACCGCGACATGGTCACTTCGGCGCTCGAACGCGTCAACATGCTCGAATTCCGGTATCGCCAGATCGGCGAACTCTCCGGCGGCCAGAAAAAGCGCGTTTTCCTCGCCCGCGCGCTGGCGCAGGAGGGGCAGGTGATCCTGCTCGACGAACCGTTCACCGGCGTCGACGTCAAGACCGAGGACGCCATCGTCGACCTGCTGCGGGCGCTGCGCGACGAGGGCAAGGTCATGCTGGTGTCGACGCATAATCTGGGCTCGGTGCCCGAATTTTGCGACCGCACGGTGCTGGTCAAAGGAACGGTGTTGGCCTCCGGCCCGACCAGCGAAATATTCACCCGCGAATGGCTCGAAATTACCTTCGGCGGCGCCCTGCGCCACTTCGTGCTGGCCGGTGCCGGCCTGCACGACGACAACGATCCGCGCCACATCTCGGTGCTGACCGACGACGAGCGGCCATTGGTGATGTACGGCGAAAAAGGCAAGATGAGCACGCGGCATTCCGATCCGGTCGAGTCCAAATGATCGAAACCCTGCTCCTGCCGTTCAATTATCACTACATGATCAACGCCATGTGGGTGTCGGCCCTGGTCGGTGGCGTCTGTGCCTTCCTGTCGGCCTATCTCATGCTCAAGGGCTGGTCGCTGATCGGCGATGCCCTCAGCCATTCCATCGTCCCCGGCGTTGCCGGCGCTTATATGCTGGGCCTGCCGTTCTCGGTCGGCGCGTTCTTTTCCGGCGGGCTGGCGGCGGCGGCCATGCTGTTCCTGACCCAGCGCACCAAGCTCAAGGAAGACGCGGTGATCGGGCTGATCTTCACGGCGTTCTTCGGGCTGGGGCTGTTCATGATCTCGCTGCAACCCACCGCGATCAACATCCAGACCATCGTCATGGGCAATATCCTGGCCGTGACCCCCGAAGACACCATCCAACTCGTCATCATTTCGCTGGTAACGCTCGCCGTCATGCTGGTGATCTGGAAGGATCTGATGGTCACCTTCTTCGATGAAAGCCATGCCCGCTCCATCGGGCTCAATCCGCCGCTGTTGCGGGTGATCTTCTTCACCCTGCTCGCCGCCTGCACCGTTGCCGCAATGCAGACCGTCGGCGCCTTCCTCGTCATCGCCATGGTCGTCACCCCCGGCGCCACGGCATACCTGCTCACCGACCGCTTCTCGCGCCTGATCATCATCGCCATTACGGTGGGCACGCTGTCGTCGCTGATCGGGGCTTATCTCAGCTTCTTCCTCGATGGCGCCACAGGCGGGGTTATCGTCGTGCTGCAAACGCTCGTCTTCCTGATCGCCTTCTTTTTTGCCCCCAAGCACGGCATGCTGGCCTCGCGTCGCCGCGCCGCGCGGGAGATCGCGTCATGAACGAATTCCTGGTCTACGCCCTCTGGCCGTTCCAGTTTCCCTTCATGACCAACGCCATGGCCATCGCCGTCATGGTCGCCATTCCCACGGCGCTGCTGTCGTGCTTCCTGGTGCTCAAAGGCTGGTCGCTGATGGGCGACGCCATTTCGCACGCGGTCCTGCCCGGCGTGGTGCTGGCATATATAGTTGGCCTGCCGCTCGGCATCGGCGCCTTTGCCGCCGGCATGGGTTGCGCGCTCTCGGTGGGGTTCCTCAAGGAAAACTCCCGCATCAAGGAAGACACGGTGATGGGCGTGGTGTTCGCCGGCCTGTTTGGGCTTGGCATCGTGCTCTACACCTCAATCCAGACCGACGTTCACCTCGATCACATCCTGTTCGGCGATATCCTGGGCGTCGGCGCCGACGATCTGCTGCAGACCGGGATTATCGCGCTAGTGGTCACCGTCGTCGTGCTCGCCAAATGGCGCGATCTGGTGCTGTTCATCTTTGATCCGCAGCAGGCCGGTGCTATCGGGCTGCCCGTGCGGCTGCTGCATTACGGGCTGCTGACGCTCCTGTCGCTGACCATCGTCGCGGCGTTGACCGCAGTGGGTATCGTACTGGTCATTGCACTCCTGGTTGCCCCGGGCGCCATTGCCTATCTCATCTCTAAACGCTTTGCGCCGATGATGTTGATCGCGGTGACGGTGTCGGTGCTGAGTTCTTTGGTCGGGATCTACGCCAGCTTCTTCATCGACTCGGCTCCGGCGCCCACCATCGTGCTGCTGATGAGCGCGACATTTATCGTGACCTTTATCGTGACGACGCGGCGGTTTGCCGTGTCCCTGGCTTGAACCAGGGAGACTGGTTTCAGCTCTTGAGACCTCGGATCAGGGCTTTGATCGTCTTGCGATAATTCGCCAGTTCCTCTGCCGGAGCCAGGGCAGCGCGGTGGAACAGGGCGTTGAGCAAATGGGCCAGCGGCAGGGCGGGCACATCGCGGATTGCCTTGGCCGCGACAGCGGTGCGAACCGCCTCGATTAGGGTCTTCAGGCCATGCCGGGCATCGATGGCGTCGAGCGTATCGCGCCCGAACACCGCAGGTGCGTCGACCAGCAGGATACGTCGGCGGCCTTCGTCCTGCATGGCGTCGATAAAGGCATCGCCCCCCGCGATCAGCGCTTTGACCGGGCCGGGTTCGTCGCCCGCCGTCGCACCCTGCACAGCCATGCTGAGCATCGTGTGTTCCTGCTCCACCACGGCGAGGAACAGCGCCATCTTGTCCGCGTAATGATGATACAGCGCACCGCGGGTGACACCTGCGGCGGCGGCGATCTCGGGCGTGCTGGTCGCGGCATAACCCTTATCGGCGAACAATTTGCGGGCAGCCCAGATCAGCTCCCGCTGGGTGTTGGCGCGGCGATCGGCCTGCGTGCGCTTGACGTCGGTCATACATTCCTGCTGCACGTTATATTTGGCATGCAGACAGTATGGAAAGGTCTTGAGGCTTGCAAGCATCAAGCTGATGCACAGGCTCTGGCGCCGCCGCAATTGGCGCGATATGCACGGACATGGCTATCGATCTTCTCAGCACCGATCCCGCAATTGCCGACCATAGCTTGATTGCATTGGACCCCAGCCGTCCCTTGCGGCGCGAGCCTTATGAGCCGGAACGCACGCGAGCGTCGGCGTTCATTGCCAAGTTCGACGATAGCTCGGTGTTCTATGACGTGTTCCGCGACCATACCGGGCGCCATGTCTATCTGATCGGCCCGATGGCGCTCAATCTCGAACCGCTGCTCGCGCAAATGGTCATAACCGGGGTCAATTCTGGTCAGGCTGCCAAGCCAAAGGTGTTTCACGCCATCCAGATGCTGATCGTGCGGGTCACGCTGCCGGCGTCTGACACGGAACTGTTCCTGCGGCTGGGCGATCAGGAATGGATCGTGCCGATCCAGCCCAATCGCAGCGCCGTGCTGGCACGCGACCGGATCATTTTTGCCATCAACAAGGACAATCTGCTCGAGTGGATCGCTGATTGGGCCCGCTTTTACGTGCGCGAGCATGGCGCGACGGCGGTGGTGCTCTATGACAACGGTTCGACCCAATACAGCATGGCGGAACTGAGCGCGGCGCTGGCCGGTGTCGAGGGCCTGCAGAAATTCCTAATCATCGACTGGCCGTTTCGCTATGGCATGCGCGATCTGGGCTTTACTGGGCACCGGTTCGGCGAGGGCTGGGCGCGCTTTGCGCAGCCGCCGATGTTTACCCATTTGTTCCGCAAATACGGCATGGCGGCGCGCTCCATCCTCAGCGTCGATATCGACGAGTTGGTCATCTCGCGGACGCGGCAATCAATCTTCAAGTCGGTCGAGCGCTCACTGTTCGGACTGCGCCGGTTCAACCGCTTCTGGGTGCTGAACATGCGCCAAGGCAACGGCGTGCCGCGCCATGCCGACTATGTCATTCGCAAGAAGGGCACGGCGGCCAAGGACCGGGGCAAGAAATGGGCCGTGGCGCCGGGCCGGGCGTTTCTCGCCTCGTGGCGGGCGCAGCTTTGGACCCACCAGGTGCGCGGCTGGCTAAACCTGTCCGGCTCCTCTCAAGAGTTTTTCGGCTATCATTTTCGCGGCATTTCGCATGGCTGGAATTATGATCGCACCGATCCGGGCGCGTTCGACCCAGCCATTCATGTGCGCGATCGCCTCCTGGCCAAGGCCCTTGCCGACCATTTTCCCGACCGGAGCGAGCCATGACCCTGCCCGACATCGTCAGCTTTTGGCATGGGCCGATGAGCTGGCTCGAAGCGCTGTCGGTGGCGTCGTTCCAGCGCCATGGCCACCGGGTCGTGGTCTATTCCTATGATGCCGTCGACGGCCTGCCCGCCGGTGCTATAGCGCGCGATGCGGCCGATGTGCTACCGCGCGACAAGCTGGTGTTCTATAAGGGCAAGGGCACGACGGGGGTATTTGCCGATTATTTCCGCATGTCCTGCCTCAGGCAGAACCTGGGGGTCTATGCTGATCTCGACGTTTATTGCGTGCGTCCGATCGAGGGGCCGCCCGACTATCTGATGGCCTACGAGCGGCCCGGCTCGATCAATGGCGCGGTGCTGCACATCCCGGCCGATGCGCCGCTGCTGCAGGATCTGCTGTCCATCTTTACCCAGGCCAAACGTCCACTGTTAGAGCCGCATCTGCCGTTGTTCCGCCGGCTGGAGGTGGCGGGCAAGCGCCTGCTCGGGCAAAAAGTGCCGCCCGAGAACATGCAATATGGCGCCACCGGGCCGATGGCGCTGACCTATTTCATAAAAAAGCGCGGTCTGGAGCATCTGGTGCGTCCCGCCAGTGCGCTTTATCCCATTCCCTATGAGGGCATTCCCGCGCTGATGCAGCCGGGCTCGAGTATCGACCCGTCCGTCACGCCCGATACGCTGGCCATCCATTTGTGGCGCAGCCAGTTGACCCGCCGCGGCCGCTCCGATCTGCCGCTGCCGGCCGAGGACAGTGCCTTGCGGGAATTGTGCCGTCGCGAAGGTATTGCGCTCGATTAACGGCCCAGGCGCAGCTGCTTTTTCCACCAGCGTTTCCAGCGGTGGCGGGCAAAGCGATAGAACAGCTCATTGGTCATCACATGCCGATAGAGCCGGGCAAAAGCCACGCTCTGCAAGATACCCGACAGCACCCCCCAGGGCTTGTTCTCGCCGGTGTAGTGCAGGATGGCAGGGTCCAGTCCCTCATGGGCGTGGCGAGCGTCGACCGTGTTCCAGCGCCAGGGCAGCTGCAGCCAGTTCCGGGCAAATATCAGGTTCAAAAAATCCTGGTCGTAATAGATGCGCGCCATGACTCCATCCTTGAGCGCCTGTTCCATCCGCCCGATGATGTCGGCGGCGCGCCACTGCGCCACGTCGACCAGCACCATGCCGGCGTTGAAATACGGGTCGGCCGGATCGAACAGGTCGCGATTGCTTTTGAGGTCGCGCCGCCCGGTGATGAAGGCGCCGATGCTGTCGCGCACGGCGGCGATCGGCTTGCCCTCCATGTCGATATCGAACAGCTTTTCGATATTGTCGCGCACCAGCATGTCGCAATCGAGATAGAGCACGCGGGTCACATCGTCACCGACCAGCCGGTCGATCATCAGCCGCGCGTAGACGATATTGCTCAGCCGCTTGTTTTCGGGCATGCGCGCGGCAACGTCCTGGAACAGGGTCGAGGCGTCGAGATCGTGCCAGCGCAGGGTCACCGGAAATTCGGCGGTAATGGCTTCCAGATCAGCACGATGCTCGGGGGTCAGCGTGCGATGGCACAGGTGAAACACCAGATCGCTGCGCCGGCGGGTGAACAGACACACCGAGCGCATGGTGGCATAGGCCGGCGCCCAGAAATTATCGTCAAAGGTCAGGGCGATATGGATCGGCGTCGTCACGATGTTGGCTCCCGGCCGCTGATCGCCAGCGCTGCAATCAGCGACAGCACGACGGCGTAAAGTGTGGTCTGCGCCAGAATGCCGAACATGGCATTGGTCAGGCCCATGGCGAAATAGCCGGTTGGCGCCACGATGCCGAGATAAATCGCCGGGCGGCGGTAGCGGCCTTGCGCGGCGAAGCCTCCGGCGAGCGGCGCCAGGAGCAGGAGTGCGTAGCTGAGCAGCCCGAGGCTACCGCCGATCACGGCAAAATCGGCGAGATCGTTGTGCAAATGCCCCGATGGCGTGTAGCTGCGGCCGGGTGGTGCGTATTCGGCGGCCTTGGTGGTGTAGTCCATCATGCCGTGGCCATAGACCGGCGAGGCGAGGAAAGCCCCGACGGCGCTGCGATACATCGACAACCGTTCGTTGGTGCTGTCGTCGCGAGTATTGCCGGTCAACATCATGTTAAGATTGGCTATTTCGCCCAGGCGGCCGGCAGCGCCGGAGTGCGAAATGCCGAAGCCGGCGACGCCAAGCCCGAGGCAACCCAGCACGATCAATGCCAGAGCCTGCTTGGGGCGCAGCGTCAGCCAGGCCATGGAGACGCCGCCGACGGCGAGCAGAGCGATGAATGCCATCAGCGGGCCGCGCGAGCCGCTGAACCAGATCGTCGCGAGGGCAAACCCCGGCCCGAGCAAAAACATGAGGTTTCCCCGACGTTTATCGAGCAGCCCGACGAGCGCCATGAAGCCCAGCATGAGCGACAGATCGGCCAGATGGATAGGATTGTTGACCGAATAGCCGCCGCGCGGCAGGCCCAGGATCAACACGTCGAAGCCGGCAATTGCGGCCCCGCCGGCAGCACCGATGAGCGATAAAACGCCTATCAACCAAGGGGTTAGGCGCGCGCCGAAACGATGCAGCAGGCCGCTGTGGGGGGCCGCGAGCCAGAGCGGCGTGAGCACGAAGATCGCCAGGATATCGATTGGTGCCCTGGCGGTGGGGATGAGGGCGATCAACAGGACGCCGCCGGCCAGCAGGCTGACCCAGACTGTTGGCTGACGCAGGATGTCGCGCGTCGCCGGTGAGCCCCGCAGCCAGAAAAGTCCCAGCAACATCAAGGCGATGGAGATGACATTGCCGACTGGCGGGGCAATCGTCGGCAGGATCAGCCCAGCCACGAGGGCGGCCCAGGCCAGAAAAAAAGTCAGTTTCGCCTGCAAAGCCCAAGTCCTGTCCGAATTGGCGGACCATGGGGGCTGCCCGTCAGCCCGTCAATAAATCAATAGCGTAGTGTTAACGTTGAGGCGCTTGTCGCGTCAAAGTGCAGCGTAACGGCCACATCTTTGTCAGGCTGATAGACGCCATCGGCATATTGGCGCTGGATGAGTTGAACGGTCTGCGCGTTTTCGTCGGCCGAGAGATAGAGATAATCAAAGCAATCGCTAACGCCGTTTTCAGTTTTGGTGCGCAGTTCATCCTTGATCGCCTGCAGCGGGCGTCCGTGAATGGCGACGCCATCTTCGTGGTTGCTGGCGGAGAGCGTAGCGATCCAATCGGTGCCGATTTCGCAAAGGCGACCATTGTGATCGAACGCGGCGCTCTCGTTGTAGGCGATATCGATGTCCTCGGACCAGGGGCTGCCGATCTCGAAGCTGGCGCTCTTGCTGTCCACCGACAGATAGATGTCGCTCCAGGAACAGCCTTGCGCTTCCTGGGCATAACACCAGCGCTCGCTGGCCCGCATCAGGGTTTGCACGTCCTTGGCTGCGACCGGCTTGTGGCCCTTGTAGCGCGCGATCAGCGCCGTGGTGTCGGCGTCGAAGGCGAGGCATGACGCGCTGCCCAGGGCGATCAGGGCAAGGGCTGCAAGGAGGGTTTTCATCGCGGCGCTCCGGAACTCACTCAGTCCGGGAAGCATAGCAGCCTGTTCGCCCGGGGAAAGTGTTACGGGCGAACAGGGTTTACCGCTGCAAGGCCGAGCCGGCTAGAGCAGCCCCAGATAGCGTCCGACGCTCTCGACGTCCTTGTCGCCACGACCGGACAGGCAGAGCACGATCGACTGATCCTTGCCCATGGTCGGAGCGATTTTCATCAGCTGGGCCAGGCCATGCGCCGATTCGAGCGCCGGAATGATCCCCTCGAGCCTGGTGCAGAGCTGGAAGGCTTCGAGCGCTTCGGTATCGGTAATGGGGGCGTAGGTGACGCGGTTGGTATCGTGCAGGAACGAGTGCTCGGGACCCACGCCGGGATAATCGAGACCCGCCGAGATGGAATGGCCTTCAAGGATCTGGCCGTCGCGGTCCTGCAGCAGATAGGTACGGTTGCCGTGCAGCACGCCGGGCGTGCCACCGGTCATCGAGGCCGCGTGGCCATTTTCGGTGTCGATGCCGTGCCCGCCCGCTTCGGCGCCATAAATCTTGACATCTGGATCGTCGAGGAAGGCGTGGAACATGCCGATGGCATTGGAGCCGCCGCCAACGCAGGCGACGACCGCGTCGGGCAGCTTGCCTTCGGCTTCCTGGAACTGCGCGCGCAGCTCGGTGCCGATGACCGACTGAAAATCGCGCACCATTTCAGGATAGGGGTGCGGGCCGGCGGCGGTGCCGATCAGGTAATAGGTGCTGTCGACATTGGTGACCCAATCGCGCAGCGCTTCGTTCATGGCGTCCTTGAGGGTGCCGGCGCCTGCGGTGACAGGACGGACTTCGGCGCCGAGCATCTTCATCCGCAAGACGTTGGGCATCTGCCGCTCGACGTCGGTGGCACCCATGAACACGGTGCAGGGCAGGTTGAATTTGGCGCAGACGGTCGCGGTCGCGACGCCATGCTGGCCGGCGCCGGTTTCGGCAATGACGCGGGTCTTGCCCATGCGCTTGGCGAGCAGGATCTGCCCCAGGCAATTGTTGATCTTGTGGCTGCCGGTGTGGTTGAGCTCTTCGCGCTTGAACCAGACCTTGGCGCCGCCCAGATGCTCGGTCAGCCGGCTGGCAAAATACAGCGGGCTCGGGCGCCCGGCATAATGCACGGAAAGATCGTCGAGCTCGGCCTTGAAGGCCGGATCGATCTTGGCGGCACGGTAGTGCGCCTCCAGATCGAGGATCAGTGGCATCAGCGTTTCGGCGACGAAGCGGCCGCCATAAAGGCCAAAGCGACCCTGATCATCGGGTCCGTTGCGAAGCGAATTGAGGCCTTCGGTATCCACGGCATTGGTCCTTCGCTAGAGCCGCTTGCGGCCAAATGACCGGCCAAGCTGCGGCTTATACGGCTGAGCGGGCGTTTCGGATGAAGGCCTCGATCAATTGTTTGTCTTTAACGCCCGGCGCCGTCTCGACGCCAGATGACACATCGACGCCCATGGGCCGAACGGTGCGGATCGCAGCGGCGACGGTATCGGGCGTAAGCCCTCCGGAAAGCATGAAGGGGGTCGCAGGGTCAAGACCCTCGAGCAGCGCCCAGTCGAAGGTTTCGCCCAGGCCCCCGGGACGATCGGCGCCCTTGGGTGGCTTGGCGTCGAGCAAAATCCGGTCGGCGATGTCAGCGAAGGCCGCGACATGGCTGACATCTTCGGCCGAGCCGATGGGGAGCGCCTTCATGATCTCGACGCCAGCCTCGGCGCGGATCGCTTCGACGCGATGCGCCGATTCGGGTCCGTGCAGCTGGATCCAGTCCGGGCCGAGCGCCGCAACTTCGGCAACGCAGCTATTGTCTGGATTGACCAGAACGACGCAGGTCTCGATGCGGCCGCGCGCCGTCGAAATCAGCGTGGCGATGTCTTCGATCGACACATGGCGCGGCGAGCGCGGAAAATGCATGAAGCCTACCATATCGGCTCCAGCCGCAATGGTGGTCTCGAGCATGTCGAGCGACTTGATGCCGCAGATCTTGATAATCAGGGGGTCGGCCATGGCTTTGTTCAGCGCAGCTCCAGCACATCATCGACTTCGGCAAGCGGGCCCAGGGTCTGGCCCTGGCTCTTGCGGATGGTTTCCAGCTCGCTGCTCAGCAGATGAGCCTCGCGCCGCCAGTGCTTTTCGCGCCGGCGATGATGCCCTTGCGCAAACCAGGTCGAAACCCCGCCCAGCAGCACGCCGAGCAGCAGCACGACATAAAGCACGATGAACATGGGGACGCCATAGCCCGGAACGGTGGGATCGACGCTGGTGAAGGGATTGAAATTGATCGCCACAAAGTGCCGATTGGCCAAGGCGAAGACGATCAGTCCCAGGCAAAGCGGGACCAAGATGACCCAACCGACTATTTTATTGACCATTACTCTGGCTGCCTATGGAGCCCGGGCCCCGTTACGAACGGTTGAGCCGTTCGCGGATTTCTTTGCCCGCCTTGAACTGGGGCACGTATTTTTCGCTCACATCAACCTGCTCGCCCGTGCGTGGGTTCCGCCCGATGCGGGCTGGCCGGTTCTTGACCGAGAATGCGCCAAAGCCGCGCAATTCGACCCGGTCGCCCCGCGCCATGGCATCCCCGATTTCATCGAGAATCGCATTGACGATGTTTTCAATGTCGCGCTGGAACAGGTGGGGATTTTCCGCGGCAAGCTTTTCCACGAGTTCCGACTTGATCATTTCCGGCTCCAGCAGGCGTGTGGATGGCCCCCGCGATCAGGAACCTGTCCCAACCTGCCAAAGCGAGACCAGCCCGTCAAGCGTGATGGGGCCTTCGGGCAAGCCGAGGACAGCCCGCGCCTGTCCGCCCAACACCGTTCCGAGCAGGTCGAAGCCCTGTTCCGGCTCGGGCCAGACGGTTTCAACGTCCAGATCCTTGGGTATCTGACGTTCGGCTTCGAGCCAGGCGATAGCCTCGCGTTCGCCGCCAATGGCGTCGATCAGCCCGGTTTCGACGCCGACTCGACCGGTGACGATGCGCCCATCGGCAAGCGCCAGGGCAGCGGGACGCTCGAGGCCGCGGCGTTCGGCGACGATATCGACGAACCACTGGAAGCTATCGTCGACCAAGGCGGCGATCGAGGCACGCGGGGCGCCCTCCATCGGCTCGTCGAAATCGGGTTCGGCCTTGAGCGGGCCGGATGCCACCTTGTCGAGATCGACGCCGATGGTGTCGAGCAGCTTGCCGGCGTTGAAATGCTGATACAGCACGCCGATCGAGCCGACGATCGACAGGCGCCGGGCAAAAATCCGGTCGGTGGCGATGGCGGCCATATAGGCCGCAGACGCGCCGAGCTCCTTGACGACGGCGACGGTCGGCTTGGCGGCGCGCAGTTCGGTCAGGGCTTCGTAGAGCTCTTCGCCACCGGCGGTCGTGCCCCCCGGCGAGTTGATCGCGATGATCACCGCCTTGACGCTGTCGTCTTCGGCCAGGTCCTCGAACATTTCGAGCCGGTCGGCGTCGGTGGCGATGGTGCCGTCGATGTCGATGCGGGCGATATGATCGCCGAGCGGGCTTGGGTTGAGGCCGAACCGCCCCAGCCCGACGATGACCGCCAGCGCCAGCGCGATGAACGCCAGCACCCGCCACACACCCCGCGACCGGCGGAACCGGTCGGCTGCGATGGCAGCATGAGGATCGGGCGAGCGGGGCGCATCGGAGCCAAGCGGATCGGTCATGACGGTCTCGGGAGTTATGAGGCCCGATCAGTTAGCCGCCATCATCGGCCTTGGCAAGCGGGCCGGGCGCGGCGGCCCGGCCATGAACTAGGCTGCGGCAGTTGGCGGCAGCAGCTTGTGGGCCAAGGCAAACGCCGCCTTGCCGACAACCAGCGACAGGCAGAAGGCCACGGGCCAGGCGATGACAAAGGCTTTCATCCAGACCGCGAGCCAAATCGTGGTAAAGCCGAACTGCAGGCAGGTGGCAAAGCCCGACATCAGGAATGCCATGGTCAGGGAGATGAGGGCCTGGGCGAGAATAATCGTCTTCATGCGGTTTCGTCCTTGTGCGATGGACGGCGACTGCGGGACGCAAAATTCCCAAGCACCGCCCAATAATGGGTGATGCCGTGGGTTCGCCCGAAGGCGACTAGGGTTCACTGGAGGGTGAAGACCGGAATAACCAACCGGCCAATCTTTCTCGGCAAGGTTTGACTAGCGGGCGGGGGGATCGGCGTCAAGCGCAGCCTGCCCAAACAAAAAGGCAGGCCCGATGGACCTGCCTTTTGCAATTGCTGAGTATCCGGCGCGCTTATTTCGGCGCCAGGACCATGACCATCTGGCGGCCTTCGGAGCGGGGCTGGCTTTCGACCTTGGCGACGGGCTCAAACTGGTCCTTGACCTTGACCAAGAGCTGCATGCCGAGATCCTGGTGGGCCATTTCGCGGCCACGGAAGCGCATGGTGACCTTGACCCGGTCGCCATCGTCGAGAAAGCGCTCGACGGCCTTCATCTTGGTCTCGTAGTCGTGCGTGTCGATATTGGGACGCAACTGGACTTCCTTGACCTCGATCACCTTCTGCTTCTTGCGGGCCTCGGCAGCTTTTTTCTGCGCGGCATACTTGAAGCGCCCCAGGTCAAGCATCTTGGCGACCGGCGGCTGGGCATTGGGAGAGATCAGGACGAGGTCGAGCCCCTGTTCCTGTGCTTCAGTGAGAGCTTCACGGGTGTTGACGATCCCGCGGTTCTCGCCTTCAGCATCGATGAGCTGGACATCGGCGCTGGTGATATCTTCGTTGGAGAGCGGCCCATCTTTCTGGGGCGCGACTGGTCTCATTGGACGGCGAATGGCAAACGATCCTTGTATTGTTCATCCGAATGGTGAAAGCCGCCATAAAATCGTGTTACCGGACCGATAAGTCAACTGGCAAAGCACCGATAAATCGGGTCCTTTTCGCCATGTAACCGCCGTCATTGCCGCGTTTGGCCGGGATTGGCGTTTCGAAACGAGTTTTTCGCGCAAGGCTGCTCCATGACCACTTCTATGCCCATGCCTCGGACCATGACAATCGGCGAGGGGGAAGCGGCCCGCGATATCGCCGTGCTGGAGCGCAGTGGCAGTGCGCCGGGGCTGTTCTGGCTGGGCGGATTCCGCTCGGACATGATGGGCTCCAAGGCGCTAGCGCTCGATGCGCTGGGGGCGGAGCGGGGCATGGCGGTGACGCGGATCGATTATTCGGGCCATGGCGTGTCGGGCGGCGATTTCAACGACGGTAGCATCAGCCGCTGGCTCGAGGAGGCGCTTGGGGTGTTTGCCCGGACCTCAGGAGCGCAGATCATCGTCGGCTCGTCGATGGGCGGCTGGATCGCGCTGCTGCTGGCGCGGCATCTGCTGGCAGAGGGCGAGAGCCGGGCCAAGGGTCTGGTGCTGGTGGCGCCGGCGCCGGACATGACGCACGCGCTGATGCTGCCCGGATTTACCCCGGCGGAGCACGCGGCGCTGCTGGCAAAGGGTTATGTCGAGCAGCCGAGCCAATATTCCGAGCAACCCTATCGCATCAATCGGGCATTGATCGAGGACGGCAAGGCGCATCTGCTGTTTGGCGGGGTGATCGAGACGGGGTGTCCGGTGACGATTTTGCAGGGCGGGCAAGATGTGGACGTGCCGCAGTCGCATGCGATCAAACTCGTGACGCATATCCTGCACGATCCGGTGACGCTGACGCTGATCCCCGATGGCGACCATCGCCTGAGCCGCCCGGAGGACCTCGAGCGATTGCGCCGGGCTGTGCTGGCCATGCTCGATTGAGCCTCGGGGATAGACATTGGCTGAGGCGAGCGGTCTTATCGCGCCATGGTTGAAACGCCCCGATTCCCCGATGTGATGTTGCTGGCGGCAGGGCTGGGCACGCGGCTGCGCCCGCTGACCGAGGCCATGCCCAAGCCGCTGGTGCCAGTGGCCGGAGTGCCGCTGATCGAGCGCATCATGGACAATGCCAGGGCGGAGGGCGCCAAGCGCTTTACCGCCAATGCGCATTATCGCGCCGACCAGCTGCTGGCGCATTTCGGCGGGCTGCTCAAGGTCAGCCGCGAGGATGAATTGCTGGGCACCGGCGGCGGGGTGAAGCGGGCGCTTCCCATGCTGCATTCGGACCCGTTTTTCATCATGAACACCGATGCCTTCTGGCCGGCGGGGAGCGATGCGCCGCTCGGGCGGATGCTGGCGCGGTTTTCGGGCGAGGCCGAGATCGTGCTGCTTTGCGTGCATCCGCGCGACGCCAGCGGGTTTGATCGCAGCCATGATTTTTGCTTGTCGCCGCAAGGGGCGGTGACGCGCGATTATGGGGCGCCGGTGATTTATGGAGGGGTGGCGCTGGTCACCAAGGCGCTGTTCGCGGAGACGCCGGACGGGGCCTGGTCGCTGACCGAGATTTTCGAGAAGGCCCTCGAGCGCGAAACGCTGTTTGGCGTGGCGCTGGATGCACCGTGGTTTCACGTCGGCGATCCCAAGGCGCTGGCCGAGGCCGAAAGGCGCCTTCAGGGATGACGCTGTATTCCATTGCGCCGCAGGCCGTTTTCCTGCGCGTGCTGGCGCACAACATCATCGACGGCACGCTATTGGGCGGCGCCGATCGCTCGCAGCCGTTCTGGCTGACCGATGTGACCATCATCGTGCCGACGCGCCGGGCCAAGCTGGCGCTGGCCAATGAATTTTTGCTGGCCGGGCAAAACCTGCTGCCCGATATTCGAACGTTTGGCGGGGAAGCCGCCGACGAAGAGCCCTTCCTGCCGCCGTTCTACGCAGCCACGCCCTTGCCGGCGGCCAGTGCGCTGGAACGACGGCTGGTGCTGTCGCGGCTGGTCGATGGCTGGGCCAAGACCAGCGAGGGGCAACAGGCGTTTTCGACGCCGCCCACGGCGGGAGAGATTCTCTCCATGGCCGATTCGCTGGGGACGCTGATCGACGATCTGTTGATCGAGGAGCGGAGTGCCGCAGATATTCGCGCCATCGTGCCGGAAATCGAGGCCAATCTCGGGGCGTATTGGCAGCAGACGCTGACCTTCCTCGACATTGCGCTGCAATATTGGCCCGCCTATCTGGCCGCTCAAGGCAAGGCGGACGCGGCGGGCCTACGTGGCGAGCGGCTGGACCGGCAGGCGGGGGCGGCGCCGCTGGTGTATGGCTATCGACCCGTGATTGCGGCGGGCTCGACGGGCTCGATTCCGGCGACGGCGCGACTGCTCAAGGCGATCAACGCCCTGCCGCGCGGGGCGGTGGTGCTGCCGGGGCTCGATTGTTCGATGACCGCGGCGGACCATGCGGCGCTGCTGGACCATGCCAACAATCCGCATGGCCATCCGCAATATGTGCTGGCGCGGCTGCTGCGCCAGCTCGGCGCCAGTGTTGCCGAGGTCACGGAACTGGTGCCGGACGACGCCCCACGGACCGTACTGGTCAATCGGGCGCTGGCGCTGACCAAGGACACCGGCGCCTGGGCGCAGCTGCGCTTGCCGCCCGCCATGCTGGTCAAGGCCGGCGAGGGGCTCTCTTTGATCCGGGCCCGCAACGAGCACGAGGAAGCGCGTGCCGTGGCGCTGGCGGCCCGGGCGCGCCTGGCCGACAAACAGACAGTCGGTATCGTAACGCCGGACCGTAATCTGGCGCGGCGGATTGCGGCCGAACTCAAGCGCTTCGAGATCGAGGTCGACGATGCCGCTGGCGTGCCGCTGTTCCAGTCGGCGGCGGGACGGCTGCTCCGGCAAATCCTGGCACTGGCGGTGAGCAATTGCGCGCCGGTCGACCTGATGGCGCTGCTGCGCAATCGCGCGGCGCTGTTCGGGCAGGCGCGCCAGCACATCGTGCGGATTGCCGATGGGATCGAATTGGGTCTGTTGCGCGGGCAGCGGCCCAATCAGGGCGTGGCGGGGCTGCGCGCGCTCCTCGCCGCCAACCTCGACAAATCAACGGAATATCCGGCGCGTCGCCTCAAGCCCGACGAGGGTGAGGCAATCGCCATTTGGCTCGGGCAGCTGGAAACAGCGCTGGCGCCGCTGCTCGCGGTCCTTGCCATGCCGCAGATTTCGGCCAGCCAGTTTGCCGAAGCGATGTGCATGGCGTTCACGGCGATTGCCGATGGCGCGGAGATTGCCGGCCGGCAGGAGCTGGACGATTGGGCGCGCCAGATGGCGAGCCATGAAAACGAGGGGCACCGCTTTGCGCCGCGCCAGCTCGACGGCGTGCTGAGCGCGCTCATGCTGGGATTTCAGGTGCGCACGCACGAGGAGCGGCGCAGCGATATCGCCATCTGGGGGCAGCTCGAAGCGCGCCTGCAGCATCCGGATTTGTTGATCCTGGCGGGTCTGAATGAGGATAAATGGCCCGAGACGGCCGATCCGGGGCCCTGGCTGAGCCGGGGCATGCGGCTGGCGGCGGGGCTGGAGCCGCCCGAGCGGCGGCAGGGCCAGGCGGCGCATGATTTTGCGCAAGGGCTCGGCAATGGCGCGGTCATCGTCAGCTATTCCGATCGCGTCGGTTCGAGCCCGGCGACACCATCGCGGCTGGTGCAGCGGCTCGAGGCGTTTGCGGGTGCCGAGGCAGCCAAGGCCTGGCAGGTCAAAGGCGCGGGCTGGCTACGCGATGCAAGGCGCATGGATGCGGTAAGCGCGCTGGTTCCGGCCGAACGGCCGCTGCCCAATCCGGCGGCGGCGATCCGCCCGCGCAAACTGTCGATCACCGAGATCGAGACGCTGATGCGCTCGCCTTATGATCTTTACGCCAAGCATGTGCTGGGCCTACGTCCGCTCGATCCGCTGGGCGAAGCGCCCGATGCGCGCGAGCGCGGCAATATCATCCACGATATCTTTGGGGATTTCATCGCGCTGGGCCATGACGTGATGGCACCCGATGCGCTGGCGACGCTCAATACCCTGGCCATCGAGAAGTTCTCGGGGCTCGACGACATTGCAGAGCGCCGTGATATCTGGTTGCGCCGGTTCACTACTGCTGCCGAGCAGTTTTTGATCCACGAGCGGGCGCGCGAGCTGCTGGTCAAGCAGCGCCATGCCGAGATCAAGGGCGAGTGGACGCTCAAGCTCGCCGAGGCTTTCGTTTTGTCGGGCCGCGCCGACCGGGTCGATGAAATGGTCGATGGCTCGCTCGAAATCATCGACTTCAAGACCGGCGCCGTACCGTCCAAGGGCGCCATGCAGGCGTTTGAGGTGCCGCAGCTGCTGCTCGAAGCACAAATGGCCAGGGTCGGCGCGCTGGAAGGCATTGCGCCGGCAGACACCGCGCGACTGACCTATATCAAGATCGGACTTGGGCCCGAGGCTTTCATCCCCAAGGACTTCATCCCCGCCGAGGGTTTTGAGCTGATGGAGGCCGCCGACGAACTCTCGCGGCGCATGCAGAGCCATATCGCCCATTTCCTGTTCAATGACGTCGCCATGCCGGCGCGGCTGCTGCCGCTCAAGGGCCAGCGCTTTGCCGGGGCCTATGACCATCTGGCGCGGGTAGCCGAATGGACCGCGGTCGATGGCGAGGAGGGCGAGGCATGAGCGGAGATCGTGGCGCGCTCAAAGTGCCGTTCGACACCACCGACAACCAGACGCTGGCGGCTAACCCCGGCTGGTCGATCTGGGTGTCGGCCAATGCGGGCTCGGGCAAGACCTATGTTTTGACCCGCCGCGTGCTGCGGCTGTTGCTGGCGGGGGTAACGCCCGAGTCCATTTTGTGCCTGACCTATACCAAGGCCGCTGCAGCCGAGATGCGCCGGCGCGTCGCCGGGGCACTGGCCGACTGGGCGGTGCTGGATGACGCCGAGCTCGATGTCGAGCTGGCAAAAATCGAGGGCGCCGGGCTCACCCCCGAAAAGCGGGAGCGGGCCCGCACCTTGTTTGCCAGGGCGCTCGAAACCCCCGGCGGGCTCAAGATCGTCACCATCCACGCCTTCTGCGAATCGGTGCTGCACCGGTTTCCGCTCGAAGCGCAGGTGCCGTTCGATTTTTCGGTGATCGAGGACGAGGAACGCGCGTCCATGGTGCTGGCGGCGCGTGAAAGCGTGCTGGCGCAGGGCCTGGGGGCCGCGGGCGCAGTCGATTTGCTGTTCGAGACGCTGAGCGACGATCAGATCCGCGCGGCGATCGACGCGGCGCTGTCGGATGGCCGCAAGCTCAAGGCGGTGCTGGCCCATCCCAATGCGAGCAAGGCCAATCTGCGCCAGCTGCTGGGGGAGACGCGCACGGCGCAAGAGCTAAGCGCTGCGGTGATATCGCAACGCCTGATCGGGCCGGGCGAGCTGGCTCGGCTGTTTGCGATCTGCCCGCCCAAGGGCGGTACCAGAAGCCTTGAGGACAAGCTGGCGCGTATCGATCCGGCGATGCCCGACCCTGAGCGCTGGATCCGCGCGTTTTTGACAGCCGACGACACCGTGCTGGCGCGGTTCCCGGTCAAGGCGATCAGCACGGCTGATCCCGATCTGGCCGAATTGCTGATGGCAGAAGCCGAGCGCCTCGCGGCGCTGGCCGAGGCGCGCAGCGCGGCGCGGCTGATCGATCGCAGCGAAGCGGTGCTCGATATCGTCATGGCCATCGCCGGGCGCTACGAGACAGCCAAGCGCAGCCAGTCACTGCTCGATTTCGACGATCTGGTGGCGCGGCTGGCAGACTTGTTCGAGACCCAATCTGCCGACTGGGTGCGCTACAAGCTCGATGCGGGGATCGATCATATCCTGGTCGATGAAAGCCAGGACACCAATGGCGAACAGTGGCGGGTGGTCAAGGCCATCAGCGAGGAGTTTTTCAGTGGGGCCGGCGCCGTGCAGCGGCCCCGCTCGCTGTTTGCCGTGGGCGATCAAAAGCAATCGATCTATTCGTTTCAGGGCGCCGAGCCAAAACTGTTCGGGCTGACCGGTCGCGACTATGCCCGGCTCGCGTCCAACGTCGATATCCCGTTCAAGGCCTTGCCGCTCCACACCAGTTTCCGCACGCTGCCCGAAATCCTCGCAGCGGTCGATCTGGTGAGCGAGGCCGATTACATCCAGGCAGCGCTGCTCGAAGAGGAGAAAGTGCACCATGACGCCGCGCGCACCATGCGCGGCGGCAGCGTGACGCTGTGGCCACCGGTGCAGCAGGCGGCAGATGCGCCAGCGGGCAGCGAATGGCCGACGACGGCGCCTGAGGGTGGCGAGCAGACCGCGCCGCGCCAGGTCGCCATGCGCATTGCGCGCGAAATCGATAGCTGGATCAAGGCGCGGCGGCCGCTGAGCGGACGCGGGCGGGCCATCGGCGCCGATGACGTGCTGATATTGGTGCAGACCCGCGGGCCGCTGTTCCAGGAGATCATCCGGGCCTTGCGGTTGTTTCGGATACCGACACCGGGGGCGGATCGGCTCAATGTCACCGGCCACATAGCGGTGATGGATTTGCTGGCGCTGTGCGATGTGCTCCTCAATCCGGCGGACAATCTGCAACTGGCCGCGCTGCTGCGCTCGCCGCTGTTCGATGTCAGCGAGGACGAGCTGTTTGTCCTGAGCCAGCGCGACCGCAACGAGACGCTGTGGGAGGCGCTGCAGCGGTGCGGGATTGCCAATTGCCGCGATGCCGCGACGCGACTGGCGCGCTGGCGCGAGGCGCTCGATTTCGAGCGGCCGTTCGAGTTTCTGGCCCAGGTGCTTTATGCCGAGGGTGGCCTCAAGCGGTTTCATGCGCGCATGGGCGGCGAGGTTGACGATGTGTTTGCCGAGCTCTTGGAAATGGCGCTCGACCATGAGCAGGGCCGCCAGCCATCGCTGCAGGGTTTTGTCACCAATCTGCGCGGCCGCACGGTATCGGTGAAGCGCGAACTGGCCGAAACCGGCGGGGGTGTGCGCGTCATGACGGTGCACGGCGCCAAGGGGCTCGAAGCGCCCATCGTGATCCTCGCCGATGCCAGCAAGAAGCCGATCGCCCAGCAGACCGGCAAGCCGGTGTACTTGGTCCCCGAGGCGCCGGGGCCGCTGTTGATCCACGCCGCGGGGACCAAGGGGCATGTCAGCGCGACGCTGAGCCACAAGCAGGAGATCGACGGCAATATTTCAGCCGAATACTGGCGCCGGCTCTATGTGGGCATGACCCGCGCCGAGGACGAGCTGTATGTGACGGGGCCGCTGACGCCGGGTAATGATGCGGGAACCCAGCTGGCGGGCAGCTGGTACAGCGCCATCGAAACCGCGTTGCGCCCGCATGCGCAGAGCATTTTGGACGACACGGGCCGGGAAACGGCGCTGATTTTTCCGCGCGAGCGGGTGCCGCCGGTGCCGGTGGTGGAAACGCCGGTATCGGCGCCCGAAGAGAGCGTGGCGCTCGAGCTGGCGCCATTGCCT
>Ga0247806_10000512_pt1 | contig 24041 bp, 23 predicted proteins | sample UWRJL059202B1_FD_179935 | JGI IMG/M metagenome (GOLD analysis project Ga0247806, IMG submission 179935) | Plant litter microbial communities from Arlington Agricultural Research Station in Wisconsin, United States - UWRJ-L059-202B-1 | ecosystem: Environmental > Terrestrial > Plant litter >... | reverse complement strand
GCGTGTAAATTTTATTTACGATTCACTTCAGAAAATAAACGAAGAACTTTTAAAAATCGGCACTTCGCTTTTAATTAAAAAAGGAAAAACTATTGATGTTTGGAAATCGATTTCAGCCGAATTTGATATTCAGAAATTATTCTTCAATAAAGATTACGAACCGTACGCAATCAAACGTGATTTGGTGATTGGCAATTTATTAAAAGAAAATAATACTGAAACTTTCTCCTTCAAAGATCATGTTATTTTTGAAGAAAAAGAAATCACAAAAGCAGACGGGCTTCCGTACACGATTTACACGCCCTATAAAAACAAATGGCTCGAAAAATATCACCTTTCAGGACAAGCTCCAGATTATGATACAAGCCCTTTCTATGATAATTTTGCTAAAAATCAGTTTTCATTCCCAAAATTAGCAGAAATAGGTTTTGAAGAAAGCGCTATAAAAGTACTTCCGCACAACTTAACGCAAATTGCCAATTATAAAGAAATTCGTGATTATCCAGCTGTCGATGGGACATCCTATCTTTCGCCACATTTACGGTTTGGAACTGTTAGCGTTCGCAAATTAGTTAATTGGGCAAACAAAAAGAATCAAACTTTTTTAAGTGAATTAATCTGGAGAGAATTTTTTATTCAGATACTTTATAGTTTTCCGAAAGTTGTACATCATAATTTCAAATCGGCTTACGACGGCATTCAGTGGCGCAACAACGAAGATGATTTTAAACGCTGGTGTTCCGGCACGACAGGTTATCCAATGGTCGACGCCGGAATGCGACAGCTTAATGAAACCGGCTATATGCATAATCGTGTTCGCATGGTGGTAGCAAGTTTTCTTTGCAAACATCTACTGATTAACTGGCAATGGGGAGAAGCCTATTTTGCAGAAAAATTACTGGATTTTGAATTGGCATCAAACGTAGGAAACTGGCAATGGGCCGCAGGAACAGGCTGCGACGCCGCACCTTATTTCAGAGTTTTTAATCCTGAAATTCAACTAAAAAAGTTTGACGAAAAAGGCATCTACATTCGCAAATGGATTGCTGAATTTGATTTTGGATATAATGAACCAATGGTCGATCACGCTTTTGCCAGGGATAGGGCTATTGCGACATATAAAGCCGGAATTTTAAAGTAGATTTAAAATTCGAATTCATTACGAGTAAGACGCAAAAAAACCTTTGCCAAAGTTTAAAAACTATGGCAAAGGCTTTTTTGTTTAGTATGGTTTGTCATCGTGAGGAAAGACTCACCTGCTTTCTAGTATTTCAAATAGTTTGTCACTTTAATTTTTGCTTTTAAATCGAACATCAAATTATACAAACCAAAGAAAGTTCTATTCATATAAATAAAGTGCTTAGAACCGCGATTTCCGTTCATTTTTTTAAGATTTGTATCGTTTGAAAAACGTTCGCCTAATTTAGCGATGCTTTCAAAGAAAGATTCATCTGCAAAATCGAAAGTTTCTTCCTGAAAAGGTTTTGTGAAAAGCGATAATAAATCATGAAACATCTCAGTAAAATATTCAATTTCTGCAGGAGAATCATCCGGACGAAGAATCTCCAACTCGAATAATTTTTGATTGAAAAGAGCTTGATCTGTAATCACATTTTTATTGATTAACTCAAAATAAGGCACATAAAAATCGTCGGGAATTTTTTTCATACAACCAAAATCCAAAGCAATCAAATGGTTTTGATTGTCAACTAAAAAGTTTCCCGGATGTGGATCCGCGTGTACTTTTCGCAAAACATGAATTTGGTACATATAAAAATCCCAAAGTGCCTGCCCTATTTTGTTTCCAATTTCGCGACTGGCATTTTTTGCGGTAAATTCAGAAAGATGAATTCCCGTCATCCAATCCATTGTGATGATCTTCTCTGATGAAAACTCCGGATAGTAATTCGGAAAAAGTAAATTTTCTATTTTGCTGCAGGCTTTAACCACTTCCTGACTTTGTTTTAATTCTAATAAATAATTGGTTTCTTCAATCAATTTATCTTCAACTTCTTTAAAATATTTATCAGAATCTTTTCCCTGCAAATTAAACATTCGAATTGCAATTGGTTTTACCAAAGCCAAATCTGAAGAAATACTGTTTGCAACGCCCGGATATTGAATTTTAACTGCCAGTTTTTTATCATTCTTTTTAGCCAAATGTACTTGCCCAATACTTGCAGCATTTACAGAATTGGCATTAAATTCATCAAAGATTTCGTAAGGCGTTTTGCCAAAATTATTTTTAAAGGTTTTTAAAACCAATGGCGCTGATAATGGCGGAACAGAAAACTGCGACAAAGAAAATTTCTCTACATAAGCCTGAGGTAGAAAATTCTTGTCCATGCTTAACATTTGAGCAACTTTTAGAGCACTTCCTTTTAAGCTTTTTAATCCGTCGTAAATATCTTCGGCATTATTCTCGTTTAGTTTATCGCGGGTTAAATCAGAATTTACCATTTTTTCGGCATAATGCTTTATGTAGTTCACGCCTACTTTTGCACCTGTTTGCACTAATTTACTGGCTCTTTCTATTTTTGATGTGGGTATATAGTCTATTGTTTTCATTGTTTGGTGTATATTTTTTCTTTAAAAAGAAATTTTCCAAAATCTATTAAATGATTTATTGGCGCAACATTCATTAATTCAAAAGATGCATTTACAGATTTTTCGATAAAAATATCTGTTTTTTCAAAAGCTGCAGACGAATCATCCATCCAGAATTTTATCGTTAACATTAATTGCAGCCAGGCCGATTCCTGAATTCCTTTTTCCTGAAACTTTTGAAGCTTTTCCTGTTCAATTCTATAATCATCGGTAATAATTTCAGACACATATTCTTTAAAACCAATTCGAAGAGATGACAATTGAGACAGATTTTTAAGCGGATTTCTATCTGTTTTTAAGGATTGCAAAACGTAACTTCTGTTAGCCGTTAATACTTCAAAAAAAGTAAAATAAAAACTAAGCATTTTATTTTTCATATCATATTCCTGATAGTCGGCGTTTTTATGCAGCAAGTCAACTGTATTGACTAAAAAGAGTCTGAAAATTTCTTTTTCTAAACCTTCTAATGTTCCAAAGAAAGCGTAAAATTCAGCCTCCGTAAAATCGTGTTCTTTGGCAAAATGATAAACAGATTTTGGTTTTGCACCCTTCTCCAAAACTTCATCCATGTATATTGAAACGATATCTTCTTTACTGATTATCTTGTTATTAGTGATCATTTTATTTAATTTAGAATTCGCCTTAAAGGTAAGCATTGTTTAAGTATCTTTACTAATAGTTAAACAAGTTGCACTGTTAAATATATTATAAACTATCATGACGAAGAACATTTTACTTACAGGAGGATCAGGATTTGTTGGACAATATTTAACAGAAATATTAATTGCCAATGGCTTTTCCGTTTCTGTTTTAACCCGTTCTGATCGAAAGAATACACCTTCTATTACTTATTACAAATGGGATTTAGAAAATAATTATATAGAGGAAAAAGCAGTTCTCAAAGCTGATTATATAATTCACCTTGCAGGAGAGGGAATTGTTGAAAAACGCTGGACTGAAAAACGTAAAATAGAAATTTTAGAAAGCCGCACAAAACCGGTTGAGCTCATATACAGTGTTTTAAAAAACAATAACAAATCCCTGGATGCATTTGTTTCCGCTTCGGCAATTGGCATTTACGGTGCTTTTACAACTAAGGAAATATGTACCGAAGAAAAACCAGCGGCAAATGACTTTTTAGGAACTACCTGCCAAAAATGGGAAAATAGCATTGACACTATTAATTCATTAGGAATTAGAACTGTAAAAATACGAACCGGAATTGTTTTGGGTAGAAATGAAGGATTTCTGAAAAAGGTCGAACCCTCTTTCAAAGCTGGTTTTGGTACAATTTTAGGGTCAGGAAAACAATATCTACCCTGGATTCATATCGAGGATTTATGCCAAATTTATTTAAAAGCGATAATTGATCGTGAAATGCACGGTGCCTATAATGCAGCCATTACAGACAATACAACAAATAAATCATTCTCGAAAATCCTTGCTAATTTATACGGATATAAAATATGGCTTCCTAAGGTACCCGCTTTTGTTCTTAAACTGGTTTTAGGAGAAATGAGTGTTGCTGTTTTGAAAGGACAAAGAGTTTCCTCAGAAAAAGTACTGCAATCAGGTTTTAATTTTCGATTTACTGATATTGAAGTTGCGCTTTCCAGTAGTTTGTCTTAATTATTTCAAAGTCAACAAGGCCATCTCCTCAGTTCGAATTACAGCGCTTAAGCCTGTATTTGCAGTTGATGAAATTTTAGAAACAATTTTTTTAGGAATAGAAATATCAAAATCAGAAAATAAAATAGGAAAATCAGAATGAATCTGAATTCCTTCTTTCACTTTTTTTATTAAAGCCTTCACTTCCATTTCTCTTGACTTTCCGTGAACCGTTAATTTTCCTTTTATAAGATATTCTTTTTCAATTTCATTAATATTTTTCATATCAAAATCTGCAATTTTTCCTTTAAAAACAGCTTTAGGATACCGATCACTTTCTAAATAATTCTCGTTAAAATGTTCTTGCATTAAGTCCAGTTTAAAACGAAAATCTTTGATAGTAACAGTGCAATTAAAAGCACTGGTTTTTGGCTCTAAAACAATTACAGCCGATCGGTTTACCGCTTTGATCTCTTCAAAAAGAGGAAGCGATGCCTCAAAATTTATAGTTGCAGTATTGGTCGTAAATTTATCCTGTGCATAAATAGAAAATGCAGAAAAAAGTAAAATAAGTAAAGTAGTTCTTTTCATAATCGTCATTTTTTAACAATTATGTCACTCCATTTTTTAGGCTTATAAAATAAACTGAGTACTTCAGTCTTGAAAAATCGAATGGCAATATTCCGTAAAAATCTAATGTATTAATGTATACCTAAATTTACGTATTTTTAACCCGCTCGATGTTACACATTTATGCTAAATATTTATGAAATTTTCATTCCGAAAAATAGATAACTACCCCTCCACTTCTGTGCAAATCTCAATCAAAAATCCATCTAAATCTCGCACGTAAGCGACAACTTGTCCCCAAGGCTTTTTCTTTGGCTCACTAACTATTACAGCTCCAAAAGAAGTTGCTTTCTGCACTAGTTCAGTAACATCATCGGTGATAAATCCTATTTCAATGGCAAAAGGTTTGGCTTCAAGATTGCTTTCTATAAATCCTTCCGGTACGTTTTTTGTTGCGAGTTTTTTTGAAGCAAACGAAAGTGTGGTTTCTCCGGTGATTAATTCGCCATAATCGTTATCTGGCGAAACAAATTTTCTCGAAAACCCAAAAACGTTTTCATAAAAAGTAATTGCGCCCTCGACATCTTCAACATATAAAATTGTATATCCAAACTTTACCATCTTTTTCTATTTTTAATTCTTAAAACTATTGTAGAATATTCGAACAGAGAAACAAAAAGGTTTCCCCGTCCTAATCAACATATGACAATTTACAAAAAACATTTGACTACAATCCAATTTCCAGCAAAACATTGTACTTATCCAAACTTGCCAGATCTTCGATCGAGTTTACTGTTGTAATTTTGGCATGCTCTTCTATTTCTTTTTTGGCTTCAATTTGTTTGATACATTTTCTAAAGCGGCGAACTTCATCTAAGTTAGACAAAATAAGTCCCGGAACCTGTACGCTTTTGCCGTCTTTATCTTTTGCGACCATCGTAAAATAAGAGGAAAGGCAATGTTTTACAACGCCGGTCTGAATGTGTTCTGATTCAACACGAATACCCACAATCATTGAACTTCTTCCAACATAATTTACCGACGCTTTCATTGTAACTAGCTCACCAACTTCGATAGGTTTTAAAAAGTTAACAGTGTCAACCGAAGCCGTTACACAATAATTACCGCAAAATTTTGATGCACATGCAAAAGCAATCTGATCTAATAACTGAAGGATATATCCTCCGTGAATTTTACCGCTAAAGTTGAGGTGGGATGGCAGCATTAATTCGGAAATACTTATTTTCGATGAAGAAACGGGTTTAAAATCTGAAGTCATATTATTTTATTTGTATTTAAATGGGGAAGCTTCTTTCTCGACATTTGTGATAAAAAAATGAGAATCTCCCCACCAGCTAAATGTTCTGTATCGCTCGATATAAGTTAATTTCACATATTGACCTTGTAAATTATTCAAATCATCAATCACTTTTTTATCACTGTCTAAAACTGAAAAGCTAAATATTTGCGAACCTGACACACCCTGACTCAATTCGCCCTCCCAGGTTTTCATCATTACCCCTTTATGACTCATTCTTATCAATTCGCCGGCACGAAAACCTTCGCTGTACGGCACATAATAAATAAACGAAAAGTAAATTGCTACCAGTAATACGCAGGCTAATGGTATAATCATTAAGACTTTTTTCATCATTATTAATTTAAAGATTGGTTTTCCTCAGCATTTGAGGCTCTTACAATAATATTTTCCGGAAGTGATTTTTTTGCTTTTGCTCCCATTTTCTTTAATCTTTCTACACTCGAAATGAGGTTTCCTTTTCCATCAACCAATTTGTTCATGGCGTTTTCATATTCCGTTTTTGTGTCTTTTATTTTGTTTCCAATTTTAACTAAATCGGTAACAAAACCTTCAAATTTATCGTATAATGCCCCGGCTTGTCTTGCAATTTCAAAAGCATTTTCCTGTTGTTTCTGATTGCTCCACATGCTGTCAATAGTACGAAGCGTGGCTAATAAAGTGGTTGGCGTAACGATTACAATATTACGATCGAATGCTCTGTTGTATAAAGTAGAATCTTCGTTTAAAGCAATGGCAAATGCAGGTTCTATTGGAATAAAAAGCAAAACAAAATCAGGACTTTCGATTTGGTATAAATCGTGGTAATTTTTATTTCCCAATTGTTCTACGTGTCTTTTTATAGAAATTACGTGCTCTTTTAAAAAATCAATTTTGAGAATATCTGATTCCTCATTCACCCATCTTTCATATGCTACAAGAGAAACTTTCGAATCGACAATCATTTTTTTACCATCGGGTAAATTGATTACCACATCGGGCAAAACGCGTGCTCCGTCTGTATTTGTAAAACTTTGCTGTACTTCGTATTCACGTCCTTTTTCTAATCCTGATTTTTCAAGAACACGTTCCAAAACCAGTTCGCCCCAATTTCCCTGCATCTTACTTTCGCCCTTTAAGGCTTTGGTCAGGTTTAAAGTTTCTTTGCTCATTTGAACATTTAACTCACTTAAACCAATAATTTGCTGACGCAAAGCGGCGTGATAATCAATACTTTCTTTGTGGGTTTGATCTACTTTTTGTTCAAAAACATGAATTTTATCCTGCAAAGGCAAAAGAATATTTTTCATATTCTCGCTATTTTGTTCGGTAAATTTTGCCGACTTTTCTTCCAGAATTTTATTCGCCAGATTTTCAAATTCTTTGGTGAATTTTTCCTGAAGCTCTGTTATCTCGCCTTTTTGTTCTTTATGTCGTTCCCATAAATTTTCAAAATCTACTTCTTTTTTTGAAAGCTGAATAGCAAGACTGTCTTTTTCTGTCCGGATACTTTCTTTCTCTGAATTATTTAATTGCAGCAATTTTTCAAAGTTTCTTTTTTCATTTTCAAACTGCTCTTTCTGCAGTTGCAGCTGATTTGTATTGGCATTTAATCTTTCTTCCAAACTCACTTTTTCAGATTGAAATTTGGCCGAAAACAATAGCCTCCCCAGATAAATACCTAGAAACAATGCGATTATAAAAATTACCAAAAACGGAAGAAAATCAAACATAACTAAGTTGTTTTTTAAGTAAAAGTATGCAATAATACGTAGCGCTAATTTTTAAAATCTAAATTTCACGAATTATTATTAATTCAAAATTAAACAAACATTTTGAATTCACTTTTTAAAAATGACAGCAAAAAAAACTCTTTTACGCAACCTTTTTAAAAGATGATTATCTAGTAAATGTAACCTATTAATAAATTATCATGAAAAAATTAATGCTGGGCTTGTTTATAGCTTTTGGAATTAGCGCTTGCTCTCTTAACAATGAAGATTTTAATACAGATTGTGGAGCTAATGAAGATGTAACTTTTACACATTTTCCTCTCTTATGCAACTATACAGTAAAAACTTTACGTCCTAACGCAAATGCGGTTTACATCAACACGCAGGCAAAAATGGATGCTGAATTTACAAAACACGAAAATACTTGTCCCGTTGCAACAGATCCTAATATAGATTTCACCAAGAATAATTTAGTTGGAATTTATGCAGGAGCGAAACCAACAAGCGGATACGAAATAAAAATTACTTCGATGGTTGAAAACGCCTGTGAAATCATCATTAACTTTTACGAGAAAAGTCCACAAGCAGGTGAACCAATTACACAAACACCAACTTACCCTTCAGATTTTATCTTAATTCACAATACTCCAAAACCAATTATTTTTAACAGAACAACAGAATCGCCAGATAATATTGTAATTGGAAGTTTTGCAGGCGTATGTACTGGTGCTGATTGCCAAAAATTCTTTCAGTTAAATGATTATAACATTCTTAAATTTCTAAATTTTGCCAGCGGAAGTTATTCTTTTGAACAATACAAATCAACAAACACATCAAAAAGAGGAGAATATACTGCGTTCTTAAAAAACGTTCCTGCAGAAATTTTAAGTCTTAAAGGACAGACTAAAACTTACGGTGCTCCGGATAATGCAGATCAGGGCGGAATTTATTTTGAACTACGTCAGGCAGGCGCTGTTACTAAAATTTTCATTGATAATAAAGATACAGCAGATCAAACCGATGCTGTCAAAGTTTTCAAAAAAGCAATTCAGGATAAGATCGCAGCTTTAAAATAACCAGATTATGAAAAAGCTTTTATTTTTTATTATTTCCATTGGTCTTTTTTCGAGTTTTAGCATTGCAGAAAAAGCAACAATAAATTCTGTTTCTATAGTAAATACCTGGACTTGGGAAAAATCTGTTGGAGGAACAAATAATCCTTATACAGCAACACCAAAAACGAGCGGATATACGAAGAAGGTGGTTTTTACTCCGGATGGACGGGTTATTACGTATAAGAATAATGTTGAAATTAGAAACAGCTCGTATGCATTTGAAAAAGGCACCGGTTTTTCTGACCACCTGCAACATGATCTAATTACGTTTGAAGGCAAAACTTATGTAATAGAAAAGCTTGATAATCAAAACCTAACCATTTTAAGCAACAACTCAGACGCTACAAGAACTATCTTTAAAAGATAGTGTAGTGAGTTAAAAAAAGCTAATTTTGCCAAAATAAATTCAACCACTTTTTGAAAGACGATTTAGACAAATATATTCGACAATGTATGCAAAATGACCGAGAGGGACAGCTGAAAATATATCAGCTGTTCTCTCCCGTTTTGTATGGTATCTGCCTAAAGTACATGAAAAACGAAGATGATGCAAAAGATGTTTTTCAGGAAGGATTTGTAATTGTTTTTCAAAAAATAAGTCAATACAAATTTGAAGGAAGTTTTGAAGGCTGGCTCAAAAGGATTTTTATAAACAAGCTGATCGAAGCTTTAAATAAAAAGAAAAAAGAAAGTTTTTTTCTTGACGTTTTTGATCCTGATACTGATTTTATTGAAGAAATGGAAGTCGATATTCCGCAAATTGAACAGGAAAAGTTATTAGAATATATTCGGGATTTGCCAGATCAATACAGAACGGTTTTTAACTTGTATGTTTTTGAAAAAATGAAACATAAAGAAATAGCCGAACTATTAAAGATTTCTGAAGGAACATCAAAATCAAATTTAAACCGGGCAAAGAAAATTTTGCAAAAGAGAATTTTGAGCATAAAAAATTTTAAGACAGCATGAAGAAGCAAAATATAGAAGATATTTTTTCATCGATGGAAAACTTTTCAAGTGTTCCGCCTCCTGAATTATGGGGTCAGATTGAGGAAAAATTAAACAAACCAAAAAAGAAAAAAAGAGCGATTCTTTGGTGGTCTGCTGCTGCATGCTTATTATTAGGTTTAATGCTACCCACCGTTTTGCATTTTAATTCTGATTCTGGAATTAAAACTATAGATAACAATACCAGCTCTGAAAAAAATAATAATGTCGTTATTGATGAAACAAAAACAGAAATAGATAATTCTAAAACCAAAATCAACAAAGAAAACGATATCCAAAACAGTACCGATATAAGCAACGAAAAAAATGCTGTTGTCCTTGAAGATTCATCTGATGAAGAGACAAAAAATGCGGTCAAGCCTTCACAATTCAATCAAAATCAAAAAACGACAGTTACTCTAAATTCTAAAAGCAAAGACACTCAAAAAGGCGTTTTAAATGGAAAATCAAATTTAGAAGTTGCTAAAACAAATCAGTCTGTAGCCGAAAAACCATTTGCTCCAAAGAATGACAATGGATTTCATATCGCTTCTAAAAATGAAAGATTCAATTCTGAAAAAAGAAATTCAAATGAGGCTGTAGCTGATAAATCTTTTGTTCCGAATAAAGCAAACTCGTTTAATACGGATTCTAAAAATCAATTTTCGAACACTGAAAAAACAAATAATCAGGCTGTAGCCGAAAAATCACTTGTCCCTAATAAAGCAAACTCGTTTAATGCGGATTTTAAAAATGAATTTTCGAACACTGAAAAAAGAAATTCAAATCAGGCTGTAGCCGAAAAAACTCTTACTCCAAATAAAGGGAACTCGTTTAATACGGATTCTAAAAATCAATTTTCGAACACTGAAAAAATAAATAATCAGGCTGTAGCCGAAAAATTTATTGTTCCGAATAAAGCAAACTCGTTTAATACAGATTCTAAAAATCAATTTTCGAATACTGAAAAAACAAATAATCAGGCTGTAGCCGAAAAATCATTCACTCCGAATAAAGAAAATTCATTTAACATAATTTCTAAAAATCAGACACCTTCATTTTTCGAGGATAAATTAAAGGCAAATAACACCAACAATATTGCTTTAAGTCCTTTTAATTCAAATTTAAAAAAGGATCAAAACGCAGATGCAATTATAAAAGATTCTAAAATTGAATTCATAACAAACGAAAGCACAATTGCTAATAACCCGAAAAGCAATTCAAAATTTGGTGATGCATTAAGCAAACAAGATTCTGTTCAATTGGCAGAACTTCAAAATTTGGAAAAAGGAATTGTAACTGTAACGCCTGAGGAAATTAAAAAAGAAAAAGAAGATAAAGCGATTTCTAAAGATGAAAAATGGGCTCTGGAAGTTTTCGCCGGAGTTGCCAATTCTGAAAATTATAAAAATGATAAAACTTTAGGAAATGTAAACGATTCTAAAGCCAGTAATAGTTACGGTGTAAAAACAAAATATAAAATCAACCAAAAATGGGCTGTAAGTTCTGGCGTTAAATTCAATGAATTAGGCCAAAGTATTGCCAATGTTTCTTACATGAGAACACAAAATGCATTTTTGAGTTCCAGCGATTATTTAAATCAAAACTCAACAGTTGCAGCTGCTCCCATTACAAATAACGCCAACTATGTATTTGTTCCCACTAATACGGTAATGGCACTAAAAAGTGATAATATAGAAAGTGGAAAATTAGACCAAAGTTTAAGATATCTTGAAGTTCCTTTAGAAGTTTCGTACTCTATTTTTAATAAAAGCAAAACCAATATCAGTTTGAATACAGGTGGTTTTGTGGGTAAATTAGTTTCGAATAATATGGCTTTAAATGGTACATCTATTGGCGAAAACGTAAATGCAAACGATTATGTTTACGGTTCATTATTAAGCACAACGGTACAATATCGCATTTATAAAAAAACAAATGTTTTTGTAGAACCGGCTATGAATTATTACATAAATCCTTTGAATGAGCAATCTTTCAACCAGTTTCAATGGGGATTAAATTTTGGACTGAATGTTTCATTTTAAAATGTCTTGTTGTAATTTTCCAAAAAAACAACAAATATAAATGACGATTAAAAATAGCCGGAACACTTCAAAAATTCCCAATGATTTAATTATTGCTAAAGAACTGGTTTATGATTCTTGTAATTTCGAATGTTCGGAACCTCAATCCGAACTGGAAAGTCAGGATTATAATGCATTCGAATTTAAAATTAATAATCTTTCAATCAAGTTTAGAACAGCTAAAATTACACCAACAAAAACAGGTCAGTTTGTAACTTTATGGAAACGAAATAAAAACGGAATTATAGAACCTTTTGACCTTAATGACGCAATTGATTTTGTTATTGTTAATGTTAGAAAAGAGGATTTACTGGGTCAATTTATTTTTCCGAAATCAATTTTATTGCAAAAAGGAATTTTCTCAACGGCAACAAAAGAAGGTATTAGGGCGACAAGAGTTTATCCGCCGTGGGATAAAACTTCAAGCAAACAAGCACTTAAAACACAAAAATGGCAATTGGACTATTTTTATGAAATTAGTCCAAATTTGAATCTTGATCAATTTAAAAAGCTTCTTATTAATTAATGTATCAAAATAAAGAAAAGGCAGTCAAATCGACTGCCTTTTCTTTATTATAGTTTATCCTGTTTATTTTTTAATAATTTTATTACTATAAATTACTTTATTGTTTTCACTTAAAGTGTAAACATAAATTCCGCTTCGAAGATTTGCCAATTGAATTACAGAACCAGTTTTATCAGTTGTTCCTTTTATATCAATTGGGTTTCCAACTAAATGTCCGTCAATATCGTAAAGTCTTAATTTCAACACTTTATCTTCTTTTGTTGTTACATCTATAGTAACAACATCGCTCGACGGATTTGGATAAGCCTGAACAAAATAACTGTTTTTGTTTTCGAAATCAGGTGTTGATAAAACATCTTCTTTCAATTCAAATCGGGCAATTACAGGTCCGTGGTCAGAAGTTGTATTCGTATAATCCTGAATATCATTTCGGGGATCATAAACTGCAATTGAATTTGGAATATACTGATCATTCAATTCATTAGAAATTATAATATGATCTAAAAATCCGCCTGAGCTTAGAAAACTCGAAGCGCCTGCCTGACTTATTCCTAATGTTAATGCATTGTAATTAGTAGTATCAAGAACAAAATTTTCATAAGTTGAAGGATTATTGGTTCCAAAAACTGATTTTTTTACGTCATCATTTAAATCTCCTAAAATAATTAAATTAGAATTTGGATAATTAGCATCTAAACTATCTTTTAACACCTGCGTATCATATTTACGCATGTTATATCTTGAAGCATCGGTTCCGCTATTTGCACGGGCGTGAAGATCTATCAGCTTTATTTCTTTTTTAACTCCGCCAATATTCGTTTCAATAGTTACCATATAAGGCAAACGTCCTGAAGAGAAAAAGCTGTCATCATCATTATCAGAACTTGGATAATTAGGCAATGTCACCGTATTAGCGCGTATGTCATCGTATAATTTTTTAAACATTACACGAGTATTTTTTACTGTTGTTGTTTGCGTATTATAAATTACCACTAATTTTTGAGGTGGAAAAGTGGCCTGAGCGGGCTGAAATGAATACGACCATGAAGTGGAAATTGTTTTATCGAAAGTTTTTCCGTTGATGTTGATTTTCTTAATTAATTCATCAATTGACGGATCATCAGAAACTTCCTGAACCACATAGACATCGGCATTTAATTTATTCATGACTTTGGCAACATTTTCGATTTGCAGAGGGTCATTGGTTGGACCAAATTCCCTTCCATCAGCTCCAATAACGTCCGTACCGAAAAACTCTAAATTATAGGTTACAACATCAAAAGTATCTGCTTTTGGAATTGATGAACCTGTAAATAAACCAATTTGCTTGTTTAATGAAGTTCCTGTCACTGTTACAGTTCCTGTAATTGCTAATGCTTTTGAAGAAGGCGTAAATCTTGCATAAATTGTTTTTATGTTTGCAGCGTCTGTTGCATTAACTAAAACACTCGATTGAAATGTGATATTATCCAATGACAATTGGTAATCTGCAGGAGCCGTAAGTGTAATATCGCCATACCCTTTAGATTTAAAACCAAATGCCAGACTTGAACTAATTGTGTTTGGATTTGCATCACCAAAATCTAAAACAGGATTTGCATCTACATAAGCAGCTTCGTCAGTTATCGCAACATCATCTAATGACCATTCCGCAGCATTATTTGTTCCTCCTGCTGTTGTTTCGTAAACCCAGGCAATATAGGTATTTGGCGTTTTAAATTCGCTTAAATCTATATATTGCGATTGTGAGTGGGCTCCGGTTATAGTTGGAAATTTACCATTAATTTCTGTCCATGTTGCCGTTTCCGGATTGCTTACTCCGTCATAATTTGTAGAAACCAATAATTTTAAAGTCGGTCCGGCATAAAATTTACGTGAATAAAAGGATAATAATGGATATTGAGTAAAAGTATCTAAATGTAGTTTTGGAGAAACCAGCCAATCTTTACTTGCTCCCGTATCTGAATATCCGTTTACTAAAACTGCTCCTGCTCCGGAATGTATATTTCGCGGATCATTTGTATAAACCCATGTATTTGTCGCTCCTGATACATTATATTGTTTCCATCCACTATTTGTTAGAACATTTGCATCGTTAAAACCTTGTACGTAAGGATTAATTCCTGCTCCTGATAGCGCAACAATTTTATTTGCAGCTCCGGTCGTTTCGTGCGTTATAGTTCCTGAAAAATTACTAACTCCGGCTGGTGTAAATTTTACATAAACCGTTTGAGATGCATTTGAAGCAAAATCAGCAGCGGCAAATGTCAGAGAAGATGAAAAAGTAATGTTGTCTTTAGAAATTGCAAAATTTGCTACTGTTGAAGTTACCGTAACATCATTAGTAAGATTTGCAGCCTGAATTTGATAACTAAAACTTTCTGAAGTATAATTTGGTTCTAAAAATCCTAAATCAAGTAAAGAAACTGTTGTAATTATAGCTGGCGTTGGAACATTGGAAGTTGTAGCTTCTATTTTATTTACTGTTGCCTGAATATTTCCGTAAGGATCTTCAGAAACAGAAAAAATAGAATAAACTGTACTAAGACTTAATCCGGTAAAACTTTTAACAAATTCCTGAGAAGCAGTTGCAATATCTAAAACTCCCGATTGTAAAGCGGCAGTTCCGGTTGCATCCTGACCTGCTTTTATCTGAGCGATTGTTGGTTCGGCGCTTCCTGATGGCAACAAAACATAATACGTTTTCCCAATCTCATCCAATTTATTGATAAAATCAAAACCTTCTCCAAGAATATTAGCCGATTTTGGATAACCAGTAATGTTTACCGGTGCATCATTATCACTTCGAACATCAATATTGTCAATAGCAAATGAAGGACGTGAACCTCCACCTGAATTTTGTTTAGAAATCCATCTTACCTGAACTATTGGCTGATTGTCGCAAACAGAAGGAAGAGTAACTTTAATGGTAATAAGATTTTTAAATTCTGCTGTTGCAGCAATATTTTGTATATCATCATTAACATAGGCGGTTTCTGGTAAAGTTGTAAACGCCCCGGTTATTCCCACGCGATATTGAAGAGCCATCTCATTAATACGACTAGATACCGGGGTTCCAGGTAATCCGTATGGATTACGAATTGTCATTGCATCATATTTTACCTGTATTCCTGAATATCCTGTAGCAATAAAAGCAAAACCTATTGCATAATCTGAGCTACTATTGTTTAAAAAACCAATTTTTCCGGTATAGTTATATAGATCTCCAGTTCCCGTTGCCGGTGTAGGTGCTGTACCAGATACGGTAGCGGTCATTGTTTTGTCTGCAAAAGTTGCATTTGTTTTATAAACCGATCCAGGATTTCCGGAAACTATCCATCCTTGAAATCCAGCTGGATAAGTAGTTGGATTTGCTGCTAATCCCTCAAAATTTTGCGTATAAGGCAAAGCTTGTGGATCTGGCATCGTCTGAGCAAAAAGATTTGTTGAAAAGAAATAAAAAAAACTTAAAAAAGCCAGAAAGCGAATTGAGTAAATATTTTTCATATGTCTAAAAATAACGTTTTTAAAAATCAAATTTAAAACCTTTAAAGTTAAGCGAATATTGTAATAACATAAACAAATTGTAAGATTTTTTACAATCATATAATCACAAAAATGAAATTATTCACATATTTATTCCCTAACCTGCAATTTTAACGCCACTTCAAAGCAAAAAAAAAGCTGCCTGATTTTCAGACAGCTTCTATTTGTATAAAAACTTATTTTTAAATTGCCGTATATCCACCATCGGCGATAATGTAGCTTCCGGTTGTAAAAGATGATTTCTCAGAACTTAAAAACACTACAAGTTCTGCAATTTCTTCAGCAGTTCCTAAACGGTTCATTGGTGATTTTGCCGCAACGGCATTCATCATATCTTTATTTAAATTGTCTTTCAATAAAGCCGTTTCAATATAACCCGGACCTACTGCATTACAGCGAATATTTTTTTGAGCATATTCTGCAGCAATATTTTTTGTCAACCCTACAACTCCATGTTTAGATGCTGTATACGCCGGGCTATTTGGTGCTGCAACCTGACCGTGAATCGAAGCGATATTTACAATACTTCCTCCTCCATTTTTCTGCATTTGCTCCAATTGGTAACGACAGGCATAAAATACACCGCTCAAATTAAGTGCAATTACTTTATCCCAATCTTCAGGAGCATACTCTCCTGTAGGTTTCGCTGGTCCGCCCATTCCTGCGTTATTGCATGCAATATCAAGACGACCGTATTTAGAAACGGTAACCTCAACCATATGTTTATTATCAATTGCGCTGGATGAATCGCCCTTTACAAAAAAAGCTTCACCACCCTGTTCCTTTATTGCTTTTATCGTTTCTTCGCCATGCTCAACATTTATATCAGATATTACTACTTTTGCGCCTTCACGGGCGTAAGCTTCTGCTACTGCACGTCCAATTCCTGAACCGCCACCAGATACAAAAGCAACTTTGTTGTCTAAAAGTGCCATTTCAATTAATTTTAAATTTCTTATTACAATTTACGAATAACGAAACGGCTAACGAGTTTAAAAACGAAGTTTAGAATAACATTAACGCCTTTTCATAATCTAATGTTATTTTACACTAAATTGATGTAAATCCTCTAAATTTTCATTATTACTTATCTTCGTCTAATTTCATATTTCCTCTGTCTTTGTGACTTTCCGGATTTGAATTTGAATAGCGATTTGGCGTAACATCAGAATTCCTGTCTTTATTTTCTACTGTTTTCGCAGCCTCTTCTTCAGAAGAAACGCCGCGATTGGCATTAGCGTTATTTGGATTCACATCATCTTTCACTTTTTTAATATCTTCGTTTTCATTGCGTGCTCTTTCTACCACATTTTTATTTCCATTCTCGTCTGTAACGACTTCTTTTTTCAGATTGGCATCATCTGCTTTTCCTTCGTGTGAAATATTTTTTCCTTTAGATTCATCTATATCCTTTTGTACTCCGTTTATCTTTTTAGAGCCAAGATCATTATTTTCCATGACATTATATTTTAAAATTAGTATATTAATATTACAAATTTTAAAATTGATAAATAAGTCATTTAACATAGCATTTGCATAATTTGCCAATAAGCTTTCACTGCTTATCAAACAAAACTATCTTTGCCAATAAAAAACAACATGCACCAGCACTTCATTCTTTTTAAACCTTACGGGTATTTAAGCCAGTTTATATATGAACTAAAAAGAAAGAAAAAGCTTTTGGGAGAATTATATGATTTTCCCGAAGGAACAATGGCAATTGGCCGTTTAGATGAAGATTCTGAAGGATTGCTTTTACTTACTACAGATGGAAAAGTAAGCGAACAAATAAGAAGCAAAAAAGTCGACAAGGAATATTATGTGCAGGTTGATGGAACTATAACTTCCGCAGCAATCGAAGAATTACAAAAAGGTGTCGAAATTGGTTTTGACGGAGGAAAATATAAAACCAAACCTTGTTCGGCATTTATTGTAAATGATATCCCTGACTTTGGACCAAGAGCAAAAAAAATCAGAGACGAGCGACACGGACCAACTTCCTGGGCATCGATTACTGTAAATGAGGGAAAGTTTCGCCAGGTTCGAAAAATGACTGCTGCGGTTGGCTTTCCTACTCTAAGATTAGTTCGCGTTCGAATAGGAAATGTATATTTGCAAAACCTTAAGGCGGGAGAAGTTATCGAAGTTTCCGATTTTAAGTTAGATAATGAGAAAATTAAAAAAACTCATAACACATAACCAATAATTCATAACTCAAAAAAATGCTAAACGTTGTTCTTGTAGAACCGGAAATCCCCAATAATACCGGAAACATTGGCCGCTTGTGTGTAGGCACCGACAGTAGGTTACATTTAATTCATCCTTTTGGATTTGTGATTAATGATAAAAATCTAAAACGTTCCGGTTTGGATTATTGGGTACATCTTGATGTTACTGAGTATCAAAATATAGAAGAATGGACCCAACAAATTCCAGATCTGTCACGTGTTTTTTTGATGAGTTCGCATGCTGAAAAATCGTATTTAGAAACTGATTTTCAAGATGGTGACTGGTTGGTTTTTGGAAAAGAAAGTGTTGGTTTAAGTAAAGAGGTTTTAGCGCGCTTCGAAAATCATGTAACGATTCCAATGTCGAAGTTAATCCGCAGTTTTAATATTGCCAATTCTGTGGCTTTTGTTGTTGGTGAAGCGAAGAGGCAGATTGGGCTAAAAGGTTAATGATATATTTGTTGAGGTGGTTTAATCAAATCTTAGAAAATGATTTCCCGAATGTTTCTGAGGCGTGAGGGAAGTTGAAAACACTTTATTAAGTAATTAAAAACTTCCCTTTTTCTGCATCAAAAATAATATGATCATCTTTGAACAAAGTTTCAAAACTTCCATTTGAAATTAAATTACAAGGCTCATCCTGAACTACCATTTCTGCTGTCATGATTATCATTTCATCACTTAACTGAATCGCCAAGTCGATATCGTGAGTCGAAAATAAAATACATTTTTGAGTTTCCTGTGTGAGCTTTTTTAGTAATTTAAACAACGAAACTTTATGTAATAAATCAAGATGTGTTGTGGGTTCGTCCAGAATAATCAGTGGAGTATCTTGTGCCAAAGCCCTTGCAATTAGCACTTTTTGCAATTGGCCGTCACTAATTTCGTAATGCTTTTTTGTTGCTAAATATTCGATTTGTGTTAGTTGCATTGCCTCCTGAACTTTCTCAATATCGGTTGGAGTTAAAGTTCCAATCCAATTTGTGTACGGCTGGCGTCCTAAAGCAACTAACTCAAAAACGGTAAGATTACTGGGTGGCAATTTCTCGGTTAAAACCAAACTTAAATTCTGTGCCAGATCTAAAGATTTATACGTGTTTATGTTGTTATCATTCAAGAAAACATCACCCGACAAGGGTTGCTGAATTCCTGTAATAGTTCTTAATAATGTCGATTTCCCAATTCCGTTTGCTCCAATTAAGGAAATGAGTTTTCCGGAAGCTAAATTTAAATTTAAATCTTCTGCAATTGTCACAGTTGCTTTCTTGGTTTTATAACCAATATTTAGATTTGAAGTTTTTAAGATACTACTCATTTTTTTTTTAAAGTTGCTAAGGTTGTGAGATACTAAGCTGCTAAGTTTTCACACAGATTAAAATAATCTGCGTAAATCCGTTTAATCCGCGTAACCTGTGTTCTAAATAAAATTACTGAAAATTTCTTTTTCGCATTAATAACCAAACTACCACCGGCGCTCCAATTATAGACGTAATCGCATTAATTGGCAACGTCGTTTCTAATCCCGGTAATTGTGAGGCGATATCACAAAACAGCATAATAATTCCGCCATAAAAAAGCGTACTCCAATATAAAACTGCATGGTCGCTCGTTTGAAAAGTCAGCTTAGCAATATGTGGAACAGCCAGACCTATAAAAGCTATTGGACCGGCAAAAGCAGTAATGCTTCCGGCCAGAATACTAGTTGCAAATATGATAATCAGTCGCGCTTTTTTATAATCTAAGCCCATGCTTTTAGCGTAATTTTCACCTAAAAGCAATGCATTTAAAGGTTTTATACTTGCCGCACTTAAAAGCAAACCCAAACCCACACAAACGGCTAAAACAGAAATCGATGTCCAGGAAAGATTCCCAAGACTTCCTAATGACCAAAAGGTAAATTTTTGCAATTGCTCTGCCGAACTAAAATAAGTTAAAACGCCCACAATAGCACTGGTAAAACTGCCAAACATAAGCCCGACAATTAGTATTGCCATTGTGTTTCGTAATTTTTGTGCGACCAGTAAAACCAATAACAAAACCAAAACACTTCCTAATGTTGAGGCAATTACAAGTCCGTAAGGCGATAACAAAACAGCAGTTAAAAACGAAGGCAAAAATCCTGCTCCTAAAATAACAATGGCAACCGCTAAAATTGCTCCCGAAGTTAATCCTAAAACATCTGGTCCTGCTAACGAATTTCTAAATAATGTCTGCATTAGTAAACCGCTTATTGACAATCCTACTCCAACCAAAAAAGCGGTTATGGCTTTTGGCAAACGGTAATTAATTATAATATACTCCCATGTTGATTTACTTGCCTGACCGCCGGTTAAACTCGTATAAACTTCTTTAAACGGAATCGTAATAGACCCCAGACTAATATCCAGAAAAAACATACATAATAGCACTAAACCAAGTATAAAAAACAGGATTGTATTTCGTTTAGAATTTATCAATTCGTCTTAATTTAATTTAGAGGCAAAAGTAAATTCGTAGCTTGGCAATAAATCAGGATGAAAAATTTTGATATAATCTTTCAAAACTAAGTCAGGGCGGCTTGGTGCCAATTCATAATAAACTGTTCCTCCGGTTGCCCCAAATTTGCCTTCAAAAGTATATACGTTTTTATTTTTAAAAGCATCAAACTGACTGTAATGCGGATTCGTTTTTTCTATTTCTTCCAATGTTTTAAACGATCCAGAAGCTATCCAAAAATTTGCTGTTTTGGCCTTAACTAATATTTTTTCAAAAGATAAACCTTCACTTCCTGTTCCTTTTAAATCAGCCCATAAATAATTTGCCTGAGCATCGCTCATAAATTGTGCTACCCAGCTGTTTCCTTTAGCTACATACCAAACATCCTGATACATAGAACCATATAAAACAGTCGAAGTTGCAGGTTGATCTGCTACTAATTTTTTTGCCTGATTGTAGCTTTCTACAATTTTATCAAACAATTCTTTGGCTTTGTCTTCTTTACCAAACAATGCGCCGTAAAGTTTTATCCATTCTGCTTTTCCCAGCGGCGATTGTTCCATCCAGTCGGCCTGGATAAAAACTTTTAAACCGCTTTTTTTCAAATTATCCAGCATCGGATTATTATTGTCAACTCCAAAAGTAACAATCAAATCGGGCGATAATTCTATTAATTGCTCGATATTCAATTTTTCGTTTTGACCTACGTTTTTAACAGCACCTTTGTCGATTAAAGCTCTTGTTTTTTCTGAAGAAACATAATCAGTATGCGGAAAACCAACTAATTTATCTTCAACATCAAGCATTTCCAGAAACGGAATATTTGTTGTTGAAGTTACCACAACAGATTCAAGCGGAACATTTATCGTGGTATATTTTTGTAAACTATCCGGAACTTTAGCTTCCTTTTCTTTTAAAACATAAGTGAATTCGGCATTTGCATTTGGCCACGGATCGGACACCGTAACCACGGAATAACCGTCGTGTTTAACGATCGAAAGTCCTGAAGCGTACTCAATACTATTTTGTGGAATTTTAGTTTTTGCTGTCTCTAAAGTTTCTGTTTTCTTACATCCAACGAGAAGAAAAAGTGGTAAAACAAAAAATAATTTAGGAAATAAATGTTTCATATGTGGGTTATGTTGCTTTATAGACTCTGTATAGTTGATTTTGGTAGTTTATCTGATTTAAACCAATACAATCTGATAATTATGTATTTCAATACTGACAAAGGTAACGCAAATTATATTTTTTTTATTTACCTTTATTCTTACAAAAACCAAATTTATCTTTACTTTCTATGAATACCACAAAAACCAAAATTTGCTCGAGTTGCGACTCTGCATTTAGTTGCGGAGATATTTCTGTTGAAAACAAATGTTGGTGTAACGACTATCCTCCTATTTTTAATCTTTCTGACGGCGGCGACTGCCTTTGTCCCTTATGCTTTAAAGAAGCCTGCATTGATAAAATTGATGCTTATGTAGAAACGATGACCCCAAAAAGAGCACTACAAAACAAAGCATTATCTTTACCAAAAACCGAAAAACTAATCGAAGATCTTGATTTTTATATTGAAAATGGCAACTATGTTTTTACGACCTGGTTTCATTTAAAAAGAGGAACGTGCTGCGGAAACAATTGTCGGCATTGTCCATATTAACAATTATGAGTTATGAATTATTAGTTATAAATTCATTTCTCGAAAATCTGATTGGTCTTTGCGTTAGGGATAGAAGCGGTATCCTTTTATTTTTTTTCTTTAAAAAAATAAAAGATAAAGCGGATAGCCCGACCCTTGGGGAACGCCATAATAATTCATAACTTAAAACTTATAACCCATAATTAAAAAAAATGATCTACCTAATCACCGGCGGCGAGCGTTCAGGAAAAAGCAATTATGCTCAGAATCTGGCTTTGCAGTTTTCAAATTCTCCTATATATGTTGCAACTGCAAGAAAGTGGGATGAAGATTTTCAACACAGAATTGACAGGCACCAACAGGAACGCGACGAACGCTGGACAAATATTGAAAAAGAAAAACATTTAAGTGAAATTGATTTTTCAGGAAAAGTGGCGCTCATTGATTGCGTTACGCTTTGGCTCACCAACTTTTTTGTCGATCATAAAAATGATGTAGACTTAAGTCTGGAAGAAGCAAAAAAAGAATTTCTGTCTATCATCAATCAGGAAAATGTTACCTTAATTATTGTCACCAATGAAATTGGAATGGGTGTTCACGCTCCAACCCACGTTGGCAGAAAATTTACCGAATTACAAGGGTGGATGAATCAGTTTTTGGCAGCAAAAGCAGATGAGGTGATTTTGATGGTTTCCGGAATTCCGGTCAAGATAAAGGGGTTATAATTTCAAAATTAAATAGCAGTAATTAAATAATTCTATAATATAAATTACAAATTTTGTCCTGACTTTGTATTAAAATTTTAGTTTGGAATTTAAAAATTGTAACTTTATAAGTTATGAGCCATTTAGACGATATATTAAAAGCACGCCGCGACACACGACATTTTAGAAATGATGCAGTTCCTGATGAAGTAATCGAAAAAGCACTGCAAGCCGGACATTGGGCACCATCTGTTGGTTTGACGGATGCTACGAGATATTTTCTTATTAAATCGGCAGAAGTAAAAGGTGCTATTAAAGAGCTGTTTTTAGATTATAATAAAAAAGCGGAGGAACTCACTGACAATCCAGAACAAAAAGAACATTATAAATCGCTGAAACTCGAAGCGATTGAAGAAGCACCAATCGGACTTATTATTGCGTATGACAGAGCTGTTTTAAATCAGTTTACTATTGGCACCGTTGGTAGTAATGAAGCTGTAAAATTTAGTTCGGTTTGTGCGGCGCAAAATATCTGGCTTTCGCTTACAGAGCAAGGTTACGGAATGGGCTGGGTTTCAATTTTGAATTATTATCAGTTTAAAAAAATCCTTGATTTGCCAGAAAACATAGAGCCTTTAGGATATTTCTGCATCGGCAAACCGGCAACAAACTACAACAATCAGCCCATGTTGCAGCAGCTGAATTGGAAACAAAAATCGGAGGCTGCGAATTGTACAGAAATAAAGAATATCGTTGAAAATCCTGTTCCGGATTTTGAAGTGAAACATCAAATAGAAGTCGGAAATTCAGATAATTTCAGGACACTTTTGCAGGACAAAATAGACTCTAAAACCAAACCTATTGGCGCTTTGGGAACTTTAGAAACGCTGGCTTTTCAATTAGGAACTGTTTTTGAAAC
>Ga0247806_10000511_pt1 | contig 24073 bp, 25 predicted proteins | sample UWRJL059202B1_FD_179935 | JGI IMG/M metagenome (GOLD analysis project Ga0247806, IMG submission 179935) | Plant litter microbial communities from Arlington Agricultural Research Station in Wisconsin, United States - UWRJ-L059-202B-1 | ecosystem: Environmental > Terrestrial > Plant litter >... | reverse complement strand
CAGGCCGGCGGTGGTGAGTCCGAGTGCGGTCTTGGTGAAGCTGCGCATGATGTGATCCTTTGCTGTGGAATGTGGGGGCTTGCTTGGTATGCAGGTGGTTCGGCCCCACACCGAAAAAGGTTTGGTCGTTCTTAAAAACTCGTCACCGATCCCTTCACGAGCACGTCTCATGGGGTCTCGACAGGCTCGACCGGCGAGGTGGTGGCGGCCCACGCTCGAAGCTCGTGACGTGCGTGTGTGTCGCGCCCCCGCACGCTGGTCGAGCTTGTCGAGACCTGGCGACGTGCGTGTGTGTCGCCCCGCACGTTGGTCGAGCTTGTCGAGACCTGGCGACGTGCGTGTGTGTCGCGCCCCCGCACGCCGGTCGAGCTTGTCGAGACCTGGCGACGTGCGTGTGTGATTGGCGGCAGGCGCTAGTCGGGCCTCGGCCCGCTCAACCGCGGGAGCTCATCAAGCCGCCCCTCGATGAGCGCAATTCGCTTGGCCCTGCCCCAGCCCTGCACCTGCTTCTCCCGCGCGTAGGCATCCGCAATGCTGTCGCTGTGCTCGAAGTACACGAGTCTCACCGGGCGACGACGGCGGGTGTAGGCGGCGCCCTCGTCGTTGGTGTTGTGCTGGGCGAGGCGGCGTTCGAGGTCCCAGGTGCTGCCGACGTAGAAGGACTGATCGGCGCACTGCACGATGTACATGAATGGCATGTGGCGAGTGTGGCCGGGGGCGTGCCGCAGTCGGATGCCTGTGGCACATCTGTGGGTATTCGCCGGCGGACGCTGGTTGGGGAGGGGCCTCGCGGGGTCGCGAGGGGTGTTCGGGTCGTGCCCACTCGTTGGTCGAGCTTGTCGAGGCCTGGTCAAGTGTCTGTGTGAGGCTGCCGTGCATCCGTTTGTTGTCTCACGGGGTCTCGACAGGCTCGACCAGCGGACGGGGTTGCGTCCGCGAGTTCGCCTTGCGGGGTCTCGACAGGCTCGACCAGCGGACGGGGTTGCATCCGCTTGTTGTCTCACGGGGTCTCGACAGGCTCGACCAGCGGACGGGGCTGCGTCCGCGAGTTCGCCTTGCGGGGTCTCGACAGGCTCGACCAGCGGGCGGGGTTGCGTCCGCGAGTTCGCCTTGCGGGGTCTCGACTGGGTCGACCAGCGGACGCGGTTGCGTGCGGAGTGGCGGTCGCTAGGTGTCGTTAACGCAGAAGTCGCGCCTGTCCGGGGGACTGGCGCGACCTCAAAGCGGAACGAGCGGGCTACGGCTCCAGGCGGGTGGGGCCGCGGAACAGGTAGGTGACCTCGCGGATGGATGCCTGGTGCAGCATCAGCATCAGCACGCGGGCCAGGCCCATGCCGAAGCCACCGTGCGAGGGCACGCCGTAGCGGAAGAAGTCCAGGTAACCAGCGATCTCCGCCGGGTCGAGACCCTTCTCCACGGCCTGCTCGACCAGCACGTCGATGCGGTGCTCACGCTGCGCGCCGGTGGAGATCTCGGTGCCGTTGAAGATCAGGTCGTAGCTCTTCGTGACGCTCGGGTCGCCCTCGTGACGCATGTGATAGAACGGGCGGATGCTTGACGCGTAGTCGGTGAGGAACACGAACTCGTGACCGTAGGTCTCGGCGACGTAGGCCGCGATCTGGCGCTCGCCTTCCGGGTCCATGTCGTCGTCGTCGCGGGGAACCTCGTAGCCACGGCTCTTCACGATCTCCTTGGCCTCGGCCAGGGGGATACGCGGGAACGGAGTGCTCGGCACGGTGACCTCGACGCCGAACAGCGCGAGTACCTCTTCGCCGTGCTTGGCCTTCACCGCGGTGAACGCGGCCACGAGCAGGTCTTCGTGCAACTTCATGACGTCTTCGTGGCTGTCGATCCAGCTGATCTCCGAGTCGACACTGGTGAACTCGGTGGCGTGCCGGCTGGTGAACGACGGGTCGGCCCGGAACGCCGGCCCCACCTCGAAGATCTTGCCGAAACCGGACGACTGCGCCATCTGCTTGAAGAACTGCGGGCTCTGCGCCAGGTACGCCTTGCGGTCGAAGTATTCCACCTCGAACAGCTCGGCGCGGGACTCGCTCGCGCTGGCCATCAGCTTCGGGGTGTGCAGCTCGACGAAGTCGTTGTCGATCCAGTACGTGCGCAGGGCGTGCTCGAACGTGGTCTGGATGCGGAAGATCAGGCTGGACTTGGGCTGGCGCAGGTCGAGGAAACGCCAGTCCATGCGCTTGTCCAGGCTGGAGTCCGCCGCGATCGGGGTCTCGGGGATTGCCATGGTGACAACCTCGAGGCTGGCCAGCTTGATCTCGATGCCGCCGAGCTTGACCCGCTCATCGTGCTTGAGCTGCCCGGTCACGGTGACGAAGCTGCCCTGGGACAGGGCGGAGATGGTGGTGGCCGGCTCGTCATCGACGACGACACCCTCGGCATCCGTGGTGCGTGGATTCACCAGTTGCACCGCGCCGGATTCATCGCGCAGCACGACGAACTGCACCTTCTTCTGGTCTCGGACGGTTTCGACCCATCCGGACACGGTAACGAGACCGTCGTCGAGGGCAGCAAGGTTTTTGATCAGTACGCGAGCATTCACCCGGCAAGTTTAGCCGCACAGCTCTCGGCGAATTCGCGGGTGACCTCTCCGTAGACTGGAGCGTGTGGTAGCTAGCCAGGTACATCTCGTGCGTCACGGTGAGGTTTTCAACCCCCAGCACGTGCTTTACGGCAGACTTCCCGGCTTCAGATTGTCCGATTTGGGGCTCCTGATGGCTGAGGCGGCTGCCGCAGATCTCGTCGACCGTGCACGCCCGGTCGCGCGCATCATCGCGTCGCCGTTGCAGCGCGCCCAGGAGTCGGCCGGCCCCGTCGCCGAGGCCTTCGGCCTGCCCGTCGACACCGACGAGCGCATCATCGAGCCCACCAACCGGTTCGAGGGCAAGCGGATGCGCGGCCCCGGCGGCGCCCTGCGCGACCCGCGCAACTGGCCCAGCCTGATCAATCCGCAGCGGCCCAGCTGGGGCGAACCGTTCACGTCCATCTCCGGCCGGATGCTCGCGGCGATCGACGACGCCTTCCATTCCGTCGACGACGGCGACGTGGTGCTGGTCAGTCATCAGTTGCCGATCTGGATGGTGCACCGCGCGCTGGCCGGCGAGAACCTCGCCCACGACCCCCGCAAACGCCGCTGCGACCTCTCCAGCATCACCACCCTGGCCTGGCGCGGCAACGCTCCCGCCGAGGTCGGTTACGCCAGCCCCGCCGCCGCCCTGCTGGTGCCGGCCAACGATGTGGGTGCAGTATGAGCCGCCGATTCCGCCCGCTCGTCCTCGCCGGTGCCCTCGCGGTCGCGCTGGCCCTCACCGGCTGCACCAGCTCCTCCGACGACCTCGCCAAGCAGTACAACGCGGGCGACAGCAAGGGCTACATCGCCGGTGACGGCAGCGTCACCGAGATCCCCGTCGACGAACGCGAAGACCCCGTGAAGTTCGACGGCACCATCGAGGACGGCAGCGAGGTCAGCTCAGCCGACTACGCCGGTGAGGTGGTCGTGGTGAACTTCTGGTACGCCAGCTGCGCCCCGTGCCGGGCCGAAGCGCCCGACCTCAAGAAGATCAGCGAGAAGTTCGAGGGCAACGGTGCCAGTTTCCTCGGCGTGAACGTGCGCGACCAGGCCGCCAGCGCCATCGCCTTCAACGAGAGCTACAAAATCGGCTACCCCTCGGTGATGGATGTCGAGGGCGGGCGCTTGCAGCTGGCCTTCAGCGGCAGCATCCCCCCGAACGCCGTGCCCACCACCCTGGTGCTGGACTCCAGCGGCCGGGTCGCCGCGCGCATCCTGGGCCAGGTCAACACGCCGTCGATTCTGGAAACCCTGATCGAAGACACGATTGCCGAGGACGACTAGGCGTGGGTAATCCCTTCGGCGAGATCGTCTTCAGCGGACAGCTCTACCTGGCGATTCCGATCGCGATGCTGGCCGGGCTGGTCTCATTCGCGTCACCGTGCATTCTGCCGCTCGTGCCCGGTTACCTCGCTTACATCGGCGGCTTCGCCGACGGCCGCACCGGGTCGGCGCTCAGCGCCCGTCGCGGCCGCAGCCGGCTGCTGCTGGGTGTGGCCCTGTTCATCCTTGGCTTCACCCTGGTCTTCGTACTCACCGGCGTGGTCTTCGGCTTCGCCGGTTTCTGGCTCAACCAGTACCGCGACCTCATCACCCGCATCGCCGGCGCCATCGTGATCCTGCTCGGCCTGGTGTTCGTGGGTCAGTTCGGGGCGATGCAGCGCACCATCAAGTCGTCGTGGCGACCCCGGATGGGCCTGGCCGGCGCCCCGGTGCTCGGCGCGGTCTTCGCGGTCGGTTGGACTCCGTGCACCGGCCCGACCCTCACGGCCATCAACTCGCTCAGCCTCAGCACCGGCTCACCCTGGCAGGGCGGCCTGCTCGCGCTGTTCTATGCGCTGGGCCTCGGCATCCCGTTCCTGCTCATCGCCCTCGGCCTGAACTGGGCCACCGGCGCCGTGGCCTTCCTCAAACGTCACATCCGAGCGATCAACCTGTTCGGCGGCGTACTCCTGATCGTCATCGGAGTACTCATGGTGAGCGGCGTGTGGAATGCCTGGCTCCTGAACCTGCAAGGGGTGATTGGCAGTTATGTCCCGGCCATCTGACCACATCGACTCCGCACCGGCCCCGGCCCGTGACGGCATCACCCAACCCAAGCTCGGCTTCGTCGGCACCCTCCGCTGGTTCTGGCGGCAGCTCACCAGCATGCGCACCGCTCTGTTCCTGCTGTTGCTGCTCGCGATCGCCGCGGTGCCGGGTTCGTTGGTGCCCCAGCGCAGCTCCGACCCGAACGGTGTCACCCAGTACTTCGCCGACAACCCCGACCTGGCGCCGGTGCTCGACAAGATCCAGGCCTTCGACGTGTACTCGTCGGCCTGGTTCTCCTCCATCTACCTGTTGCTGTTCATCTCGCTGATCGGCTGCGTCATCCCGCGCACCAAGCACCACCTGCAGGCGTTGCGCGCCCAACCGCCGAAGACCCCGGCCCGCCTGGGCCGGCTGGCCGGTTTCACCACCCGCACCGCTCCGGCCGGCACGGATGCCGCGTCCGCCGTCGCCGCCGCCCGCACCGTGCTCAAACAGGGCCGCTACCGCGTGGCCCTGTTCGACAGCCCGAAGGAGATATCCGTCTCCGCCGAACGCGGCTACCTGCGGGAGACCGGCAACCTCGTCTTCCACTCCGCGCTGGTGGGCCTGCTCGTGGTCGTCGGCTTCGGCAGTGGCTTCGGCTTCAGCGGCCAGCGGGTGCTCGTGGAGGGCCAGACCTTCGTGAACACGCTACTGGCGTACGACTCGTTCAATCCCGGCCGGTTCTTCAACGACACCGGCCTCGACCCGTACACGCTCACCCTCGACGACTTCGAGGTGAGCTACGAGACCCAGAACCTCGAGGCATTCGGCCAGCCGGTCGACTTCACCGCCGGTGTCACGGTGACCCCGCGGGGCGGCGACGCCAAGCCCGGCGCGGTGCGGGTCAACGACCCCCTGCGCACCGGCGGCACCAGCATTTACCTGCTCGGCAACGGCTACGCGCCCACCATCACGGTGCGCGACCCCGAGGGCACCGTGGTGTTCACCGACTCGGTGCCGTTCCTGCCGCAGGACGCCAACCTCACCTCGCTCGGCATCGTGAAGGTGCCCGACGGCCTGGCCGACCAGGTGGGCCTGGTCGGGTTCTTCTACCCGACCCAGGACGAGACCACCACCGGCTCCTATTTCTCCAGCTTCCCCGACCTGGAGTACCCGGTGCTCACCCTCAACGTCTACTCCGGCGACCTGGGCCTCAACGACGGGGTGCCCACCTCGGTGTACGCGCTCGACACCGACCACATGGAGCCGCTGGCCACCCGCACCAGCGACGTCAAACCGCTCGAGCTGAAGCCCGGTGAGACGCAGGAGCTGCCCAACGGGTTGGGCTCGGTGACCTTCGAGAATGCCACCCCGGATGCCGCCGCGGGCGACACCTCCGGGTCGGTGCTGCGATTCGCCTCGTTCGACATCCACCACGACCCCACCCAGGGCTGGGTGCTGCTGTTCGCCTCCCTCGTGCTCGGCGGGCTGCTCACCTCGCTGTTCGTGCCGCGCCGGCGTCTGTGGGTGAAGGCCGTCGAGCAGCCGGATGGGTCGGTGCGGCTCGAATACGCCGGCCTCGCCCGGGGTGAGGATCCCGGCCTCGAATCCGCGGTGAGCGCTCTCGCGGATCGCCACACGGCCCTGCTCGAGCGCACGGCACCGGCTGCCGCCCCGACCGGTCCTGCACCGGTCGGTAATCCGACCGATCCCGCTTAGGCTGTAGAACGTGAATCTGAACGAGCTCTCGATCCTCAGCCTGTACTCGGCAATGGCCGTGTACGCGCTGGCGTTCATCGCCTTCGCCATCGATCTGGCCAAGCGCAGTTCGGCGGTGGGCGCGGCAGAGATCGCCGCACCGGCGACCGCTGACGCCGCATCCGTCGGCACCAAAGCGGCCGGTGGCACCGCCACCCTGAACCGGATCAGCGCCCGGATCGCCAACGACGCCGCGACCCCGTACGGCCGCTCCGCGAGCCTGCGTGTCGGCGTCTCGCTGACGGTGCTGGCCTGGGCGGTGCACCTCGTGGCCGCCGTGCTGCGCGGCATCGCCGCCGAGCGAGTGCCGTGGGCCAACATGTACGAGTTCGCGATGACCGGCACACTGCTGATCGTCACCGTGTACCTCATCGTCCTCACCCGCACCGACCTGCGGTTCCTGGGCACGTTCGTCACCGGACTAGTCCTGATCCTGCTCGGCATCGGCGCGCTGCAGTACTACGTGGAGGTGGCCCCGCTGCCGCCCGCACTGCAGTCGGTGTGGCTGGTCATCCACGTTTTCGTGGCGTCGCTGGGCACCGGGTTCTTCGCGCTCGGTTTCGCGCTGTCGTTTGTGCAGCTGCTGCAGGCCCGCCGCGAGGAACGCGCCGGCACCGCCAAGCCCAGCCGGCTCAAGTTCCTGCAGACACTGCCGTCGGCGTTCACGCTGGAGAACCTGGCCTACCGGGTCAACATCATCGGCTTCATCCTGTGGACCTTCACCCTCATGGCCGGCTCGGTCTGGGCCGAGCGCGCCTGGGGCCGGTACTGGGGCTGGGACACCAAAGAGGTGTGGACCTTCATCATCTGGGTCATCTACGCGGGGTACATCCACGCGCGGGCGACCCGTGGCTGGCGCGGATCCCGGTCGGCGTGGCTGGCCATCATCGGCTTCGCCGCCGTGATGTTCAACTTCGGCATCGTGAACGTCTTCTTCAAGGGCCTGCACGCCTACTCCGGGCTGTAAACCCCGCGGCGGGAAACCGCTACGCGGGTGCCGCGCCGCTTCGCGGGTGGCGCGCCACCCGCGAAGCGGCGCCTGACCCGCGTAGCGCGGAAACCGCGGTTTAGTCGCGGGTCAGTCGGCGAGCAGCGCGTGCACTCGGGTGATGCGGGCGACCCACCAGGCGCGGCGCTCCGGGCTGGCGGCGTAGCTGTCGAGGAGGTCCGCATCCGGCACCACCCGGCGTACCGGGATGCTGCCGTCGACCGGCAGCAGCGGATCCCGGGTGACATCCGCGGCCAGCAGCGACGCCGTGGCGAGGCCGCAGTCATAGTCCAGCTCGGGCAGCGCGGCCGCCAGGAACGCGCCCATCGCGATGCCCACCGAGGTGTCCAGGGCGCTGGAGACGATCAGCGGCAGGCCGGTCTCCGCCTGAATGGCCAGCACCGCACGGATGCCGCCGAGCGGCTGCACCTTGACCACGAGGAGGTCGGCGGCGCCGGAGCGCGACACCAGCAGCGGGTCGGACTCCTTGCGCACACTCTCGTCCGCGGCGATCGGCAGGTCGAGGTAGTCGGTGCGGCGGCGGATCTCGGCGAGCTCCTCGATGCTGGCACACGGCTGCTCGACGTACTCGAGGTCGAACTCGGCCAGGGCGTGGATCGCGTGCTCGGCCTCGTCCACGTTCCACAGGCCGTTCGCGTCCACGCGGATGCGGCCCTCGGCACCGAGGGCCTTCCGAACCGCGCGTACCCGTTCCACGTCTTCGGCCAGGGTCTGGCCGGGATCGGCAACCTTCACCTTGGCGGTGCGGCAGCCGGGGAACCGGGCCAGCAGGGCGGGCACGGCGGCGGCGTCGATGGCGGGCACCGTGGCGTTGACCGGTACCCGGTCGCGCACCAGGGCCGGCGTTTCCTGCCAGCCGAATTCGAGGGCGGCTCGCAACCAGGCCGCGGCCTCCTCGTCGTCGTATTCCACGAACGGGGAGAACTCACACCATCCGGCGGGACCCTCGATCAGAACGGCTTCGCGGCTGGTGAGGCCGCGAAACCGGGTGACCAAGGGAAGGTCGACCACGCGGGCGGTGGCGAGCACATCGTGCAGTGAGGGAAGCATGGCTCTAGTGTGTCAGCATCCGCTTGCGGCCCTCGGTGGGAGGCGTCGCCCCGTGTACGCTCATTCGGTGGAGTTGGCGATGAAGGTTTCTTCGTCGGTCAGCACCACGTCGGGGCCGTTCGGTTGAACGTCGACGATGGCGATGGCGGTGCCCGACGAAATCAGCAGGTAGGCGTCCTGATAACGACCCGCTCCGCTGTTCACCCGTAACCAGGCGGGCACCCCGGAGGCGACCGCGTCGGCGATCTCGGCCCTCAGCGACTCCACCGTGCGGTCGCCCAGCGAATACGGTTTGCCGCCGTAGACAATATCGATGCGGTTCACGACTCGTCCTTCCCGGTGGCCCCGTTCGTCGTGGTGCCGAGCCGGTGCGGTTCCGGCACGATCTGCAGGCCACCCGACGAATTGGCGGTGAGCATGAGCGCTTCGATCCAGTCCCTGTTGAGGCTGGGCGAGCGACCCCCGAAGTACTTGTAGGCCAGCGGGATGCTGGGATGCATCCAGATTGTGCTGCGGCCATCACCACCTTGGGGGTCGTCGCGCCAGGTGAAATAGAACGCCTCGCCCCGGCGCAGTTTCGCGCCGATGACCACCTGGATGTGCGCGAGGACTCGATCATCGAAGTCTGCCGTGAGGCTCGAATCGTACGTCAGCTTGCCCATTGCACCACTCCGTTAATCGGGTTAGCGCTCACGCTACGCCGATTTTGGCCTTTAGTCCCTGAGATAGCGCTCCAGTCTTGGCACCTTTAGTAGGGCCAAGGCGCGCTTCTCTATCTGGCGAACCCGCTCACGGGTCACGCCCTGGATGACGGCGATCTGGTCGAGGGTGCGCGGTTCGTCTCCGGTGAGGCCGAATCGGGCGGTGAGGATGGAACGTTCCCGGTCGGGCAGCGCGTCGAGGTAGAAGGTGATGTCGGCGGCCCGCAGCGTGATCGTGGCGCATTCATCGGGCTGCGGCAGGTCGTCGTCGATGATCAGCTCGGCGATGTCACCGATGCCGTCGCCCACTGGCGCGTGCAGCGAGATGGGTTCGTTGTCGTACTGCAGCAGCCGGGACACGTCGCGCACCGCGATCTGCGACAGCTCGGCGATCTCCTTGAGGGTCGGTTCCCGGTCCAGCGTGCTGGTGAGGTCCCGGCGGATGCGCTTGATCTTGTTGAGCTTCTCGGCGGTGTGCACCGGGATGCGGATCATGCGCGACTTGTCGGCCATGCCGCGGTGGATGGCCTGACGGATCCACCAGGTGGCGTAGGTGGAGAACTTGAAGCCGGTCATGAAGTCGTACTTCTCGACCGCCCGCACCAGCCCGATGTTGCCGTCCTGGACCAGGTCCATGATCGGCACGCCGCGGCCGGAGTAGTGCTTGGCGATGCTCACCACGAGGCGCAGGTTGGCCTCGATGAAATGGTTCTTCGCGCGGCGGCCCTCGAAGACCAGGGTCATCAGCTCACGCTTGAACTCCGGATTCACGGGGTCGCCGTCGGACTCGGCCCGGTTGATCTTCTCTTCGGCGAAGAGGCCCACCTCGATCTTGCGGGCCAGGTCGACCTCGTCCTCGGCGGAGAGCAGCGGGCCCTTGCCGATGCGGCGCAGGTAGTCGCCGAAGGCATCCGTGGACGCCCGGCTGTACCGGGAGGTGGCCGCGGCGCTGGCCGCCGCCGACGGGGCACGGGTGGGCGCGGACGGTTCGGCAACCGGTCGTTCCTCGGGCGGAGCCGGCCGCTGGGCCGTGCGGGTGGCGGTGGTGCGGGTAGCTTCGGTGCGGACGATGGTGCTCATGCGAAAACCCCCCGGGGGAGAAGACTTGCTGTGGCGCGGTCAAAAGAAGTGAAGTAGGCCCGCTCACGCGGGCGACCGAGGTTGGTGACCTCGAAGGCTGTGCCGACGATCTGGATGAACCCCAGTAGGGCGTGCGGGTCATCCTGCTCGATAGCGTGATCGGCTATTCGCCACTCGGTGGGTGAGATGGCGGTGATCTCGATATCCGCCGGGTCGGGGGCGGCGACGCTGCCGGCCCGGACTATGTCGCGCGGGGCAGGACGAGTCTGGAGCTGAAGGAACGGATGCTGGGGCTCGGCGCTGGTGACAGCTGCGTGTTCGGGTAACGCGGTGTCGGGCGCCGAGGGGCTGTTGTGAAACATGACCACCTCCGGGTCTTTCGGGTGAGACAAGTACACAGCCCGCCGAATGAGCCGTTCAAGGGGTTGACGTGAGGCCCGCCGAAGAGGTAGACCTGAAGAGGTCTCATTTTGTGTGAGCGGTCTCAGCATCGGGGAGTCACCGGTCCGGGCCGGCAGCACACCGCCGCGTAGTCTGGAGATATGCCCGAACAGGTTTCAGAGATCTTCGACCCCAGCCAGTGGCGATCGGTGCAGGGCTTCAGTGCGCTCACCGATGTGACCTACCACCAGGACCTCACCGGGCGCATCGCCCGGGTGGCGTTCAACCGGCCGGAGGTGCGCAACGCCTTCCGGCCGCACACCGTCGACGAGTTGTACGCGGTGCTCGAAGACGCCCGCACCAACCCGCAGATCGGCGTGGTGCTGCTCACCGGAAACGGCCCGAGCCCGCGCGACGGCGGCTGGGCGTTCTGCTCCGGCGGAGACCAGCGCATCCGTGGCCGGGACGGCTACAAGTACGGTGAGGGCGAGACCGCCGGCGGCATCGACAAGGCTCGCGGCGGTCGCCTGCACATTCTCGAGGTGCAGCGGCTGATCCGGTTCATGCCCAAGGTCGTCATCGCCGTGGTGCCCGGCTGGGCGGCCGGTGGCGGGCATTCCCTGCACGTGGTGTGCGACCTCACGATCGCCAGCGCCGAGCACGGCAAGTTCAAGCAGACGGATGCCGACGTCGGCTCCTTCGACGGCGGCTACGGCAGCGCCTATTTTGCCCGCCAGGTGGGCCAGAAGGCGGCCAGGGAGGTCTTCTTCCTCGCCCGCGAGTACTCCGCGGAGCGCGCCCTGGCGATGGGGGCGATCAACGCAGTCGTGCCGCACGCCGAGCTCGAGGCCGAGGCGCTGGACTGGGCTCGCACCATCTTGACCAAGTCGCCCACGGCCATCCGGATGCTCAAATTCGCGTTCAACGCCGTCGACGACGGCATGGTCGGGCAGCAGATCTTCGCCGGCGAGGCGACACGTCTGGCCTACGGCACCGACGAGGCCGTCGAGGGGCGGGATTCGTTCCTGGAGAAACGCGAGCCCGACTGGGCGCCGTACCCCTGGCAGTTCTAGGCCCGCCGGTGAGGCCCGTGCGCGTCGTGCCGGTCGTGGACCCGGCGCTGTTCCTGGCCGAGTTACGGCTGGCACTGTCGGCGACCGAGGAGGCGCTGCTGCCGGTGCCGGCGGATGAACCGGCCGCCGGAGCCGATCGAGGCCGCCTGGGCCCGGTGCCGCGCAACGTTGCCGTGGTGATCGAAACGTCGGGCTCGACCGCGGCGCCCAAACGGGTGATGCTCAGCACCGACGCGTTGCTGGCCTCCGCTGCGGCCTCCAGCGTGGCGCTCGGCGGGGACGGGCAGTGGTTGCTTGCGCTGCCCGCGCACTACATTGCCGGGGTGCAGGTGCTGGTGCGCTCGATCGCGGCGGGCACCGAACCCGTGCTGATGCCGCCGGGCCACTTCGACCCCGCCGTGTTCGCCGGGTACGCCGAGCGGCTGGTGCACCCGCTGCGGTTCACCTCCCTGGTGCCGGTGCAGCTGGCGCGGCTGCTGGATGCGGCGGCGACGGATGCGGGCATCCTCGCCGTGCTGACCCGGTTCACCGGAATCCTCGTCGGCGGGCAGGCCGTCTCGGCGGACCTGGTCGAGCGGGCCGAGCGGTTCGGGATCCGGCTGCTGCGAACCTACGGCTCCTCCGAGACGGCCGGCGGCTGCGTGTACAACGGGCGACCGATCGGCAACACCGTGGTGCGCGCGGTCGACGGGCAGCTCGAGATCAGCGGTTCGGTGCTCGCCGAGGGTTACCTGCACGACGATGAGCGCACCAGGGAACGGTTCGTCGACGAGAACGGGGTGCGCTGGTACCGCACGGGCGACCTGGGTACCGTGGCTGCCGACGGCACGGTGCAGGTCTCCGGTCGCGCCGACAACGTGATCATCTCCGGCGGCGAGAAGGTGTCTCTCGACGCCGTCGAGGCGGTGGTGCGCGGCCTGCCCGGTCTCGGTGAGGCCGTCGTGGTGCGCGCCGCCGACCCGGTCTGGGGTCAGGTGCCGGTCGTGGTGCTTTCCGTGGCCGACCGGGACACGGCCGCACCGGGCATAACTGACGTGCGCGCGGCGGTTGCCGTGGTGCTGGGCAATCCGGCCCGGCCCGCCCGGATCGTCACCGTCGCGGTCATCCCCGTGCTGCCCTCCGGCAAGCCGGACCGGCAGGCGCTGGCGGCCGTCGTCGGCGCCTGACCCGCGCCGTCCCGGCGGGTTCATAGACCCGGGCCAGTAACATGAAGGCGTGGCACAAGGAGCGCGGCCGAACGGCCCCAAACAGCAGAAATCCCCCCAGCGCGGCGCGAAAGCGGCCGGCCCCAAGCCCGGCCCCAAGCCCGGCACCTCGCAGGCCGCCCCGCCCCGCAACACAGCCAAGTCGGGCAACCCGGCTCGCCGGAGTGGCACGGCCGGCGCCGTCAGCGGCGCCCCTGCGGGCATCGGCGGATGGATTGCGGGCGCGCGCCTGCGCACCCTGCCGCTGGCAATCGCCCCCGTGGCACTCGGCACCGGCGCGGCCGTCGTGGCCGGCGGTGCGGGCGAGTTCCACTGGGTGCGGGCACTGTTCGCCCTGGTGGTCGCGGTGAGCCTGCAGATCGGCGTGAACTACGCCAACGACTACTCCGACGGCATCCGCGGCACCGATGACCATCGGGTGGGCCCGGCCCGCCTCACCGGCGGCGGCGCGGCCAAGCCCCGCGCGGTGCTCACCGTGGCGCTGGTGTTCTTCGGCATCGCCGCGGTCGCGGGCCTCGCGCTCATCGTGGTGAGCCAGCACTGGTGGTTGCTGCTCGTGGGCGCCGCGGCCATCGTCGCCGCCTGGTTCTACACCGGCGGCAAGCGCCCGTACGGCTACCTGGGCCTGGGCGAGATCTTCGTCTTCGTGTTCTTCGGCCTGGTCGCCACCATGGGAACCACCTACGTGCAGGTCGGCACCGTGAACCTGGAGAGCTCGTTGAGCGCCGTGGCCATCGGCCTGATGGCCTGCGCCGTGCTGATGGTGAACAACCTGCGCGACATCAAGCCGGACAAGGTCGCCGGCAAGCGCACGCTGGCCGTACGGATCGGCGCGCGGGCGTCACGCGTGGTGTTCTGCGTGTTCCTGCTGGTGCCGTTTGCGATCGTGGCGTTCTTCGCACTGTTCTACCCGCTGGCCTGGTTCACCATGTTCGTGCTGCTGATGGTGCTGCCGGCCTGCCTGATCACGGCAACCGCCACGACGGCGAAGGAACTGATCCTCGCGCTCAAGCTCACCAGCCTGGCCGCCCTGCTCTACGGCGTGATGCTCGGCCTGGCGTTCGCCCTGTAGCCGGCGGTCAGCCCTGGTCGGTGCGGTGTTCGTCGGCGGCGTTGGCGCGGTCGACGGCGGCATCCTCGGACTCGGCGTCCGGGTGCACCGGCTCCTTCTCGCGATGGCGCACCTCGTACAGCCCACGGGCCACGGACTCCCGCGGTTTGCGCAGGAAGATGTACGACAGGCACAGGCCGATCACGGCGGACAGGAGCGCCGCCAGCCAGCCGGGGATTCCCAGCAGCAGCAGCAGGATGAACGGCACCACGAACGTCAGGACGCGGAGAACCGTGAACACCAACCAGGCTGGAAAAGCTTTCATGAACCCAGCGTAAACCGTGGGTCAGATCGCACTCACCGATCTCACGGCTGACCGGCCTACAATTGCAGCATGTTCCGCCTGTTGTTCGGCCTCGGAGTCGTCGTCGTCATTCTCACCATCTACACGTTGGTGGATTGCGCGCTGTTCGACCGCAACCGTATTCGTGGTGTACCCCGATGGGTGTGGATCTTCATGATCATCCTGTTGCCCGTCCTCGGGCCCGCGCTGTGGTTGCTGATCGGGCGTGGGCGACGCGGCAACTCCGGCAGCACCGGCGGTCGCACCACGCGCTCCGTGGCGCCGGACGACGACCCGGACTTCCTCCGTGGCCTGGACCGGGCCAAGGCCGATAACCAGCGCATCCGCGACCTCGAGCAGGAGCTGGCGGACCTGGACAAGACCGACACCCCCGACGACGGACCGGCTTCCCGACCCGGAGCTGCCGGCGTCGACCCCAACACAACCGAGCCCGGTGACGGCGACCAGCCGGGCCGACGGGATGCCTGAGGCCGCTCCGGAGACCGCACCGACGACCCCGCCGCACCGGCCGGAGGTGCCCCTTTTCGCGAGCGCCGTGGCCAGCGGCAGCCCGGCCACTGACTTCAGCGTGGCGCTGCTGGGCGAATTCGTGCGGACCGGTGTGCGCGACATCGTGCTCAGCCCCGGTTCCCGGTCCCAGGCCCTCGCCCTGGCCGCGGCCGAATTCGAACGCCTCGGCCTGCTGCGGCTGCACGTGCGCATCGACGAGCGCGGCGCGGGCTTTCTCGCCCTCGGGCTCGCGATCGAGAGCGGACAGCCGGCGCTGGTTGTGTGCACCTCCGGCACGGCCGTGGCCAACCTGCACCCCGCCGTGCTCGAGGCGCATCATTCCGGTGTGCCGATGATCCTGCTCACCGCCGACCGGCCCGCCGAACTGCGCGGCATCCGTTCGAACCAGACCACCGTGCAGCCCGGCATTTTCGCCGGGGCTGTGCGTCGGTGCGACGACGTCGCGGCCCCGACCGGCGCCGACGGCGAAACGGCCGCCGCCGCCCTGTTGGCCCGGCTCGCCCACGAGAGCGCGACCGGTGCCGTCACGAGCAACCCCGGACCGGTGCAGCTCAACCTGGCCTTCCGCGAGCCGCTGTCCGCGGCACTCGAACTGACCCTGGCGCCGGGCGCCGACGAGCTGCCCAGCGCACCGGATGCCCCGGCGATCGTTGCTGAACCCGTGCTGCTGGGCCCCGGCCCCCGCACCGTGGTCGTCGCCGGCGCCGGCGCCGGACCGGCCGCCGAGGAGCTCGCCCGCACGGCCGGCTGGCCGTTGCTGGCCGAAGTGTCCAGTGGCGCCCGGTTCGGCCCCAACCTCGTGGTGGCCTACCGCCAGCTGCTCGGCGATGCCGACTTCGGCGGCCAGGTGCAGCGGGTCATCGTGTTCGGTCACCCCACCCTCAGCCGGGAGATCCCGGCGCTCGTGCAGCGCGACGACGTGGAGACCATCGTCGTGGCCCCCGCCGGCGCCGAGTGGTACAACCCCGGTCACCGGGTGAGCCGGTTCGAACGCGCCGTTGCCGTCACCGACGACACCATCGCGGCCGCCGGCACCCGCGAGGCGCGAGCCTGGGCGGGCCGCTGGGTGATGACGAGCCGGGCCATCCTGGCCGAGGACACCCAGCTGAACGCCCCCGCCTTCGGCACGCACGGCATGACCAAGGCGGAGTTCGCCGCGATGAAGGCCCCGGTCACCCGGGCCATCCTCGCCGACGCGGTCTGGCGTGCCTCCTGGCCGCACGACCGCCTGGTGCTCGGCGCCTCCCGGCTCATCCGCGAACTGGACACCCGGGTCACCGGGAAGAAGATCCCGGTGCACGCCAACCGCGGTCTCGCCGGCATCGACGGCACCGTCGCCACGGCCGTGGGCATCGCGCTGGCCAGCCAGACGGGGCCGGAACCCCGGTCGACCGGCACCACCCGGCTGCTGGTCGGTGACATCACCCTGCTGCACGACGCCGGCTCGATGCTGATCGCGCCCGGTGAGGCGCGACCGCGGTTGCAGCTGATCGTGGGCAACGACGGCGGCGGCACCATCTTCGACGGTCTCGAGGTGGCGGGCACCGCCGCCGCATCCGCCATCGACCGGGTGCTGTTCACGCCCCAGGAGGTGAACCTCGAGTCCCTGGCCACCGCCTACGGCTGGGACTACCAGCAAGCGGCCACCCGCAGCACCCTGGAGTCCGCCTTGACGGCTCCGGTCACCCGCCCCACCCTGCTCGAGGTCCCCCTAGAGCGGTAACACCCACCCCGCGAACCGTGACCTGAGCCCCAAAAACCTTCGGTTTTCGGGGCTCAGGTCACGGCTCGCGCAACTTTGGCGGGAGCTAGCCGAACGCCTCTACGATCGGGCGGAACTTCATCTTCGTCTCGGCCAGCTCGCGGTCGGGGTCGGAGTCCAGCACGATGCCGCAACCGGCGTAGGCCGTGACGTCACCGGCGGGGGAGACCTGCGCGCACCGCAGTGCGATGGCCCACTCGCCGTCGCCGTCGGCGCCCACCCAGCCGACCGGGCCGGCGTAGCGGCCGCGGTCGAAGGGTTCGAGTTCGCGGATGAGCGCGAGCGCGTCCTGCGTGGGCGTGCCGGCCACAGCCGCGGTCGGGTGCATCGCCGCGATCAGGTCCAGCGAGGTGGATCCGTCGCTCAGGGTGCCCTCGAGGTCGGTGGCCAGGTGCCAGAGGTTCGGCAGTTTCACGGTGAACGGGATCTCGCTCGTCGTGAGCACCGAGGTGTGCGGGCGCAGCGCCGCGAGCACACTCTGCACCGCGAACTCATGCTCGTCGCCGTCTTTGCTCGAGGTGGCCAGGGCCAGGGCCGCTTCGATGTCGGCCGCGGCATCCACCCCACGGGAGATGGTGCCGGCCAACACCCGGGCGTTGACCTCGTTGTGGTCGGCGCGGATCAGGGTCTCCGGGCTGGAGCCGACGAGGCCGTCGACGGCGTAGGTCCAGCAGTCCGGGTAGCCAAGGGCCAGGTCGGTGAGCAGCCGGCGCAGGTCACTCTCAGCGGGCAGCCGGCCGACGAGGTCGCGGGCCAGCACCACCTTGCTCACGTCCTGGTCGCTGATGTGCGCGATCGCCGCGCCCACGGCGTCCCGGTAGCCGGCGGGTTTCATCGCCCCGGGCAGCAGCGAGATGCGGTATTCGTCGCCGAGCGGATGCAGCGCCAACGGGATCTCCGGCGCGGCCTGCCCGGTCGGCCAGATGCGGGTGACCCAGCACTGGCCGTCCTCCCGGCCCACGATGACCTCGGGCACGATCAGCACGCTGGTCTGGCTCGAGGAGTCGTCGAAGGCGAAGGTGCCGAACGCGAGCAGGCCGGTGCCCGTGCGCACCAGCGGATCCGTCACAGTGGCGGCCGCGACGACCTCGCGCCAGGCCAGAGCGGCATCCGTCATGCGGGTGGGGCCGGAGAACTCCAGACGCAACGCCGTGCCGATACCGGCGAGGCCCTGGTTGCGGCGCATCCAGAGCAGCGGCTCGCGAGCGTCGAGCAGCAGGATCAGTTGGCGAATGTCGGCAATCGGGGAGGTTTCAACCGTTAGAGCAGGCGCATTCACTCGTCTACCCTACGCCTGCGCCCGCGGATACCCGGGCCACGGCCCTGCAATCTAGACTGGACCGGTGAGTAGAGCAGATCTTAATAAGCAGCCAGCACAGGTCGCAGCCATGTTCGATCTGGTCTCGACGCACTACGACCGCACCAACGCGGTGCTCTCCGTGGGCAACGCGGCCCTGTGGCGCGTTGCGACCACGCGGGCCGTCAACCCCAAGGCGGGGGAGCGGATCCTCGACATCGCCGCCGGTACCGGTACCTCCAGCGTGGCCCTGGCGCACACCGGCGCGCACGTCGTGGCCGCGGACTTCTCCGAGGGCATGATCAAGGTGGGCCGGGAACGCCACGGCGGCAACCCCAACGTGGAGTTCGTGCAGGCGGATGCGACCCAGCTGCCGTTCAAGGACGGCGAGTTCGACGCCGTCACCATTTCCTTCGGCCTGCGCAACGTCGTGGAGCCCAAGAAGGCGATTGCCGAGTTCTACCGGGTCACCAAGCCCGGCGGCCGCGTGGTCATCTGCGAGTTCTCCACCCCGCCGTTCACGCCCATCCGGGTGGGCTACTTCGCCTACCTCAACCACGTGATGCCGCGCATCGTGAAGCTGGCCTCCTCCAACGCCGAGGCCTACGACTACCTGGGCGAGTCCATCGCGGCCTGGCCGGACCAGCCCACCCTGAGCGCGTGGCTGCGCGATGCCGGATACGACGCCGTCGCCTACCGCAACCTGACTGTGGGTATCGTGGCTCTGCACCGCGGAATCAAGTCCGTAGACGCCCCCGCGTCGACCTCCTGAAACTCCCAGATCCGATCGTTAGGCTGACAGAGTGAAATTGACCGCCCCCGTGGCCCGCCGGAGCCCGTCGGTAACGTCGCAACTGGGTCTGAGCGATCGAATCTTTTCCACCGCCGCCGACCGCGGCCTGGCCACCAGCATCGACAACGGCCTGGAAGACGTGACGACAACGCTGCTCGGCGAGCTCGTCTTCGCCGACGAGATCGCCGCGGTCACCAGCCGGTACCTGCTCGACGCCGGCGGCAAGCGGGTACGCCCGATGCTCGCCCTGCTCACCGCGCACCTCGGCGACGGCACCGTGCCCGACGTCATCCGCGCCGCCGCCGCCATCGAGATCACCCATCTCGCCTCGCTCTACCACGACGACGTCATGGACGACGCCGACAAGCGCCGCGGCGTGCCCAGCGCCCAGGTGGTCTGGGGTAACTCCATCGCCATCCTCGCCGGCGACCTGCTCTTCTCCCGCGCCAACCAGCTGATGGGCCGGCTCGGCGAACGCGCCGTGCGCCTGCAGGGTGACACCTTCGAGCGTCTGGTGCTCGGCCAGCTGCACGAGACCGTGGGACCCAAGGACGGCGAAGACCCGATCGAGCACTACATCCAGGTGCTCGCCGACAAGACCGGCTCCCTGATTGCCGCCGCCGCGCAGGCCGGTGTCATCTTCTCCAACGCGCCCGCCGAATTCGAAGACCCCGTTGTGCAGTTCGGCGAGCGGATCGGTGTCGCCTTCCAACTCATTGACGACGTGCTCGACCTCTCCCCGCAGCCCAAGGAGACCGGCAAGGTGCCCGGAACCGACCTCCGCGCCGGCGTTGCCACCCTGCCGTTGCTGCGCCTGCGTGAGCGGGCCGGCACGGATGCGCGCGCCGCCGCGCTCGCCGCCCGCCTCGAGGCCGACGTGATGAAGAGCCAGGGCGTCGCCACCGACGCCGCCGACGCCGCCATCAGCGCACTGCGCGAACACGACGTGACCACCCAGACCCTCGCGGAGGCCCACGGATGGGCCCGTGATGCCGTTGCCGCCCTCGAACCGCTGCCGAACGGCTCGGTCAAGAAGGCGCTCACCCGCTTCGCCGAGACCATCGTCGAGCGATCCAGCTAGAAAGGCTTCCATGACCAAGTTGCGATTGGCCATAGTCGGCGCGGGCCCCGCCGGCATCTACGCCGCTGACATCCTCCTGAAGGCCGAGCGGAACTTCGACGTGTCCATCGACCTGTTCGACCACCTCCCGGCCCCCTACGGGCTGGTGCGTTACGGCGTCGCCCCCGACCACCCGCGCATCAAGGGCATCATCAACGCGCTCCGCGACGTTCTGGACCGCGGCGACATCCGCCTGTTCGGCAATGTGCGGTACGGCACCGACATCACCCTCGACGACCTCAAGAAGCACTACAACGCGGTCATCTTCGCCACCGGCGCGGTGCACGACGCCGACCTGGCCATCCCGGGCATCGAACTCGAGGGCTCTTACGGCGCCGCCCGGTTCGTCAGCTGGTTCGACGGCCACCCCGACGTGCCGCGCACCTGGCCGCTGGAGGCGAAGTCTGTCGCCGTGATCGGCAACGGCAACGTGGCCCTCGACGTCTCCCGCATCCTCGCCAAGCACGCCGACGATCTGCTGCCCACCGAGATCCCCGCGAACGTCTATGACGGCCTCAAGGCCTCGCCCGTGACCGATGTGCACGTCTTCGGCCGCCGCGGCCCCACCTCGGTGAAGTTCACCCCGCTGGAACTGCGCGAACTCGGCGAACTCAACGACGTGGACATCATCGTGCACGACGAGGACTTCGACTACGACGACGCCGCCCGCGCCGCCGTGGCGAGCAACAAGCAGGTCTTCGTGATCGACAAGGTGCTCAACCAGTGGCGGAAGCGCGAGACCGGAGCCGCCTCGCGCCGGTTGCACCTGCACTTCTTCGCCCGCCCGGTCGAGGTCACCGACGACGGCAACGGCCACGTCGGCGGCTTCAAGTACGAGCGCACCGCACCGGATGGCCACGGCGGCGTCGTCGGCACCGGCGAGATCCGTGAGGTGCCGATCCAGGCCATCTACCGGGCCGTCGGCTACTACGGCTCGGCGCTGCCGGGCATCCCGTTCGACAAGAAGCGCGGTGTGATCCCCAACCGCGAGGGCCAGGTGCTCTGGAAGGGCGAACCCGGCTTCGAGTCCAGCACCGCCAGCCAGCAGATGTACGGCGTTTACGCCACCGGCTGGATCAAGCGCGGGCCGGTGGGCCTGATCGGGCACACCAAGTCCGACGCGATGGAGACGGTGCGGCACCTGATCAACGACGTGGGCAACTGGTGGCGCCCGGAGGAGCCCGGCGAGCAGAGCATCCTGGACCTGCTCGACTCCCGCGGTGTGGCCTACACCGACCTGGAAGGCTGGCATCGTCTCGACCAGCACGAGCTGGGCCTCGGCGCCGAGCAGGGTCGGGTGCGCATCAAGGTCGTTCCCCGCCACGAAATGGTCGAGGTCTCCCGAGCCCAGGTGCCCGCGGAGCTCTAACCGCCCCGCGAGCCGTGAGTTGAGCCCCGAAAATCACCAATTTTCGGGGCTCAGGTCACGGTTCGCGTTCTAGGGTGGGGTCTATGGGGGAGCTCGAGTGGCAGGAGGACCTGCTCGGGCGCGACTTTCAGCAGGCCACGCTGCCTCTGGACAGCGACGGCGAGGGAGATGTCGTCGCCACGCTGGTGCGGCATCGGCCGCCGCTCGGCACCCTGGTGTCGCCGTTCGCCCCGGCGCACGGCATCGATGTGCTCTACGTTCACGGATGGTCGGACTACTTCTTCCAGACCGGCCTCGCCGAGTACTGGCACGGTGTGGGTGCCCGTTTCCACGCCCTCGACCTACGCAAGTACGGCCGCAGCCTGCGCGCCCACCAGACTCCGGGGTTCGTGGCCGACCTGGCCACCTACGACGCCGACATCGAAGCGGCGCTGGCCGCTATGGGTCACGGCGAGAACGACGAACGACCCCGCCGGCGCCTGGTACTGATGGGGCACTCCACCGGCGGCCTCACCCTGAGCCTGTGGGCGGCCCGGCACCCCGGCCGGGCCGGCGCTCTCGTCCTGAACAGTCCCTGGCTGGAGTTCCAGACCGGTGGGGTGGGCCGGGCCTTCATCACTCCGTTGGTGCAGCTGGGCGCCCGCGTGCAGCCGCTGGGCACCCTGCCGCAGGTGGACCTGGGTTTCTACACCCGGTCGGTGTCGGCCGAACTCGACGGTGAGTGGTCGTACGAGCCGCGTTGGCGGCCGGCCCGGGGTTTCCCGGCGCACCCGGCCTGGCTGAATGCCGTACTCGAGGGGCACGCCGCCGTCGCGGCCGGACTGGGTATCGACGTGCCGATCCTCACCCTGCTATCGGCGCGGTCGACGATCCTGCCGCGATGGCACGATCAGATGCGTCGCAGTGACAGTGTGCTGGTGGTCGACGAGATCGCCCGTGCGGCCATGCGGCTGGGCTCCACCGTGACGGTGGCCCGCATTACGGGTGCTCTTCACGACGTGATTCTGTCGGCGGCGGCTCCCCGCGAAGCGGCCTACGCGTCGATCACCCGTTGGCTACGCGCCTACGCACCCCACCCATCCCGCGAACCGTGAGAAAAACCCCGAAAACGTCACGTTTTCGGGGTTTTTCTCACGGCTCGCGAGAGGGGTTCTAGCGGAAGTTGACGAACTGGAGGGCTACCTCGAGGTCTTTGCCCTTGAGCAGGGCCATCGTGGACTGCAGGTCGTCGCGGCTCTTGGACGAGACCCGCAGCTCGTCGCCCTGAATCTGGCTCTTGACACCCTTGGGGCCCTCGTCGCGGATGATCTTGTTGATCTTCTTCGCGTTCTCCTGGTCGATGCCGGCCTTCATGCTGGCCTCGATGCGGTACTCCTTGCCAGACGGGTACGGGTCGCCGGCGTCGAGGCTGCGCAGGGAAATGCCGCGTTTGATCAGCTTCGACTCGAACACCTCGAGGATCGCCTTGACGCGCTCCTCGGTGTTCGCCTTCATGAGCACCTTCTCGCCGCTCATCTCGATGGATGCGCCGACGTTCTTGAAGTCGTAGCGCTGCGCCACCTCTTTATGAGCCTGGTTGAGGGCGTTGTCGATCTCCATGGGGTCGACCTTGCTGACGATGTCGAACGTAGAATCTGCCATAAGAGCCATGTTACCGAGAAGGGCGAGATGCCGCCCATCCGCCCATCCGCCGGCCGGCGCCGGTCAGTCGCCGGGGCGGGCCGTGCTCGAGCGCACGATCAGCTCGAACGGCATCGGGGTGTTCACCACGGGCTGGTCGTGCTGGCCGGGGTGCAGCTGGTCCATCAGAATCTCCACGGCCGTGGCGCCCTGCCCCTGCGGGAACTGGGCGATGGTGCTCAGGCCGAAGAAGTCGGCGAGCTCGTGGTCGTCGATGCCGATCACCGAGACATCCCGCGGCACGATCAGGCCCAGGTCGCGTGCGGCCAGGATGCTGCCGATCGCCATTTCGTCCGACGCCGCGAAGATCGCGCTCGGCCGGTTGTGCGGGCTGCCGAGCAGCTGCTTGGCGGCCTGGTAGCCGCCGCGGATGGTGAAGTCCGCCGGCTGGAAGTGCTCGGGGGTGGTCGTGATCCCGGCGGCCTCCATCGCGGCCTCGAAGCCGAAGCGGCGATTGGTGGGCAGGTGGAAGTCGAGGTCGAAGTCCTTGTTGCCGCCGATGTGGGCGATGCGGGTGTGGCCGAGGGCCAGCAGGTGTTCGGTGGCGAGCCGGGCGACCGCCACATCGTCGATCGTGAGAGTGCGCACGCCGGTGATCGGGCCGCCGACGCCCACCAGGGGCTTACCCAGCGCGTGCAACCGGGCCACTTCGCTCTCGGTCAGCTCCAGGGAGATCGCGATGACCGCATCCACCCGCTGGCGCAGCAGGAAGTGCTCGAAGACGCTGCGCCGCTCCTCGCCGCCGCCGGTGAGGTTGTAGAGAGTCAGGTCGTAACCGTTGTGCAGCAGCGCCTTCTGCGCCCCCTCCACAACGCTGGAGAAGAACCACCGGTTGAGAAACGGCACGACGACGCCGATGTTCTTCATGCGTCCGGATGCGAGGCTCGACGCGTTCGACGACACGACGTAGCCCATGTCCAGCGCGGCGGCCTTGACCTTGAGCCTGGTCGCCGGCGACACGTGACCGTTGCCGCTCAGGGCGCGCGAGACGGTTGCCGTGGAGACGCCTGCTCGACGGGCGACCTCGTCGATGCCGACCATAAGGGTTCCTAACCGGGGCGCAAGAGGGGTGTGAAGTGATCATATCCACCGGTTTGTCGACTGGCTGCCCCCGCTGATTTCGCACTTGGGCCCTCTGGCTTGTATTCTGTCTGAGCGTCTCCGGTCACGTGTTCACATATGGTCGGGTATGCATGGCGAGTTACCCAAGCGGCCAAAGGGATCTGACTGTAAATCAGACGGCGTAGCCTTCGTGAGTTCGAAT
>Ga0247806_10000510_pt1 | contig 24209 bp, 28 predicted proteins | sample UWRJL059202B1_FD_179935 | JGI IMG/M metagenome (GOLD analysis project Ga0247806, IMG submission 179935) | Plant litter microbial communities from Arlington Agricultural Research Station in Wisconsin, United States - UWRJ-L059-202B-1 | ecosystem: Environmental > Terrestrial > Plant litter >... | reverse complement strand
GGCACCACCGTGCACATCTCAGCCGACGCCGCCGGCCTGCTCAACACCACCTTCAACACCGACGCCATCGCCGACCAGCTCCTCGTCGGCATCGCCACCATCACGGTGAACACCAAGTAACACCCCCGCACCACCCGAAAACGGCCGAGCATCCGCTCGGCCGTTTTTCGTCCGCCCACCAAAGCGGCCCAACGGTCACCACCGCGCGACGAAGCAACCACACCCCCGCTCTCGCGAGAAGCACCTTTCGCGAAAGCGGCCCAACGGTCACCTCAGCGCAACGAAGCAACCACACCACCGCTTTCGCGGCCTCGGCCGACCGGCCACGCGGCCACCGCGGGCACGCGGCGGGGCGGGGCGGGGCCGCTAGACGAGGAGGTCGACGGCCATCCGCTCGGCGACGACCGACTTCACGTAGGTGGACGCTTCGACGTGGGCCGGATGCACCTGGTAGCGAGCCAGCGCCGCCTCGTCGTCGTACTCCGCCACGAGGGCGATGTCCCAGTTGGCGCCGCCGACCACGTCGGGGCCGACGCGGAGCGAGCGGATCTCGCCGATCACCCCGACCAGGCCGCGCAAACGGTCCGCGATCCCGGCCGCGTGCTCGGCCCTCTCGGCGGGATCGGTGGCCGCCAGCTTCCACGACACGATATGCAGAATGGTCATCGAACCTCCAGGAGAGCGGTGTGCAGGCGCGTCGGATCGATGCGCCAATAGTTGTGGACGAGCCCGTTGATCAGCAGCACCGGGATGTCCTCGACGTAGAGCTCGTGCAGTGCGGGGTCATCGAGGATCGATTTCTCCTCGAGCACCACCGTCGGCGCGCCGGGCTCCACGCCCAGGTCGGCCAGCACGGTGGTGACCACGGCCCTGGCATCGTCGCAGAGGTGGCAACCCGGCTTGCCGATCAGGGTGAGGTGTGCTGTGGGCATGCCACCAGCCTAGGCCGCCGGGCGGCGCCGACCTTGAGTAGACTCAGGCGCAATGTCCGAAGAATCCGGCCCTCGCGCGATCGCGTTCTTCGACGTGGACAACACCCTGCTCCGCGGCGCCAGCCTGTACCACGTGGGCGTCGGCGCCTGGCGGATGCGATTCATCTCGCTCCCCGACATCCTCGCGTTCGGCTGGAACCAGACCCGGTTCCTCGCCGTCGGCGAGGGCGGCGTCAACATCGCCCGGCTGCGGGTGCGGGCGATGGAAATCGTCACCGGGCACACCCGTGACGAACTGGTCGCGCTCAGCCATGACATCTTCGACAGCCGCCTCGTCCATCGGCTGTGGCCGGAGACCGTCGCGGTGGCGCACGCCCATCTGAAGGCCGGTCGGGAGGTGTGGCTGGTCACCGCGACCGCACAGGAGGTCGCCGACGTGATCGCGGAACGCCTCGATCTCACGGGCGCACTGGGCACCAGGCTCGACTCCGTTGACGGTATCTTCACGGGCACGCTGGAGGACGGCATCTGCCACGGCAACCGCAAGGCCGATGTGGCCCGCGGCCTCGCCGAGGCACGCGGCATCGACCTGGCTGGCTGCTGGGCGTACTCCGATTCACACAACGACATTCCGTTGCTCGAACTCGTCGGCAACCCCGTCGCGGTGAACCCAGACACCATCCTGCGCCGCTACGCCCTTGCGCGCGGCTGGCCGATCATGCACATGAGGGTCGCCGCGATCAAGGCCGCCCGAGCAAGCAAAAAGCGCTAGGTCAAAGACCTAGCGCTCAGCTACTGAAAACGGTCGAAACCGTCTACTTCTTGTTACGACGCTGGTGGCGAGTCTTACGAAGCAGCTTGCGGTGCTTCTTCTTCGCCATACGCTTGCGTCGCTTCTTGATTACAGAACCCACACGGACCTCACAAAGTTTTGGTTAAGCCGCGGGATTCGCGACCGACACGAAAACCCCATTCTAACGGAAAAAGAAAGTCCCGTCCTACGCACTGCCCATAATCGGTGGTTCGATGGCCTTCAGAACGGCCGATTCGGGCACCCGGAAGGACCGCCCGAACCGCACCGCGGGCAGGTCGCCGGCGTGCACGAGGCGGTACACGGTCATCCGGGAAACCCGCATGACCAGCGCCACTTCGGCGACGGTGAGGAACCGGAGTTCGTCGAATTGCGGGTCGGAGAACTCGCGTGACATGAGCGGCCCCCTCGTTTCAGCGGTGATTCTGCCGCAACTCTAGAGCGAACCGGGTGTGGCCGCTAGTCGTTCTTGCGCCACTTCTTGACGCTCTTCTTCACCGCGGAGTCCTTGACCACATTGGACATCTGGAAGGAGGTGTCGGCGAACGCCTTGCCGATCGCCGCCGCGAACGCACGCTGCTCGTCCTTGAGGACTTCGGTCTCGTCGAGAACGGTGATCGTGCTGGCCACATCGATGCTGAGGAACGGAATCAACCAGTCCTCGAGCTCCTCCAGCGGGGCGTAGTCGAGGTGGTAGTAGCGGTGCTGGCCCTCTTCGCGCACGCCGACGAGGCCGGCCTCCCGCAGCACCTTGAGGTGCTTGGACACCGTGGGCTGGCTCAGGCCGAGGGAACTGACGATGTCGGACACGCTCAGCTCCCCCTTGGAGGCGCTGGACTGGTTGTAGCGCTCGAGGAGAATGCGTAAGATATCGCGTCGGGTCGAGTCCGCCACCACGCCAAAGATGTCTGCCATGCCCCAAGGGTAGTCATTCCCGGTGCGGGTACTATGACAAGTTGTCAACGACCACCGGCCAGTTTCGGGGATTCAAGTGAAAACGCAGGCCCCCACCGTACGATTCACTCACCATTCCAACTCTTGGTATGGGCGCGTGCGCGACTCCGTCGACGGTCTCGTGCGCCGGTCGCCGTCCCGGTTCGCGATCATGATCTTCACCGCGTTGATCCTGCTTTTCACCCTCCTGTTCTCGCTGCCGATCGCGTCGGTGGGCGACACCGAGACTCCGTTGTACGACGCCCTCTTCACGGCGGTGTCCGTGATCTGTGTCACCGGGCTGAGCACCGTGGACATGGCCACGCACTGGTCCCCGTTCGGCAACGTGCTCGTCGTCGTGGGTGTCAACATCGGCGGCGTGGGTGTGCTGACGCTGGCGTCGCTGATGGGCCTGGTCATCTCCCGACGCCTGGGGCTGCGCGCCAAGCTGATGGCGGCCAGTGACTCGAACCCGTCGCGCATCCACATGGGCCCGGTGAACGAGGGCCAGGCCGTGCGCCTCGGCGAGGTCGGCAGCCTGCTGCTCACGGTGGCGATCAGCACCCTGGCGATCGAAGCCGCGGTGACAGCGCTCCTGTTCCCACGGATGCTCATCGACGGTGTGCCTCTGGGCGAAGCCCTCTGGCAGAGCGTGTACTACGCCGCGATGGCCTTCACCAACACCGGGTTCAGCCCCAACGCCGCCGGGATCGACCAGTTCGCCAACGACTACTGGTTCCTCGGCGCCCTCATGGTGGGAGTGTTCCTGGGCAGCCTGGGCTTCCCGGTGCTGATGACCTTCGCCCGGCATTGGCGCCGGCCCCGGCGTTGGTCGGTACACGTGAAGCTCACCCTGTGGACCACCATCCTGCTGATGGTCCTTGGCATGATTTTTTACATCATCCTGGAGTTCGACAACCCGAAAACGTTCGGGTCGCTGAACGCCGGCGACACCATCTTCCAGTCCCTGTTCATGTCGGTGATGACCCGGTCCGGCGGTTTCGCGACCATTGAGATCATCGACCTGCACGGGTCCAGCCTGCTACTCACCGACATGCTGATGTTCATCGGCGGCGGCTCGGCCTCCACCGCCGGCGGCATCAAGGTCACCACCCTCGCGGTGCTCTTCCTCGCCGCGTTCGCCGAGGCGCAGGGCAAGGAGCAGATGGAGGCGTTCGGCCGCCGCATCCCCAGCGACATCCTGCGACTGGCCGTCAGCGTGGTGCTGTGGGGCGCGACGACCGTTGCGGTGTCCACGGTGCTGATCCTGCACATCTCCAAGGCGGCGCTGGATGTGGTGCTGTTCGATGTGATCTCCGCCTTCGCCACCGTGGGCCTGTCTACGGGTCTCACGGCCGAGCTGCCCCCCGAGGGCGTCTATGTGCTGGCCTTGACCATGTTCATGGGCCGGGTTGGTACAGTGACTCTCGCGGCGGCGCTGGCAGCGAGCCAGAGCAGACAGTTGTTCAAACGCCCCGAGGAAAGGCCCATCGTTGGTTGACCGGATCAAGCACGACGCCCCCGTGCTCATCATCGGACTGGGCCGGTTCGGCGCCGCCACGGCCGGCAAGCTCGACCGTCTGGGCCGGGAAGTGCTCGCCGTCGACAGCGACGAGGGCCTCGTGCAGAAGTGGTCGGAGCGGGTCACCCACGCCGTCCAGGCCGACGCGAAGTCCATCGACGCGCTGCGCCAGATCGGCGCGCAGGACTTCTCCGTCGCGGTGTGCGCGGTCGGCTCCTCGATCGAAGCCAGCGTGCTGATCGTCGCGAACCTCGTTGACCTCAAGGTTCCGCAGATCTGGGCCAAGGCCATCTCGCAGACACACGGCAAGATCCTCGAGCGCATCGGCGCGAACCATGTGATCTACCCCGAGGCCGACTCCGGCGAGCGCGTCGCCCACCTCGTCTCCGGGCGGATGCTGGACTTCATCGAATTCGACGACGACTTCGCGCTGGTGAAGATGTACCCGCCCAAGCCGATCCGCGGACTCAACCTCACCGACTCCGGGGTGCGCACCAAGCACCACGTGACGGTTGTGGGCGTGAAGAGCCCCGGCCGGCCGTTCTCCTACGCCACCGCGGAAACCATCGTCTCTGACCACGACCTCATCATCGTCGCCGGCACCGAGGGCGACATCGAACGCTTCTCTGCCCTCGGTTCCTGACCCACGAGGTCTCGACAAGCTCGACCAACGGATGGGCGCGGCACACAGGCACGCTCGGCCGACGCGATCAACGCGACCCCACGCTGGTTGAGCCTGTCGAAACCCGGCAAGACGGTCTCGACAAGCTCGACCAACGGATGGGCGCGACACACAGGCCCCCTCGGCCGACGGGATCGGCACGACCCCACGCTGGTTGAGCTTGTCGAAACCCGGTGAGGCGGTCTCGACAAGCTCGACCAACGGTGGGCGCGACACACAGGCCCGGTCGGCCGACGGGATCGGCACGACCCCACGCTGGTTGAGCCTGTCGAAACCCGGCAAGACGGTCTCGACAAGCTCGACCGACGGGTGGGCGCGGCACACAGGCACGGTCGGCCGACGGGATCGGCACGACCCCACGCTGGTTGAGCTTGTCGAAACCCGGTGAGGCGGTCTCGACAAGCTCGACCAACGGATGGGCGCGACACACAGGCCCCTCACGAGGTCTCGACAAGCTCGACCGACGGGTGGGCGCGACACACAGGCACGCTCGGCCGACGGGATCGGCACGACCCTGCGCTGGTTGAGCCTGTCGAAACCCGGTGAGACGGTCTCGACAAGCTCGACCGACGGTGGGCGCGACACACCGGCACGCTCGGCCAACGGGACCACGGCAACCCCACGCTGGTTGAGCCTGTCGAAACCCGGTGAGGCGGTCTCGACACGCTCGACCGACGCGTGGGCGCGACACACCGGCACGCTCGGCCAGCGGGACCACGGCGACCCCACGCTGGTTGAGCTTGTCGACACCCAGGGAGTCAGGACGCGGCGAGTTCCTTCGCCCGCGCGAGTGCGGCATCCGTCGCCAGGTCGAATAGGGCCTTGATGCCGCCGGTCTCGAGCTGCTGCACCGCTCGCTCGGTGGTGCCCTTTGGGCTGGTCACCTGGCGGCGCAGCTCACCGGGCGTGAGGTCGGAGACCGCCAGCAGAGCGCTGGCGCCGAGGAAGGTGCCGTTCACCATGGTCGCCGCCTGCTCCGGCGTGAAACCCTTGTCGATGGCCGTGAGGGTGAGCTGCTCGATGAGATAGAAAACGTAGGCCGGTCCGGAGCCGGAGATGGTGCTCAGCGCGTCGATCTTGTCCTCCGGCACCACCAGCACCTCCCCCACGGTTTCGAACAGGGCGGTCGCCAGCGCCATCTGCTCCGGAGTAGAGCGAGTGCCGGCGCTCAGCCCGGTGACCGCCATGCCCACCACGGCCGGTGTGTTCGGCATCGACCGGATCACGGCGACGTTGGCCGGCAGCAGGGATTCGAACGTGGCCACGGTCACGCCGGCGGCGACGCTCACCACCAGGGTTCCCGGCGCCAGGGAGTCGGCGATGTCGCGGAGCAGGTCGGGCACCATCGGGGGCTTGACGGCCACGATCACAATGCCGGCCCCGGTGACGGCCAGCTTGTTGGCGTTCGGTTCGGTCTCGGTGGCCCACGCGGTGACGCCTTCGGCATCGGCCAGTTCGGCGGCCTTGGCCGCAGACCGGTTGGTGGTGCGGATGCCGCCCTCCACGGTCACCTCGGGCTTGAGCAGACCCGCCAGAACGGCCTTCGCCATCGAACCGGCGCCCAGGAAGGCGATTGCGGGCAGGGTGACGGGTGCTGTCGTAGTCATCCTCCCAGTGTAGTTTTCGCGGCTGTCGGCGCTTTCGGGATCTGACTAGTCGACAGGCCAGACAGTTCTAGGATTAGCCGCATGAGCGCATCAGGCGGGAACAAGGCGATTGTGGCGGCGCTGCTCGCCAACCTCGGCATCGCGGTCACCAAGTTCATCGCCTGGTTCGTCTCGGGGTCGTCCTCACTGCTCGCCGAGGGCGTGCACTCCCTCGCGGACTCCGGCAACCAGGTGCTGCTGCTGATCGGCGGGCGCAAGGCCAAGAAGGCCGCCGACACCGACCATCCGTTCGGTTACGGCCGCGAGCGGTACGTGTACGCGTTCGTGGTGTCGATCATCCTGTTCTCCGTCGGTGGGGTGTTCTCGATCTACGAGGGCATCGAGAAATTACGGCACCCGCACGAGCTGGAGAACGCCTGGCTGCCGATCCTGGTGCTGGTGATCGCGATCGGCCTGGAGTCGTTCTCGCTGCGCACCGCGGTGAAGGAATCGAACCACACCCGCAACGGCGAGAGCTGGGTGCAGTTCGTGCGCCACGCCAAGGCCCCCGAGCTGCCGGTGGTGCTGCTCGAAGACGTCGCGGCGCTGACCGGGCTGATGCTGGCGCTGTTCGGTGTCGGTCTCACCGTCATCACCGGCGACGCCACCTGGGATGCGGTCGGCACGCTCGCGATCGGCGTGCTGCTTGTGCTCGTCGCCATCATCCTGGGCATCGAGACCAAGAGCCTGCTCGTGGGCGAGGGCGCCAACGAAGCGGATGTCGACGCGATCAAGGCAGCGATCCTGGCCGGCCCCGAGACCCGCACGCTGATCCACCTCAAGACCCTCTACCTCGGTCCGGACGAGCTGCTCGTCGCCGCGAAGGTGTCCTTCGACTCCGGCCAGCGGTTCTCCGACGTGGCCGCCGGCATCAACACCATCGAAGCCCGGGTGCGCGAAGCCGTGCCCAGCGCCCGGGTGATCTACCTCGAGCCCGACGTCTACATCGACCCGGCCGCCGCCAGTCCGCCCACGGATGCGATCGTCATCAAGGGCCTCGAATGAGCGGCTCCGCGGCCGCCCGGGTGGCCCTCGTGTTGCGGCACGCCGACGAGATCCACCTCGGCAACCTGGAAAAGGTGCTGATCGAGCACGGCTACACGGTGCGCTACGTCGACACCCTCGGCGCGGACGGCGTGCGCGACATCGACCCGGCCGCCGCCGACCTCGTGGTGGTGCTCGGTGGCGAGATGGGCGTCTACGAGGCCGACCGCTTCCCGGTGCTCACGGAGGAGATCAGCCTGCTGCGCGACCGGCTGGCGGCCCGTCGGCCGGTCTTCGGCGTGTGCCTGGGCGCCCAGCTGATGGCCAGCGCGCTCGGCTCCACCGTCTACCGGGGCCCCAGCAACGAAATCGGCTACCGCCTGGTCGAGCCCACCGCGGCCGGCCAGGACGGGCCGTTGCGTCACGTCGCCGGCGTCCCGATGATGCAGTGGCACAGCGACACCTTCGACCTGCCGGCCGGCACCACCCGACTGGCCGGCTCCACGTCATACGGCAACGAGGCCTTCGCGATCGGGGATTGGGCGCTGGCGGTGCAGTTCCACCCCGAGGTGACCGCCGAGATGCACGAAACCTGGCTGGCCTCCTCCGAGGCGGAAGTTCGTGCCGAGGGCCTGGACCCCGACGCCCTCCGTCGGGACCGCTCCGAGCACTCCGACGCCATGCAGCACGCCTCCCGGGCCCTGTTCAGCGAGTGGCTGGCGGGGCTGCCGGGCGACGCAACGGATCCTCGAAAAACTCTCTGAGCATCCGGCCGCACTCGGCCTCCGCCACCCCGGACACCACCTCGACCCGGTGGTTGAGCCGCCGGTCACGGAGCACGTCATAGAGCGACCCCGCGGCGCCGGCCTTCTCGTCCCACGCGCCGAACACCACCCGGGCCACCCGGGCGGCCACGATCGCGCCGGCGCACATCACGCACGGCTCCAGGGTCACCACGAGCGTGCAGTCGGTGAGGTGCCAGTCGCCCGTCGCGGCGGCGGCCTCGCGGATGGCCACGACCTCGGCGTGCAGGGTCGGGTCCTGGTGCAGCTCTCGCTCGTTACGGCCCCGGCCGATCACCCGGCCCGCCGCATCCAGCACCACCGCACCCACCGGAACGTCCCCGCTGGCCAGGGCGCCGCGCGCCTCGTGCAGGGCGAGGCGCATCCAGTCCGCGTGTTCGTCGCTGTGCCGCACTCGGCCGCCTCGTTCCCGGCTACCCCACTAGAGCCGGATGCCCGTGTGAGCTAGTAGATTGAGCCTATGCGAGTCCACGTAGCCGACCATCCGCTCATCACCCACAAGCTCACGGTGCTGCGTGATCAAAGCACCTCGTCACCGATGTTCCGCGCGCTGGTGGAAGAGCTGATGACGCTGCTCGCGTACGAGGGCACCCGCGGCGTGCGCGTCGAAGAGGTCACGGTGCAGACGCCGGTGGCGATCGCCCGCGGCGTGAAGATCAGCGACCCGAAGCCGCTCGTGGTCCCCATCCTGCGAGCCGGCCTCGGCATGCTCGAGGGCATGGTCAAACTGCTCCCCACCGCGGAGGTCGGATTCCTGGGCATGGCCCGGAACGAGGAGACCCTGCAGCCCACCACGTACGCCGAGCGCCTGCCCGACGACCTGTCCGACCGGCAGTGCTTCGTGCTCGACCCGATGCTGGCCACCGGCGGGTCGCTGATCGCGGCCATCGAGTTCCTCTTCGCCCGCGGCGCCGTCGACGTCACCGCCATCTGCATCCTGGCCGCGCCCGAGGGCCTAGCCGCCGTCGAAGAAGCGCTGGCCGGCCGCGAGGTCACCATCGTGCTCGGCGCCGTTGATGAGCGCCTCGACGAGCACGGCTACATCGTTCCCGGCCTCGGCGATGCCGGCGATCGGCTCTACGGCCTGGTCTAACCCAACGCGCGCCCGGGCGTCGTCATATTCGGCGTGCCCGGGCTGCCGCAGATCCTGCGACCGACGCCACGCCGATAGCGTCAATATTCACGAAACTTTGAAACCCCTCCCCTTGGAGGGGTTTTCTTTTGTGAAAACGGCTTTTGTGCGAGATCCTCCGATTTCGTGCATCCTTCGTGAACGTGGTTCAACGCCTTCCGGCGTAATGTCCGTCATTGAATTGACACAACTCGTCACAGTCGGCTTTACTCACAGACATGACTTCCTCCACACGCATCCCGACCTCCCCCGAGGCTTTGGGCACAGCCGGCATGATGATGCCCGGCAGCGTGATGGCGTGTTGCCGAATGTGTCGCTAACCAACTGACACCGTCGCCGAGCCGATAGCCCTTCACCCGCTTCGATAGCCGCTGAAGACTCGTCTCCCGGGCACCAGCCCGCATCACCGGCCCGTCGGGCCGCCCTTTCTCGAACCCGTGAGCGCCGAGCGCCGGGTCACTCGCATCATCACACTCAAGGATTCCTCCCATGTCACTCGCACACATCGACTCCGCCCGCTCCGTCCAGTCCTACCGCCCCGAGCTCACCCTCGCCCCGGCACCCGCACCGGCTGCTCCGCGCATCCGGGCCGTGCCGGACGGCACCCAGGCTCGTGGCTTCGTGCTCTACGTGGGCATCGACGAGGCCAAGGCCGCGGCCGCCGGCACGAGCCTGCACCGCATCGTCGAGGAGCTCAAGAAGCTGACCCAGGCGATCGCGCCGGCATCCGAGACGCACGCCGCCGTGGCTCTGGCGCCCGATGGTGTGGGTGGCCGCGACGTTGACGTGGTCCGGCTGGCCCTGCAGGACCCGGCCGCCCTGGCGAAGCACCGCAACCCCGCCGAGGACGCCGACCGTGCACCGGGTGGTGTGGTGGTCGATATCTCCCGCAAGCGCGTGATTCTCGATAACGAGACCGCGGCGCTCACCTACAAGGAGTTCGAGCTGCTGCAGTACCTGGTGCTGCGCGAGGGCCGCACGATTGAGCGCGCCGAGCTGATTTCCAAGCTGTGGGACGCCGACAGCGAAGAGGATGCGCCCAACGAGCGCACCATCGACGTGCACGTTCGCCGGCTGCGCTCCAAGCTCGGCCGCTACGAAGACATCGTGCGCACCGTGCGCGGCGTCGGCTATCGCTTCGACCGTCACGCCGACGTGTCGATCCGCCAGGCCAGCACGCCCAGCCCCGACCGCTTCTAGAGCGCCGCCGGCCGCTGGGCCGCGCGCCGAGTCACCAACGCAACCACCCCGCTGGCGCGCTGATCTCACCAACGCAACCGCCTCGCTGGTGGCGCGCTGATCTCACCAACGCAACCGCCTCGCTGGTCGAGCCTGTCGAGACCCCGCAGGACGACCTCGACGGTGGCAGCAGACTGGACACGCACCTCGCCAGGTCTCGACAAGCTCGACCGACGACGGGGCGCGACACATGCGCACGTCACGGGGTCTCGACACGCTCGACCAACGACGGGGCGCGACACATGCGCACGTCACGGGGTCTCGACACGCTCGACCAACGACGGGGCGCGACACATGCGCACGTCACGGGGTCTCGACACGCTCGACCAACGACGGGGCGCGCGGCGCCCTATTGGCGGTTAACGTGATTGAGGGCCGGTCGTAGAGGCAAACGACCGACCCTCTTCCCTTGCACCAAGAGTGTCCTGCAATCACATTCGCATCTCCCGCCACAGCAAACGGTTGATGCACTACGAATATATAACGAAGCGGTAACGGAGCGCCAGTTATCCAATCGTTATTTTCCTGCGAGTTCACCGCACGTTCGCTTTCGGTTCGCTATCGCACCCGACTGCGGCGTAGCTTGGCTGGCGTCACCGTGCTCCGGATGCCCACCCGCCGGAGTCCCGAAGCGAGGGAGCAGCCATGGAAATCGTCCGGTTACAACCCGATGGCCTGGTCGTGAGCCCGGCGTTCAGCCATGCGGCCGTCGTGCCGGCTGGCGCAACGACAATCTATGTGGGCGGCCAGAACGGCGTTGACACCACCGGCGCTGTGGTCTCGGACGACGTCGCCGAGCAGTCGATCCGCGCGGTCGACAACGCGAGCATCGCGCTCCAAGCCGCCGGGGCGTCCATTGCCGACGTCGTGCAGTGGACTGTGTTCATCTCGCACGAGGCCGACCTCCGGGCCGCATACGGCGCCATCGCGACCCGTCTCGCCGGCCCCGGGGCTCCGCCGCTGGTCACAGCCGCCCTCGTCGCCGGTCTCGGAGTACCCGGTGCTCTCATCGAAGTCAGTGCGATCGCGGCGGTTGTGCCGCCCGGAAGCTGACGGCCCCGACCGATTCACGCCGGCCGGTTGAACAACTCACCCGCGAGCGACCCACTTCGTGATCAACCCGGACGGCAACAGCACGAGCAGTGCCCAGAGGCCGAGTCCCGGCACGACAAGCGAGAGCACCAGGGCCACGGTCATGAGGGCAGCGGGCACCAGCGCGGCCGACAGCCGCACCGAGCCGCGGGAGCCTTCGAGCTGCAACTCCGGTTTTCGAACGATGATCCACTGCTGGATGCATCCGGCGTAGGTGTTCAGCACCATCGTTGCGATGTAGAGCGCGACCACGACGGAGTCGGACCTGGACGACTGCCCCAGCAGCTCGGTGGGGAAGGGCAGGAACACGATGGTGAGCAGCCACAGGAAGTTCGCCCAGACCAGCGCGATCGTGTAGCCGTCGATGGCCCGGTACAGCTTGTGATGCACCAGCCAGAAGTTGGCGATCACCACAAAGCTCAGCACGAAAAGAAACAGCTGTTCGGCGTTGTCGGCCAAGAATTGTGCCGGCGAGCGGGTTCCGATATCGCCGGCGGCGTCGACGAGCGGAAGAATCAGCAGGGTGACCGCGATCGCGATGACGGCATCGCTCAGGTTGACGAGCCGGTCGAAACCTCGGGTAAGCACCATGCGCCATTATCGCTCCGGTGGGCCTGCGCCTTCAGAACCGGTAGGTGAGTTCGTTGACGGTGTCGAACCCGAGTGCCCGGTACACGGGCTCGCCCATGGAACTTGCCTGGAGGTAGGCGAGCTCTGCCCCCTGTGCGCGGGCATCGGTGAGGAGCCTGGCGGTCACCGCGGCGCCGTAGCCGCGACGCCGATGCGGGGCGGGGGTGGCGATCGCGAACAAGCCGACGAGGGTGGGTGAGATCGTGACGGAGATACCGACCGCGACCGGGCGACCGGCCTCGTTGCGCGCCCAGACCGCGTTGACGGTGGAGACGCCGAACAGCCGGTGTGAAGCGAACGGTGCTGTCGTGGCTTCCGGCATCTCAAAACCCTCGGCCATGACCGCCGCGAATTCCTCGGCGTCTGCCGGTCTGGCGCGCTCGACCGTGATGCCAGCCGCAGCGGGGAACACGCGGCCACGGTCCAGGGATACCGCCATTGTCGGCATGTTGTATTCGCGGGTGAGGCCGATCGCATCCAGCGCCGTGAGCACGCTCGGTGCCGTGTGCAGACCCAGCTGCACGCTCCACGGCACCCCGCAATCCTGGAACGGTGTGATCAGGTACCGCAGCGACTCTTCCGATTGTTCACCTCTGCCCAGCACCACACCGTTCGCGGTGAACGTGCCCGCACCGGTGTACGCGCTGATGGACTCGTGGCGGTCGCCGGTGAACCAGCCGCCCGTCGCGTTCGCCGCGATCAGTTCGAGCACCAGGAGGCGCTCACGATCCAGCACGCTCGCGAGTGAGAGCCCCCGCACGGTGGCTCCGGCGGCACCCGGGGTTGCGTCCCGGCTCGTTCGGTTCTCTGTCATGGGTTGCCTCCTGTGCGATCGACCAGCTTCGACGATGACAGCCGGTCGCACGGGGAGCATCCGTGGAACTACCGAGGTGCGCGGAACCGCACCCACAGGTGCACCCCGAAATGCAAAGTGGCCCCTAGAACAGGGGGACCCTATCGTTGAGGGATGTCTACCGCGCCACGAACCACGCCCGCTGTTCAACGATGGGTGTTCTGGCCCGCGGCGGTGATCGTGACGATCTTCGTCGCCTTCGCCATGCTCCTGCCCGACGCCACCGAGACCGCCTTCGCGAGCGTGCAGTCCGGCATTGTGAGCAACTTCAATTGGTACTACGTGCTTCTCGCCGCCTTCTTCGTGGTGTTCTGCCTGTGGATGGGGTTCAGCCGCTACGGCAACATCAGGCTCGGCAAGGACGATGACGAGCCGGAGTTCTCCCTCGCATCCTGGTTCTCTCTGCTCTTCGCCGCGGGAATGGGCATCGGTTTGGTCTTCTACGGTGTGAGCGAACCGCTCAGCCACTTCGCCCAGCCGCGCCCGGGTGTCACCGGCACCGACAGCCAGCTGGCCCAGCAGGCACTCTCCCAGACCTACCTGCACTGGGGTGTGCACGCCTGGTCGATCTACGTGGTGATCGGCCTGGCGCTCGCCTACGCCATCCACCGCCGCGGTCGCCCCGTTTCGATCCGCTGGGCACTCGAACCCATCCTCGGCCGTCGCGTCCGCGGCGGGTGGGGACACGCGATCGACGTGATCGCCCTGGTCGGCACCCTGTTCGGTGTCGCCACCTCGCTTGGCCTCGGTGTGCTGCAGATCAGCGCCGGACTCGAGAGCGCCGGGATCGTGGAGTCCTCCGAGCTTCTGAACGTGGGCATCATCGTCGTGATCACCGGATTTGTGCTCTTCTCGGTGCTCTCCGGAGTGTCCAAGGGCATGAAGTGGCTCTCCAACTTCAACCTGGCGTTGGCCGGCGCTCTCGTGATCTTTGTGCTGATCGTCGGGCCGACCCAGTTCCTGCTGCGCGACTTCGTGCAGTCCCTCGGCCACTACCTGCAGAACGTGATCGGCCTCACCTTCAACGTGAGCGCGTTCACCGGAACCGAGGGTGAGACCTGGCAGGGCGCCTGGACCACCTTCTACTGGGCGTGGTGGATCTCCTGGTCACCGTTCGTGGGCATCTTCATCGCCCGCATCTCCCGCGGCCGCACCGTGCGCCAGTTCGTCACCGGCGTCATCCTCGTGCCCACCCTGATCACCTTCCTCTGGTTCAGCGTGCTCGGCGGCACCGCCCTGTACTCCCAGCTGCAGGGCGAGGGTGGCCTCGTGGGCGCGGATGGCACGGTGAACGTGGAGAGCGCGCTGTTCACGGCGCTCGCCCAACTGCCCGGCGGCTCGATCCTGGTGATCGGCGCGATCATCCTGATCGCCATCTTCTTCATCACCTCGGCCGACTCGGGGTCGCTCGTGATGAGTATGATCGCCACCGGCGGGCAGATCGAACCGAAGGGCTGGATCCGGGTGTTCTTCACCTGCATCACGTCGCTGCTGGCGATCGCGTTGCTGCTCACCGGCGGGCTGGATGCGTTGAAGACCGCGGCGATCATCATCGCCCTGCCGTTCTCCGTCGTGATGATCGCGATCTGCTGGTCGACGGTCGTCGCGTTCAACCGGGAGCTGCGGGCCGTCGACCGGGCCCAGCACGCCGCGCTGGTCGACAAGATCGGCGACTACTACGGGCTCGAGGTGGAGGAGCCGTCGGAGCGCGGGATCTTCGCCGGAGCCAAGCTGAGGGTCCGGCGGCCCAAGAAGGACTGAGACCCGTCCGCAGCGCACAGAAAGCCGGCGCCGACATCCACTCGGGATGTCGGCGCCGGCTTTCTCGTTGACGCGCCTAGTCGGTGCCGGCGTCGAACGCGGCGCTCTCCGAGGCCAGGTCGGTGGCCCGTTCGAGCGCGTCCGTCGCGTCGTCGGCGGCCCCGGTGCGGTCCAGGATCTCGCTGGCCTCGCCGGCCTCGAGCTCCCCGACCAGTTCGGCCGTGGCGCCGCCGATGATGCCGGCCGCCGCGTACTGCTCGAGGCGGGCGCGGGAATCGGCAATGTCGAGGTTGCGCATGGTGAGCTGCCCGATACGGTCGCCGGGGCCGAAAGCAGAGTCGCCGACACGCTCCATGGACAGCTTGCCGGGGTGGTAGCTCAGCGACGGGCCGGTGGTGTCGAGGATCGTGTAGTCGTCGCCGCGGCGGAGGCTGAGGGTGACCTCGCCCGTGACGGCGGAACCGACCCAGCGCTGCAGGGACTCGCGCAGCATCAGGGCCTGCGGGTCGAGCCAGCGGCCCTCGTACATCAGGCGGCCGAGTTTGCGGCCCTCGGCATGGTAATTCGCGACGGTGTCTTCGTTGTGGATGGCGTTGAGCAGCCGCTCGTAGGCGATGTGCAGCAGGGCCATGCCCGGTGCCTCGTAGATGCCGCGGCTCTTGGCCTCGATGATGCGGTTCTCGATCTGGTCGGAGACACCGAGACCGTGCCGGCCGCCGATGGTGTTGGCCTCGAGGACCAGCTTGACCGGGTCGGTGAATTCGACGCCGTTGATCGCAACGGGGCGGCCGGCTTCGAACCGGACGCTGACCGTCTCGGTCTTGACCTCGACGTCGTCACGCCAGGCGGCGACGCCCATGATCGGTTCGATGAGGTCCAGTCCGTGGCTGAGCTCTTCGAGCAGCTTCGCCTCGTGGGTGGCGCCCCAGATGTTCGCGTCGGTGCTGTACGCCTTCTCGGTGGCGTCCCGGTAGGGGAAGCCGCGGGCGACGAGCCATTCGCTCATCTCGGTGCGGCCGCCGAGCTCGTTGACGAAGTCGGCATCCAACCAGGGCTTGTACACGCGCAGGCGCGGGTTGGCGAGCAGGCCGTAGCGGTAGAACCGCTCGATGTCGTTGCCCTTGTAGGTGGAGCCGTCGCCCCAGATGTCGACGCCGTCTTCCTTCATCGCCCGCACCAGCAGGGTGCCGGTGACGGCGCGGCCGAGCGGGGTGGTGTTGAAGTAGGTCTTGCCGCCGGAGCGGATGTGGAACGCACCGCACTGCAGGGCGTTCAGGCCTTCCTCGACCAGGGCGCTCTTGGCGTCGACCAGACGGGCGATCTCGGCGCCGTACTGGGTGGCGCGGGCGGCGACCGAATCGATGTCGGGCTCGTCGTACTGGCCGATGTCGGCGGTGTAGGTGCAGGGCACCGCACCCTTCTCACGCATCCAGGCCACAGCGCACGAGGTGTCGAGCCCTCCAGAAAATGCGATGCCGACTCGTTCGCCGACGGGGAGACTGCTCAAGACCTTAGACATAGGGAAATTGTAGAGGAAGCCGGTGCTCCCGATCTCGGCGGTGCCCGCCGGAGAGGTGTTTCCCGCCGCTGTTGTGCCTGCGTGGTTCGTTCTAGAGTCGGGACATGCGGCTTTCCGAGCTGCCAGCGGTCGCGACGTGGCAGCACACCGGCGTACGCACCGGGTACGAGGTGCTGTTCGTGCAGACCTCGCCCGTGGGCGTGCGTCTGCGCGGGGTCACGACCGCGGTGGAAGAGCACGCGGCGTGGTCGGTGAGCTACCGGATCGACCTCGACGACCGCTGGCGCACCCGCCGGGCGGAGGTGGTCACCGCAACGGCCGACGCTGAACGCCGGGTGGACATTCATCGCTCCGACGACGACCGATGGACGGTCAACGGCGTTCCGCAGCCCGCTCTCGACGGCTGCGTCGACGTGGACCTCGAGTCTTCCAGCGTCACGAACACGTTGCCCGTGCACCGGCTTCGGTTCGACCGGGGCGCGCCGGTGTCAGCGCCGGCCGTGTTCGTGTGGGCGAACGACCTCCGCGTGCAACGGGAGGAGCAGATGTACACGCTCACCGGCGCGACCACTGAGGACATCAGCTTCCACTACGAATCTCCCACGTTCGACTTCCGTTGCGAGCTCACCTTCGACGCGGCCGGCCTGATCCTGTCGTACCCCGGCCTCGCGCTCAGGCACCGCTGAGCCGGACCTCCCGCGAAAGCGGTGTTACGGTCACCTCCGCACCGCTGAAGCAACCGAAAGACCGCTCTCGCGGGACCCGGGGGAACGCAACCGGCGCATCACGAGATCGATCAGCAGGCCGCCGACGAGAGCGACGAGGATGGCGACGAGCGCGCCGAGAACCGGCTGATCCTGCAGCCAGGCGCCGGCCAGCACTCCCACCAGCACCGTGTACCCGGCCCAGGACAGGCCGGCAACGGCGCTGAGCGGCACGAAGCGTCGGCGCGGAAACCCGCTCGACCCGGCCATCAGGTTCACGGCCACCCGGCCCACCGGCACGAAGCGCGCCGTGAGGATCACCGACGCCGCGCGACGATCAAGCGCTTCCTGGGCTCGTTCCAGCAGACGCACCGCCCGCGGTCCACGGGCCCACCGGAACCGGCCCAGATCGACCCGGCGCCCCACCGAGAAGGCAATGTTGTCGCCGACGACGGAGCCCAACGCCGCCACCAGCAGCACCGCCCACGGGTTCGGCGACCCGGTGGCCGCGCCGATCGAGGCGAGGGCCACCACCACGGTCTCGCTGGGCAACGGCGGGAACAACCCGTCCACGATCACCAGCAGCAGGATGGCGACGAGCACAACGGGGGAACCCGCCCAGGCAATCACGAGCTCGTTGAGGGCTTCCACACGGATCCAATCGGTCGGGAAGACCACCCGCGTGAGGCGGCATGACTTCGGCATCTCCGACGCTACGAGAGGCCCTCCGGTGCCCACCACCGAGCAGGCTCCCCGAACCCGGTGGGGTTATCCCCCGGATCCTCGAACTCACCCGCGGGCCGGACGCGCGCACGTGCAGGCCAAGGCGCGTCGATCGGGTTAGGCTGCCGCGGGGCGCACCGTGAGTCCCATAGTGTTGAACACAGGATGCCCAGGGGGCAGGCCAAGGAGGCGTCATGGTTGATCGAGCGGTAGCCGTCGCTGCCTGGGAGTCGCTCTTCCGGGCGCAGGTCGCGATCATGCGCAGCTTGGCGGAAGAATTCCCCTCCCGGGAGATCTCCATGAACGAATACGACGTCATGTTCAACCTGTCCCGGCAGCCGCAGCGCAGCATCCGCCTTCGTGACCTGAACAAGCACGTGCTGCTCACCCAGCCCAGCGTCAGCCGCCTGGTCGACCGGTTGGCCTCCCGCGGGTACGTGCACAAGCACCCCGACCCCGACGACGGTCGCGGCGCCATCGTTGAACTGACCGACACCGGCTACGCCCTGTTCCGGCGCGTGGCCGTGGACCACATGGTGTCGATCACGACGCGGGTGGGCGACAGCCTGAGCACCGACGAGCTGTTGCAGCTCACCGCCCTCTGCGACCGGCTGCGCCTGGAAACCGACCAGCCGCTCTGAGCCCCTCGCCGCTCCGATGAGCGGCGAGGCAAGGGCCCTACCCCTCGCCCCGCCGTGGCACTCCTTTGCAGGACTGCCTCCCCGGTCTGGCGACCCGAACGTTGCCCGGCCGGGAGCCTGCGTGCGTTCGAGCCGGTCGGACCACCGCGGTCTAGCCGGGGTCCGGCGCCGCCCCGTCGACGTACCTCGCTCGCGCAACGGAACTAAGGTTATCTCATTTTACCGCCGCACCCGGGCAGTCGAACCCGATGGTGCGAGGCCTGTCCATACGGAAGGCGCGAGCGTAGCCTGCCCCTCAGGAGGTGAGCGTCATGCGCGCAACAGAGAACGACCGCATCATCATTCGAGGCAAGACCGATTCCACACCTGACCGGCACGGCACCGTTCGCGAGGTGCGCGGCCAGGACGGCGAACCGCCCTACCTGGTCACGTTCGACGACGGACACGAGTCCCTGGTCTTCCCGGGCACCGATTTCATCGTCGAGCACGTGCACTGACCCGGACCATCCGCGCGCAACTGTCGCCAATGCGGACTTCTGCGCCCGGCACACCGGGCGCAGAAGTCCGCACGGGGCACAGTTGGCGGCGGATACCCTCAGATATGGCCTCCGCACCACTCCCCGCCCCTGCTCCCGCCGCCGATCTGATCGCGCGGCTGCAGCGGTGGATGCCGGTCGCGGCCGGGCAGGCGGTGTTGCGTGACGAGTACCTGCGCTTCGTCACCGACGCACCGCACGCGGCTCTGCAGCGTGACGGCGGACCCGAGCACGTCACCGGCAGCTGCTTCGTGTTCACCCCCGATCTGGCCCAGGTGCTGCTCTGCTTTCACCGGAAGGGCCAGTTCTGGGTGCAGCTGGGCGGTCATATCGAGCCGGCCGACACCTCCGTGGCCGCGGCCGCGTACCGGGAGGCCGCCGAGGAGTGCGGCATCGATGACCTCATCCCCGTCGGCGCCCTCCTCGACCTGGACCGGCACGGCTTGGGCGGCGGGTTCCGGTGCAGCGCGCACTGGGACGTCGGCTTCTCCGCGATCGCCCGCCCCGAGGCGGCACCGGTGGCCAGCGCCGAGAGCGAGGATGTGGCATGGTGGCCGGTCAGCGCGCTGCCGGAGAACGTCCCCCCGCACTTCACGCGTCGGCTGAACGGCGTGCTGACCGAGCTCGCGCACCAGCAGCGCGTAGCCGAGGGGATGCGTCCGGCCACCCAATAGGTTCGCGACAGCAGCCGCCCGGCCGTCCCGGCGAGCGCCGGTGCCGCTGATCAGTTCGTTGCCGAGCCGAACATGTGCAGGTCGAGGTCGAGACTCAGCCGGTCGCTGGCGACCCGGCCACGCACGCTGGTGCCCTGCGGGTCGAGCGGCGGGCTGATGACGGCGGCGCCGAGCCGACCGGGGGCGGAGAGGACGATAGCCCCGGAGACGCTCGACTTCGCCGGCACGCCGATGCCGCACATCCACCGGCCCGAACCGTCGTACACCCCGCAGGTGGCCATGACGGAGACGACATCGCGGGCGACCGACGCCGGCACGACCCGCTCACCGGTGACGGGATTCACCCCGCCGAAGGCGAGAGTCGCGCCCATGACCGCCAACGCGTCCGCGTCGACGAGCACGGCGCACGCCCGGGCGTAGACCGTCACGGCATCGTCGGCGCTGACCTGCAGGGTGCCCTCCGAGCGCATGAGGTGGGCCAGGGCGTGGTTGCGGTCGCCGAGCAGGTGCTCGTTGCAGGCGACGTCCTCATCGACCTCGAGGGATCGCCCCGCGAAGGCCGAGAGCCCCCGCAGGATACGTTCATTACGCCCGTCCACGTCGCCGCCGTCCACCAGGGCGGCGGTGAGCAGCGCACCGGCGTTGACCATCGGGTTCGGCGGCCGGCCGGTTCCGCTTTCGAGCTTGATCGCGTCGAAGGCCTCACCGGTGGGTTCGATGCCGATGCGGTCGAGCGCGTCACCGTCGGTGTCGAGCAGGGCCAGGGCGAACAGGAACGGCTTCACGGCGGACTGCACGCTGAAGCGCACGTCGGCCTGCGCGCTGCTGCGCACGGTGCCGTCCGGCAGCACCAGTGCGATCCCGCACAGGTTCGGGTCGGCGTCGGCGAGCTGCGGGATGCTGTCGTTCACCACCCCGTCGCCCTCCGGGAGCACCCGGTCCCGCAGTTCGTCGAGGTCGTACGTCTGCGGGTCGGGGGAACGGCTCATCCGTCCATCCTGTCACGGCGAAAACGGCGGCCGCCGCGGGTGGGGGCGGGTGTTGCCGGTGCGGTTCACGCACGAATCTGCGCGGCCGACGTCACATTCCGCCGGCCTGCGCGGTCCTGATTAGTGAAGACATCGTGGAGGAGGAGATCATGCCCACAGACCACCGTCACACTGCCTCGCTCACCACGCGGGCATCCGGCTACTTCCGCGCACACACCGTCCTCGGCCGACGGCTCGTCGCCTTCCGGACCGAGCTCGCCCAGCGGCGTGTTCCGCTGCACTGGAGCAACCTGTTCGGCGTCGTGGCGCTCACGAGCACCATCATCCTGTTCGTGACGGGCATCCTGCTGATGTTCGTCTACCAGCCCTCGAGCGACCGCACCAGCTACGACGGCAGCTATTCGCCCCTGCAGGGAACCGAGGTCTCCGAGGCGTTCGACTCCGTGATGACCCTCTCGTTCGAGACCCCCGGCGGCCTCCTGCTCCGACAGCTGCACCACTGGTCGGCGCTGCTGCTGCCCGCGGCCCTCATCCTGCAGCTTCTTGTCATGTTCTTCACCGGCGGATTCCGCCGACCCCGGCGAGGCAGCTGGGTGCTGCTCGTGGTCCTCTTCGTCGTGGCTCTCGCCGGCGGCTGGAGCGGGTACGCCCTGCCCGACGACATGCTGTCCAGTTCGGGCCTGCGAATCGTGCAGGGCATCATCCTCGGCATCCCGGTCGTCGGCACCTGGATCTCGGCGCTCCTGTTCGGCGGCGAATTCCCCGGGTCGATCATCGAGAATCTCTATCCGATCCACATCCTCATCGTGCCGGTCGTGCTCGTGGGACTGCTCCTCGCCCGTGCCCGGCTGTCGTATCGGCACAAGCCGGCGCAGTTCGCCGCACCGGGTCGTGACGAGAACCGGATCGTCGGCATTCCCCTGCTGCCCAACGCGGCGTCGCTGGCCGCGGCGCTGATGGCCCTCGTGTCCGGGGTGCTCATCCTGATGTCGGCGACGGTGACCGTCACCCCCACCTGGACGTACGGCCCAGCCGACCCGAGCAACGCCTCGGCCGGCAGCCAACCCGACTGGTACACCGGGTTCCTCGACGGGGCCCTGCGCCTGGTGCCGCCGGGTTGGGAGGTCGAGTGGCTTGGACGCACCTGGACGCTCTCTGTGCTCATCCCGCTCGCTGCCATCGGCGTCTTCCTGCTGCTCGTGGCGGTCTACCCGTTCCTGGAGGGCTGGATCAGCGGGGACCGCACCGAGCACCACATCCTCGACCGCCCACGCAACACCGCGACCCGCACCGGCATCGGTGTGGCCGGCATGGTGTTCTACGGGGTGCTGTGGGCCGCCGCGAGCGCCGACGTCGCCTCGGTGGCGTTCCGCCTGAGCTTCGAGTCGATCATCCTCACCCTGCAGATCCTGCTGCTGCTCGGACCCCCGGCCGCCTTCGAGATCACCCGCCGCGTGTGCCTCGCGTTGCAGAAAAAGGACCGGGAGATCGCCCTGCACGGGTACGAAACCGGCCGGATCGTGCGCTTGCCCGGCGGTGAGTACGTCGAGATGCACCAGCCGGTTGATGTCTACGAGCGGTGGCGGCTCATCGCCCACACGCATCCCACGGCGCTGCCCGCCCGGCCGGATGCGGCGGGCCGGTTGACTCTCGCGGAACGGGTGCGAGCCCGACTCGCGACGTGGTTCTTCGAAGACCGGATCGACCCGGCATCCGCGTCGGAACTCGTCGGCGCGCCCGTTGTGGCACCCGTCGGCTCGCACCCCCAGCCCGTGCAACCGGGGCCATCGCCCGACACAAGGATCAGCCATGACCAGCGTCACCGATAAGACGCCCGCACTGACCACCGGCGCCGCGCGACCGGCGACCGAAACCACCGGCAAGAGCACGGCCACACCGTGGGACCGCGCCTGGGAATGGCTGTCGCGGCCGACCCACTACCGCGCCATGAGGCAGCTCCGAACCGCCATCGAACGTCGGGACGTCGGCCTTCTTGATCCGTTCCTGGATCCCGCGGTCGCGGCCGTCATCGAGGGCGGCGACCCCCAGCATCTCGGTGACCGGGTCGTCATCGGCGCCCACGATACGAGCGCACTCCTGATGCACGGCCTGGGAGCCCACGACGGTCTACACCTCGAGGTGCGCTCGGTGAACGGCCAGGCCGGCCTGATGCTCACCGACCGCGGCCAGACCATTGCGGCGATCGCCGTCGATTTCACCGGACGACGGATCACGCTGATCTGGATCCGGCTGCATCCGTACGTGCTGCGGCACTGGAACCGGGCCTGACCGTCATGTTCGGGCCCAACGCGGGATTCGGCGGCGAGGTGTACCGTCACGGTTTCAGGCTGCCGCCCGGTCCCAACGGAAGTGAGCACACGGTGACACCCGACGAACGTGACGCAGTACACGCCGAGGTGCTGGCCGAACGACGCCACCTTGTCGCCCTGGCCTTCCGGATGCTCGGCACCGTCGCCGAGGCCGAGGACGCGGTGCAGGAAACCTATCTGCGCTGGTACCGGCTCAGCGAGGCCGAGAGGGATGCGATCACCGTGCCACGAGCCTGGCTCACCCGCGCGGCGAGCCGCGTGTGCCTGAACATGCTCTCCTCCGCCCGGCACCGCCGGGAGAGATACGTGGGCCCCTGGTTGCCGGAGCCGATTCCCGCGTATTCCTTCCCCGCCCCCGACACCGCGGCGGCAGACCCGCTGGAGCATGTGACGCTCGACGAGTCGGTCAGCACCGCCCTCCTCGTGGTCCTCGAGTCCATGACTCCGGCGGAACGGGTCGCGTTCATCCTGCACGACGTCTTCGCGACGCCGTTCGAGGAGATCGCCGAGATTGTGGGGCGTAACCCGGCGGCGTGCCGTCAGCTCGCCACATCCGCCCGACGCCGGGTGCAGCAGAGCCGAAGCCGTCGCGCGTCTCCAGCGGAGCACGACGGGATCGTGCGGGCCTTCGCTGCGGCGGTGCAGACCGGTGAGCTTGCCGGGCTCATCACGCTGCTGGACCCGCACGTGGAGCTGCGCTCTGACGGCGGCGGCGTGGTCACGGCGGCGCGAAACCCGGTGTACGGGGCGGACAAGGTCGCCCGGTTCCTGCTCGGCGGTCGATCCAAGTACCCCCGGTCCACGATCGTCGAGCAGGCGACGCCCGACGGCCTCGGCTTCGCAATCTGGGACGAGGGAAGCCTCGCCGGCATCACCACTCTGGAAATCAAGAATGGACTGGTGACCGACATCCGCATCGTGGTGAACCCCGCCAAGCTCTCCCTGTGGACCTGACGCGTCTTAACGACGAAAGCGGCCCACCGAAGTGAACCGCTTTCCATCTGTGCGCCCGAAGGGATTCGAACCCCCAACCTTCTGATCCGTAGTCAGATGCTCTATCCGTTGAGCTACGG
>Ga0247806_10000508_pt1 | contig 24356 bp, 17 predicted proteins | sample UWRJL059202B1_FD_179935 | JGI IMG/M metagenome (GOLD analysis project Ga0247806, IMG submission 179935) | Plant litter microbial communities from Arlington Agricultural Research Station in Wisconsin, United States - UWRJ-L059-202B-1 | ecosystem: Environmental > Terrestrial > Plant litter >... | reverse complement strand
GGAATCAGAATTTCTAAAATTAAGAGCTTAGAAGATGATATTGCATTGTCACTTTCAGCATTAGGAATTCGTATCATTGCACCAATTCCGGGTAAAGGAACAATTGGTATCGAGGTTCCAAATAAAAACCCTACAATGGTTTCTATGAAAAGTGTTATTGGTTCAGCCAAATTTCAGGAAGCTGAAATGGAGTTGCCAATCGCTTTAGGAAAAACCATATCAAACGAAACTTTTGTTGTCGATTTAGCAAAAATGCCTCACTTATTGATGGCGGGTGCTACGGGACAAGGAAAATCTGTTGGATTGAATGCAGTTTTAACTTCGCTTTTATACAAAAAACATCCGGCAGAAGTAAAATTTGTTCTGGTCGATCCGAAAAAAGTGGAGCTTACGCTTTTCAACAAAATAGAAAGACATTATTTAGCCAAACTTCCTGATGCGGGAGATGCGATTATTACAGACAATGCAAAGGTAGTGAACACGTTAAACTCTCTTTGCGTTGAAATGGACAATCGTTATTCGTTATTAAAAGATGCGATGGTTCGTAATATTAAAGAATACAACGAGAAATTCAAATCAAGAAAATTAAATCCCGAAGCAGGACATCGATTTTTACCTTACATAGTTTTAGTTGTTGACGAGTTTGCCGATTTGATTATGACCGCTGGAAAAGAAGTCGAAATTCCGATTGCGCGTTTGGCTCAGTTAGCGCGTGCTATTGGTATTCACTTGATTATCGCCACACAAAGACCATCTGTAAACGTTATTACCGGTTTGATTAAAGCGAATTTCCCTGCCAGAATTGCATTTAGGGTAACTTCAAAAATTGACTCAAGAACTATTTTGGATACACAGGGAGCAGATCAGTTAATTGGTCGTGGAGATTTACTGTATACAAATGGAAATGACGTAACACGTGTTCAATGTGCTTTTATTGACACACCTGAGGTGGAAAAAATTACCGATTTTATTGGTTCACAAAAAGCATATGCTACGGCATATTTGCTTCCGGAGTTTGTTGGAGAAGAAACTGGCATCAATCTTGATATGGATATTTCTGACAGAGATACTTTATTTAGAGAAGCCGCTGAAATTATTGTGAATGCACAACAAGGTTCAGCTTCTTTATTGCAAAGAAAATTAAAATTAGGATACAACAGAGCAGGTCGTTTGATTGATCAACTGGAGGCAGCCGGTATTGTTGGTCCGTTTGAAGGCAGTAAAGCGCGTAGCGTAAACATCTTAGATTTAAGTTCTCTTGATCAATTTTTTAACAATGAACAAAATTAATCCAATCATGAAAGCAAAAATTCAGGAAATCAACAACAATTCTATCAAAAACAGAACTAAAAAATGCTTGCAAATAGCTCTTTTATTTCTTCTGAGCTTTACCTCGATTCAGGCTCAGGATAAAAAAGCCAAAGATTTATTGAACCAGGTAACAGCTAAAATAAAAAGCTACGACAATATTGCTATTGACTTTAAATATTCATTGAATAATGCCAAGGAAAACATCAATCAGGACAGCAAAGGAAATGTTGTTATGAAAGGAAATCAATATGTATTGAATTTTATGGGCGTTACTAAAATTTTTGACGGACAAAAAACTTATACAATTGTTCCTGAAGATGAAGAAGTTACTATATCAAAAGTAAACGAAAAAGACGATAGTGCCATTACGCCTTCAAAAATGCTTACTTTCTTTAATTCAGGATACAAATACAACATGGACATTGTTCAAAATGTAAAAGGAAGAAAAATTCAATACATCAAACTAGCGCCTACAAATGCCAAAGATCAAAGAAAAGAGATTCTTTTGGGTATTGATGTGCAAACAAAACACATCTATAATTTGATTGAAACAGGAAAAAATGGAACAAAAACCACTTTGACCGTTAATTCTTTTAAAACCAATCAACCTTTATCAAAAAATCAATTTACCTTTGTTGCGAGCAAATATCCAAAATATTACATCAACAAATTAGATTAATTCAAGGTTGAAAATTTTAGACAAATACCTACTAAAAACATTTCTGATTACATTTACTACGGTATTTGTAATCCTTTTTTTTATATTCATTCTTCAAACGGTATGGCTTTTTATCTCTGAATTGGCAGGTAAAGACCTCGATTTGATATTGGTTGTAAAATTCCTTCTTTTCTCGATGCCCCGAATAATTCCACTGGTTTTACCACTATCCGTTTTATTGGCGTCTATCATGACTTTCGGGAATTTAGCTGAAAATTATGAGTTTGCAGCCATGAAATCCTCCGGAATATCCCTGCAAAGAGCGATGCGCGTTTTGATTATTTTTATTTGTTTATTAAGTATTGTTGCATTTTGGTTTGCGAATAACGTTATTCCATATGCAGAATATAAATTTGTTAATTTCAGAAAAAATATAGCTCAGGCAAAACCCGCCATGGCGATTGCCGAAGGTCAGTTTAACGATGTTGGCACTTATAATATTAAAGTAAATAAAAAATCCGGTGAAAACGGAAACATATTGACCGGTGTTACTATTCATGAAAAATCGAATAATTACGGCGAAAACAAAACCGTTATTAAAGCAAAAGATGGTGAATTAATAAGTAATGAAAAGTCGAGTATTTTAAAATTAGTTTTAAACGATGGTTATTACTATCAGGACGTAACTCCCAAAAAATACGAAGACCGCTCTAAGCTTCCTTTTATAAAAAGTGATTTTAAGAAGCAGATCATCAACATTGATTTATCTGAATTAAATAAAACGGATGAAGACCATGCCAGTGTTAGCAGTACAAACGGAATGCTGAACGTAAATGAACTTCGTTATACTTTAGATTCACTAAACAAAAACCTTAACAACGAAATAGTTTCCTTTTCAGAAAATATAAATCAGCGTGTTGGAATTAAATCTTCTCCTAAAGCTATAAAGCCAGTTAAAAAGAAAAAGCCGTTACCCGCTGATATTTTGTCATTATATACTAATAAACAAAAGTCGGATATTTTAAAAATGGCAAGCAGTACCGTTACGAGCAACATCTATTCTATTGAATCTACTCAAAAAGATTTAAAAGATAAACAAAGGGAAATAAATAAGCATTTAACTGCATTATATGAAAAATTCGTTATTGCTTTTGCCTGCTTTTTAATGTTTTTTATCGGAGCTCCGCTTGGTGCTATTATTCGTAAAGGCGGACTCGGTTTACCAATTGTATTTGCGGTTTTGATTTTCATTACTTTCCACTTCATTAATACTTTTGGAAAAAGATTATCACAAGAAGGCGGTATGACTCCCTTTATGGGTTCGTGGATGTCCTCGTTTATATTATTGCCGCTGGCCGTACTATTGACTTATCGTGCCACAAATGATAATGGTTTAATTAATTTTGATGCCATTACAACTCCAATTTCACAACTGTTTCAAAAAATTTCCGAGCGATTTACTCCCGCTCAAAACAAACAATAATTATGTCAACAAAAATACAACTCAATACCATTGAAGAAGCTATAGAAGATATTCGTCAAGGTAAAGTAATCATTGTAGTGGATGATGAAGATCGCGAAAACGAAGGTGATTTTTTGGCTGCAGCCGAAAAAGTAACTCCGGAAATGATCAATTTTATGGCTACTCACGGACGCGGCTTAATTTGCGCTCCGTTAACAGAGAGCCGTTGTAAGGAATTGGACTTAAGACCAATGGTCACCAATAATACCGATCATATGGAGACTGCTTTTACAGTTTCTATCGATTTAAAAGGACATGGAGTAACAACAGGAATTTCTGCAGCAGACAGAGCTAAAACGGTATTGGCATTAACAGACTCAAATGTAAAACCACATGAATTAGCGCGACCAGGACATATTTTTCCTTTGGTAGCAAAGCAAGGCGGTGTTTTAAGAAGAACCGGTCACACAGAAGCTGCAATTGATTTTGCAAGATTAGCAGGATTTAAATCAGCGGGTGTAATTTGCGAAATCTTAAACGAAGACGGAACAATGTCTCGTTTACCCGAACTTGTTGAAGTAGCTAAAAAATTCAATTTAAAATTAGTTTCGATTGAAGATTTGGTTGCTTACAGAATGCAGCACGACAGTTTAATTGTAAAAAAAGATGATTTTGATATCGAAACCCGTTTTGGAACTTTTAGATTAAGAGCATACGAACAAACTACTAATAAACAAATTCATATTGCTTTAACTAAAGGAACCTGGAATCTTGGAGAGCCTATCTTAACGAGAATTCACTCTTCGCAGGTCAATAATGATTTATTGGGTACACTCACCAATAACGCAGAACAGCAACTAGACGATATGTTTAAAGTGATTAATGAAAACGGAAAAGGTGCTGTTATTTTTATTAATCAGGATATGTCTGCCGTGAACTTGTTAAACAGAATCTCAGAACTTAGGGCTTTACAATCTCAAGGCACATTGAAAGCGCCAAAAGTAATCATTGATAGCAAAGATTACGGCATTGGAGCTCAAATTCTACATGATATTGATATTTCAAAAATTAGATTAGTATCAAACACTGAACAAACAAAACGTGTTGGAATGATTGGGTATGGTCTTGAAATAACTGAATATGTAAGCTACTAATATGGGGACATTAGAAGAGAGAATATTAAAATCAGAGACTCATATATTTAAAGCCGTTTTTCCGAGTACCACAAATCACTATGATACTTTATTTGGAGGAACTGCGCTTCATCTTATGGATGAAGTTGCCTTTATCTGTGCTACTAGATTTAGCCGAAAGAAAGTGGTAACAATTTCGACAGGACAAATTGATTTTAAAAAAGCAATTCCGGCAGGAACTTTGATCGAATTAGTAGCCAAAGTGGTTAGCGTTGGAAGAACAAGTTGTAAAATTCATGTTGATATTTTTATGGAACAAATGTATTCTGAACTTCGCGAAACTGTAGTTTCAGGAACTTTTTCGTTTGTTGCAGTCGATGAAAACAAAAAACCGACACCAATTTTAGATTAAATAAATTATTTAACGTAAAATTGTTTTTAAAATAAATACTGATTATGAAGCACTTGAAAATTAATTTAAAATAATCAGTAAAAAAGCTTAAAAAAAGTTTTGAGAACCGAAAAAGGGTCTTATATTTGCACTCGCAATCAGCAAATGATCGCAACATACTGGAGAAATGGCAGAGCGGTCGAATGCGGCAGTCTTGAAAACTGTTGACTGTAACAGGTCCGGGGGTTCGAATCCCTCTTTCTCCGCGAAGGCTTGAAAACAAAGGAAAAACAAGATTTTCAAAGTTTTCAAAAAAGGCCAAAAAGAGCGGTAAACCCTGCAAATCCAACGATTTGCAGGGTTTTTTCTTTTATACCGCTTTTCAATACTTATAAAATCGAACAAAAACTTTGTGGCGCATTCTGGAACACTTGGAATGGAGTGGATACCTTTTTTGCCACAAAAAATTAAGGTGGTGTTTAAAGATATTTCAACATTTTAAGTTTTACTGCAAAATCATGGCGTAATGTAATTTTCAAAAATAAACCTCCAGAAAAATAAGGGTCTGACAAGTTAGGTTCGAAACTGCTTAAAACGCTGCCATTTTTCAGAAAGACCTCTATAGGATGATCTAATTTTATTCAGGTACTTAAACATAACTTTTGATCTTATTTTTAATATTCCACTCTGCCCAATTTAAACTGCCTTTGCCCCTTCTGCCTTTTTTCCAAATCCGTGCAGTTTGATATTGCAAACGTTGAAATTCAGCCCTGCTCGCTGTTCCCGTCATTTCTCGTCCACGCTCTTGTGCTTACCCTTCCTGTGAGTTCCAGCGTTGTACCTTTGGTAAGCCAGTCGGCAACTCCCGGGCTTATCCACTGGTCGCATTCAAAAAAAGTGAAATGCCTGAATCTTAGCTTTGCAGATAAAAGACTTTAAAAAACTACAGCCAATTAGCTAATTTTTCATCTATATTGAAAACAGTATCGGGACAAGTAAAATAGCTGATTCGCAGCTATCGCTGCACAACTACAAGATTTAGTATATTATTATTATTATATTCGCTTCGAAAAGTTTTTAATTGTACAAACCAAACTAAAAAAAGCTGTAATAATGCAATTTTATTGCTGCTATAAATTAGTTTTTAGGCATTGTCTGAGATGGAGTAGAACTACATTATGAAAAATGCAACAATGTTGAAGCTCTTAATCAGGGGAAAGAGGAACTCCGTAATAACGAAATATAACGAATTGCCTTAAAACTGTTACTATTAAAAACTTGGGGAATGGGCTTAATGGGAAGTGGGTTTTGTATATGGGATGATGTTCTTCGTCTATTCGCCAAGGCTTGGGTGTTTCGCCTGTTAACTATCGCTCGGTCAAATTTAAAAATAAGACTTAATTCAGATCCACGCCCATTATAATTACCAGAATGTTGGCAGAAAATTTCACAGAACCGCAAACAAAACCAAAATGAGATCAATAGTTCAACATTTAAGAGAAGAAAAAAAACTAACCCAATCCGAACTTGCTGAAAAAACTGGTCTTTCGTTACGCACTATACAGCGTATCGAAGCTGGAAATACTCCAAAAGGATTTACGCTTCAAACCCTGGCCAGTGTGTTTGAAATTGCACCCGAAAAATTACAAACTTCCCAAGAAAGCATAAACGTTGACAGAACAAAACTCATTAATCTTAGTGTTTTGTGTGGCATTTTGATCCCATACGGTGCAGTGATCGTACCCTTATTTTTGACTTACAGAACAGAAAATTCTAAAAACAGGGAGTTAGGCAAGAGCATTGTGAGTGTTCAAATTCTGCTGATGGTAGCATTAAGTGTTGCTCTAATCGCAAGTCCTTTTCTTCAAAAAGGATTAACTGTCAGATTTCCGATTTTTTTAATCCCTCTAATAGCAGCTATTGTCATTCAATTAGCAATTGTGATTGTAAACGGGATTAGTCTAAACCAAAAGCACGATTTACCTAAGAATCTAAAAATCAACTTCCTGTAAAATCTGTCAGCACATTGACGTATAATTGTCATATCAATTTTGAGGTAAAATTGATTTCATAAATGGAAATTTGTAAAAAATTAAACTTATGAAAATTGTAAAGAAAATTGTATTGGCTTTTTTGGTATTATTTATTTTGTCTTCGATTTGTGGATACATCTATTTTGATCAAAAATTTACACCGGAAGAAAATTATCTGAAGATCGAAAACGAAAGCGGCCCCGTTTCATTTAAATGGATTGGCAATGAAAAAAATGTTTTGCTGCTTCCTATTCATTTCGAAGGTGACCCCGAAAATTACTATTTGCAATTTGATACCGGTTCTCCTTACACGGTTCTCTATTCAAAATCGATCAAAAATATTACTCAAATATCAAAAAACGGAACTGTTGCAAAAACCGCTTTTTTCATTGGTAAAACAAAAATAGCTTCGGACTATTTCAAAATTTATGAACTGGGAAATGACATTAAAAATGATTCGACTAAAATCATTGGAACACTAGGAGCCGATATTTTAGAAAACCGAAAATCACTGATTAATTTTAAAGAAAATTTTATTTTATTAAATCTAATAGAGGAGCCAGCAAGCTTTCAAAATAATTTGGAAAATTTTGAATTCAAAAAGAGAAAAATAATAATTAAAGCATTTTTAAAAGGAAAGGAAGAAAAGTTTTTATTTGACTCAGGAACCAGCGCATATGAATTATTAACCAGTAAAGAAGTTTGGCACGAATTAAAATTATCAAATGGTAAAACAACTATTGAGAAGTCGCAATCTTGGAAGAGGTTTTTAACGACTTACACCGCAAATTGCAAACAAAACATTATATTTGATAATCAAAAAATCCCTTTGAAAAATGTTACTTATGTAGAAGGTTATTCGCAAATACAATCTGCGATGATGAAATTTTCGGGAATGACAGGAATGTTAGGAAACAAAATATTTTTAAATAAAATTTTATACTTAGACTGTACGCAAAACAAGATGGGAATAGAATAAAACAAACCTTTTGATAACAGCCTCAATTGCGGAATTTTCTTAGATAACTACTAAGCTTTTATTCTTTGGATTACATCAAAACAACAGTGATGTACATAACGAAGAGCTTCCAAAAAATATCATTAACAACCCTCACTAATCTAAATCAGGTTTTCGATAGCGCGAAGTTTATAAATTACCCCTTATGTGTAGCCTAAAACTAAATTAAGGGAATTTCCTGTTTTCTTCAATAGTAGAAATAAATAGTTAAACTGCTGCTGTAAAGAATGGAAGAATCGCTCAGGCAGTACCGCAAAGAGAAAATAGACGGATAATAATCCATGCATACCTACGGCCTGCCTGATGGCCTCTTGAGGATTCTACCTACCTGATTATCTGATAGCTATTTTATAAATGGAAATCATTATTCTGTAAAAAAAGTATAACTATCCTTTTTAAATTTGACAAACGAAAGGACAAACGCAGACCAGCGCTGCAATACCTGCAAACTTGTTACGGCACAATCCTTTAAAAAAAAACGATAGTAAAATTTAATTTTAAAAAAATAAAATGATGAATTTAGATACACCAGAAAATCACGGTCAGGATGACAAGAATTTTCAAAACGCAAACTCAGGTAATCAGGAACAGCACAAAAATTCTTGCCTTACAGAAAATGCCGAACCCGATTACGGAAATGATCTAAGTACTCAGGAGATCATCCGGGAATCCGGTCATAAAAATGCTGCAGGCCACGCTGAACAAGATCACAACATTTCAAATTTAGCCACACAAAGCAGCGATCAAAACAGCAATCCTTATGATTCAGAGAATCTTGACGATGAATCGGACAGTGAATCGAAAGATATAACCGAGAAGGAAATTGAAGAGGATCTTATAAATAATGATCCGTCTGAAGGGTTTGAAACTGAAATTGCTAATCCTCAGAGCGATGAACCTGAAAGTGACCCCTTTGAAACCAGTAAATCAGATCAGGATAATCCCGTTAACAAGGAATTTGAAATTGGTGAACTTAGCAATGAGGAGCTTAAAAACGATGAACTCAACAGAGATGAAACAGGTCATGGCGCGTATAATAATAAACCTTCTCAGCGAAAATTTTAATACAGTGAGATTTGATGCGTGAAAAAACCGTTATCATTGAAATGCCCCCAAAAAGTTAGACACTATTTGGGGGGCATTTTTATGGAAAGAAAGTTAAATACAATTACGAATTTAAACTTGGTTTCGTATGTGAAGTATCAGACAGGACTAGCTGTAAACTCAAATTCTCCCTGTTCAATAAGGTTTTCAATACAGTATTCTGCAATTGCGGTAATGGTCATAAAGGGATTGACGCCAATGGTTCCCGGAATTAATGATCCGTCAATTACAAAAAGGTTATCATTCCACTTAAGTTTACCATATAAATTGGTAGATTCGCCTAAAACACAACCTCCCAAAGGGTGATAGCAAATATTGGCTCCAAAACCGTTTTTAAACAGCAAATGGCTTCTTGTACCGCCATTTGCACGGTTCATTTTCTTAACAAAATAGTTTGCATTCGCTTTCATCTTTACGGTATGGCTTTCATTCCAGTCTAGTACAAGGCGGCGTTTTGTTTTATCATAGGTTACTGATCCCTTTTTATCTACCCGATTGATAAGCAGATATAGCGCGGTTGCTACATCAAAACCCATTGGCAAAGGCGCAATTTCTGTAAAAAATGGATGCTCACTATCGTCCCAATTATCGATCCCGCCTACCGGAATTGTCGATTGCATTGCTCCCGTGCCACCAGATAGCGGTCTTACCCAGTTTCTTCCTGTCATAAAATTACCGTTGTTTCCCCAATTTTTTCCTACCGTATGATCTAGAACGAAATTATTTGTGCCCTGTGAACTCAACAGCAATTTTAAGGTTCCCATCGCACCAGCGCCAAGTATCAATTTTTGGCAGTGAACAATTTTATCGGCAACCGTTTTCCCGGAAGTATCAATTTGTCTTACCTGCAGGCTGTAACTTTTATCGTCATTGCTCGTTATGGCATCAACACAATGCAGATCCAGAATTTCGAGGTTGCCTGTGTCCATTGCTTTTTTCAGATAGGTATTGTCAAGGCTGTTTTTGCCGTGATTGTTGCCGTAAATTACTTCCGTATTTAATGCAGACCTTGGCACTTCATTTTTATATTCTTTTTCCATGTATTTAAAGTCATACACATTGGGCACACGTACGGTCTTAAAACCGGCTTTATGCGCTTCAGCTTCTCCTACTCGGGTAAATTTGTAGTACGGACAGTCTTTTACAAATTGCTCATCAATAGCATTTACCTTTAGCTCTTTGCCTGCCAGCGGAAAATAAAAGTTATAAAACTTTTCGGCATCAAGTTGTGGAAAAACTTCTTTAAAATAATCTTCTTTCGGAATAACAGCCATCCCGCCATTTACTATGGATCCTCCTCCTACACCGCGGCCAACCCAAACATCTATATTTTTAAAATTAAATTTGTCTAAAGCTCCTGTAAAAGGTTTTAAAGGAAAGATATTCATAAACGGAGCAATTGTTTTCCTCTTAAGCCAAGCCGCACTTCGCCCGGGTCTTAATAAACCGGAGTATGGAATCCCTGATTCTTTCCAGTTGATCCCCATTTCCAGCATTACTACTTTTTTCCCTGCTTCACATAGGCGTAAGGCAGCAACAGCAGCGCCATATCCGGAACCGACTATGACAATAGGTTTGTTTGATTCTATGTGATTTTTTAGCGGTGCTTCATCAATGAATTTTGATTTTGAAAAGAATGATCTGCTAGCGGCTAATATATGGGTAAGATTTTTTTTTGTTTTATCCATAATAGTTGTTTTAATTTAAAACGATTTAGTGAATTTAAGCACATAAAACACGTTTCAAAAATGTGTGACAATGTTCCCGGATTTATTTAGAAACGCGTATCCATCGTTCTGTCCTGCCAATTAGCGAGATACCTATATAACCTCTCAAGTCAAGGTGGTTGTTATCTTTGATTTTGATAATGCAGCTATATGTTTTGTCTTGTTCAGGATCATGTGCTTTTCCCTGATATTCTTTATCACTTTCTTTGCTCAGGCCTGTCAGGATAAGTTCTCCATGAAATTTTTTAGCCTCTGCACTCTGGTCTTTTGTCCAAATTAATTTTCCGTAGTACAGACCATCTTTTGCTTTGTAAATCTCAATTTTACTGATACCGTCTTTAGTAAGCCATACACCCGTCAGATCTTGAGCATGGGCATAAAAACTACCTCCGATAAGCAATAACAAACTCACACAAAATTTCATCCATAATCTTTTTTTTGTTTTCATAATACAATAGTTAAAGGGTTAAAAGTTAATTTATAACGATGCTGTAAAACACAGCAAATAATCGCCGTTCTATTTTTTCGCAAATAAGCAAATCCCAATAAGGCTTTAAAAAAGCAAATTACGAACAGATTGCTTATAAATATACAATGCGCTACTTTTGCTACAGGCTGCAAATTCGAAGCCAGAATTAAAAATTTAATTTTCAATATTTATTGTATTGCACTTTAATGAACATACGGACAGTAAATTGTTCGATAAGTAGCAAGTATAACCGAAGAAAAAAATTTCGCAAATGAAAGAAACTATTGACAGACGCGTTCGTTATACAAAAATGGTTTTGCGTGAATCCATGTTGGACTTGCTTAAAAACAAGTCCCTCAATCAAATATCGATAACGGAATTGTGCAAGGCTGCAGACATTAACAGAAATACTTTTTACAAGCATTATAATACGCCTTATGAAATTATACGGGAAATGGAGGACGAAATGCTTACTGCGCTGATGGAGTCTATCAAAGAGTTTAATAATGTAAACGATATTATTTTAGCTTCTTGCAGAACCATGGAACGCGATAAAAAAATGAGTGTCATTATTTTTTCTGAAACTGATTCCGGCAGTCTGCTTTCAAAGGCGTTATCATCCTTTAGAAATACTGAAATTACTGCACAAATGAATAATGTTGCATCAGCACAGCAGTCTTTTCAGGATAAACTCTATTTATTTGGAGAACAGGGCACGATCGCAATAATGAAAGCTTGGGTACTTGGTGGTTTTAAAGAATCTGCAGAATCAATTGCAGAAATTATTTCTTATTTAATTCAGAGCATTAACGGAGCCGCAGATAATTTTAAAGGTAAAAGCCTCTAAAAAAAAACTCCTGCTAAACAGGAGTTTTTTGATAATCTAAAACAAAATATAACTAACAATCAATGCTGTTTTATTTAGAGAACTCTACAGTATTTAATTTTTGCCATCCACCGCGAGTAAAATCCGGGATCTCTACAGGAGAAGAATTATTATCTAAGGAAATCTCTGTTAACGGGCTCAGACAAGACCATTCGGCCAAATCGTAAACATCCATATCTAAAGGAAGTCCTTTTTGAATACAATAGAACATACGGTAATCCATTATAAAATCCATTCCGCCATGTCCGCCTACTTTTTTGGCCATTTCTTCAATGTCTTTTACTATCGGATTTTTATATTTTTCCATTAATATCTTTTTGACATCTTCAGATACAAATTCTTCGGCATTAAGGTTTTGATAATTTTTAGAAATTTCTCCTCCCGCTTCTTTCGCATCAATGGCATACCCCTCAACCGGATATTTGTTTGCAAAACCTTTTGTTCCTGATAATTGATACATTCTGCTATACGGCCTCGGACTCGTAACATCATGCTGAATATGGATTGTCTTTCCTTTTTCAGTTCGAATCATAGTCATTGTGTGATCGCCGTTTCTGAAGTCGGTTACTACTTCTCCTGTTTTTTCTTTAATAAAAGCAGGGTTCCCAACCGCTTTGGTATCCATAGAAACAAGGAAATTCATTTTGTCTCCACGATGAATGTTTAATGCCAGACATGCAGGTCCCATTCCGTGCGTTGGGTAAACGTCGCCTCTGTGTTTGCGGTTGTAATCCATACGCCAGTTGTTCCAGTATCCTTGCCAGTAAGGCTGAAGTCCATGAATGTAAGAACCTTCTGCATGAAGAATTTCTCCAAATAAACCTTGCTGCGCCATGTTTAATGTCGTCAGTTCAAAGAAATCGTAGACGCAATTTTCAAGCATCATACAATGTTTACGCGTCTTTTCAGATGTATCAATGATGTCCCAGATTTCCGGCATAGTTAATGCTCCGGGAACCTCAACGGCAACGTGTTTACCATCTTTCATGGCTTGCACCGCTATATTAGCGTGGTGTTTCCAATCGGTTACAATATAAACCAAATCAACGTTTTTAAGTGCCGTTACTTTTTTCCAGGAATTTTCTCCAAAGAAAACTTCAGCTTTTTCCTTTCCGTGTTTTACCAAAGTATCGTTTGCTGCCTTCGTTCTGTCTTCGAGCATATCAGAAAGTGCCACTATTTCTACTCCCGGAATATGTGTAATACGCTCAACTGCACCTGTTCCACGCATTCCAAGACCTATAATTGCCACATGAACGACCGGAATTGCAGGTGTTGCCAAACGCAAAACATCAGTCTGACCTTTATCTCTTTTGGGTGTTTTTGTTTTAATAAGCTGCGCAGATACGTCGCAAATTCTTAATAGCAAAAAAGCTATTAGTAGAAATTTTAAACTTGAACTTTTCATTTTTTTTATTTTAATGGTAATATATTGAGGTGAGTTACTCGTAGTATTGTTTTCTTATACTTTTATATAAGTTTTGTTTTTATGCATGTACCAAAGTATGAAATAAAGAATTCCGAAACCTGCCAAATCGCAAAATGCATCGTAATAAGCTCCCGTAAATTGCTCGAAACCAAAGAAAATTTGTTTGGCAATTGAGGAGAAATTTAGAACATGTGAACCCACATATGCTGCAATCGCATTTAAGCCAATAACACGAAACGGATACGCCCATTTTGTATACCCTTTTACATCGACAAGCCAATAGAACAATGCCAGTAAAACAAAACTAATTCCTGACGAAAATATGACGAATGAACTGGTCCATATTTTTTTAATAATGGGGTGCCATAACCCTACAACTAATGAAATAGCGATTGCCGTTATTCCTATCAAAAATAAATAACTGGCAATTTTTTGTCTTGATAATGAAGATAGCAATAATTCTCCTGCAAATAATCCGGACATTGTTGTGGCGGTAAACCCTAATCCGGTTAAGAGCCACGAATATTGTGTCTGATCATAAAAACGTCCAAGTACTTGTTGATCAATGTAAATAGGAAGATTTTTATTGGGTAATAATTCAAAACTATGTCCGAAGAAATTCGGAACAGACAATAATACAGCGTATAATACAAGGCAAACCAGGAAAAATATATATCTTCCTTTTTTGGATAAATTAAGATAAGCAATGCACGAAAACAAATAACCTACAGCAATGGCCTGTAATGTGTTACTGAATATTTGAAATTTTGAAAGATCAAGAAATAATAAATTTCCCTGAACAATCCAACCCAAAATAAACAGAATTACAAATCGTCTTAAAATGTGTTTGTATAATTTAAAATCTGATCCTGATTCTGTATTTCTTTTTCCTAATGAAAACGGAATTACAACACCAACCACAAACAGAAACAGAGGCATAATAACATCATATAAATGAAAGCCAATCCATTCCGGATGTTCAAACTGATCTGCCAGATTTTTTGTAAAATTGGTTTTAGCAGCTGTATTTAGATTATAGAAAAAACGATCTGCCACAATAATCATTAATAAATCAAATCCTCGTAAAACATCAACAGACATTAATCGGTTATGGGCAATGCTTTTATTCATTTCTTTTTTATTTCTTTATTTGAATTCTTATAAAATAATCCTCAATATTATTATACCAAGGATTATTAAATTATGATTACTCGATAGCTCATGCCATTAGATCTAAAATGACCTCACTTCAAAAAACTATTTCTCTAATGGCAATTTTGACAGGCTATCGATGACAAACTACAATTGTAAAGTTGAAAATTTTGGCGCTTCAGGGAAGTTTGCAACAGCACCCCAACCAGCATTCATTTCGGTAATTGCAATACCAATAAAACCTGTTAAAGTTCCTAACTGTGATTTCGGAATGCTAAATTCTAAAGCATTTGTTGTATCGTTAAGACTTACAAGTGAAGATGCTTTTAAATTAATTCCAGAACCAACAATCTGACCCCAGCCCCATCCTCCGTTAGGATCGGTATGTTTGTAAAAATCCCCCCAACCATTACTTACCACTGGCCCTTCGAATAAAAATTCTGCTCCTGAACCTTCGGCCCAATTGCTGTGTAAAAATCCAGTTTGCGTATTTCCATCCGTATTAATGTACATATCTACTAATTCCAATAGCATTTTCTTGTTTCCTTCCAGATAGACATTTACGTTTGGACCTCCTGCCCAGATTTTAATTTTTTGTATAGAACCGTTTCCGGATGTATTTTGGTCCGTTACCGCAACATCATCCCAATCTGTAAATTTACCGTCGATTTTAATATCGATGATTATAATTCTTGGTGCAGTGATCACTTTTGTTACGAATGCTTCTTCTCCTGCATCGTTTGTAACAGTTAATGAAACTCTAATTTCTCCTCCAATTTTATAGGTATAAACAGGATCTTTTTCACTTGACGGATAATAAAGATCTCCAAAATCCCATCTGTATTTTGTGCCGTTTGTAGAAAGATTGGTAAACGTAAACGTACTTCCGTCATTGGTAAACGAAAAATCTGCTACCGGTTTTGTGGCTGAATCCGAAGAAGAACTATCGCTAGAACAAGCGGTTAGCAATAACAACGCCACCAGCATTGTTATGTATTTGGTTAGTTTTATTTTTTTCATGGTTTTTGGTTTAAATGTTTTTATAACTATTTAATGATAACCGTTTGTGATAATTTGTTGAATCCTGTTGTGGTTTCCCATACTCCTGTATTGGCAAGACGAATAGAATAATCAGGTCGTTCACTTAATTTTGAAGAAGGGTCTTCTATTTTCAAAAGCAATTCATAAGTACCTGCCGGAATCTCTGATAAACTCACCGATTCTTTTATATCAAAAGCTGCTCTTGGAACCACTTTTCTAACATCAAAACTTAATTTTTTCTTGTAAAATGTGCCGTTCGCAGATCTCAAAATTAAATACGTATTTTTAGGATTGTAAACCGGAGCAAAACCTGAATTGTTGATTACTGCGTTAAATTCTAAAGTTCCGTTTACCGCAATTTCTTTGTTTACGCTTGATGAAGCCAAAGCCAGTCTGTAACCCAATTTTCTTTCAAAATCTGTAAAACAGTTATTATTTCTCCACTCCTGCAAAACCGGACCGTAATAATCAAGATTTAAATACGTCCATTTTAATAAGGTCATTTCTTTTTCTGCAATGCTGCAGCTCGCAACCGGAACATCGGTTGGCGGGCATGTTTCTCCTCCTGTTGGGACAAAAAGGGCTTCATTACTTACGTATGTTTTTTCTGCCGTTACATTTATATACGTGCCATAATCATCAACACTTGCCATAAAACAATCGTTATGAAAACCCAAACGGGCCGTATTGGTATTTCCGTAACCCACTGCAGCATCCATTGCAGTTGTAGTGGCTACGAAATCCTGTTTGATTTTTGGTGTTCTTACCTGAATTTTGATTTCTTTTGGAAAAGCTTCTAAAAGTTTATCCAAAATTAATTTCTTATTCGCTGGCGTAGTGAGTTGGTTTGTCGTGTAATACCATTCACCCCAGGCACCTACAAAACCAGCCTGAACAAAAGCTATGACATCTTTGTTTTCTTCCAAAATTGGCTTTAATTGATCTAAATGTCCCGAAATAACGGCTACAGAAGCATCTGTTCCATCCTGAGCATCGGTATAAGCAAAACGTAAAACACATTTTAAACCCGATTCTCTTAAACGTGTAAAATCTGTTTTAATAAGATTTAACTGCGCCTCGCTTAAAGCTGTCGTTTTGAATTTTTCCAAATAATACAAACGCAAAATAAGGCTTACATTTTCTTTTTTAAGGTTTGCCAAAGAGGCAGCGGTTATGGCAGCACCTTCAGAATTTACCTGCCAGGTGTGCATAAACCCGCGTTCCGGATTGGTGAAAACCTCATTAGAAACAGCATATGTTACTTTTTCCTGTCCGCTAATTTCTTCTTTATTATCTCCGCCTCCATCGCTCTGACAGCTTGAGGCAAGGCTCAAAAAAATAGAAAATGCTATTAATAAATGTTTCATATTTTTATAATTAAATTAAGTAATTAATTATATCCAAGATTCTGAATAAACTTACCTTTTCCTTCGGCTATTCTTTCTAATGAAAAAGGAAATAATGCTTTATAAGGCTCGCTTTGGCTGGCTGAACCATTTAAAGACAGTGCGTGTTCTGTAAATTTGCCATGTCTGATTAAGTCAGAACGGTATTGTCCGTTTTCACACCAGTACTCGTGTGATCTTTCTACTAAAATCATGTTATTGAAACTGTCTAAAGTTGCAACATCAGCCAAATTAACTTCACTGACTTTTGCTCTTCTTCTAACAATATTTACTAAATCAACAGCCTCTTGTGTAGGAGTTCCGGTTTTATTTACGATTGCTTCTGCTTTCGATAATAATACATCAGGATAACGGTATACAATAATATCTACTGTTGTCAAAGCCGTTGTTCTCGCTGCATCCGGATGAATTTTTAAAGGAATAGGTCCAAGTTGCATGTAGTTTGCCGGATTGGCTCTATTATAAGTAACACCGTCTGTACCTTGAAATTCTGCGATAAGAGCTGTTTTACGAATGTCAGTTGCCTCAAAAGTATCGTAAAAAGTCCATGAACTTTGAATCGTTCCGTAACCGCCGCGCCCGGGAAAATTAGCCGGCAATACCATTAACTGCCATTGGTTTTCACTTGTTCCTGCATAATCTGCCGGAACAGCCCAAATTACTTCTTTACTGCTAACAGGTGCTGTTACATCCCATAAACCTACATAATTATCTTCCAGACCATAATAATTCATGGCTATAATTGCATTGGCTTGTGTTTCTACATCGGCCCATCTTTTTTCATGAAGATACAACCTGATCAAAACCATTCTCGCCATTCCGCTGCTAAATCTTCCATACTGTGTATCTGCGGGACCTTTAAGATCTTCGGCGGCAGCTTTAAGGTCGTTCTCAATAAAACTTACCATATCAGCATTTGAAAGTCTGGCCAAGGGTTCTTCTATAAGCGGATTCTGAAGTACATTCAAAGGCGCTACAACAAGTGGTCCGTACAAATCAAAAAGCTCATATGCCAATAAACCACGGGCACATTTCACCTCAGCAATCGCCTGTTTTTTTATCAAATCATTTACGTTTGATTTTTCGATTCTATCAATACTTAAAGTCATACCGCTTATCTTATTGTAAAAAACATCGTAAAAACGGGTAAATGAAGTAGATGTAGCCTTATAACTGTGCAAAGAAGCTTCTTGCTGTACGCCGTAAGGTCCCTGCAGAATTTCAGTTGTAGCATCTGATATGAACATGAGTCCATTTTCTGAAGTAGAATGAATTCCATTTCCATAAGAACCTCTTAAAGGATAATAAGCCGAAGCCACTATAGCTTGAATATCTGCCTCTGAAGTAGGGAAAATACTCGGATTAATCTCATCGAAATTGATCGATTCTAAATCATCGCTGCAACCTGAGAAAACTAGTAATAGTAAAACTATTGTGTAATTTTTTATGTTTTTCATATCTTTTTTCTTAAAACTTAAGGTCAACTCCTACTGTGTATGTTTTTACATTTGGATAAGCTGCTGCATAACCATCTGTTTCAGGATCAATACCATCGTATTTTGTAATGGTAAAAAGGTTTTGGCCATCTAATCTGATAGCGGCTCCCTGCATGTATTTACCAAACCATTTCTTTGGTAAATTATAACTTAACGAAACACTCTGCAAACGAACGAATGAAGCTTCCTGCATAAAAAAATCACCAGATCCGTATTGTGTATACCCAAAATGCGATGCCGGGCGAGTATTTGTTGGGTTATCCGGCGTCCATCTGTTATAGATATTGGTTGTGGCATTTCTTCCATTTTGGGCTACTCCTACAGCAGTTACACCATAAGCAAAATCAGTTCTGTCAATAATTTCTCTTCCAAACATTCCGTTTAGCATAAAGTTTAACTGAAAGTTTTTCCAGATAATTGTATTGCTTAAACCTGCAACAAAATCAGGATCTGATGAACCTTTCATAACATAATCTGCATCGTCGATTCTTCCGTCGGCAGCACCTGTTCTTAAAAATACGCCGTTTTCGTCTGTTACCGGATTTCCGGCATTATCTCTTACAAACCCGTTCACATCTTTAATTTTTATCTGCCCCGGAAATAAATCGGGCTGCGCAGGAACGACTTCTCCAATCTGCATTACTCCGTCAGATATTTGAAAGTAGTTGGCACGAACCGGATCATCGTAACTTTCGTATACTCTTGGTTTCCAGTCTGGAGATCTTTCTTTCCAATTTGTTTTAAATTGCGAATATGTTAATGTACTTCTCCATTTAAAATTAGGACGATCAATATTTAAAGTACTTATCGTAAGCTCTAAACCTTTGCTTTCTGTACTTCCAACATTGGCCCAAACTGTATTTATTTCATGGTAACTATTAATAGGTTTTAGCATTAATAAGTCTGAAACTACTCTGCTGTAAATCTCAAATGAACCTGAAACTCTTTTATTGAAGATTTCGAAATCAAGGCCTAAATTTTTCTCTGTTGTAGTTTCCCACTTCAAATCCGGGTTTTCAAGTCTTGACGGGAAAACGCCAATCAAAATTGATTCATCGGCATTTAAATATGCTGGTTGTGCATAAAAAGCTCCAAAGGCACTTCCTCTAATTTCAGTGGTAGCAATATCTGCATTACCTGTTTGTCCGTATCCAAATCTAAATTTAAGCTGTGATACATAATCTGTAAGTGATTTCATGAATGATTCCTGAGAAACATCCCAACCTACTGCAATAGATGGAAATAATCCGTATTTATTGTTTTTGGCAAATACACTGGCACCATCACGACGAATAGTCGAAGTCAGCATGTATTTGTCTTTGTATGAATAATTGAATCTTGTAAAATAAGAAATGAAATTGTTTTCTGTTTTAGAAGAAGAAGTTACTTTTGTCCCTGCTCCTGCATTCATATTATTCCATAGAAATGAATCGGTAATAAAACTGCTGTTTCCTAAGCCGGCAGCTTCATTTCTATACGTCTGCTGTGAATATCCAACTAACAAACCAAAACTATTATCCTGATCTAACTTTTTGGTATAGTTTAAAGTAAAGTCGAATAAATCATCATTTTTACTTTGTGTATTAATAGACGCTTTTCCGTTTTCTAATGCTCCGTACAATGTTGTTCGTGGCAGATATGTATTTCTGCTAGCATCTCCCTGATCAAAACCTGCCTGAAATCTGGCGGTTAAACCTTCGATTGGTTTTATTTCAGCATAAAAGTTTGTAAGGGTTCTGTCTACTAGACCTTCGTCTGAAATAGTTAATAAAGAATATGGATTTGGCTCCAAAGCATTATCCGGATTAATGGGATAATTTCCGAACTCATCAATTGGTAAAACAGCCGGACTTTGTTGAATAGCCGATCTGATAATTCCTGAGTTTTCGAATTGAGAAACTTCTTCTCCGGTAACAGGGTTGAACTGTCCTCCTAATTGTGAGTTCTGATTTTTTACTCTGCTATTGGTCATATTCATACCAAAAGTTAAATAGTCATTTATTTTTTGATCTATACTAAAGTGAAGTGTACTTCTTTTAATACCTGAGTTTTTGATAACACCCTCCTGATCAAATAAATTTCCTGATAAAAAATATTTAGTAGATTTTGTTCCGCCACGCAAAGACAAGTTATTTTGCTTTACTATTCCGTCTCTTGTAACTAGTGATAACCAATCTGTTCCTTGTCCTGCATTTCTAATTTGCTCATCAGAATACAACCTCTTATAGGGAATTCCATTTACCGGGGCAGCATTTGCTTCATCCAGCGTTTTTGGAGAATACGGATACACTTTGTTTGAAAACTCCCAGTTTTCTCTTGAAGCTTCATTTCGCAATTGCATCCACTCTTTCAAATCCAGAACATCATAACTGTCATTGTATTTTTGATACGAATAAGAGCCTGAATAATCAACTCTAACATCACCTTCTTTTCCCTTTTTGGTCGTAATCAAAATTACACCGTTTGCTGCCCTTGCACCGTAAATTGCAGTAGAACTGGCATCTTTTAAAACCTCAATCGATTCAATATCATTTGGGTTGAAAGAATTTAAAATACCCTGAGTTCCGCCGTCATAACGGTTTCCTGAACTTGGCTGTTCTAAATTTGTAATCGGAAATCCATCTACCACTACCAAAGGCTGATTGCTTGCGTTGATAGAACCTGCACCACGAATCTGGATATTAAATCCACCTCCCGGCTGTGCACTATTTTGCGCAATCTGCAAACCTGCCACTTTACCCTGCAGCGCTGTTAAAACAGATGGTGCAGAAGATAGTGTCAATGATTCTCCTTTTACAGAGGAAATAGCTCCCAATACATTTTTCTTTTTCTGAGTTCCGTAACCTACAATAACTACCTCATTTAGTGTTTTTGATCCCGGAACCATAGAAACCTTAATATTCGTTTGGTTTGTTATTACAACTTCTTTGCTGTCGTAACCTACATAGGAAAATACCAAAGTGGTTGTATTGGTTGGAACAACAATTGTAAATGTTCCGTCAAAATCTGTTGTCGCACCTCTGGATGCTCCTTTTGGCACAATTGTTACGCCAATCATCGGCTGTCCTAATTCATCTAAAACAACACCTTTTATGACAATATCAGCTTCTGATTTACTTGTAATTTCTGATTTTTTGCTGCTATCCGTGGACGATGCGGCATTTACTTTTACGACAGCTACTATCAAAACTAAAATTGTAATTACTTTTTTTAAATTAAATTTTAATTCCTGATAGTTACCATATCGCAACTTGTTATTTTTTTTCATATTATTCTGGTTAGTTATTTTGGTTAATGTGAAAAGCATACTTTGCGTGATTAAAAATGGTTAGGAATTTCATCAGACGCAAAGCGAAAAGGTTCAGGCTATTTTTCTTTTGATTTCATAATTTTCTGGTTTTTGTTTTGTTTGTTTTCGGTTTTGTTTTTGTCTGGTTATTTATTTTTTATTTCTATTATTATTTAGGATTATGTCTCCTATAATCTTCAATTTTCAATTACGCCTGATTGTGTAATTTTTCGATTTAGAAAGCTCATTTTCAACATCTGAAACGAGATAGAAAAAGTGTTTTTCAACTTACTTTTGGCTAAACTAAATAATATTTTTTAATAAACAATAGTAAAATCCAAAAAATGTGTTCGTGCACATAAAAAAAGTGTTTTCGAACACATTTTTTAGAAAAAGTATTATTAAATTCTTACCTATTTTAAAGATTTGCCATGTAAGAATCTAAATATTTATTAAAAAAAATTAATTTAATTTTAAAAAAAAGCGATTTATAATTGATATTCATTTAATCAAAAAATGCAATTAAAATGTTCTTTTGCATAAATAAATCAAGCTCTTACTCTCATTTTAAAGTACTATCCTTAATTATAAATTTAGATTTAGAATATAAATTGCTAAATCAAATCGCTAATTTCCTTAATGAAATTTTCTGCCAATTGATCGGCTTTTTCCTGAGAAATACTTTCGGTATAAATCCTGATAATAGGTTCTGTATTCGATTTTCTTAGATGCACCCATTCGTCCTCAAAATCTATTTTAACACCATCAATGCAATTCGGTTTTTCGCTGGTGAATTTTTGGGTTATTTTTTCCAAAATATCATCCACATTAATTTGCGGTGTCAATTCAATTTTACTTTTGCTCATGTAATAATCAGGATAACTTTCGCGAAGCGCTTTGCATGAAATTTTAGCATGTGCCAAATGCGATAAAAATAAACCGACACCCACTAAAGAATCTCTTCCATAATGTGCTTCCGGATAAATAATGCCGCCATTTCCTTCTCCTCCAATAATCGCAGTTGTGGCTTTCATTAATTCGACCACATTTACTTCTCCAACGGCACTTGCCTTATAATTTCCGCCATGTTTTAAAGTAATATCTTTTAGGGCTCTTGAAGAAGATAAATTAGAAACGGTCCTGCCTTTTGTTTTTCCCAAAACGTAATCGGCACAAGCTACGAGTGTGTATTCTTCGCCAAACATCGAACCGTCTTCACAGATGATGGCCAATCGGTCAACATCAGGATCTACTACAATTCCGAGATCTGCTTTTTCTGCTACAACTAATGCCGAAATATCCGTAAGATGTTCTTTTAAAGGTTCAGGATTGTGAGGAAAATGCCCATTCGGTTCGCAGTATAATTTCACGCATTCAACGCCCAGTTTTTCCAGTAAAGCCGGAATCGCAATTCCTCCCGTTGAATTCACAGCATCAACTACGACTTTAAAGTTGGCGCTTTTAATCGCTTCAATATCAACCAAAGCTAATTTTAAAACTTCCTCAATATGAAGGTTTATGTAACCTTCTTTTTTTGTGTAGCTTCCTAAATCGTCTACTTCCGCAAAAACAAAAGTTTCCTCTTCGGCTATTTTCAATATTTTTTCTCCTTCAACAGCGTTTAAAAATTCACCTTTCTCATTCAATAATTTTAAAGCATTCCATTGTTTTGGATTATGACTTGCCGTAATTATAATGCCGCCATCAGCATTGTCTAAGGTCACGGCAACTTCTACAGTTGGTGTTGTTGATAAACCAATATCTGTTACGTTTATTCCCAAACCAGTAAGCGTATTGGCAACCAGATTGCTGATCATTTCTCCCGAAATCCTGGCATCTCTTCCTAAAATTATAGTTAATGTTTTTTTTGAAGTTTGTCCTTTTAGCCACATTCCGTAAGCTGCAGCAAATTTTACGGCATTTACAGGCGTTAAATTTTCATTTACAACGCCGCCAATTGTGCCTCTTATTCCTGAAATCGATTTTATTAAAGCCATATTATTTTTTAATTTATTTTAAGTGTCAGTTTTTAGTCTCAGGTCTCAGTTTGCAAACTGACTGTGTTTTTACTGTGACCGAAAACTGTAAACCGCGACTGTAAACTGCAAACTAATACTCCCATCGCACAAATGCCTCCATAGCCGCGTAACTCGCTAGTCCCATTTGTTGATAAACTTGTGCTGTTTCTCTGTTTCTGTCTTCAGCTCTTTGCCAAAATTCCCTGGCATCGGTTCCCTGAAAAACAACGCCGTCTTTTTGAGATTGGTGTTTGAAGATTCCATGGCGTTTGGCCAAAACCTGATCAGGACTCATTGGTACTGCCATCTCCACTTCGTCAATCCCCCATTCCT
>Ga0247806_10000505_pt1 | contig 24423 bp, 13 predicted proteins | sample UWRJL059202B1_FD_179935 | JGI IMG/M metagenome (GOLD analysis project Ga0247806, IMG submission 179935) | Plant litter microbial communities from Arlington Agricultural Research Station in Wisconsin, United States - UWRJ-L059-202B-1 | ecosystem: Environmental > Terrestrial > Plant litter >... | reverse complement strand
CCCAGCTCTATCTGCAGCTCGGCGAGCCGCTGGAAAATACTCATGTCGTGCGCATCTGGCACAAGCCGTTCATCACCCTGATCTGGCTCGGCGCGGTACTGATGGCGCTGGCGGGTTTGATCTCGCTGAGCGATCGCAGGATGCGGGTCGGGGCGCCCAAGCTGGCCAGAAAACCTGTGGCGGAGCCGGCGGAATGAAATGGCTGCGGGCTGTGCTGTTCATCCTGATGGTGATGGCGACGCCCGCCCTGGCCGTCAGCCCGGACGAAGTGCTGCCGGACGCCGCGCTCGAGCAGCGGGCCCGCGATATCTCGGAAGGCCTGCGGTGCCTGGTCTGTCAAAACCAGTCGATCGACGACAGCGATGCCGATCTAGCCAAGGATTTACGCATTCTGGTCCGCGAACGCCTGGTGGCCGGCGACAGCGACGAGCAGGTGCGCCAGTTTCTGGTTGATCGTTACGGCGAGTTCGTGCTGCTCAATCCACGGGTGCAGGCGGACACGATTATTTTGTGGAGCGCCGCGCCGGTCCTGCTGCTCGGGGGGCTCGGGATGCTGTGGTTTTTTTCGCGGCGCCGTCGCCAAACATCGGCAGAGCTGGACGCTGAAGAGCAAGCGGTTCTCGACGAACTGAAGTCCTGATCCGAGGCCGCGTCTCGCGCTGCCGCAATCCTGCCGCCAACATTGCCAAGGTTTAATGTCGGCGCAACGTCCGGGAAATGTCGGGCACTGCATAACTCCATCCACAAGCTGTTGAGGGCTTGCCGAAGGAGATCGTTTTCCATGCGCTCGTCTATTCTTACGCGTACGCGTCGTTGGCTCGGGGCTTCGGCCCTGGCGTTGCTGGTTGGCATTGGTGGCGTTTCCACCGCATTCGTGATGACGGGCCAGACGGCCACCGCCCAGGTTCAGCATGCAGCCCAGATCGTGGTTCCCGAAGCGGCCCAGCCGCAGCAGGGCTTTGCCGATCTGGTCGATGCAGTGAAGCCCGCTGTGGTTTCAATCCTCGTGGAAGCCCAGGAAAAATCCGATGCTCCGCGTCAGCGCGGCGGCGGCCAGTTTGATTTCAACTTCCCCGATCTGCCCCCCGGACATCCCTTCAGCGATTTCTTCAATGAATTCGGCGGCGGTCGTGGTGGCCCCGGCGGCCCACGTGGCGGCGACGAGCCAAAGCCCCGCGAATACATGGCCGCAGGGTCGGGCTTCGTGATCTCGGCTGACGGCTACATCGTCACCAATAATCACGTGGTCGAAGATGCGACCAAGGTGACGGTCGTGTTCGACGACGGCAAGGAAGAGGTCGCGACCATCGTTGGTACCGACGAGCGCACCGATCTGGCTGTGCTCAAGATCGAAGGCACCGATCTGCCATTCGTCAGCTTTGAAACCGAATCCAGCCGCGTTGGCGATTGGGTCGTGGCCATCGGCAATCCATTCGGCCTCGGCGGCACGGTGACGGCCGGCGTTATCTCGGGCTCCGGTCGTAACATCGGCGGCTCGAACTATGGCGATTTCCTGCAGATCGACGCCGCCGTCAACACCGGTAACTCGGGTGGCCCAGCGTTCAACACCAGGGGTGAAGTGGTCGGCGTCAATACCGCCATCTATTCGCCAAACGGCGGCAACGTCGGCATCGCCTTTGCGATCCCGGCCGCAACCGTCAAGGGCATCGTTGATCAGCTCGTCAAGAGCGGTACCGTGACCCGTGGTTACCTCGGCGTCGGCATCCAGGACGTCACGCGCGACATCGCCGATGGCGTCGGCCTGACCGAAGCCAAGGGCGCCATCGTCAGCAACGTGGCAGAAGACGGCCCCGCCGGTCCTGCTGGCGTCAAGTCGGGTGACATCATCACCAAGGTCGATGGCGACACCATCGATGATGCGCTCGACCTCAGCCGCACCATTGCCGGCAAGTCTCCTGACTCGACCGTCGAGTTGACGATCTGGCGCGACGGCGCGGAAACCACCGCATCGGTCAAGCTGGGCAAGCTCAACGAAGCCGCCGAAGCGACAGCGCCAGACCAGACCGCGCCAACGCCTCCAGCTGCAGTTCCGGCTGAAAGCAGCGTCGGTTTGACCCTGGTGCCAAATGCCGACGGTTCGGGTGGCCTGCTGGTGCAGGACATCGATCCTGAATCTCAGGCTGCCAAGAAGGGTATCGCTGTCGGCGACGCCATTCTCGAAGTCAACAACACGCCCGTTAACAGCCTCGAAGAGTTCGAAGCCGCGATCTCGGCCGTCAAGGACAAGGGTCTGAATACCGCCCTGGTCAAGGCCAGCCGTGACGGCAATGACCGCTTTATCGGTCTGCCTCTGAGCGAGTAAGCTTGTTTGGCCCCGGAGTTCGCTTCGGGGCCGGATTCTATGTGACGACAGGAGCGCCGCAGTGAAAATTTTGCTGATCGAAGATGATCGCGAGGCTGCGGCGTATCTGATCCAGGCCCTCGATGAGGCCGGACATATAACCCACCACGCCGCGGACGGCGAAACGGGCTATGCCATGGCTTCGGGCATGGACTACGAAGTGCTGATCGTCGATCGCATGCTGCCGCGCCGCGATGGCCTCTCGATCGTAGAATCCCTGCGCGCCGAGGGCGACAAGACCCCCGTGTTGATCCTTTCGGCGCTCGGCGAAGTCGATGACCGCGTCACTGGCCTGCGTTCCGGCGGCGACGATTATCTGACCAAGCCTTACGCCTTTGCCGAATTGCTGGCGCGGGTCGAAGTCCTGGCGCGGCGCTCCAGCCCGTCGGAAGCGGCAACCAGCTATGAGGTTGGCGGCCTGTCGCTCGATCGGCTGTCCCGCAAGGTCGAACGCGAGGGCGAGGTAATCCTGCTGCAGCCGCGCGAATTCCGGCTGCTCGAATATCTGATGAAGAACGCCGGCAAGGTGGTGACCCGCACCATGCTGCTGGAGAACGTCTGGGACTATCATTTCGACCCCCAGACCAATGTCATCGACGTTCATATGTCGCGCTTGCGCTCAAAGATCGATAAGGGTCATGCGAGCCCCTTGCTGCACACCGTTCGTGGCGCCGGTTACATGATCCGCGAGTAATTCTTTGGCCCGTCTAGCCCAAATCCTGCGGACGTCGACGGTTCGGCTTACCGCCACCTTCATCCTGATCTTTTCGCTGTTCTCAATCCTGCTGCTAGCCTTCATCACCTGGCAGTCGAGTGTGCAGATCCAGCGGCAGCAGGCCAACGACATCGACCGCGAGGTCGCGGCTTTACAGCGCGTGGACGAGCAGGGCGGCATAAGGGCGCTGGCTTTTGCCGTCGAGCGCATCTCCCGCGCGCCGGGGCCCGGGGTGTATTTTCTCGGTGACGCTACCGGCCAATATCTGCTCGGCAATGTCTCGGACGTGCCGGCTAACGTCATTCTCGAGCCAGGCACCTATAGTTTCGACTATGAGCGCGCCAATCCGCTGACCGATCCGGCGCCTCCCGGACCCGGGCGCCTCGGCCGGCCTAATACCCAGGACAAGACCGGTTTCGCCGTGGTGCGATCGGTCGTGCTGAGTAACGGCATGCGGCTGGTGGTCGGACGCGATGTCGTCGAGCGGCGCGGCTATTCGGTCATCATAGTGCAGAGCTTCATGTTCGGCGTGCTGGGCATCATCGTGTTCTCGATTATCGCCGGCGGCGTCACGGCACGACGCGTGCTCAAGCGCATCGACACCATTCGCGACACCTCGACCAAGATCATGTCTGGCAACCTCAGCGAACGCGTGCCGGTCACCAAACGCAATGACGAGTTCGACGGGCTGGCGACCAATCTGAACGCCATGCTCGACCGCATCGAGCAACTGCTGCAAGGCCTCAAGGAAGTCACCGACAACGTCGCCCATGACCTCAAGACCCCATTGACCCGGCTTCGGAACCAGGCCGAGACGGCCCTGCGCGATGGTGCCAGCGACCAGACGCGGCTCGAAGCGCTGGAAACGACCATTGCCGAAAGCGATCGCCTGATCCAGACCTTCAATGCGCTGTTGATGATCGCCAGAGCCGAAGCCGGTGCGCCGTCCGGGGCGCTCACCGATATCGATGTCAGCGCCGTGGTCGCCGATGTCGCCGAGCTTTATGGGCCAGTGGCCGAGGACGAGGGGATCGTCATCGAGACTGCCGTGGTGCCGAACGTACATTTGCGGGCGCATCGCGAACTGATCGGCCAGGCCATGGTCAATCTGCTCGAAAACGCCGTCAAATACGCCAAGCCCGACGGGGCCGGGGAAGGCCGCATCACGGTGGGCCTGCGCCGCGCCGGGGGCCGCGTGCTGATCGAGGTCGCCGACAATGGTCCGGGCATTCCCGCCGAAGACCGCAAGCGGGTTATCGAGCGCTTCGTCCGGCTCGAGAAAAGCCGCTCGGAGCCGGGATCGGGGCTGGGCCTGTCGCTGGTCGACGCGGTGACACGGCTGCTCGGCGGTACGTTTCGCATCGAGGACAATGCGCCGGGTGTGCGCGCAGTGATCGACTTGCCCGAGGCATGAGCGTTCCTGCCAGCTTGCCCAAGCCGGCTGGCCCGGTTATCCCAGAGCCATGACCATTTCGCTCAAGCCGCTGCCGGCCGTTGCAACACCGCGTTTCGATGCGTGGGCTTCAACATTGCCGCCGGCCACCGCCGCCACGATCGAGCCCGCCCGCGGCGCTCTGGGGCCGCTCCTCGAGATGGCGCCCTATCTGCTCGATCTGGCCACGGCGCATGCCGACTGGCTGGCGCAGGCGCTGGCGGACAGCGCGGATGGCGCCTTCATCGACATTATCGACGGGATTACAGCCGCCGGCCGGAGCGCCACTACGGAAGCCGAGCTTGGCCAGGTGCTGCGCCTCGCTAAGGGCCGCACGGCGCTGCTGGCGGCGATCGCCGAGACCGGCGGCGCCTGGACCACCGCACAGGCCACGGCGGCGCTATCCGACCTCGCCGATGCCGCGCTCGACGCTGCACTGAACCTGCTGATGCGAATGGCATCGGAGCGCGGCCTGCTGGCGATCCCGCTGGACGAGGCAACTGCCGCCAATTCGGGCCTCGCGATCTTTGCGCTCGGCAAGCACGGCGGGCAGGAGCTCAACTACTCCTCCGACATCGATATCGTGGCCTTCTACGATCCTGCCAAAGGCGTGCTGAAGGACCCTTCTGAAGCCGCCAAAACCTACTCGCGCATGGTGCAACGCCTCGTGGCGCTGATGGATGATCGTAGCGCCTATGGCTACGTGTTCCGCACCGATCTGCGCCTGCGCCCCGATCCTGGCGCCACGCCGGTGGCGATCTCGGTCGATGCGGCCATCGCCTATTATGAAAGCCGCGGCCAGAATTGGGAACGCGCCGCCTGGATCAAGGCGCGGCCATGCGCCGGCGATCGGCAGGTCGGGCAGGCGTTCCTGCGCGAACTGGCGCCCTACATCTGGCGCAAGCACCTCGATTTCGCGACCATCGCCGATATCCAGGCGATGAAACGCCAGATCAATGTCACCAAACGCGTCGGCGATATCCGGGTCAGCGGCCACAACGTCAAGCTCGGTCGTGGCGGCATTCGCGAGATCGAGTTTTTCACCCAGACCCAACAATTGATCGCTGGCGGTCGCGACAAGACACTGCGCGTGCGCCCGACAGCCCATGCCCTGGCGGCCCTCGCCGATGCCAACTGGATCACGCCCCGCGCGGCGACCGAATTGCGCCAGACCTACTGGTATCTGCGCGCCGTCGAAAATCGCCTCCAGATGCTGGCTGACGAGCAGACCCATGTGATGCCAGGCAATCCAGCCGATATCGCCATCATTGCCCGGCTGATGGGCGAGTCCGATGTGCAGGCCTTCGAGGCCGGCTACCGGGCGGCCTTGGAGCGCGTCGTCGGATATTATTCCGAGCTGTTCACCGAAGGCGATACGCTGGGCAGCGGCGAGGGCAATCTGGTCTTTACCGGCAGCGATGATGATCCCGGCACGCTCGAAACCCTGACGGCGCTGGGCTTTTCGGATGCCCATAAGGCTATTGAAACCATCCGCAAATGGCACTATGGCAGCTACCCCGCGACCCGCGCCGCCGCGGCCCGGGCCCATCTGACCGAACTCCTGCCGGCGCTGATGGCGACGCTCGGCGCCGCCGGCAATGCCGACGTGGCGCTGGCCCGGTTCGACGATTTCCTGTCGCGTCTGCCAACCGGCGTGCAGCTGTTTGCCCTGCTGCGCAATCATCCAGTGCTGCGGCGGCTGCTCGTGCAGCTGATGGCGTCGGCCCCGCGCATGGCCGAGGCGGTCATCCACCGCGCGCATGTCATGGACGGGCTGATCGATCCCGCCTTTGCCTCCGACGTCACCCATCGCGATGTGCTGATCGCCAAGGTCGATGCGTTCCTTGCGGAAGCGCGCTCCTACGAGGAAATCATCGATCGCGCCCGCATTATCGGGCAGGAACAGAAGTTCCTGATTGCGGCGGGCCTGTTGTCCGGCACGGTCAGCGCGACCGGGGCAGGGGAGCAGTTCACGGCTTTGGCCGAAACCCTGCTTAACCGCCTGTTCGATAGCGTGCGCCATGAGTTCGAACGGCGCCACGGCGTCATTCCGGACGGGCGCGTCGGGCTTTTGGCTTTTGGCAAGATGGCCAGCCGTGAGATGACGGCGACCTCGGATCTCGATTTCATCCTGCTCTACGACGCCGAGGAAACCGCCTCAACCGGCGAAAAATCGCTCAGCACCAGCCACTACTATGCGCGCCTGACCCAGCGCCTGGTCGCCGCCATCAGCGCCCCGACTGCCGAAGGCGTGCTATACGAAGCGGACATGCGGCTGCGCCCGTCGGGCAATGCCGGACCGCTGGCCACCAGCCTCAGCGGGTTCCGGGCCTATCACCGCGATAACGCCTGGACCTGGGAGCATCTGGCGCTCAGCCGGGCGCGGGTCATCGCTGCTAGCGATAGCTTTGGCTACGAGATCAACGCTGCCATCACCGAGGTGATGAGCCGCCCGCGGGACCACGCCAAGGCCATCGCCGATGTGGTCTCGATGCGCGCCCTGATGGCCAAGGAGCGGCCCGCCCGCCATGGCTTCGATCTCAAACTGGCCGAAGGCGGGCTGGTCGATCTTGAATTCATCGCGCAATCGGCCCAACTGGTGGCGGGCCTGACCATCGGTCTGCCGCAGGCTCAAACGGTGCGTGTCCTGGCACGGCTGGCAGCGACGGGGCTGGTTCCGCAAGGGCAGCGGCTGGCTGAAATCCACGAGGTTTATTCGACCGTGCTGCAGGTGATGAGCTCGGCGCTATTGCATCCGTTCAAGCAGGAAACCTGGAGCGAGGCGTTTCAGGATTTGTTGGCGCAGCTGACGCACTATCCCGATTTTGCGCGGTTGGAGCTCGATCTGGCCCAGATGCGGCGGGAAGTTTTGCAGGCCAGCGCCGACTGGTACGAGCGCGCCGCGCGGCTGAACTAACCGCCTATTCCGCGGCCTGCAGCACGTCGCTGTGCTGCAGCGGCAGCGAGATGGCCACGGTTGTGCCCAATGCGGGGCTTGAATCGATGGCCATGTGGCCGCCGGTCAGTTCGGCGATCGCCCGCGAGATCGAAATGCCCAATCCCGGTCCGATGCCTTCGCGGGTGAAAGTGGCATCCCCCAGTGCAAACGGCTGCGACAGGCTGGCAAGCCGGTCTTCGTCCATGCCGATGCCGGTATCGGTGATCTCGATGACCACGCCGTCACGCGCGGCAAATCCAGCCAGTGATATACGTCCACCTGCCGGGGTGAAGCGCAGCGAGTTCTCGACGATATTGCTGAGCATCCGCGTCAGCCCCAGGCGGTCGCCCTGCACGATGGCACCGCATTTTTGTCCCAGCTGAAAGCTGACGGCCCGGCGCTCGGCTTCGTCGCGGAATTTCTGCACCACATTGGTCATCAGTTGATCGACCGAGACGGGATCGCTGCGCAGGGTCTTCTGGCCACTGTCCATCTCGGCGAGGTCGAGGATGGTCCCGAAGGACGACAACAGATGCTCGCCAGAGGTCTTGATGGTCTGGACATAATCGACATAGCGGGGATCGCCCAGCGGCCCGTAGGTCTGGTGCCGCATCAGCTCGGCAAAGCCGATGATATGGTTGAGCGGGGTGCGAATGTCGTGGCTGAGATGAGCCAGGAAATTGGTCTTGGAGCGGCTGGCGGCTTCCGCCTTGATCTTTTCTTCGTGGTAGCGCCGCGCCAGCAGTCGTTGTTCCTCGCGAATGGCCGTCAGCAGCGTGTCGGTCTTCTTGCGCTCGGTGACGTCGCTGACCAGCGTCATGAACCCACCGTCATCGAGTGGCCGCTCGTCGATCAGCAGGCACGACCCATCCTCGCGGTGCAGCTCCAGCAGGCGGTTGTCCTGGTCTTCGTTGAGCAGCTTCATGTAGCCGCCCGCGATCAGCCGCTTGACCACATCGTGGTAGGCAACCGCCCGGCTGCCCAGGTTCAGCCGCTTGCCAAACTGCTCGTTGCAGACGATCAGATCACCCGATTGCGTCCAGCACGCCACGCCCATGGGAATGGCCGAAGCCAGCGTCTGGTAGTGCTGTTTTTGGTGTGCGTCTGGCAAATCTGGCTTGCGGCGGCGCCAGGTGGCGAACGTCAGCAGGGCGGCGGCACCAAAGACGATGGCAGCCCGCAACATTATGTCGCTCCAGGCCACATTGAGGTCTGGCCCGCCGGCCATGATGGGTTGGCCTGCAGGCGCAAATTGCGACGACATCGCGGCCCAATCCATGGGGCCGCCTTCGCTGGAAATCATGCTCGCCAATGTCGTTTCGGGGGCCAGTCCTGCGGTCTCGAAAGACTGCAAAGCCTGGGTAACATTGGCGAGGTCGATGGCGCCGCGGGCGTCGTCCAGCGTGCGGGCGGTGTCGTAGATCATGAACAGGCTTGCGGCCAACATCGAGGTTAGGCCCACGGCGGTGGTCACTGGCGACAGCATCGAGCCAAAGGACTTGACCCGGACAGGGGCTGCGGCACGGCGCGTTTTTACTGTGCTGTCGCTGGTGCCGAATCCGTTGGCACCGGCGTCGGAAAACTCCGCCGACCGCATAAAAATCTCCGTGGTAGTCGGGATTTAGCCCCGCCCGATTTGCCCTTTAACGATTAATGAATCATGGGGGACTCGGTGTCCAGACCCCCTTGTGGGGCCAAAACCGGGCGACCCGCGAAATCGCGAGTCACTGGAATCACTTAGACGGGAAAGAAAAATTCTTCCAAAAATCGTTTGCTTAACCGGCCAACATCCGAGTCAGAATATCGGCAGTGTTTCGGCTGAGCGCACCACTCGATTGCAGCTCTCCCAGACTCGTTCTGGCCAGCGCGCGCCGACCCTGCTCCAGCATCGGCCAGATGCGGAAGCCCGTGAGCACCCGGGCCGCGACCTGCGGGTTGATCGGGTCGACCTGCTTGACGAAATCGGCCACGAACCGGAAGCCTGCGCCATCCGCCCGGGCAAACTGGGTCGGGTTGCTCATGGCAAAACTTCCCATCAGCGAGCGCAGGCGATTTGGGTTGGTCCGGGGGAAATCCGGCTCCGCAAGGATAGCCCCGATCCGCTTGATCACGCCATCCTGCGGCACGATCGCCATCACGGCCAGCCACTTGTCCAGCACCAGCGGATTGGTGCCAAAGCGGCTGCGGAAATCAGCCAGCAGGGTAGCGGCCTGTGGCGTCCAGGCAGCAGCGCTGGCTGCCAGCGCCGCCAGCCGGTCGGTCATGTTGCGGGCAGCTTCGTATTGTGCGGCAGCCAACTCCGCAGAGCCCGCTGCGCTGCTGGCCACGAGCAAGCCCAACAGCCTGTTGCGCAACGCCCGCCGCCCGTTGCTTGTGGCATCCGGCGTGTAGGGCGCAGTGCTGTCCAGCGTCTCGTAGGCCGTCTGCATCGCTGCCGACAGTGGTCCGAACACCGCCTTGAGCAAATGATCGCGCACCTCGTGAATGCGCTGCGGGTCGACATCCTTGCCAATATTGCGGGCAATCTGCGCTTCGGCGGGAAGGCTCAGGGCCAGGGCCTTGAACGCATCGTCGAGGGTGTCGCTTGCCAGCGTCTCGGCAAACGCGTCTGACAGCGCCTTGATCGCGGCGGTGTCCGGCGCCTTGCCGGTCACGCCATCCAGCGCCAGCGTCATGCCGACGTCCTGCAGCGACTGCCAGCGGTTGAACGGATCGCTATCGTGGCGGGCAAGGAACAGCCGATCGCTCTGGGTCAGACCGGTATCGAGAATAACCGGCGCCGAGAACCCGCGCAGCATCGACGGCACCGGCTTGTTGGCGACCCCGCTGAACACGATCTCTGCATTGGCGCTATCGAGCACGATCAGATCGTCCCGCACTTCGGCACCGCTGACCCCGCTCCACCCCATCGGGCTGCCGTTCGGCCCGATCAGCCCGAACTTGATGGGCAGTACGAGCGGTGCCTTATCGGGCTGCCCCGGCGTCGCCGGCGTCTCCTGCTTGAGCTTGAGCGTGTAAGTCTGGCTCGCTGCATCATAGCTGTCGCTGACTGTCAGGCGCGGCGTGCCTGCCTGCAGATACCAGGTCTCGAACTGATCCAGATCGACGCCGCTGGATTCGGCAAACACCGCGAGGAAAGCCTCGATGGTCGTCGCCTCGCCGTCATGGCGCTCGAAATACAAATCCATGCCCTTGCGGAACCCGGCTTCGCCCAGCAGCGTCGCCAGCATACGCACGATCTCGGCGCCCTTTTCGTAGACCGTAGCCGTGTAAAAATTATTGATCTCGCGATACTGGTCCGGCCGGGCCGGATGGGCCAGTGGCCCGCCATCCTCGGGGAATTGCGCCCCCCGCAGCGTCACCACATCCGAGATGCGCTTGACCGCCCGGCTGCGCTCGTCCGAGGTAAACTCCTGGTCGCGATAAACCGTCAGCCCTTCCTTGAGGCACAGCTGGAACCAGTCCCGACAAGTGATTCTGTTGCCTGTCCAATTGTGGAAATACTCGTGCGCGATGACCCGCTCGATTCCCTCATAATCGCCGTCGGTCGCCGTCTCCGGCTGGGCGAATACCAGCTTGTCGTTGAAGATGTTGAGGCCCTTGTTCTCCATCGCGCCGAAGTTGAAATCGCTGACCGCCACGATGTTAAAGACATCGAGATCGTATTCCCGCCCGAAGCGCTTCTCGTCCCAGGCCATCGAGCGCTTGAGGCTGTCCATGGCCCACAGGCACTGATCTTCCTTGCCATGCGTGCAATAGATCGCCAGCGCCACCTTGCGCCCGGAGGCCGTGGTGAAGCTGTCGGTGATCGATCCCAGATTTCCCGCCACCAGCGCAAACAGATAAGCCGGCTTGGGGAAGGGGTCCTCCCACACGGCGTAGTGCATGCCATCGCCGGCATCGCCCTGATCCACCAGATTGCCATTGGCCAGCAGCACCGGCGCCACATCGTGCGGCGCGGTCATCCGCACCTTGAACACCGCAAGATTGTCTGGCCGATCGAGATAATAGGTGATCCGCCGGAATCCCTCCGGCTCGCACTGCGTGCACCAGGTGCCACCCGAGCGATACAGCCCCATCAGCTTGGTGTTACCCTCGGGCTGCAGCATCACCTCAGTTTCGAGGATGAACTTGCGCAGCGGCGGCTCGACGATGGTCAGGCTGGTGTCGTCACTGGCATAGGCCGACAGCATCAGCGGCGCTCCGTCGATGGCGATCGACGACAGGGTCAATCCATCCCCGTCCAGCACCAGCGGCGTGCCCGGCGCCGTATCCTCGCGCGGCTCCACGGTCAACAGCGCCCGCACCCGCGTGCTTTCCGCGGTGATTCGAAAATCGAGGTCCGCCGCCGTGATGCGATACGGGCTGGGTGCGTAGTCCTTGAGATAGATGGTGTGTTCGGTGTCGGTGCGCATGAACTGGGTTCCGCTCGTGTCGGTCTCAAATCGATGTGTGGCCGCGCCGCAACAGCGGGCCCCACGCTTTCGTGTATCCTGAGCGGCCAGCGGCCATCTCGGTTCACTCTTTCTATCCGTTTGGGAGGTTGGTGGGGAGAGGGCTTGATGGGCCGCAACGTGTCTCCTCTGCGTCATCTGTCTGGCGTATCGAGCGCGCCATCCACAATTCCGATCGGCTGCGTCTTTGCCGGGCACTCATGACTCTCGCTGTCACTCTGCCCAGCCATGCTGACGCCGCCGCTTCCACTATTTTAGGTTTTTGCAATGCTCCGCTGGTTTGAACGCCGTCTCGATCCCTATCCACCCGGCGATCCGGTCGAGCCACCCAAGGGCCTACTGGCGTTTTGCCTGCATTACAGCCACGGCGCCAAAAAATGGTTGGCTCTGATGGCCTTTGCCGCCGCCGCTGTCGCCATCGGTGAAATCATCGTCTTCGGTTTCATCGGCGACGTAGTGAACTGGCTGGCCGATGCGGACCGCACGACCTTCCTTGCCACCGACGGCTGGAAGCTGGCCCTGATGGGCGCCATGGTGGTGCTCATCCTGCCGGGTTTCGCGCTGCTCTCCACGCTGACCATGCACCAGACACTGCTGGGTAATTTCCCCCAGCGCATCCGCTGGATGAGCCATCGCTATCTGATCCGTCAGTCGATGAGCTATTTCCAGGACGAATTCGCCGGCCGCATCGGCGCCAAGCTGATGCAGACCTCGCTCGCCGTGCGCGAAGTGGTGATGAAGCTCCTCGACATGCTGGTTTATGTCGTCGTCTATTTCACTGGCGCCGTGATCCTTGCCGCTGCTGCCGACTGGCGTCTGGCGATTCCATTCCTGGTCTGGCTCGTCGCCTACGTCAGCCTGATGGTCTATTTTATCCCGCGCATGGGCAAGGTCTCTGAGGCCCAGGCCGATGCGCGTTCGCTGATGACGGGCCGCATCGTCGACAGCTACACCAATATCGCTACCGTCAAGCTGTTCTCCCACTCCAATCGCGAGGAGAAATACGCCAAGGAGGCGATGGACCAGTTCCTCGACACCGCCTACCGGCAGATGCGCCTGTTCACCGTGCTCAATATTTCGGTGCTGTGGTCAAATGCCCTTCTGCTGTTTGGCGTCGCGGCCACCGGCATCTGGCTCTGGCTCAACGGCCTGATGTCCCCCGGCGCGCTCGCGGTGTCGCTGGGCCTCGTCATGCGGTTCCAGGGCATGAGCCAGTGGGTGATGTGGGAAATGTCGTCGCTGTTTGAAAACATCGGCACGGTCCGCGACGGCATTTCCTCGCTCTCGGTCTCCCGCGTGGTCTCCGATGCCCCCGCTGCCAAGCCGATTCCACCGGTGCAGGGCGACATCAAGTTCGAGAACGTCTCGTTCCACTACGGCAAGTCCTCGGGCGTGATCGAGGGCCTCAACCTGCACATTCGCCCCGGCGAAAAGATCGGCCTGGTCGGGCGCTCCGGCGCTGGCAAATCGACCATCGTCAATCTGCTGCTGCGGTTTTACGACCGCGCCGATGGCCGCATCCTGATCGACGGGTACGACATCGCCCATGTCACCCAGGATAGCCTGCGTGCCAATATCGGCGTCGTCACGCAGGATACGTCGCTGCTGCATCGCTCGGTCCGCGACAACATCGTTTATGGCCGCCCCGACGCCGACGAAGCCATGATGCTCGAAGCCGCCCGGACCGCCGAGGCCTCCGACTTCATTGCGGGCCTCTCCGACCTGCAGGGCCGCCTGGGCTTTGATGCGCACGTCGGCGAACGCGGCGTAAAACTTTCTGGCGGCCAGCGCCAGCGCATCGCCATTGCCCGCGTTCTGCTCAAGAACGCGCCGATCCTGATCCTCGACGAAGCGACGTCCGCGCTCGACTCCGAGGTCGAAGCCGCCATCCAGGGGCAGCTGCAAATGCTGATGCAGGGCAAGACGGTAATCGCCATCGCGCATCGCCTCTCCACCATCGCCATGATGGACCGCCTGGTGGTGCTGGACAAAGGCCGGATCGTCGAACAAGGTAGCCATTCCCAGCTGCTCGAAACCGGCGGCATCTATGCCAGCCTGTGGAACCGCCAGTCCGGCGGCTTCCTCGACGCCGACCAGGAAGAAGCAGCGCAGTAAACTATTCGCCTCTCCCGCCGGGAGGGGTGAACTCAACTTCCGAGTAAAACCAAAGGAGAACCCAGATGGGTGACATTATCGAAACGGCCAACAATCCCGCGCGACGCCAGAACCGCCGCACACCCCGCTTTGCCAAGTGCAAACCTTTGGACCGTCACCGAACCTGACCCGAGACACCCAAGACATCTCCGTCAGGCGCGGCTCATAAAAATGAGCTTTCAATGTTCAACCGCGTCATCGCCTATTTCGACAATCTGTACTCGCCCGTAGCTCTCGCCAAAAACCGGCAGCCGCCCTTGGGCCTCACGCCATTCGTCAGCTATTTCGTCGGCCAGTTCCGTACGGCATTCATAATCCGCATCGTGCTCGTGGCCATCGGCTCGTTTGCCGACGCGCTGATGCCCGTTTTCGTCGGCCTCATCGTGGGCATGCTGGCCACCACCAATCCCGGCGAAATCTTCGATCAGCACAGCCAGACCTTGCTGTGGATGATCTTCGTCGTCGTGCTGGTCCGCCCGCTGACCTTCCTGCTCGATACCCTGGTTCGCAACCACGCCATCGTTCCCAACCTCATCGCCATCGTGCGCTGGCAAAGCCATTGGCATGTCATCCGGCAAAGCTGGACCTTCTTCCAGAATGATTTTGCCGGCCGCATCGCCAACAAGATCATCCAGGCCGGCGAGGCGCTGGAAACCGCAGTCAACCTAAGCATCGACGCGGCCTGGTACGCCGTGGTGTTCGTGATCGTTGCGGTGGTCGTGCTGGCACAGCTCGATCTGGTCCTGCTGGTGCCGATCGGTCTCTGGCTGCTGCTCTATGCGATCCTGTTCACCATCACCATGCCGCTGATCGCGCGCTATTCCGAAGAGCTTTCGGAAGCCAAATCGGTGATGACGGGCCGCATCGTCGATAGCTACACCAATATCCAGACCCTCAAGACCTTCTCGACCGGCGGCCACGAGGATCGTTACGTCGCCGACTCGATCGTCGAGCACACGGTGTATTTCCGCAAGTTGATGCGGGTCTTCACCTACATGTGGTCGACGCTGTTCCTGCTCAACGCCGGGCTCGTGGTGTCCGTCACCTGGCTCTCACTGGCCGGCTGGAACAACGGCACGCTCAGCGCCGCTGCCGTCGCAACGGCCATCCCGTTTGCTCTCCAGATCATGAACATGAGCGGCTGGATTTTGGAGATCGGCTCCAACATCTTCCGTCAGATCGGCAATATCCGGGACTCTGCCGATACCATCGCCCAGCCGCTGACCATGCTGGACGGGCCCGACGCCAAGGCGCTCGAGGTCACCAGGGGCGAGCTGGTCTACGACAAGGTCCATTTCAACTACTGGCGCGGCGGCACTGGCAGCGTCATCGACGACTTCAGCCTGACCATTGCCCCCGGCGAAAAGATTGGCCTCGTCGGTCGCTCCGGCTCCGGCAAATCGACTTTGGTCAATCTGGCCCTGCGCATGTTCGACGTGCAGGAGGGCGGCATCCGCGTCGACGGGCAGGATGTCAGGCACGTGACGCAGGAAAGCGTGCGCGCCGCCATTGGCCTCGTCAGCCAGGATACCTCCTTGCTGCATCGTTCGGTCCGCGAAAATCTCAAATACGGCCGCCAGTCGGCGACCGACGAAGAGATGATCCTGGCTGCCGAGCAGGCCAAGGTGCACGACGTCATCATGGGCCTGGTCGATCCCAAGGGCCGCACGGGCTACGACGCCCATGTCGGCGAACGCGGGGTCAAGCTGTCCGGTGGCCAGCGTCAGCGCGTTGCCATCGCCCGCGTGCTGCTCAAGAACGCCCCGATCCTGGTGCTCGACGAAGCGACTTCGGCGCTCGATTCCGAAGTCGAAGCGGCGATCCAGGAGCAGCTGACGACGCTGATGCGGGGCAAGACGGTGATCGCCATCGCCCACCGCCTGTCCACCATCGCCGCGATGGATCGCCTCGTCGTGCTCGACCAAGGCCGGATCGTGGAGGAGGGCACCCACGCCCAACTCCTCTCCACCGGCGGACACTACGCCCACCTCTGGGAACGCCAGTCCGGCGGCTTCCTCGATCTGGACGCAGCCGCCGCCCAGTAGCCGGATCGGCCTTACCGAAGATACCTCCCCGAACTCAATCGGCACCTCCCCCTTCACGGGGAGATTGGGAGGGGGTGTCGGCATCCCCGATCTAGGGTCCAACCCACCCCCTCCCTTGATCCCTCCCCGCAAGGGGGAGGGTGTCGACTGCGACCCTCCGCAGGAACCAATCAAACCCACGATCGCTAGTCAGATCCAGACATTGCGCCGCTGCCTGCTGAGAACTACCGTGACCTCATGAGCTTCTTCTCGCCCCTCCACAAAATCTTTGAATCCTGGCTCGACCCCTTCCGCCCGGTCGCCAACCTGCAGCCCCCCATCTCGGGGCCGCGGTTTTTCTGGCATTACATCAGCCAGGCCAAGCTGCCGTTCCTGGCGCTGCTGATCCTGGGTGGCGCCGTCGCCCTCGTCGAAGCATCGCTGTTCTATTACGTCGGCCGGCTCGTCGATATGCTCGACATGGCCAATCAGGGCGCTGGCTGGGACGGCTTGATCGCCGCCAACGGACGCGAACTCGTCATCATGCTTGTCGTCGTGCTTGGCGTCCGCTTCATCGTCACCTGGCTGTCCGCCGTGGTCGAAGAGCAGACGGTAAACCTCGGATTTTATAACCTCGTGCGCTGGCAGGCCTACGCCCACGTCATCCGCCAGAGCCTGTCATTCTTCCAGAACGATTTTTCCGGCGCCATCGCCAGCAAGGTCTGGCAGGCCGGCGGCGCGGTCGGCGATTTCATGGTCGCGGCGCTCCAGGTCGTCTGGTTCATCGCGGTTTATGCTATCACGACGCTGGTGCTGGTGGGTCAGCTCGACTGGCGGCTCGGCGCTGCGGTCGCGCTGTGGATCGTCGCCTTCTCGGGGCTCGCTTGGTACTATGTCCCCCGCATGCGCCAGCGCTCGGCCGTCGCCGCCGAATCGGCCTCGGCGCTGACCGGCCGCATCGTCGACAGCTTCTCTAATATCCAGACCCTCAAGTTGTTCAGCGCCCAGGAGGAGGACGACCGTTTCGTCCGCCGGGGCTTTGACACTTTCCTCGCCTCCATGACCACGCTGGCCCGTACCCTCGTCGGTGTGCGCTCTGCCATGGGCATGCTCTCGGGCATCGCCATCGCCGGCATCGGCATTCTGTCGGTGCATATGTGGACCCAGGGGCTGATCTCGGTCGGCGGCGTCGCCTTCACCCTGTCGCTGGTTCTGCGCCTCTATAACCTGCTTGGTCGCATGATGAACCAGCTCAACGGCCTGATGCGCAATTACGGCACGGCGCAGAATTCCGCCGAACTCATCGCTCGCCCGCTCGGCCTGATCGACCGGCCCGATGCCAAAGAACTGCTAGTCTCCGAAGGTCGCATCAGTTTCGAGAACGTCAATTTCCACTATGGCCGGCAGTCCGGCATCATCGAGAACTTCAACCTCGATATCGCCCCCGGCGAGCGCGTCGGCCTCGTTGGGCGCTCCGGCGCCGGCAAATCCACACTCGTCAATTTGCTATTGCGCTTCTACGATCTGGAAAGCGGCCGCATCGCCATCGACGGACAGGATATCAACGCCGTCACCCAGAGCTCGCTACGCGCCAATATTGGCGTCGTGACCCAGGACACGGCACTGCTGCATCGCTCGGTGCGCGCCAACATCATCTTCGGCCGCACCGACGCCAGCGAGGAAGACCTCGAGAACGCCGCCCAGATGGCCGAGGCCGACGAGTTCATCGCCAACCTCGTCGATTTCCGCGGCCGCACCGGCTACGACGCCCAGGTCGGCGAGCGCGGCGTCAAGCTGTCCGGCGGCCAGCGCCAGCGCGTCGCCATCGCCCGCGTGCTGCTCAAGGACGCGCCGATCCTGGTGCTCGACGAAGCCACCTCCGCGCTCGACAGCGAGGTCGAAGCTGCCATCCAGGGCCAGCTCGAACGCATGATGGCCGGCAAGACCGTCATCGCCATCGCGCATCGCCTGTCGACCATCGCCGCCATGGACCGCCTCGTCGTGCTCGACAAGGGCTCTATCGTCGAGCAGGGCACCCACTCCGAACTGCTCTCCCTCGGCGGCCAATACGCCCGCCTGTGGGATCGCCAGTCCGGCGGTTTCCTCGATCTGGACACCCTCGACTAACCGCAAAAGCTCTATCGCGCCCCCGACCACCGATCGGATTCCTCCCCCTACCAGGGGGAGGCGAGGTGGGGGTGCGCCCTCTCCTCAAATATCTCGATCGGCTTCCGAAATCGATTGCAATTGCCGCAAACCTCGCCAAAATGTTCCATACAAGACGCCGAAGTGCATCTCGAGGAGCTTCCTTTGCCGATCCCATCGACCTATTCCGCCCTGGACCTCTCGGGCGCCTACACCCTCACGTCGCCGACTAAGGCCGATCTAAACCTACCGATGAATTTGCCCGGCGACGTCCATACCGCGCTGCTCGCCGCCGACCACATCCCCGACCCGTACTACGGCGAAAACGAAAAGTCCGTGATGTGGGTCAACGAAACCGCCTGGTCCGTCGAACGCAGCTTCACCGCGACCGAAGCCGATATCGACGGCTATCTCACCCTGACCCTCGCCGAAGTCGACTGCATCGCGACGATCCTGCTCAATGGCGAAGTCATCGCCAAAACCGAAAACAGCTTCCTCCGCAACGATATCGACGTCACCGGCAAGGTCCGCGCGGGCGACAACACTCTCCGCATCGAATTCGACATCGCCCTCAACGTCGCCAAGGCGCGTTCCGACGCCCACCCGTTCCCCATTCCATTCACAAAAAACTATCAAACCAATGGCTTAGCCGGCATCCACATGAACTTCATCCGCAAGGCCGCCTGTCACGCCGGCTGGGACTGGGGCATCTGCCTGATGCCCATCGGCGTCTACGGCACCATGACCCTGCGCAAGTCGCGCCTCGCCCGGCAGGAGAGCGTGCAGGTCGACCAGACCCACGGCAAGACCTCGGTCGAACTATCGATAAAGACTCGCCTTTTCGCCTTCGCTCACGGTGAAGTGGAACTTGAACACACCATCGATGGCCAGGTGATCGCCGACAAAGTCTCGGTGCAAAAAGGCGAAAACGTCTTCACCCACACCGTCACCATCCACAATCCAAAACTGTGGTGGCCAGCCGGGCAGGGCGACCAGCCGCTTTATGAATTGACCACCACGCTCGAGGGCGAAAAGACCACCCGCCAACTCGGTCTGCGCAAGCTCGAATGGATCGTCGAAAAGGATGAGATCGACCACAGCTTCAAGTGCCGCATCAATGGCCGCGACATCACCATGATGGGCGCCAACTGGATCCCCGCCGACGCCATTCCCTCGCGCATCACCCCCGAAGTCATACGCGACCTGCTCGGCAGCGCCAAGGCCGCCAATATGAACATGCTGCGCATCTGGGGCGGCGGCCAATACGAGCCCGACTATTTCTACGAACTCTGCGACGAACTCGGCATTCTGATCTGGCACGATTTCATGTTCGCCTGCATGAGCTATCCCTCCGATCGCCCCTTCCTCGAAAACGTCCGCGCCGAAATTACCCAGCAGGTCCGCCGCCTCAGCCACCACGCCTGCATTGCCCTGTGGTGCGGCGATAACGAAGTCATCGGCTCGCTCTCCTGGTACCCCGAGACCAAGGCCGACCCCGGCCGCTACATCGCCAATTACGACCGCCTCAATTCCATGCTCGGCAATATAGTCGAGGACGAAGACCCCATCCGCCGCTTCTGGCCTTCCTCGCCGTCGCTCGGCTACATGGACTTTTCCGACGGCTGGCACTCCGACACCCGCGGCGATCTGCACTATTGGGATGTCTGGCATTCCGCCAAGTCGTTCAAGGCCTATCGCTCGGTCAATCCACGGTTCGCCTCCGAATTCGGCTTCCAGTCCTTCACTTCGATGAACGTCATCGAAACCTTCTCCGACGCCAAGGACCGCAACCCGTCCTCGCCCGTCATGGAAAATCATCAGCGCAATGCCGGCGGCAACGCCCGCATTCTCGAAACCATGACGCGCTATTTCCGCTTCCCGCGTGATTTCGACCAGATGGTGTTCCTGTCCCAGATCCAGCAGGGCCTCGCCATCAAGACCGCCATCGAATATTGGCGCTCGACCAAGCCGCGCTGCATGGGCACGCTGTATTGGCAGATCAACGACATCTGGCCCGTCGCCAGCTGGTCCAGCCTCGACTACGGCGGGCAGTGGAAGGTCATGCAATACATGGCCAAGCGCTTCTTCCTGCCGGTCAACATTGTCGCCGTGCCGCAGCACGATCATCTGGAAACCAATTCGCGCGGTACCCCCGTCGAAGGCGCTCCCCCGACGTCAATCGTGCTGCGCGGCATCAACGATACTGCCAACCCGGTCAGCGTCTCGCTCGAAGTGCACGCGGTAAAAGTCGGCGGCGGCGATCGCGTGGTGTTCTCGGGCAATACCGCCATCGGCCCCGACGCCGCCCTCTCGGTCGCGTCCATCCCCTATGCCGATCTTGCCGCAGACGAATTCCTGTTCTTCTCCTGGCGCGACGCTCTGGGCAATCTGCTCGGCGAAAACGACTATTTCCCCAAGCCCTACAAGGCCTACGAGCTGGTCGCACCAGCAATCACAACCGCCTGGTCCGACCGCGATGGCCAGGCCGTGCTGACCCTCCAATCCGACAAACCAGCTCTCTTCACCACCGCCACCGTCGACACCCCCGGCTACTTCTCCGACAACGCCGTGACCCTGCTCCCCGGCCGCAAGACCGAACTGGTCTTCACCCCCCGCCACGGCGCCAGCGTGACGTCCAATGACCTGGCCGCCTCCCTCAAGGTCCGGGACCTGTCCGAAACCTTCTAGCCCCCCACCTAACCTCCCCCAGAAGTGGGGGAGGGACCACTCTGTGGTGAGCCAAGACCGTGCCACAAACTCGATCAGTCCCTCCCCCTCTGCTAGGGGGAGGCTAGGTGGGGGCTCTACCCACCTAAAGTCAAAAAACGCCCACCCCGCATTGACATCCTCGCCCCCATCTTCCAACGCTTAACTCGCGTCGCAAATCCCTCGGCGGCCTCGGAATTCGCCTCATGTCTCCCCTGATCGCGCCCGTCGAAGAGCGCCACAATACCGGCATCGGCGTTCTGCTGCTGTCCCAGTTGATCCTGATCTTCCTCGATACCTCAGCCAAATGGATGGCGACCCAGGGCCTCCCCACGGGCGAAATCGTCTTCATGCGCTATGCGGTCCACGTGGCGCTGATCCTGGTTTTTATCTGGCCGGTTCGCAAAGCCGCGCTGTTCAAAACCGCCAACCTCAAGCTCGAAATCCTGCGCGGCATTTGCCTGCTCGGCACCACGGCCGGCAACTTCATGGCGATGCAATATCTGCCGCTGACCGTCACCGGCGCCCTGATTTTCACCAGCCCCCTGATGGTCTGCGCGCTCTCCGGTCCCTTGCTCGGCGAAACCATCGGCTGGCGGCGCTGGCTTGCGATCATCGCCGGCTTCGTCGGCATCCTCATCATCGTCCGCCCCGGCACCGAAGCGTTCCAGCCGGCAGCCCTGCTGGCCCTGTTCTCGGCCCTGTCGCTGGCGCTGTTTTCCATCATCACCCGCAAGCTCGCCGGCGTCGATACCGCGCTGACCCAGCAGTTCTATGCGGGCGCCGTCGCTCTCGTCATGGTCACGCCCTTCGCCTTCACCGGCTGGGTCTGGCCCTCCAACGGCTTCACCTGGCTCGCCTTTTTTGGCGCGGGAACCGTCGGCATGGTCGGCCATATCCTGATTTCCGTGGCCCACCGTTTCGCGCCGCCCTCGACCCTGGCGCCGTTCAACTATCTGACCCTGCTCTATCTCGCCGTCGTCAGCTGGCTGGTCTTCGCGCAACCGCCCGAAATCTGGTTCTATCCCGGCGCCGCCATCATCATCGCCAGCGGCCTCTACATCTGGCTGCGCGAACGCTCCCTCAACAAGCGCCGCACCTCGATCGACGAAGCACTGATCGATTAATCCTCGGTGATTTCCGCGATCGGCGCTTTCTTCTCGGCAGCCCCCTGCGTGATCAGCCTGGAGCTGCGCTGGCCGCTGAGGTAAATCCACAGCCAGCTCAGCGCCACCGCGAGCCGGTTTTTCACATCGATCAAGAAGTAGATGTGCGCCAGGCCCCAGGCCCACCAGGCGATCCACCCCTTGAGCTGGATCCAGCCAAAGTCGATCACTGCCGCCCGCTTGCCGATCGTCGCGATGTCCCCGGCATGGCGATAATTGAACGGCCTGCTCGCCGTCGCGCCCGCCAGCCGCTGCTTGATGACGCCCGCCACATACTTGCCCTGCTGCTTGGCCGCATTGCCGATCCAGGGCACCGGCTTGCTATCGGCCTTGTTGACTGTCGCCGTGTCGCCAACCACGAAAATTTCGGCATGTCCGGGCACGCTGAGGTCGGGCAAAACCCTGGTTCGTCCGGCCCGATCCGCCTCGACGCCGAGCCAATGGGCCGCCGGCGATGCCTGCACGCCAGCGCCCCAGATGATCGTCTCGGCGTCGACCCGCTTGCCGCCATAAACCACGCCGTGTGGGTCGATTTCCTCGACCGGCGCACCCAGTGCCACTTCGACCCCAAGCTCGCGCAGCGCCCCCAGCGCATAATCGGACAACTCCGGCTTGAAATTGGAGAGCACTTTTTGCCCGCCTTCGATCAGCAACACCCGCGCATCATCTGTCGCGATACTGCGAAACTGCCCCTGTAGCGACGATTTCGCCAGATCGACGATAGCCCCTGCCATCTCGACGCCGGTCGGTCCCGCGCCAATGACGACGAAGGTCAATAGCGCCTGCCGCTTGGCCGGATCGGTCTCGCGCTCCGCCGCCTCGAACGCCAGCAACAGCTTGCGCCGGATCGAGGTCGCATCCTCCAGCGTCTTCAGCCCCGGCGCAAATTGCTCCCACTCGTCATGCCCGAAATAGGCATGCCGCGCTCCGGTCGCCAAGATCAGCGTGTCATACGGAACGCTGGAGCCATCCTCCAGCCGCACCAGTTTCGCGTTGACATCCACGCCCGTAACCGTCGCCAACAGCGTCGTGACATTGGCTGCGTTGCGCAAGATATGCCGGATCGGCCAGGCGATTTCGGACGTGCTCAGCGTCGCCGTTGCCACCTGATACAGCAGGGGCTGGAACAAATGGTGGTTGCGCCGATCGATCAGCGTCACCTCGGCCTCGGTGCCTGCCAGATCCTGCGCCGCCGACAGCCCGCCGAAGCCGCCGCCAACGATAACGACGCGATGCTTGTGCTCTGTCATGCCCATTCTCCGTGCTTGCCCGCTCAGTGTTGGCACACACTTGGGTGCAAAGCGCTCAGGCGCAAGCCTTCATCGTCTAGGCAATTCGGCCATGCCAGCGTACCGCATAGTCATCGAACCCTGCCAGTTCGAGCGCCCCGACCGGCTCGGCTCGTGGCGCCGCGCTAGCCTCCGAGCCGAATAACAGGCTGGCCCCCAGGCTGGTCCCCGTCGCATCCCCCGATACGAATACCGGCACGCCGGTCAACGCAGCCAACGCCTGCGCAAACAACGCATTGCGCGCCAGCGGCCCCTCGATGATCACGCTGCGGCCCAGCCCGCACAGCCCGAGGCAGGTCTGCGTCATCAGCGCCAGATAGAGCGACACCGCTGCAGTCCGCTCGCCAGCACTCAGCGTTTCGGGCGCTACCGTCCACTGCCCCTGCGCTTTTGGAAATGGCCCGACCCCCGGCATGAAGCTTGGCAGCGCCTGCACATCGTCTGCCACAACCCTGGCAACATCCGCAGCGCTCGGCGTCACCGCTCCCGGCGCCAGCATGTCGAATTCCCGCCCGCCCATAAAGCGGGCCGTCGGCACGGCTCGCCCGAACGCGTCCACATTGGCCAGGCTATCGCGCGCCGGATCGAGTCCACTGGTGTCCCCGCCCACCGTCATGGCAATGGCCCAGGTCCCGGTCGACAAGATGGTGAATGGCGCCTCCCGTCCACCCAGATGCGGCAGCAAGGACGCGTTGGAATCGTGAATGCCACAGGTCACCGGCGTGTCCGCCGCCAGCCCGGTCGCCGTGGCAACCACTGCGGCAATCGCGCCCAATACAGACGCCGCTGGCTTGATCGCCGGAAACAAGTCCCGCCAGCCTTGCTCGGCGACGAGGCTCGAGAAATCACCGCGATCCGGCGCCCACAGATCGGTATGGCACCCCAGCGACGTGACTTCGCTCGCGCTCACCCCAGTCAGCCGCCACGCCCAATATTGCGGGTAGGTCAGGATTTGCGTCACCGCTGCGAACTCTGCCGAAAATGCGCTCGCCTGCCAGAAAATTTGCGCCCCAAGGTTCAGCCCATTGGGCAGCTTGG
>Ga0247806_10000502_pt1 | contig 24460 bp, 20 predicted proteins | sample UWRJL059202B1_FD_179935 | JGI IMG/M metagenome (GOLD analysis project Ga0247806, IMG submission 179935) | Plant litter microbial communities from Arlington Agricultural Research Station in Wisconsin, United States - UWRJ-L059-202B-1 | ecosystem: Environmental > Terrestrial > Plant litter >... | reverse complement strand
TTTTGCTTTGTTTTCAGCAGCAAGTTTTGCTTCCTGAGCTTCTGCATCCGCTTTCGCTTTTGCATCTGCCGCTAATTTCGCCTGAAGTGCCTGAGCATCCGCTTTCGCTTTTGCTTCAGCAGCTAGTCTTGCCTGTTGCGCTTCTGCATCTGCTTTTGCTTTATTTTCAGCAGCAAGTTTTGCTTCCTGAGCTTCTGCATCCGCTTTCGCTTTTGCTTCTGCCGCTAATTTCGCCTGAAGTGCCTGAGCATCCGCTTTTGCTTTTGCTTCAGCAGCTAGTCTTGCCTGTTGCGCTTCTTCGTCCACTTTTGCTTTTGCATCTGCAGCTTGTTTTGCTTTTAAAGCTTCTGCATCTGCTTTAGCTTTATCTGCAGCTAGTTTCGCCTGGCGTGCTTCTTCTGCTTCTTGTAATTGTTTCGCTTCTTGCTCTGCTTTAAGTCTTTCAGTGGCTTCCGCATCTGCTTTTACTCTGGCATCCGCTAATAATTTTGCTTGTAAAGCTGCCATGTCAGCTTTTGCTTTTGCATCTGCAGCTAATTTTGCTTGTTGTGCTTCTGCGTCAGCTTTCGCTTTATTTTCAGCAGCAAGTTTGGCTTGCTGCGCTTCTGCATCAGCTTTTGCTTTTGCCTCAGCAGCTAATCTTTTTTGTTCAGCTTCTGCATCTGTTTTTGCTTTTGCATCTGCTTCCAATTTAGCTTTTTGCGCTTCTGCATCTGCTTTCGCTTTATTTTCAGCAGCAAGTTTGGCTTCACGAGCATCTGCGTCGGCTTTAGTTTTAGCCTCGGCCGCTAATCGTTTTTGTTCAGCTTCTGCATCTGCTTTCGCTTTTGCATCTGCAACTAATTTTGCTTGCAATGCTTCAGCGTCAGCTTTGGCTTTTGCTTCAGCAGCTAATTTTGCCTGTGCTTCTGCATCTGCTTTGGCTTTTGCATCGGCTATTAATTTTGCCTGTAACGCTTCAGCGTCAGCTTTGGCTTTTGCTTCAGCAACTAATTTTGCCTGTGCTTCTGCATCTGCTTTTGCTTTTGCATCAGCAGCTAATTTTATTTTTAATGCTTCAGCATCTGCTTTGGCTTTCGCTTCTGATGCAAGTCTTGCTTGTCTTGCTTCCTCATCAGCTTTCGCTTTTGCTTCTGTTGCGGCTTTTTCTTTTAATGCTGCATCCTGAGCAGCTTTATCTTTGGCATCGGCAGCTAGTTTTGCTTTATTTGCTGCATCAATACTTGCTTTTGTTTTTACAGCAGCTGCAGCTTTAGCTTTAGCTTCTGCAGCTAATCTTGCCTGAAGTGCATCTGAATCTGCTTTTGCTTTTGCATCAGCAGCAAAAATTGATTGTAAATCTGCAGCTTCCGCTTTTGCTTTCGCATCTGCTTTACGTTTTGCCTCTGCAGCATCTGCTTTTGCCTGAGCATCTGCAGCCAGTTTAAGTTTTAATGCTTCGGCATCTGCCTTCGCTTTATTGTCTGCATCTAGTTTTGCTTTTGCAGCAGCTTCAGCATCTGCTTTTGCTTTTTCGGCGGCTAGATCTGCAGCAGTTTTTTGTGATTCAGCAACTGTTTGTGTAACAGCCGGAGTTTTAACCGCGCCTTCAGCATCAACTTTTCCTTTTGCAGCAGCTAATCTTGCTCTTTCTGCTATCTGAGCATCTACCCTGGCTTTATTCTCTGCAGCTAATCTTGCTCTTTCTGCATCTTGTGCATCTGCTTTTGCTTTATTATCGGCAGCTAATCTTGCTCTCTCTGCAGCTTGTGCATCTGCTTTTGCTTTATTATCAGCTAATAATCTTGCTCTTTCTGCAGCTTGCGCATCTGCTTTAGCTTTATTATCTGCAGCCAATCTTGCTCTTTGTTCAGATTGTGCATCAGCTTTAGTTTTATTATCTGCTGCAAGTCTTGCTCGTTCTACCGCTTGCGCATCAGCGACAGTTTTATTTCCGGCACTTAATCTTGCTCTCTCTGCAGCTTGTGCATCTGCTCTTGATTTGTCAGCAGCTAATTGTGCAGCGGTTTTTTCTGCAACCGTAGTTTGAACAGCTGTTGTTGGCTTGTTTGCAACAGCTACTTGCGCTTTTGCAGCATTCTGTGCATCTGCTTTGGCTTTGGCATCTGCAGCTAATCTTGCTCTTTCTGCAGCTTGCGCATCAGCTTTTGCTTTATTATCGGCTAATAATCTCGCTTTTTCTGCAGCTTGTGCATCTGCTTTTGCTTTAGTATCTGCAGCTAATCTCGCTCTTTCGGCAGCTTGTGCGTCTGCTTTAGTTTTATTGTCTGCTGCCAATCTGGCTTTTTCTGCAGCTTGTGCATCTGCTTTAGCTTTATTATCAGCGGCTAATCTTATTTTTAATGCTTCAGCATCTGCTTTAGCTTTATTGTCGGCTTCTAATTTTAATTTCGCCGCGGCTTCGGCATCAGCCTTCGCTTTTTCTGCAGCTGCCAATCTTACTCTTTGGGCTTCGGCATCAGCTTTTGCTTTTGCTTCGGCTGCTAATTTTGCCTTTTCAGCACCATCAACTCTGGTAACGGGAGTAGATGTTGTTTTTTTAGCAGGTACCGGTTTAGATTTAGCAGGATCTATAAGAGAGCCATCTTCGTCATCTCCGTAGTAGTAATTTCTATTCTTGAATTTATAAGCAATCGCAAATTCGTGAGAACCACCCAAATTGGTAAAATTCCCCATTCCTCTTTCATAATTGTATTCGATAGCAATACTTGGCGTAATATTAAGACCAAGTCCTGCTGAAATTCCGTATAATGTATTATATCCTGCCTGTGCCCACACTCCTTTTGGAATGGCGACCATAGCAAGACCTGAAATAACTGTTTTTTCTTCTTTGATTTCTGTTTTTATAATTCCTGAGAATTTACTTCTGTCAAAAAATCCGTAACTATCAATATAACCAGTATACATGGCATGCAATTCGATAGCTCTTTCAGGATCATTTTTTACAACACCTGAACCAAAATTGTATAAAATTAAATTGTTTACAGACACTCCAAAATCAAGAAATCCTGTTCCGTAGTTAATACCAGGGTTTACGGTAAGCATTGTGTTTGAAGGATATTCTCCGGTTAAAAGATCTGTATCGTCAGAAATGATTTTTCCCTTGTCCAAACCACTTTGATAAGCACCAACATTTAATCCAAAAGTTAAATTACTATCCTGATCTAAAACAATATTATGAGCAAAATTACCCACTCCGCCAAACACAGTCATTAAACCATAGCTTTGTTGAAATAAGCCAAAAGCAAAAGCTTCATTCTCTCTAAAACGGCCTGAATAACCAAATAAATACGTATTTGGAGCATCTTCAAACTGTACCCATTGTCTTTTATTGTAAAAACTTAGATATGCATTTGATTCGCGAACAAAACTAAATGCAGGGTTAATTAAATATCTATTAAACTTTAAAGAATTTCTTATAGGTAACGAAAACGAAACAACTCCATTCTCAGAAGCATCCTGGGAATAGAGTAAATTTGAAAACCCGTAAAATAAAGTTATGAATAGTAAAATTTTCTTCATATTATTTTATCACCGTTATTGATCCTTTTTTCTCACCTGCATCGCCTTGAATAACATAGTAATATACTGGATTTACACTTTTAAAATCTATTGCTGTCTGAGGCCAGTCTCCCTGATAATTATTAACATCAAGAACCATATCCCCATTTGAGCTTATAATCATTACTTTGGTCGCTGAATTTTTATATTCTTCAGGAATATTCCAATACGGATTTAAGCCACTTAATTTAATAATATTTGGAATAACGGTTGAAGGACCCGATGGACCTATAACTCTAAAAGTAAACTCTTTTGTAGCAATACAACCTGAAGCCTGAGAAATTACAACTTTGTAATTACCTTTTACAGCTATCAGAAGGTTTTCTGTTGTTGCGCCATTGATAATATTACCGTTTAAATACCATTCAAAAGTTGGAGTTGCTGCATCAGTTGTTATACTAACACTTAGCGTTTCACCCTCTTCAATGGTAGTTGTTTCAGCAACATCAATGCTCGCTGTAAAACCATTGCTGCTTAAATTAATACTTCCTGTAGCTTTACATCCCCCAAAATCAACTTCTACAGTATAAACTCCAGATTCATTTGTCGAAAAAGTACGGGTTGTTGCTATAACAGCATCGCTGCCTTCTTTTTTCCACACATAGCTATTTCCAGATGTTGCCGTTAGAACGGTACCTGAACCATTGGCACAAAATGGATTTCCAAGACTTGAATTAATTGTAACTCCTGATCCTGAACTGGAACTAGTTACAGTAACTCGGTTTGAGCTAAAGTTTTCGTCAAGACATCCGCCATAATCTACTTGTGCAAAATAAACACCAGGAGTATTTACGATTAACGTTGTACCGCTTTGTCCCGCGATTACAACATCATCTTTAAACCATTTGTATTTTAAATTAGAGAAATCCGCAGGAGATGGAACTGTTGGTGTCGATTTATCTATCGAAAGACTTAAACTTCCACCAGAACATATCATCGCTGATGCATTCCTTTCGTTAATATTAAATGATTCAACAAAGGTTCTGTAATAGATAGGGAATTCAGTTAGGTTTTGAGAGTTTCTAAACTTGCCACTAGGGCTAGCAGTTGCAAGGCTACTCTTGATACGAATACTGTGCGTGTCTGATCCTCTTAAATCTGTTGGAATAGCAAATTTTATAGTTTGCTGTTGTGATGAAGGATTATCGACAAAAGAAATTTTGGTAGTGGCCACGGGAGTTGTAAAGTTTCCTGCCTCATCTGAAAGTTCTACAACGAACTCAGTGCCGGCAGGAAAGTTTACATAACTAAAAGTTGCGTTATATTCATTAAATGGCACTCCATTTACAATAAGTCCAGCACATATTCTTGGGTAAGAAAGTGCTTGCGGTACAATTGTTGGAGGTTGCGCATATAAACTAGTTTTAGTACCAATTAAGATGCTAAAAAAAAGAATAAAACGGTAAACTGATAGAGTAATTTTTCGAATCATATAGTGCGTGTTCTTGCTAAATCTATATCTTCAAAAAACAAAATATCAATGAATGTTTCAGAAAAATCATATTTATAGTTCTCAATAATATCTTTTGCAAGTACTGAATAAGAACCGGCTAATAATGACTTTTCTGCACATTCTGAAGTAGTTTGATTATTCTCATCAGCGGCCATAGCAAGGCTGTCCTTGGGGATGGACAACCCTACTATAAACTGATTAGAATTATCTAATTTGCTGATACGTTTATCAGCTATATCATTCTTTTGATTACGTGTACACGCAGTCATCTCGCAGGCAGAAATAGTAGAAAATGTAGGCTGTTCTACCACTTTACTCTGTGCATACAGACTTAACGTTACAGGCGAAACCAAAAATATTATACAAGTAAAATATCTTTTTATCGGGGCCATTATATTTTGATCTTTATTTGGGTCCGTTGTAGACGAATACATAAATTGTGTCTGGGGACTTCATTAATAAAATTTACGTTGAAATAAAAATCTAAATTGATCTATCTGTTTCCGCTAGATGCTGTAATTTTTCCTAATTGTAATCTGAAATCTGGTTTCTTAGGATTATAGATATCAATGAATGTCTCTTTGTTGTCGCTTTGAGATTTAACATTAAAGAAAACAGTATTACCATACCAGTTCTCTAAATCTTCGTTGTTAGAATTGTACTCAGTAAAGATGTTTCCTTTACATAGGTTGAAATACATTTCTTCAAATTTGATCTTTTTAAGGTTGGCATCGTTAATCTCTGTTTTGCTGTCAAGTAAAACAGCAGGATTAAATCCAGAGATTACACTTCTTTTCATTTCAAGAGAAGCATTTTCAGCAACGTAAATCGCTTCTTTTACTAAACCAGCCTGAATATCAGCATTGATGTTTTCGCTATCATTAAGCATTGTAATGTTTGTTGCAGCAACTAAAGTTTGTTTTTTAGTAAAATCAGTTTCACTTTTCTTTTCGTATGATTTTACTTCCATGCAACGAGAACCGTCTTTATTACTTGATAAATAAGAAGATCTTACAGCTAATGAATTGTATAAACGACATTGAACACCCTGAGTGAATTTATAATCGTCGTTGATTGATTTGTATGATACTAATTTAGTAGCATTTACATCACCTCCGTAAAAAGCAAATGCATCACCACCAGAGTAGCTTACCATTACGTTTTCAAGGATTGTTTTGTTTCCAACACCAGCGATAGTTAAACCATTGAAAGTATCTAAACCTTTAACTTTTTTACCTGCAAACTCGATTCTAACGTATCTTAAAATTCCTGAATTACCAGCTACATTATCACCACCATAAGTAGTAAGTGTAGGATCAAGATCTAAGTTGTAAGAACCAACGTTTCCAAATTTGTTAATTGGAGCGTCTCCAAGAATTACAAGTCCACCCCAGTCTCCAGCTTTTTTCTGGCTGCGGTTTGATGTAAATACAATTGGATCTGTTTCTAAACCATCTGCAACAAGTTGAGCACCCTTTGTAACTACCAATGTTCCTTTTGTTTCAAAATCACCAATAATTAAAGTTCCCGGTTCAATTGTTAAAACGGCATTGTTAGTAACATAAACGTTTCCTTGCAAAACATAGATGTTTCTTTTTAGCAATTTTGTATTAACAGAAATGTTTCCTGCTAAAATTTGGTTTGCTTCACCATAGTCAACTTTGTTAGGCTTAAATTCAGTCCAGTTGTTCAACCAGTTGTTGTAGCCCATAATTCCTTTTTCTTGTTGAGCACTCATACTCGTAACTGTCAAAAGAACGCAGATAAATTGAGTAATTTTTTTCATGATAAAGGGTATTAGGTTAATAATAAATTTGGGTATGCGTAATATGATAAAAACTCTTCACGATTTTTCCTGAGGATATCAGAACACATCGAGAACGAGTTTATATTTTTAAACTTTTTTACAATGAACGCAGAATCAGGTTGATTTACGTAAACACTTCAAAAAAGGTTTTAAAAAATTTATTTTTATTACATTTCGTTCAATTCATTGAACTCGTGTAAAGATTTTAATGTGCTTTCGTAAAATAAAATAGCTGCAATCAAGTTTCCTTTGTCAGAGTATGGCATCATTTTTCTTTGAAACTCTACAGTTACGTCTAAGAATGCTGATGTACCTACAGCCTGATTATCTAAAACTTTTTTGTGTTCAGAATCGTCTGGTATACCTAAGTCTGCCATCGTCACACCAGGTTTTGTCACCAAAGCGATGTAAGGGAGTGTCTTAACTAATACTTTAATTCTTTCAATGTACAACTCTAAAAGTTCTCCTTTTTGCATACCACTCAATTCTTTTTGATCATGGTATTTACGAATAAGAGCTGTTGTACTAATAATACTTCTGGGAGCGTTCTTAGCTTGAGCTGACGCTGCCGCAGTTGTCAAAATAAAAAATAGACTTAAAAAAATAATTTTCCCTTTCATAAATTCTTATTAAAAATTGGTTGTTGATGAAAACAAAAATATATAAATTATGTTAAATTGCAACTTTAATGTTTTTTTTTTTCGAAATTTCAGCTTAAAATAAGCTTAAAAAAGGGTCAAAGGTCGAGAAAATATGCGTTTTGACGAAGATTTTGTTAATTTTGTTAAAATTTTTTCCTGTAAGAAATAGTTTAAGTAAATTATGCCGTTACGCATTATTGTACTTAAAATAAACATCTGTTTTAAAGATTTTCACAAAAACTATTAACAAAAAAATCTTAATATCTATTCAATTCATCTCAGTATTGATAAAACTTAAGGAGAAATAAATCAACAATTCAGTTAAAAATCTTTTCATAAATATAAAAATGAGGCCTCAGAATTAAACTTTTTACCGAAAATTTTTGCCTACATCATTTTCTTATATCTTTGCTTCATGCAATTTTCACAAATTTTAGGTCAGGATTACATCAAAAGTCACTTGATAAAAAGTGCAGCTTCCGGACGAATTCCGCATGCACAGTTATTTATTGGGCCAGAAGGAAGTGGTACACTTTCAACAGCAATCGCTTACGCACAGTATATTTTATGCAACAATACAGGCGACGAAAATTCAAACGGAAACGATTCCTGTAATCTAAAATTCCAAAATCTTTCGCATCCCGATCTGCATTTTATTTATCCAACGGTAACAACCGAAGATGTAAAAACAAAACCCAAAAGTTTAGATTTCATTCAGGACTGGCGAAATTTCATTCATGAAATGCCTTACGGAGGTTTATTTGACTGGTATAAAATTCTTGGTGTTCAAAACAAGCAAGGCGAAATTCGCGTTGAAGATGCGCAGGAAGTTTTAAAGTCGCTTTCGCTGAAATCCTACGAAGGTGGTTACAAAATCATGATAATCTGGATGGCCGATAAAATGAATATTGCCGCATCCAACAAACTTTTAAAACTTCTGGAAGAACCATCAGACAAAACTATATTTATTCTGATTTCCGAAAACGAAGAAGACATCATTCAAACCATACGTTCTCGTTGTCAGGTAATTCACTTTAATGGTTTACCTGAAAAAGTAATTGCAGAAGCATTAGTTTCTCAGGAAAATATAGATGCTAACTTAGCAAAAAAATTAGCACATCAGGCACAGGGAAATTTCAACAAAGCCATTTCTTTATTAAAAGAAGATGATGCCGAATATCCTTTTGAACAATGGTTTGTCAATTGGGTTCGTGCCGCTTTTAGAGCAAAAGGAAATGCAGCAGCCATTCAGGACTTAATTTCCTGGAGTGAAGAAATTGCAGGTTTAGGCCGCGAAAGCCAGAAAAAATTCATTCAGTTTTGCATCGAAATGTTCCGTCAGGCACTTTTACTTAATTATGAAGCGCCAACTTTGGTTTATATAGAACCAAAAGTGGATAAATTTAAGCTGGAAAATTTTGCGCCTTTTGTAAACGGAAACAATATACATGATATTTTCAAAGAACTTTCGGATGCGATGTATCACATTGAAAGAAACGGAAATGCAAAAATAATACTAACCGATTTATCTATAAAACTGACTCGTTTAATTCATAAAAAATAATTTTCAAATGAATAATGTTGCCTCTATTTTACTTCTAATTTTTTTGGCCTTAACATTTTTACAATCAGGCTACGAGAAAATTTTTTACTGGAAAGATAATGTCGAATGGCTCAAAGGACATTTTGCCAGCACTCCGCTTAAAAACCAAGTCCCTCTTGCCTTATTTCATCTTCTGGTTTTAGAATTAATTTCCGGAATTTTATGCGTAGTGGGCACTATACAATTACTAACAAACAGCGGTCGCGAATTTGGTTTTTACGGTGCTGTTTTTTCGTGCATCTCTTTATTAATGATGCTTTTCGGACAACGATTAGCGAAGGATTATGATGGAGCAAGAACCATAGTTATTTATTTTGTTCCGGCAGTTATGGCTGTTTACTGGTTGAATTAATTAATCCAGACTTCTAAAAATATCCGCAGCCTTAATCACTTTAGTATTTGAAAGCTGTGGCAAAAAAATAAAATTTTACATAAAAAAAATGAATCCAAAACATCCTTCAGAATCTCTAACTATATTAACAGATTTAGTTTTACCAAGCGAAACTAACCCTTTAAACAATCTTTTTGGCGGCGAACTTTTAGCCAGAATGGATCGTGCAGCAAGTATCGCAGCCCGAAGACATTCACGCCGAATTGTAGTTACAGCTTCTGTAAATCACGTCGCTTTTAACAGGGCCATTCCTCTTGGAGCCGTTGTAACGATCGAAGCAAAAGTTTCCAGATCTTTTAAAAGTTCTATGGAAGTTTTTATTGATGTTTGGGTAGAAGACCGTGAATCCGGAAGCAGAACCAAAGCCAACGAAGCTATTTATACTTTTGTTGCAGTGGATGATAGCGGAAGACCAGTTGAAGTTCCGCCAATTTTACCGGAAACCGAACTTGAAATACAACGTTTTGATGCGGCTTTACGTCGCAAACAATTGAGTTTACTCCTTGCCGGCAAAATAAAACCGGCTGATGCCACAGAATTAAAGGCTTTATTTTTGTAGTATAATTTAGTGAAATTTGATACAAATTGGGACAATCAAACTTCAAAAAAAGAAGTAATTTTACAGAATTACAAGCCAATGAAAAATCCAATCAGGAAGTTATTTCATTTCTGATTTATACTTGAAAGAGAAAATATAAAATTTTAGATGAAAGAAAAAGAAAAAAAAGAGATGAGTTCAGAGAAAGATGCAAAACTAAAAGCGTTACAGCTTACGCTTGACAAACTAGATAAAACGTACGGTAAAGGAACCGTAATGAAAATGGGCGACAAAGCCATTGTAGAAGTTGAAACAATCTCTTCTGGTTCTCTTGGTGTTGATTTAGCACTTGGAGTAAATGGTTACCCAAAAGGAAGAATTATCGAAATATACGGACCGGAATCTTCTGGTAAAACGACCTTAACCTTACACGCAATTGCCGAAGCTCAAAAAGCAGGAGGTATTGCTGCTTTTATAGATGCAGAACATGCTTTTGATAGAAATTATGCTGAGAAATTAGGTGTAGATATCGAAAACCTGATTATTTCGCAACCGGACAATGGAGAGCAGGCATTGGAAATTGCCGAAAACTTAATTCGTTCGGGAGCAATTGATATTGTGGTAATTGACTCTGTTGCTGCATTGACTCCAAAAAGTGAGATTGAAGGTGAAATGGGAGATTCTAAAATGGGTCTTCATGCACGTTTGATGTCTCAGGCTTTAAGAAAATTAACGGGAACAATCAGTAAAACAAATTGTACTGTATTCTTCATCAACCAGTTGAGAGAGAAAATTGGTGTAATGTTTGGAAATCCTGAAACTACAACAGGTGGTAATGCCTTAAAATTCTATGCTTCTGTACGTTTAGATATTCGTCGTTCTTCTCAAATTAAAGATGGCGAAAATGTTATTGGTAACAGAACTAAAGTAAAAGTCGTTAAAAATAAAGTGGCGCCGCCTTTTAAAACTGCTGAATTCGATATCATGTACGGAGAAGGAGTTTCTAAAACAGGTGAAATTCTTGATTTAGCAGTTGAGTTTGAAATCGTTAAAAAAGCGGGATCCTGGTTTAGCTACGGGGATACAAAATTAGGACAGGGACGTGATGCTGTTAAAGCTTTAATTAAAGATAATCCCGAATTAGCGGATGAACTGGAAATAAAAATTAAAGCGCATATCAAAGAAATGGCTAATGCATAATTAATTAATTATAAGTCAATCATTTATTGACTGGATATTTTCAACCCGACTTGTTTTTTAAACAGGTCGGGTTTTTTATTTCTAAAATAAATAAAAATTCACGCAACCATTTTAACATTCTAATCTCTTAGAAATAGACTGAAGATTCTATAAGGTATCTACTGCCATAAATACCTTGATCACAGTTTATTTTTGGAATAAATTTGGTTGTTTATTGTTTATAAAGATCCGTTAGTTTTTTTGGTGCTAACGGGTTTTTATTCTTTTTTTAAGAAATATTTTACTTTTCTGCGCAACCTTTTCAATTTTTTACGATCTAATAATTGTGACGTTAATTGAGTTCTAATCCAACTCTTTATTATCCAACCCTTAAGAAATGTAATCATGAAAGAGAAACTAGAAGTGTTGTTGAATAAAAACCGCAGAAAAACCAAACTAAAAATTAAAAAAGTATTACGTTTCATTTCTGAAAAAATAATACATAGATAAATTTTGAATATAAAAGGGGTTTTAATTCAAAATAAAACCCGGCAAGCTTTTTAAGTCTGCCGGGTTTATTATTTAAAATTATTCCTTTAATTTTTCTTTTTTAAATTCAAGTAATCCCTTATAAATCAGCTGTCTTACCTCATCTCTAAGATCTTTTCGGTTTTCAATTGTAAGTCCTTTAGTTTCTATAAACGGCAGCACTTTACCACGCATTTTTCCGGGGCTTCCGCTCAGAAATGTATAGGAGAAACGCTCTTTATTATCAGCAAAAACAATAGGGACAATTGGAATTTGATGGTCTATTGCAAGTCGAAAAGCACCGTCTTTAAATTCATCAAGGAAAATACTTTCATCGTCAGGAACTCCGCCTTCGGGAAAAATACAAATACTAAGTCCTTGATTGAGTCTGTTTTGTGCCTTTTTAAAAACTTCATTTTTACTTCTTGAAGAATTTCTGTCAACCAAAATACAGGTTCTTTTATAGAAAAATCCAAATAACGGAATCTTTACAAGCTCTTTTTTTCCCACAAAAACAAATGGATTTTTAATAATAGCCAGCATAAGCATAATATCTGTTATCGAAGTGTGATTTGCAACAATCATATAGCTTTTACCTTTCTCCAACTTTTGCAAGCGCTCGATTGTATAATAAAAACCCATACCAAAAAGAATGAATTTAGCCCAAATGCGGGCCATTTTAAAGAAATACGGGTATCCGCTTTCTGAAATAATAGAAATCAGTAAAAACGGCAACATAATCAAAATCGGAATGGCCATCAAAATGTAAAACCAAATGCGCCATAAAACCCAAAAAATAATCTTAATTCCTTTCATGGTTTCAAATGTAAGAAATCAGAAATGAATTTAGATTTTAGATCGCTAGATTTTTAAAAATTATTAAAACAAATTTTTAATCCATCAAAACTTACTTGAAACTTGCTGACTTTGCAAAAAACTTTGCGAACTTTGTGGTTAAGAAAAAATTAAACTTTTCGCATATTGTAAAAAACTTTACAATCTTTGCGGTTAAGAAAAAAACGAGAATGGCAAAAATACTAACCGGGGTTCAGAGTACTGGAACGCCACATTTAGGCAATTTATTAGGAGCAATTATTCCTGCAATCGAATTATCAAACAATCCTGCAAACGAATCATATTTGTTTATTGCTGATTTACATTCGATTACACAAATTAAAGATGGTAAAACATTAAGAGAAAATACATATAGCACTGCAGCAGCCTGGCTTGCCTGCGGATTAAACCCTGATAAAGTTACTTTTTACAGACAATCTGATGTAACTCAAACTGCCGAATTAACCTGGTATTTAAGTTGCTTTTTTCCGTTCCAGCGTTTGACTTTGGCACATTCTTTCAAAGATAAAGCTGATCGTTTAGACGATGTAAACGCCGGACTTTTTACTTATCCGATGTTAATGGCTGCAGATATTTTATTGTATGATGCCGAATTTGTTCCTGTTGGAAAAGATCAATTGCAGCATTTAGAAATTACACGTGATGTTGCTTCCCGTTTTAATCATCAGATGGGTGAAACATTTGTTATTCCTGAAGCTAAAATTCAGGAAGACAGTATGTTAATTCCAGGAACAAATGGTGGAAAAATGAGCAAATCTGCCAATAATATTATCAATATTTTCCTTGACGATAAAACACTTCGCAAACAGGTTATGAGTATTGAAACAGATAGTACACCTCTGGAAGAACCTAAAAATCCGGATACTTGTAATGCGTTTGCTATTTATTCTTTATTGGCTAATGAAAATCAAATTGCAGAAATGAGAGCCAATTATTTAGGCGGAAATTATGGTTACGGCCATGCCAAACAAGCTTTGTTTGAATTGATTACAGAAAAATTTAAAACAGAAAGAGAAAAATACAATTACTACATCAACAACCTCAAAGAAGTGGATGCACTATTGAAAAAAGGTGCTTCAAAAGCATCAGTTATTGCAGATAGCGTTTTGGCAAAAGTTCGTGAAGTTCTTGGTTTCGGAAAATAACTGTTACAAATAAATTTAAGCTTCTTGCAAAAGCAAGAGGCTTTTTTATTTTGAAAAATGTATGAATACTAGTAAAAAAATCGTAATTTCAACATAATCAATATATTGAATAATATTTATTACTTTCATAAATCGAAACCAAAAACAAAATAAAAAGATGAATAAACATGTAGAAGATTACGACATTCCACCCTATTTATTTCAAATTCTGAATGTTGTTTTCGCGATTATTATAATTATTGTTTTGTTCAAATTATACAAACATTTTAAAGGAAAAAAACAGAAATAAATAAAGAAGCTAAATAGCTTCGAATAATTTTCCTGGCAACGGGCGAACTACGCCTTTCAGTTCCATATTGAGTAAAACTCCGGATATTCTAAAAATTGGAAAGTCACATTGCAATGCAATAACATCCAGTAATTCTTTTCCATTTTTTAAAAGAAAATCATACACTTTTTGCTCATCCGGATCAAGATCAACAAATAATGATTTTTGAATTGGTTTTACTTTCTTCTCAATATCCCAATTTAGCATATAAATCAGATCTGCCGCACTTGATAAGACACTTGCCTTTTGAGTTTTAATCAAATCATTACAACCCTGACTGTATTTATCTGTTACTCTTCCGGGAACAGCAAAAACATCGCGGTTATAATCATTTGCCAGGTTAGCCGTAATTAAAGATCCTCCTTTATCTGCAGATTCAATTACAATCGTAGCTTCTGTCATACCGGCTACAATCCGGTTTCTACGCACAAAATTTTCTTTATCAGGATTTGATGAACTCCAGAATTCTGTAATAAATCCACCGTTCTCCTCCATTTTTGCAATATACTTTTTGTGCGTTTTAGGATATATTTGGTTTAATCCATGCGCTAAAACTCCAATGGTCTGCAAGTTATTTTCCATTGCCAGCTGATGCGCTACAATATCTACTCCATAAGCAAAACCGCTTACAATTACAGGATCCAATGGTGCCAGATCTTCAATAAGTTTTTTGCAGAACTCAGTACCGTAAGAGGTTATTTGCCGGGTTCCAACAATACTTATAATTCGTTTGTTTTTTAAATTTATATTACCCGTCGAAAAAATCAAAACTGGTGAATCAAAACAATGCTTTAGCCTTTCGGGATAATTTTCGTCCTGAAAAAAGGAAACTCTTATATCATTTGATTTAATAAATTCAATTTCTTTACTTGCTTTTTCAAAAACAGATTTATCCTTTATATTTTTAAGCAAAACAGAACCAACTCCATCAATTGCAGCTATTTGACTTATCTTGGTTGAAAAAACAGCTTCAGCATTTCCACAATGTGTCAACAATTTTTTAGCTATAACATCGCCCACTCCTTCTATTTTTAGTAAGGCTAATAAATAAAATAAATCCTGCTCTGACATAATTACATTTTAGTTTTTAAGAAGAATAAAATCTTAAAAACAACAACATCTTGACTACTTTTAAGAACCGCAAAGATATAAATTTGCAGTAATTTCTTTCAAAAATAAAAAGTATAAAGTAAATTACAATTCGCTAAAAAAAACAAATTACACTTAACCAATTGAAATTGAACTGTGTGTAAAACTATGCGAATTGTTAATAAAAATTGTGAATAAAATTTTGATAACTATATTGGATGCATAACTTTGTTACTATGAAAATCGAAACTTACATCGCGCAATTATTATATCGTTATCAGTGTGTAACGGTTCCCGGATTTGGAGCATTTCTAACAGAAATTCAGCCGGCTCAGGTAAATGAGAGCACAAATTCGTTTTTTCCACCAAAAAAAACAATCTCATTTAATGGTCTTTTAAAAAATAACGACGGACTATTGGCAAATCATATCGCTCAGGCAGAAAATACATCTTACGGTTTTGCAGTTAGCGCTATTGGCCATGAGGTTTTAACCTGGAAAAAAGTATTGGAAGAATATGGTTCTTTACAATTAAAAAATATTGGTGACATTCGTTTAAATGCAGATCAGAATATGGTATTTACACCAAATGATCAGCACAATTACCTTACAAGTTCTTTCGGTTTAAGTCCGTTTGTTTCACCTCTTGTAAAAAGAGAAATATTTGAGAAAAAAGTAGCTGAACTTGAAGAAAGAGAAGTTATAGCATTACACGAAAGTGACGAAGAAATAAGATCATCAAAATCGTATTTGAGATATGCAGCAATATTTGTATTAGGATTAGGAATTACAGGAAGTATTGGCTACCCTATTTACCAAAACCAAGTTGCAGCCCAAACACTTATTGTTGAAAGTGCAGTTCAGAAAAAAGTAGAAAACAAAATACAGGAAGCAACATTTTTTATACAAAATCCGCTGCCGGCTGTCACACTTTCTGTTGACTCTTCTAAAACAGAAACTGTTGAAGCAAAAATGCCATATCACATTATGGCAGGTGCGTTTAGAAGCCAACAGAATGCTAGAAAAGCATTTGATCAATTAATCAAAGACGGCTATGAAGCCAGAATGCTGGGCGAAAACAAACACGGTTTATTTCCGGTATTATACGGAAGTTACGCTACAATGGCTGAAGCTCAAAAAGCTCAAAAAGAAATTCAAAAAGGCGAAAATCCGCAAGCATGGATTTTAGTCGAATCGTTATAACAAAATTAAAAAATCCAATTCTGTAGAATTGGATTTTTTTTTGTCTTATTTTCTCCTATAAAAACCTTTCAGGTACTATATTGTCGGTTGTTCACCGTTTATTTTTGCTCTATTAAATTAAAAAATAAACAATGAACTATACATTTAAACTTCTATTCGCTCTAACACTAATGCTAAGTTCTGAAGCGTTTTTTGCACAGAAAATAACAACTAGTACCAAACAACAGCAAATCATCGATCAGAAAGCTCAAAAACAGGCTAAAAAAACATCTCATGAATATCATGCGAAACTAAATGACGAACAATCTGAATTAAAAAAAGAGCAAAAACGTTTACAGCAGCATCAAAAAGAGCTGAAAAATTCTGAAAAAGACCTGGATAAAAACAAAAAGAAAGTTGCAAAATTACAATCAGATAATCAAAAAATAAATTCAAAATTGAGTTCACTTTCTAATGAAGAGGCACAAAAACAACAAGTGAAATTAAAAAAGAATGAACTTGAAATTCAAAAACTTAAACGTAAGCAAATTGACCAGCAAAAAGCTTTAGACAAGGCGCAAGCACAAATATAAAACCAAAAATCCTGTTCGCCGCGGCGAACAGGATTTTTTTATTTCTTTACTATCTTAGCATTCTGAGAAAGTATTTCTCTACCGTTTTGAGTAATAGTTAAACTAGCAGGAGGCGAGTCAGAAGTGCCTAAAACAATTATGGAACACTGATACAAATGATCGCCTTTTTTAAAATCAAAATGGCTGTTTCCACCGCTTCCGTCAGAAATCCACTTTCCGTTAGTAATCACTAAATCAGGTTTTTCACTCATTGATTTTTTAACAGACCAGGACGCATATCTGTAATTATCATTCCCTAAATCATCTATTCTAATTCTGAATTTTGATGTTTCTAAAATATATTCCGGAGATTTAAATTTAGCAATTGATGGATGTAGTTTTCCTTTCTCAGCCGCAATCAGTTTGTTCTTCAGATTCTTCTCATATTGAGATTGGTAATTAACTGTAATCAGTTTTCCATCAGTATCCATCCACAAATCGCCCTGGTCAAGCATAATACCACGCCAACCCATTTCTGACCAGTCTTTTGCAGCATTGGATTTTATTATCTTATTTTTTAACGTTGCGTCAAAAATCTGATCGTATCTTTTTATAAAGTCGGCTTTGTTTTTAACCGCGGGAATTGGATATTCTCTTTTAAGCGGAAAAGAAATAAATGCAGAAACGCCTTCTTTGTTATTGCTTCTGACGTTAGAAATAAAGCTTTTGACAAACTTTTGATATTCTGGTTTTAGATCCTGTCCTATTGTTAAGTGAGTCGAAAAAATAAGGATTGTGATATATAATAGCTTTTTCATAAATTCTTAGATAATGTTATTTCAATTTCTTAAACTGATTACTCTAAGTTACTATTATTTGATGAATTCAAAAAGGCTTTAATTATAAATTTATATTCAAATCATGATTTATGTTTAACGTGGAACAATTAAAATGCTTTATTCCAAAACTCTCTATTTTACATAATTTAAAATCGAACCCGAAGTCTCGGGACTAAAATCAATTAATACTGGCTTTAAACATTTTAAGTTCGTCCCATGTAAATTCGTCACCATATTTTTCTTTTAAAGGATTTAAAGATTCTTCCTTGTAAAACTGAAAGGCCTCACGAAGCGCCAGAATTTTATCATACGGCAAGACATCAGAAATATCCACTTTTTTAGCCTGAATTAACTTAACGAAATGCATTTCAATAGTTTGCACAGTTAACTTACGTTGGCGGGCTATATCTGCAATTGAGTTCTTCTCCAGCCACAAATCATGTGTTTCTTCTACCGTTGTTTTTTTGGCTGTTTTTGGTTCAGATTTATCCAGCTTTCTTGCTGTATAACGAACAACCGGTTCTTCTGTTTTAAAAATATCAGTATTTGACATATTAAACTCGTCACGAATCTTTGCAATCTTGTCTAATTTAAAATTTTTAATTGCTGTAGAAGTTAGTTTTTCCTTACAAATAGCTTCGCCGGAAACTACAATTTCAATTAATAATTTTGCTTTCATCAAACGTAAAACAGCTTTTGTTTGTAAATCATCAAGAAAAGCCAATTCTTCATAAAACTCTTTTACTTTTTTAAATTTCTGAATTTCAGCCATTTTCTGCAAAAGATCTGTCACCAATTTGTCCATCGGCTTAAAGAAATAATCGTAAGCGGCCACTACCCTTTCCTGCACAAAAATCAAATCGACGGTTTCTTTATTGAAAATTTTATTGAGCTGATTGACGAATTTTTGAGACGGATCAACTAATAATTCAATCGTTTCCATACGCTTTGCTGCCCAAACGGAATGTTTCGCTTTTTCTGAATTTACGGCATTTTCATTGTAACTAAAACGGTGATTGCGCCATTCCTGCGCCAAATCTGTCCAGTTAAAACTGTTAATCAAATAGTTATGGATAAAATTCTTGGTTTCAAAATGAAGGGAATTTTTTAAAACCTCTTCAGTTGCTTTGTTTAAAGCATAATCCATAACATCCTGATCGTTGGAAATACCATTCATTTGTATCGGAGAAAGCAAAATAAGGCCATTTAAGGAAGTTAAACGTGATAATGCTACATAGGCTTGTCCGGGTAAAAAAACTTGCGATACATCGAGCGCAGCTTTCTCAAAGGTTAAACCCTGGCTTTTGTGCACGGTAATTGCCCAGGCCAATTTAAGCGGATAATGTGCAAATGTGCCCAAAACCTCCTCTTCGACATCTTTAGTTAGGTCGTTTACTTTGTATCGAATGTTCTTCCATTCGTACTTTTCAACCTCAATTGTTTTATTCTCTTCCGGAAAATGAACAAAAATTTCTTCGGCAGATAGCGACTTGATAACGCCCATTTTTCCGTTAAAATAGCGTTTTTCAAAAGAAATATCATTCTTCACAAACATCACCTGTGCGCCTACTTTCAATTTTAGATTTTCTTCAACCGGAAATATTTTTTCAGGAAAATCTCCAACAATAAAAGGTTGGAAAGCAAATTCATTACCGGCTAAGTCATTAATTGCCTGTTCATTAATTGAATCGGCTTTTGCGTTATGCGTTGTAAGCGTAATATATCCCGGATTGTTTTTTAAGTCGAAATCCGGTTGTACATATTCGTTCAAAACCTGAATATCGTGTGGAGTAATCTGGTTATTTCGAAGATTGTTTAAAACCGAGATAAAAGTATCATCGGTCTGACGGTAAATCTTAGATAATTCAATATACAGCGGCGGATTTTGTTGAATGGCATGCGAATGAAAAAAGAATTTTCCTTTGTAATAATTACGCAAAGTGCGCCACTCTTCATCCCGAATTACAGGCGGTAATTGCAATAAATCACCAATAAAAAGTACCTGAACACCGCCAAAAGTGCGCGAATTTCTGCGAACAGTCTGCATCATAAAATCGATAGCATCCAGTAAATCAGCGCGTAACATACTTACTTCGTCAATAATTAAAAGTTCCATGTTTTTGATGACATTTCGCTTAACATTATTCATTTTAAAGTGCCTGCGCAACGTTTCTTTGTTCTCAAATTTCACAGTTTCAGTAAACTTTGAAGCTTCATCATAGGACGGAATAAAAGCTGAAAAAGGCAATTGAAACATTGAATGAATCGTTACACCACCTGCGTTTAAAGCCGCAATTCCTGTTGGAGCTACTACAACTGTATTTTTATGCGTTGTAGCGATGATTTCACGCAAAAGCGTCGTTTTTCCTGTCCCTGCTTTACCAGTCAGAAATATAGATTTTTGAGTTTGATTGATGAATTGTAAAGTGTAAGCAGCAGCTTCTGAAACGTTTTGCATTGTATTGTATTAAAACCTAAAAGTATCCTATTTTTATAAAAGAAAAAACCTAAATCCGGTAAGATTTAGGTTTTTAAATTAGTGCGTTTTTTGGTATTATTTTTTAACTTCTTCGCCTTCTTTAACAGCAGGTTTAGCGTCAGCTTTAGGAGCATCTTTGTATTTATCATTCAAAGCCTTAATGATCTCTTTAGTGATATCATATTTATCCTCAGCATATAATACTGTTGCAGCATCTCCAGTTCCGTAGATATAAGAGTAACCGTTTTTCTTACCGTATTCTTTAATGAATTTTTTAACTCCACTTACAAGAGAATCCATTTCAACTCCGCTTTCTTGTTGCAATTGTTGAGATAAAGCTTGTTGAGCATAGCCCAATTGTTGTTCTCTTTTTTGCAACTCAGCTCCTCTTTGTTGAGCCCATTGCTGGCCGTTAGACTGTGCCTGACTTTGAAAATTAGCAGCGTCTTGTTTAAAACGAGTAATTTCCGCTTGTAGCTGTCTTCCTTTTTCTTCCGCTTGAGCTTTGTATTTTGCCTCAAGATCTTTTGCTTCAGTGTACTCTTTCATTAAAACTGAAGTATCAACGTAAGCTGTTTTTACTTCCTTAACTTCTGCTGTTTTATTACACGAAACAACCAAAATTGAAAGTGCGATAATTACTAATGCTTTTTTCATTTTCTAAATTTCTAATTTTTTTAATGTATTGAAGACAAAAATATAAAAAAATAAATAGCATCAACATAAAGTTTAAAAAATGCTCGAATTTTATGATATTAGTTTTCTTTATGACTCCTGATTTTACTATAAAATATCGCTATTAAATCTGGCTTTTATATCTTTTATTATAACTGCTTTCTCAAAAAAGAAGGTATTTATCCTCACTACAACCAAAAAAACGCCGTAAATGCGCTTATTTTGCGTTTTAGCTGTTTTTTAAGACGTAAATGTGCGATGAATACTCTTTTGTACTGCTTGCTTTTAAATTTGATCGTAGACCAACAAAAAAAGCACTGATGTAATTCATTTTCCCGGTTTTGTATTTTTCAGATAATAAGCTCACATAAAAAGAATCAAATTTCATCGGAAGTACTTTTTCCAGTTTCATATCTACTTTTTCAAAAAGCGAATGAATAGCTTTTTTAGAAAAATGCCAAAAATGAATTGGCACATCAAAAGCTGCCCAAAATTCCTTATAATAGTTTGCGTCGTATGATTTAAAATTTGGAACCGCAACAATTAAAGTTCCAGTTGGTTTTAACAACCGCTTTAATTCCTGAATCTGAAGTTCTAAATTTGGAACATGTTCTAAAACGTGCCACATGGTAATGACGTCAAACGAATTATTTTCGAGAACGCTAATTTCGTCCACAAAGGAAATTCCTTTTTGGATCGCGATATTTTTTGCTCTGTCGCTTGGTTCTACTCCAACGGTTTCCCAACCATCATTTTTTGCTGTCAATAAAAAATCTCCGGTTCCGGCACCAATGTCTAAAATTTTTCCTTTATTAGATTGCTCTCCATTTATCAAATTAAGTTTATTTTTTAAAGCAATATTTTTCACGAAATGATATGCCTTTTCAAACAAGGAACGTTTGTTGTCTGTATGCGAAATATAATCTTCGCTTTCGTAATATTTTCCAAGATTTTCTAAATCTGGTTGCGGAGATGTAATCAACATATCTAAAGTTTCATCGTGATACAATTCGAAAACTTCTTTAGATACAGAATGGTCTTTTACAGTAAGAAAATGTTTTTTGTTTAAAACGTCCATTTTTTAATTATAGGTATTTTGGTTTAATGTTATAGCAAAACCCTAAAAGTGAAATTTCAACTTTTAGGGTTATTATTTAATATTTTATATTTTTCTTTTAACTCTTCCAATTTATTTTTACAGCCGACATTTTTTCATTTTCAATTCTTGTTTCCGGCAAAATTGTAAAACCGTTTTTTAAATAAAACGCCATTGGAGATTTATATATTTCTTTATTTTGTTTCACTTCATTTTCATGATCAGTTACCCATCCATTCAAAATATCATTATTCTTTTTTAATTCGTTTATCAAGAGGGATCCATTTCCTTTTCCCTGAATTTGGTTGTCCAAAATTATGGCAAACCAGTTTTCATTTTCTCTTAAAAAAGTAAATGTCCATCCAATAATTTTATCTAAATCATCAAACAGTAAATAGTGTTTTGTATTAGAAAGTCCGGCCAAATACAATTCAAAATCTTCGATAGTTTTCAAATGTAGTCTTACCGAATATTCATTATTCCAAAGTTCACGTAAAACTAGTTTTTCTTCTAAAGACAATATTCCTTTTTCTACAATCTTCATATGATGAAATTTTAGATTTGTGAGTTTAGATTTAAATTATTGAAATAGTTTCACGTGGAACAATTTATTGTGTTTCAAGTTTTTTGTTCCTTCTGGTTTCAAGTTTATCTTAACGAATAAAAGTTTCAGGTTCCACATCCAACAAACTGGAACCTGAAACAAAATAAACTTTTTTCTATCTTCCCATATAAATCAAAAGCACCGAAATATCACTTGGTGATACTCCGCTTATTCTTGAAGCCTGAGAAATGGTTACAGGACGAATCTTGCTCAATTTTTGTTTTGCTTCAATCGACATTGATTTAATTTTATCGTAATCGAAATTCTCTGGAATTTTCACTTCTTCTAAACGAGTAAGTTTGTCAGCGTTGTTTCTTTCCTTTTCGATATAACCAGAATATTTGACCTGGATTTCGGCTTGCTCCAAAATTTCCTGATCAACATCATTTGCTTCAATATACTCTTTTACTTTTTCAAATTTCATCATATCCTCCAAATCAATTTGTGGACGAGAGAATACTTTGAACATTTTATCACCTTGTGTAATTGGAGCAGTTTCTTTCGCTTCTAAAATTGGATTCGTTTCCGCAACCGAAACACTTGTCTCTTTGAAAAACGCAACCATCTTTTCAGATTCGTTTAATTTCTTTTCCATTCTGCGTAAACGAGCTTCAGAAGCCAAACCAATTTCATGTGACATTGGAGTCAATCTAAAATCCGCATTATCCTGGCGCAACAATGTTCTGTATTCTGCTCTTGATGTAAACATACGATAAGGTTCTTCTGTTCCTTTCGTAATTAAGTCGTCAATCAATACTCCAATATAAGCTTCATCACGTTTTAAAATTAATGGCGCTTTTTCGTGCACTTTTAAATGCGCATTTATTCCAGCCATCAATCCTTGCGAAGCTGCTTCTTCATATCCTGTAGTTCCATTTATTTGTCCGGCAAAATATAAACCTTCAACTAACTTTGTTTCCAAAGTATGTTTCAATTGCGTTGGCGGAAAATAATCATATTCGATCGCATAACCTGGACGAAAGAATTTCACTTTCTCGAAACCGGCAACAGAACTCAACGCTTTAAATTGAATATCCTCCGGAAGCGAAGTTGAAAATCCATTTACATAAACTTCACAAGTATTCCATCCTTCCGGCTCTACAAATAATTGGTGACGTTCTTTATCTGCAAAACGGTTTATTTTATCTTCTATCGAAGGACAATATCTTGGTCCAAGACTTTTGATTCTTCCGTTGAACATTGGCGAACGATCAAAACCTTCTCTCAAAATATCATGAACATCCAAAGACGTATATGTCATATGACAAGATCTTTGATGCGTCAATGGAGTTGTCAAATCAGAATAAGAAAACTTATCTGGTTTTGCATCTCCTTTTTCTTCGTTCATTTTAGAATAATCCAAAGAACGTCCATCCACTCTTGGAGGCGTTCCTGTTTTCATTCTTCCAGCTTCAAAACCTGCTTTCACCAAATCTTCGGTAATTCCGGTTGCGGCACTTTCTCCTGCTCTTCCTCCTCCAAATTGTTTTTCTCCAATATGAATCAAACCATTCAAAAAAGTTCCGTTTGTCAACACGACAGATTTAGACCGAATCTCAACTCCTAACGAAGTTATAATTCCCTTTATCTTTCCGTTCTCAATAATCAAACCTTTTACCATCTCCTGGTAGAAATCCAAATTTGGAGTTCCCTCCAGCATCATTCTCCATTCTTCGGCAAAACGCATTCGATCACTTTGAACTCTCGGCGACCACATTGCTGGTCCCTTCGATTTGTTCAACATCTTAAATTGAATTGCGGTCCGGTCTGAAACAATTCCGGAGTATCCTCCAAGTGCATCAATCTCACGCACAATTTGTCCTTTTGCAATTCCACCCATCGCTGGATTACAAGACATCTGTGCAATGTTCTGCAGGCTCATCGTAACCAACAAGG
>Ga0247806_10000501_pt1 | contig 24484 bp, 22 predicted proteins | sample UWRJL059202B1_FD_179935 | JGI IMG/M metagenome (GOLD analysis project Ga0247806, IMG submission 179935) | Plant litter microbial communities from Arlington Agricultural Research Station in Wisconsin, United States - UWRJ-L059-202B-1 | ecosystem: Environmental > Terrestrial > Plant litter >... | reverse complement strand
TTTGTGTCTATACTTTTGGGATAGAAAATCCCTTGAATGGATAAAGCCAACACGCAGGCAGCGGAATATGGGGATTATCGGGTAGGTGTTATTCCGTTGATAGTCAAATAAGTATGCGATGCGTATTTCAACACAGCTATTGCACTCCGCAAGAAAAGGGCTGTTGTTCGGTATATCGGCATATCCCGATATGTAGATAAATCAAGAACACAAGATCGTCCAATCTATCCCCTCATTTTGTTAATCAGCCGAATCCAGGTAGCTGTTTTTGCTCTTAGTATTCTGACAGTCGTTGTATTATAGGGATTACGCTACCAGGGCAAATCGCTCTCCAAGAAAAATATAAACATATCGCCAGATGCCGATATGTAGATCAACAAACACCCGTTGAACTTAACTTTCAGGCACAAAAAAACCACCAATCCAAGGGACTGATGGCTTATAAACGGTTTTGTAGCGTAAACTATTCTGCTTCGGGCTTCTGATCCGAATCGAGGTTCTCCTCACGGACACCGCGCTTGTGGATAATCAATCCGTTCAGGAAATTGCGCAGGAACTGATCACCGCAATTTTTGTAGTGCGGATGGTCCTCCTTGCGGAATAAAGCGCCGAGCTCGCTCGCAGTGACTTTAAAATCGACGAGCTTCATGATCTCAATGATTTCATCGTTGCGCAAGTGCAGCGCGACACGCAGTTTTTTTAATATGTCGTTGTTTGTCATGGATTTTTCTTTGCTTAGCGACAAAGATACAGGAATAAAATGGAGTCGCCAAAAGGAAGCTTTCGGAGAAAGCGGATCAGATAAATTCAAAATCAACGCGCCGGTTGTGTTGTTTCCCCTCGGGTGTATCATTCGTATCGACAGGCATTTTTTCGCCCCTGAAATCAATCTTAAGCTTATCTGCGGCCAATCCATGGGTCGTGAAGTAAAGCAAAATTGCCTTCGCACGGCGGGAAGATAAATCGTCGTTGTATCCGTCGGATCCGTCGGAGTCTGTGTGACCGGTGATTTGTATGCGTAAATCCGTATGGCCGTTGACTACCCGGATCATTTCGTTCAGATAAGTATGAAAGCCCTCTTGGATCTCGTCTTTGTCGTAGTCAAAATAAATCGGCTGAAAGCGGAAATTCTCCCTTTCCCTCGTGCGGATCTCCGGTGCTTTCCTGCCATTTTTCAGATCGTCGAGCAGGAGATCGCGCCAGCCGTGTGACAACATCTGATGGTCATCGCGCGAAAATTGCGCTTTTGAGCGGTAAAGCACAATCTTTCCATTGTTCCTTTTGCAGGTCGAGCTCGTAAACGTTCCTGTGATATAGCCTGTAGAATCCACAAACTGCGCATCGACATCGATCGAACACCAGGTGATTTTCGCGGAGTTCTTTTTCTTCTCGACGACAAACTGTTTGAACTGTAGCCGGTTATTTTCGACGGTTCCCTTGATCTTCTGCACGGCGTAAAATTCTGTCCCGTAAGCTTCGTCCCGTGTACGACCTGTAACAACTGTACCAGCAATCTCGAGATCGAGGTAAATGATGCTGCTTTGTTTTTCGCTGACCCCGTCCCGCAGGAGAATTCCCTGCCAAACACCTTTCAGGCTGGCTTGCGACAAAGCAGTCTGGACCGGAACGCAAATCAGGAAAATCAGGAGATACTTCATGCTTTTCAAATGGGGACAATGATTTCGGGCCAAGATATTTATTTTTCCTCTACCTGAACGAATTCTTCGTTTCTTTGTTACAACATAAAACGAAAACCATGAAATTTATAGCAACTTGTATCCTTGTCCTTTGCTCTGCAGTGACATTTTCACAAACCATCTACGACTTCAAAGTGACGGATATCTCCGGAAATACCTTCGACATGGCCACCTTAAAAGGCAAAAAAGTCATGATCGTCAACACGGCATCGAAATGTGGGTTGACACCCCAGTACCAGCAGTTGGAAGAGCTCTACCAGAAGTACAAATCACAAGGCTTTGTGATCGTCGGATTCCCAGCCAATGACTTCGCATCCCAGGAACCCGGAACGGATGCAGAGATCGAGAGTTTCTGCCAGAAAAACTACGGTGTTACCTTTCCGATGATGTCGAAAATCTCTGTAAAGGGAAAAGACATGAGCGATCTTTATAAATTCCTGACAACCAAAGCGCTGAATGGTGTAGAGGACAGCAATGTGAAATGGAATTTCCAGAAATACCTGATCGATGAAAATGGTAGACTCGCCAAGGTAATCAGCCCTTCAACAGTGCCCACTGACGCAGCTGTGATCCAATGGATTGAAGGCAAATAACGGATCGGCTGGATAAGCCACAAAATATCTTCATAAAAATGAATATTTTGTTGATAAGTACACGTCTTTCACGGCCTTAAATGGCCGCTAAACGGGCTTTTTTGACTATATTTGTTGGTTCATCAAAGAATCATTTTTTCCAAAGGAAATACTATGAGTGAGGATAAAAGAAAAGACGATTATTCAGCGGATAATATCCAGGTGCTGGAAGGACTGGAAGCAGTTAGAAAAAGACCTGCCATGTACATCGGTGATGTCGGCATCAAAGGGCTGCACCACCTGGTTTACGAAGTAGTCGACAACTCGATCGATGAAGCGTTGGCCGGCTATTGCGACACAATCGGTGTTTTCATCAACGAAGACAATTCGGTCACGGTCAAAGATAACGGACGTGGAATTCCTACTGCCTTAACGACGAAGGAAAAGAAATCCGCCCTCGAAATCGTAATGACCGTTTTGCACGCCGGAGGTAAGTTCGACAAAGACACCTACAAGGTTTCCGGTGGATTGCACGGTGTAGGAGTCTCCTGTGTGAATGCCCTTTCGATCCACCTGAGTGCTGTTGTGCAGCGCGACGGAAAAATCTTCCAGCAGGAGTACAGCATCGGTAAACCGCTCTATGATGTCAAAGAAATCGGGGTTTCTACTGAAACAGGAACACAGGTGACTTTCAAGCCGGATGGCACGATCTTCGAATTTACAGAATACAATTACGATACACTCGCTGCACGTATGCGCGAGCTCGCTTTCCTCAACAAAGGGATCACGATCACGTTGACAGACCTGCGTAATTTCGATGAAAAAGGCGCACCGATCTCCAACATCTTCCATTCTGAAGGCGGTTTGCGTGAATTCGCACAGTACCTCGACAGGAACCGCGAAGCCCTGATCCCCGATGTGATCTATTTCGAAGGCGAAAGAGAAGGCATTCCGGTCGAAGTAGCTTTGACTTACAATACGTCTTACACGGAGAATATCCAGGCGTATGTCAACAACATCAATACACACGAAGGTGGTACGCACTTGTCCGGTTTCCGCCGGGGATTGACCAACACCCTGAAAAAATATGCAACAGACAGCGGCATCCTCGCGAAAGAAAAGATCGAGATCGATGGCGATGACTTCCGGGAAGGATTGACGGCTGTACTTTCTGTAAAAGTGCAGGAACCACAGTTCGAAGGGCAAACCAAAACGAAGCTCGGAAACCGGGAAGTAACTGCGCCGGTGAGCCAGGGCGTTTCTGAAATGCTCGCGAATTACCTCGAGGAGCATCCCGCGGAAGCGCGTTTGATCGTCGAAAAAGTGATCCTCGCAGCGCGCGCACGTCATGCAGCCCGCAAAGCCCGCGAAATGGTACAGCGCAAAAGCGTCATGACCGGTTCAGGATTGCCGGGTAAACTGTCTGACTGTTCGGAAAAAGACCCTGCCTTGTGTGAGATCTACTTCGTCGAGGGAGACTCAGCGGGGGGGACGGCCAAACAAGGCCGCGACCGTCACTTCCAGGCCATCATGCCTTTGCGTGGTAAGATCCTGAACGTCGAAAAAGCAATGCACCACAAGATCTTCGAAAACGAAGAGATCAAAAACATGTATACCGCTTTGGGTGTGCGCATCGGAACTGAAGAAGATTCGAAAGCGTTGAACCTCGAGAAACTGCGTTACCACAAGATCATCATTATGTGTGATGCCGATGTCGATGGTTCCCACATTGAAACCCTGATCCTGACTTTCTTCTTCCGTTTCATGAAGGAGCTGATCGAGAACGGATACATTTACATCGCTACGCCGCCGTTGTACCAGGTCAAAAAAGGAGGTAAATCAGATTACGCCTGGAACGAAGACCAACGCGATAAACTCATCTTCGACCTGAAAGGAAACGGTAACGAATCTTCTGTAAACGTACAGCGTTACAAAGGTTTGGGTGAAATGAACGCCGAGCAGCTGTGGGAAACTACGATGGATCCCGCCGGAAGGACTTTGCGCCAGGTAACGATCGAAAACGCGGCAGAATGCGACCAGATTTTCTCGATGCTGATGGGTGACGATGTACCGCCACGCAAGGAGTTCATCGAAAAAAACGCGAAATACGCGAAAATCGATGCTTAATATTTAAGAAAATATACCGGAAGAAGCGCTCAGAGATGGGCGCTTTTTTTATTTCCTCCCTAGTTGAGGGAGGGCAGGGAGGGTGGCCGTTAATCATTTACTCAAGATCCGACTTTTGATCGGATGTTGAACTGACTTTATGATCCTGTGGATGATTTCATTTTGAATGAATCTATTTTCGTTTGCTACCCTCTCACAGGGAGGATTGAATTCCGCAAGCGGCAACACTCAATTTTCCGTAGGGTATATAGGATTGTTTGGCGATTTTGTTTATCTTTCAGTAAAACAACCTTTTATGACCCAACAGGAACTCGGTATTTTTGGCGAGCAGCTCGCGCAGCGTTATCTGAAAAAGAAAGGATACAAAATTCTCGCAACAAACTTCCGCTTTGCGAAGCTGGAGCTCGACATTGTTTGCGGCGCAGCCGGAAAGCTGGTCGTCGTCGAAGTAAAAACAAGGCAAACAGCAGAGATCGGCGAACCCTGGCGGGCGGTGACGCGGGCGAAACAAAAGCAGATCATCAAAGCGGCGAACCATTATATTTTCTCCAAAGATGTGCACCTCGAAACGCGTTTCGACATCGTTTCTATCGTTCACAATGGATTCCGTACCGACCTCGAACACATCGAAGATGCATTTTCCCCGTGCTGAATTTTACTGAGATTTCCGAAACGGCAACGTAATGAAGTTTTCCCTATCTTTGTGGAAATATTATGCTCGAGATGAACACAAAAGGAAATGGCCGGGGACGCGAAAACAGCAAGTCCAATGACGGAGCCCCAGGCAAAAAATCCACAACGGCGAAAAGATCATTTGCCCCGAAAGGCGGCAGTGACAAGCCAAAAACTGCAGGAAAACCAAAAAGTCCGCCCTCTTTCAGCAAGAAGCGCGAAGAAGGTCCGAAAGCTGCGGGAGACAAGAAAGAAACAACACCCTTCAAACGCAAATTCACGGATTTCAAGCCGAGAGAGAAAAAAGGCGATCCAATGCCGACTTTCAATGAAGATGCAATCCGACTCAATAAATACCTGTCCAATGCAGGTGTTGCTTCCCGCAGGGAGGCCGATGTACTGATCCAGACAGGTGTAGTCAGCGTCAATGACGAGATTATCGTAGAGCTGGGTTACAAGATCAAGCCGGGCGATATCGTAAAATACGACGGAGAAACAATCAGCGCCGAGAAAAAACGCTATGTATTGCTGAACAAGCCGAAGGATTTCATCACGACGATGGACGATCCGATGGGCCGCAAAACAGTCATGTCACTCGTTAAAAAAGCGTGCAAAGAACGCATTTATCCGGTGGGTAGACTCGACCGCGAAACAACGGGTTTGCTGTTGTTCACGAACGATGGCGATTTGGCTAAAAAGCTGACGCATCCGCGCTACAAGTCTGTAAAGATCTACCATGTCGAAGCCAACAAGCCGGTAACACTCGAAGACCTCAACAAATTGAAATCAGGCGTAGAGCTCGAAGACGGCGAGATCAAATTCGACAATGCCGAGTTCATATCCGGGACCAGCTCCCGCGAAATCGGGGTGGAGCTGCATTCGGGCAAGAACAGGATCGTACGGCGCACCTTCGAAGCGCTGGGTTACGATGTCGTGAAGCTCGACCGCGTACAGTTCGCCGGACTGACGAAAAGAGATCTGCCGCGTGGTTTCTACAGGCATTTGACAGAAAAAGAAGTTGCATTCTTAAAAATGAGCTAACCAACCTCCTTATTTCCATATTTTCCGTTTCCATGAAAAGAATAAGCCTTTTGATCATTCTGCTTGGCCTTTCGATGCAGGCTGGAGCACAATCCAAACGCAAAAACAACAACAAAGTATCCTACGCGAAAGGAACACTTTTCGGCTATTGGGGTTATAACCGTTCCGCATACACGAAAAGCGACCTGCGCCTTGTAGGGCCGAACTATGATTTTACATTGCGCGATGCGACTGCGCATGACAATCCATCGCCGATCGACCTGAAGGTTTATATGGATTTCAAGCGCATCACCGTGCCGCAGTTCAACGCGCGCGTCGGTTATTATTTCAAGGATCATTATGCCGTCACCTTTGGCTACGACCACATGAAATATATTTTCGACGATGGCAATAAAGTGCTGCTGGACGGAACAATCGCTCCAGGCGTAGATACCGTTTGGTCGGGAACTTACAACAATGAGCCGGTAGTGACGAACCGCAACAATTTCCATTACGAAAATTCCAACGGGCTCAATTACCTCCATTTTGAGCTCCTGCGCACTGATCAGTGGCTGAGAACGAGAAATAAAAAGTTCGCCATCAGTACGAGCTATGGCATAGGTGCAGGCGGATTGCTTTCGTTCAACGATTTCAACTTTGCACAGCGCTTCGACCGTGTAACGATCTCGATGTCGGGATTTGCACTATCTGCGCATGCTTCAGCCAGGTTCGAGTTCTTCAACCACGTATTCCTGCAGGCAGAAGTCAGCGGTGGTTACATGAACCAGACCCGTGTCAGAACGAGACCGAATGACAGAAGTGCGTATGCGAAACAAATGTACGGTTACGGAATGGTCAATACAGTTATTGGATTTTTCCTCTACCTGCGTCCGGCCAACGGCTGCAACGATTGTCCGCACTGGTAGGATCACAACAAGTTATTTCAATCAAACCAGAACAAAAAGGGAACCCACGAGGTTCCCTTTTTGCATATAACTAATCGTTAGAATGATTACTGTTTCTTTCCGATCTTGAAATCTACCTTGTAATAGAAAATTGGCAGGAAGCCCAGCTGTTGTTTTTCAGCAGTCGGCTCTTTCGTTGGATCGGCAAGATTTGGTGCATAGGCGAGCCCCAGCAGGTTTTTCGTATTGAAGATGTTGACGAGGTCCAGACCGATCTCATGCGTCGCTGTACGGGCATTGAATTTCCAGTTAACTTTCAGGTCCATGCGGAAATAATCCCTGAATTGACGCTCATTGAAAGCCGAATCCCGGAAGATCACTTCGTTTTGCAGCGATGATTCAGTCAGGTCCACGTAACCGTACCTTTTTCCACCGGCACGCGTAATCTTAAAGCCAACCGAAGCAGATTGCTTTTCCGTAAGCTTGAATTCCTTTCCGGCCAGGAGGTTCGCTGCGTAGTTCCCGTTGTAGGACGTATTGCGTGAAACGCCGTCGCTGCCTTTGTATTTCGAATCGTACAAGGAAGCCGAGAACAGAAAGAAGAACGATTTATCGAAGAACTTCTGGATCGTCAGCTCAATACCGTAATTCTGCCCTGTACCCTGATTGGTCAGAGAATCCGGGAAGAAACGCGCAAATCCACTGCCCTGGTTGATCAGGGAAAACGAAGACGGATGGATTTCCACCGGCACTTCGTACAGGTATTGGTAATACACTTCAGTTTTGATTTGCAGGTTCTTCTTGAAATTTTTCTCATAACCCAGCGCTGTATGCAGGCTCTTTGTAAAGCCCATGTGCTGGTTGTAGCGCACGCGCGCGCCGCCATTGTCGAAACGGTGGTACGTATACGTATAAAGCGGTTGCGTCTGGCTGTGCATTCCTGCACCTGCGGAAAAAGCCTGTCCTTCCGCGAAACGCCATTTCCAGCCCAGGCGTGGCTCGACCGGACTCAGGCTGTTGCTGAGCGAGAAATACTGGCTGTGCAGGCCGGCTGTGAAATCCATTGCTTCAGAAATGCGCCATTTCCACTGTACGAAAGGCTGGATCAGCGCTGCGTAACCGCGGTAGTTCCAACGCTCCACAAAAGCGGTTTGACTCGTATTCAATGCCGAATCCAGCATGTTCATGTATTGCCCTTCGAGGTTGATACCAGCTTTGATCAGGTGTTGCGTCGTGATCTTGTGGTTGATGCTGAAATAACCGGTCGCACGCGTTGTCCGGAACGAATAGCCCATCAGCGGATAAATCGAATCTACATGGATGTTGTACACAGGATTGCCGTCCTGGTAAGTTGTATCCAGCGTGCGGATCAGGAAATCGTGGTGTGTGTGCTGCTCTTCGTAGCTGACAGCGGCTGTTGCACTTATAAATGTCTTTTCGTTCAGCGATTTTTTGTAGACAAGTCCCGAAACACCCATCGAAGTCCCGAAATACTGATCGCGGTCGCCCTGCCCGTAGAATTCCTCGGAATATTCCTTCTGGTCGGAGATCTTAATCGCAATATTGCTTTTTCCGCCGATACCAAACCACGACAAAGTACCGCCGTGTTTCAGGTTCCAGTTGAACTTGAAAGCGATATCGCCATACGTAGGAACGGCATCGGTACCAATCTGGATGCCCATCGATTTGAAAATACTCAAAGTCGAATAGCGGCCCATGACGAGGTAACTGGCTTTTTTGTTCTTTCCCAGCGGTCCTTCGGCCATGACTTCTGTTCCGAGGAAACCGAACTGACCGGTGAATTCATGGATCTTATTATTCCCGTTCCGCAATTTTAAATCAAAAATACCGGAAGTACTGTTGCCGTATTCTGCCGGGAACGCACTCATGAAAAAGTCGGAATTGCCGAGGATCTTGTTGTTGAGGATGGAGACAGGTCCGCCGGTACTGCCGGAAATCGCGAAATGCGAAGGATTGGGAATGTCGATGCCTTCGACTTTCCAGACAACGCCGAGCGGCGAATTGCCACGGATCACGATGTCGTTGCGCGAATCATCTGCCCCCTGCACGCCGGCAAAGTTAGAGGCCATACGCGCCGGGTCCGAACGCGATCCCGGATATCGGTCTGTTTCCTCGACGCTGAATTGCTGTGCGGAAACCGTAGACAACTCGTTGATCGTTTCCCCTTTTTTGCGTGCCGTGACCTTGACTTCTTCCTGTTGGATAAAGGCTTCGCTCATCGGCAGCTGCACGATCGTCTCCTTCCCTGTATTGACCGTGATCGTAACAGATCGCATCTCATAAAAACCGTAGCGACAGGTCAGCTCGTGCTTTCCAATCGGAATATTGGGCAGCTCGAATTCGCCGTCCACATTGGTTACCGTGCGGTACAACGCCAGTGTATCGGCTGTAAAAACCTGGATTTTCGCACCCGACAAAGGAACATTCGTCTCGCTGTCGTAGATTTTTCCACGGACAGTCTGTGTGAATTGTGCAGCAGCTGACCCTGCGAAAGAGATGGCCAGGAAAAAAAAGTAAAATGCTTTCATATCACTTCAGTAAGTGTGTAGTAATTAAATCGCGATTAGTAGTGTAGCCGCCTATTTGCGCAGCCGGTTTTCATATTCCTGTTTCGTCCAGTCCTTCAGGTAAACTTCCTTGAACACGAAATAATTCATCGGGTTGTCCTGGAGGTTCCTGACTTTCGAATAAAGGAGCTGGATGTCTCCCGAATACCAGATCACCATCATCGGCGGATCTTTCAGCAATTCTTTTTCAGCAGCTTCGAAACCTTTGAGCTGTTCTGTACGCTTGCGCGCCGTTTTCGCAGTTTCAAATAATTCGTCAAAACGCGGGTTCACGTACCGCGATTGGTTCATCGTCGACGGAACGGATGTGGATTCGGGAACGATCTTGCCGTAAAAATTCAGCAGGAAAGTTTCAGGGCTGCAATAGTCTGCGTACCATGAAGAGCCGAAAATATCGCCTTTCAGGTATTCTGCGTCGCGTGTTTTTTGCTCAAACGAAGAACCGTCGATGTTGACATTGATACCGAGCGTTTGCTTGATCTGGTTGGAGATCTCTTCGGCCACCGCAGAGTGGATATCGCCGATATTGACGCGCAGCGTAACGCTCCCGAAACCGGTTCCGTCTGCAAAACCGGCTGCTGCCAGCAATTGGCGTGCTTTTTCAGGATCGTAATCGTAGCCTGCTTCTTTGATCGATTTGAAGTCATAGCCTCTGAAAGAAGCATCGATGGGTGGCACAATGCCATAAACACCGTCTTCGTAGGACTGTCCGCGCAATACTTCGCGTGTGATCTTTTCTCGGTTGATCGCATAATTGAAAGCCTGACGCACGCGCACATCCTTGAAACGCGGATCCTGCATGTTGAAAAAGTAATAGTTCGTCGCGAGCAGGGGATTGTTGCGCAGGATCAAAAGTGGCGGCACAGCGTTGAAATCGCGGATCCGCCCCTCCAGCATCGCGGTAATGCGGCTCGAAGGCAAAGTCAGGATCAGCTGTGTTTCGCCTTTTTCAAACAGGTCGAGCTGCTCCAGTTTGCGCGTTTCCACGACAAAATCAAGCTGGTCGAGGTAAGGAAGCGCATTGCCCTCCTTGTCCTTCATGTAATATTCGTCGTTCTTTTTCAGGATGATCCTGCGCGGCATGCCTTCCGTTTCCTGGAATTCTGCGAAGCGAAAAGGACCCGTGCCGATCATCGCGCTTTCCTGTTCTGCGGCGCAGATTTTTTTAGAGCAGATGGCCGCATTGGTATTCGCGAGCTTGTGGATAAAGTTCGCATCCTGCTTGTCCAATTCGATGATCAAGGTATTTCCTTTGGTCTTCAGACCGGCAATTTTACTTGTTTTCCCGGCATGAAAAGCGTCAATGCCCTTGATTGTACTTTTAAAAACGGAAGTATAAGCGGGTGTAGGAAGTCCTTTTTTATCTTTTTTGGCAGCAATTTCGAAGGTGTGGACCACGTCTTCCATCGTCAGTTTGCGGTCTTCTTCAGACTTAAAAATTTCGTGTGGATGAAAAAGTACGTTTGTACGGAGCTTAAATTCGTAACGCAGGCCGTCGGGAGAAACACTCCAGGATGCAGCGAGCTGCGGTTTGACGGCGAGGTTTTCGGGGTTCATGGAAACGAGTCCTTCCATAACCTGGTTCAGTACGGTAGATGCATAATAGTCAGTTACTTCCCTGGGGATATATGTAGCGGGCTCTGCGTCTAACGCCATGCTGAAGGTGCCTCCCGCGTGTTCGAAAATTTTCTGATCTTTCCCGGGAGAGCAGGCATTCAAAAAATAAAAAGCGGTTAAAAATAGGACAATTAGTTTCATATTGTAGCGTTTAACTAGGACACAAGATTACTAAAAAATAATGGAGCAAATGGCAGGATTTTTAAAAAAATTGGCAAATCCGAAACGATTGTCAATCGCTGTTTAAGAGACTTTGAACTAATAAGTTGGAGGAATTTACACATTCCAATTTAAGCTAAAAAAAAGTGCCGGAGAATGCTTGGTTATTCAGAAAAAAATACTAAACTTGTCGACAATTATTAGTGGATACACTATTTACTCTATGTTGCATGAAATTATTGTTAACATCTTTTTTCCTATTATGCTTAAGTTGCTTCACCCAGGCAGCCTTGTCTATTGAAGGGAGTTATCAAGGAAAAAATCTCTATGTACAAAACCCGGAGGATGAAGATGGTTTTGGTTTCTGCGCCACAAAAGTAACTGTGAATGGGGACGTTATGCCGGGAGGTACAAGTTCAAGTGCTTTTGAGATCGACTTTTCACTTTTCAATATTGAGATCGGGGAACCTGTTTTTATTGTCATCGAGCACAACGAAGGTTGTAAGCCTAAAATCCTGAATCCGGAAGTTTTATTGCCAAGAAGCACGTTCAAAGTAACGGACATGACAGTGAACAATGCCGGAAAACTTGCCTGGAAAACATCCGATGAACAGGGAAAACTGCCTTTCATTATCGAACAATACCGCTGGAATAAGTGGGTACAGGTCGGCGAAGTGCAGGGAAAAGGAACACCCGGACAAAATCTGTACGAATTTCAGGCAGCGCCGCACTCCGGTGAAAACACGATCCGCGTTGTACAAATCGATCATTCCGGTGCAAAACGCACTTCCAAAGAAGTCAAATTTATGTCTACGGTCAGTACCGTGGAGAAAAGTCCGGTCAAGGTCAAGTCGGTCATCAATTTCACGTCCAGCGGTAAACCGGTGGAAACGAAGTATGAGATTTACGATGCCTACGGAAATATTGTCAAAAAAGGAGTAGGGTCTTCGGTGAACTGCGAAAACCTGCTGAAAGGCGCTTACTACATCAATTTCGACAACAAGACAGAAAAATTCTTCAGGGGCTGATCCGCTCCTGGAACTCATTTGAAAACCCTTCGCTCCGGCGATGGGTTTTTTTTATGCCTGATCAGGATGATGAATAAAATCGAACATTTGGGAATTGCGGTCAACGACATACAGGAATCCGCGAAAATTTATGAGAAACTGCTGGGAACACCGCTCTATAAAACAGAATTGGTGGAATCAGAAGGCGTATTGACCGCCTTTTACCAGGTGGGCGATTCGAAGATAGAATTGCTGCAGGCAACCAATGCCGACAGTCCGATCGCGAAATTCATCGCTAAAAAAGGGCAGGGCATTCACCACCTTGCGTTTGATGTCACAGACATCGAAGCAGAGATTCAGCGCCTGCAGGGTGAAGGATTCGAATTGATCCACACAATGCCGAAAGCCGGCGCGGACAACAAGCTGATTGCCTTCCTGCATCCGAAATCCACGGACGGAATCCTCGTCGAACTTTGCCAGGAAAAGCCCGCTATTTAAAAAGTGCTGTGAGATGTGTTCCTTTCGTCAGGAAATGCGTCTGCAAACCGAGTGAACGCGCACCGACAACGTGCTGTTCCGAGTCGTCGATGAACAAGGTTTCTGACATTTCAAGGCCATTTTCCGAACAAACCAGCTCAAAAATCGCTGCATCCGGCTTGCGCAGATGCACTTCGCAGGAGAAATACACCTTTTCAAAATAAGGGTGCAGGCTTTTGTGCGGAGAAACCTTTTGCAAGGCGCGGTTCACCGCCTGGACATGAATGTCATTCGTATTGCTGAGCAAAAACAAGCGGTGATCTGCTTTTAGGCGTTCCAGCAAAGCGAGGTTTTCCGGCGGGAAATCCAGGATCATCGCATTCCACGCCGCGACAACCTGGTTGGCCGTTGTGCCGGCCGGCAGGTAATTCAACAGCGCATTGAGGAAATAAGGCGTGGAGCACAACCCCTTTTCATAATCGTCAAAAAGCCCGCTCTGCGCGGCCTGCGAGTACATTTGCGGGAAATCGGCAAGTCCGAGTGCTTCAAAAGCCTGTGTTGTTTTTGCATAATCGAGGTTCAAAATGACGCCTCCGAGGTCGAAAATATAGTTTCTGATCTGGGTTGTATCCATAATACAAAGAAACAAAAAAAGGGATAAGCGCAGTGCTTATCCCTTTCTGTGGTTGGTTTTATCTGCTTAATTCTTGAGGACGAGGTCCAGGTCGAAAGAAATAACAGAGTTTACTTTCTCGTTTTCTTTCGTTGGGTCCATTGGCTTGAGACCGCCCATATCTGTCCCAGCAAAATCTACATCAAACTTCCCTTTCACAGTCAGCTTGTTGTCATTTCTGGAGATTTTTGCAGGAATGATGATGTCGAGGTCTTTTCCACCTACGTTGATCGTTGCTTTTACATCGTTTTCACCGATTGAATTGACAGTGACCGGCACAATAGACTGTTTCTCCGTGTTGAAAAAATCAGCGCTTTTCAAATGGCCAACGAGTTTTCCTTTTTCAGCATCCGGAAGATCGTCGTTTTCGATCGTGTTCAGATCCACTTTAAAACTACCGGAGGTAAATACATCACCGTCGTAAATAACTGTACCTTCAGTGATTTTTACAGTTCCGTTGTGCGTATGTCCGTCGGAGACATACTTGCCTTCCCATTTCAGACTGGTAGCATCTGCATCCAGCTTGTAAGTGATTTGTTTTGTTTCCTCTTCGGCAGTCGTTTTTTCAGCGCCGCCGCATGATGCCAGCGAAACAGTCGCCAACGCCATCAGTGCAAAATACATCTTTTTCATCTGTTAATGGTTTTAAATTCAGCTACAAGATACAATAAATCACATACCATGGTATAGCTGAAAACCACGAATGTTATTTTTCTGGCCATTAACGCCCTTGTTACAGTGATTTTTGAATGTATTTTTCTGAAAGATTTATTTGCAAAACATTGTATATCAATATCCTTAAATTGAGTATGCAGATTTTAACTGCTGTTTCCTGCCTCAGTTGAACTAACATTTTTTAACAAGTTGACGGCGTCTTCAGCGAGTCCCTGAAATGCAGCTCCGATACGCTCCGTTTCCTTTTAAAATTTCGTTAAATACCGAAGATTCACCGGTTAATTTTTTTGTATATTCCAAATATTCCTAACTTCGTGGCGATGAGCGGAGCGGCAGAAAAATATAATCAAAAGGGATTGCGTACAAGTTACGTGTCCACGGTGATTGGCATTTCCCTGGTTTTATTTATGATCGGACTGGTCCTGGGCGGAATCCTGGGCCTCGATTCTATTCAGACACAGGCGAAAGAAAACTTACAGGGCGACTTGTTTTTCAAGCCGGAGCTCAATGAGTCCGACATCAAGCAAATCGAGCAGGAGCTCAAAACCTGGCCCGAATTCAAAGAAGTATATTTCGTTTCTCCGGAACGTGCGATCGAAGAATTCAGCGGTTCCAACCAGCAAACGCGCGAAGTGCTGGGCATCTTTGAAGGCGAAAATCCTTTGCCGCCGACGATCGGTTACAAGCCACGCGTGCAATTTGCGAACAAGGACGGCATGAAGCGCATCAAAGCAAAATTGTTGCAGGCATATCCGCAGGAGCTCGATGAAGTGAACTACGACGAAGCCAGTGTGGCAAGCGTCAACCTCGGTTTCAAGCAATTTGCCGTGCTCTTCCTGTTGGTTGCGGCGCTGCTGATCGTGGTTGCCGTGGCGATGATCAACAATACGATCCGCCTTGCGCTGTACTCCAAACGATTTACAATTAAAACGATGCAGCTCGTCGGCGCGACCTCCCGCTTCATCCGCAGGCCTTTCCTGTTACAGGCGATTTTCCAGGGCATTGTGTCCGCCGTGATCGGCATGGCTTTGCTGATGACTTTGTTCTATGCGCTCAACAACCTGCTGGATACCATCGAAATTGCTTTCTCATTCAGTACGTTTGTACTGCTTTTCCTGGCCATCCTCGCTATCGGGATCGTCATTACCCTGATTTCAACCTGGTTCGCATTGAATAAGTATTTGCGCATGAAGTTGGATGATTTATATTAAATTAGCCCCATGAAAAAGGAAAACATGTTCGCGTTCCAGAAAGAGAACTATACCATTTTATTGATCGGCCTCGCGCTGAATGTCATCGGTTTCATCCTGATGATTGGCGGTGGCTCTGCGGATCCTGAAAAATTCGATGCCAACGCATTGTTTAGCCCGGTACGTCTGACAATTGCGCCTATCCTGATCATCGCGGGATACATTGTTATGATCTACGCGATCATGAAAAAACCAAAGCAGAAGAACGACAAAGGAGCTGCACAATAAGCCGATATGGGTATTTTAGAAGCAATTATACTGGCCATCATTGAGGGCCTGACGGAGTTTTTGCCTGTTTCTTCAACAGGCCACATGATCATCGCATCCAAATTCATGGGCATCGCCGATGATGAGTTCACCAAACTGTTTACCGTCGCAATCCAGTTCGGGGCCATTCTTTCCGTAGTCGTTGTGTACTTCCGAAAGTTCATGCAAAGCGTGAATTTTTACGTCAAGCTCGCGGTCGCATTTATTCCCACGGGAATTATCGGTTTGCTGCTGAAAAGCCACATCGACGCTTTGCTCGAAAACGTAACGGTTGTTGCGGTGTCCTTGCTGGTCGGCGGAATTGTTCTGTTGTTCGTGGATAAGCTCTTTGCCAAAAACGAAACAGAAGGTACTGAAGAAGTGAGCATGAAAACCGGTATCATCATCGGGACGATCCAAAGCATTGCGATGATTCCCGGCGTATCGCGCTCCGCAGCAACGATCATTGGCGGACTTTCCCAGAAGCTGACGCGCAAGGCTGCGGCTGAATTCTCCTTTTTCCTCGCCGTACCAACGATGTTTGCCGCAACCGTTAAATCGCTGTGGGACAGTAAGGAATTGCTTTCCAAATCCGGCAGCAACGAGTGGATCTTATTGTTGATCGGAAATGTGGTGGCGTTCATCGTGGCTTTCATTGCGATCCGTTCTTTCATCGGCCTGCTGACAAAATACGGCTTCAGGATGTTTGGCTGGTACCGCATTGTGCTCGGTTTATTCCTGCTGATCCTTATTTTCAGCGGTTTCCAGTTTGAGATGATCTAACCAGGGAATTTGATCCCGACTTCGGTTCCGACCGGTAAAACGATAAAACAATGATAGATTTTCAGGAAGGCTTCACGATGTTGGTTGATAAACCTTACAAATGGACCTCGTTTGATGTCGTCAACAAATTGCGTTGGAACATCAAAACCAAGCTCGGCGTGAAGAAGATCAAAGTGGGCCACGCAGGAACACTCGATCCGCTCGCGACCGGCCTGCTTGTGATCTGCACGGGAAAAAACACGAAGCTTATCGAAGGACTGACTGCCGACCAGAAATCCTATACAGGCACGTTCCTCGTAGGCAAAACAACGCCTTCCTACGACCTCGAATCTGCTTACGATACCGAATATCCGACAGCACACATCACACCTGAGCTGCTCGATGAAGCGAGGAAATCGCTGATCGGCGTCCAGCAGCAGGTTCCGCCGATCTTTTCCGCGAAACAGGTCGATGGGCAACGCGCTTACGATCTCGCACGTGCCGGCAAAACGATTGAATTGAAACCCAACGAAGTCGAGATCATCGATTTCCAGATCACTGCGAACCGTTTTCCGGAGATCGACTTCTTCATCCAATGCAGCAAAGGAACTTATATACGCTCCATCGCGCGCGACTTCGGAATTGCCCTCGGCTCGGGCGCCACGATGATTGCGCTGCACCGTACAGCTTCCGGCCAGTTTAAGATTGAGGACGCGAAAAGTGTCGAAGACTGGATTGCCTGCATCCAGGAATCCTAGGTAATTTCTTCCCGAAATCAGAAAAAAATTTAAATAATACATACATGCGTCCAGGCGCAGCAAAAAGTATGTAAAATTTCCGTAGATTTGTGCTCTTTTTGAGTTGTCAAAAGGGGTTGTGCCAACATCCCCGATGCTCACTAAAAACAGACTTAAAATTTACAGAATGAGTAAAATGAAACTCTCAGAGTTCAGTTTCGATCTGCCGGAAGAACTGATCGCTGAATATCCGCAGGAAAACAGGGATGAAGCCCGGTTGATGGTGATTCACCGCGCAACTGGAAAAATTGAGCACAAGCTGTTCAAGGACATCATCAACTATTTCAGTGATGGTGATGTGATGATTACCAACAACACGAAAGTTTTCCCGGCCAGGATGTACGGCAACAAGGAAAAAACCGGTGCGAAGATCGAGGTTTTCCTGCTGCGCGAATTGAACAGAGAAAGTTTGCTCTGGGATGTACTCGTGGATCCTGCCAGAAAAATCAGGATTGGGAACAAGCTGTATTTTGGCGACGACGATTCACTCGTGGCGGAAGTCATTGACAATACAACTTCCCGCGGCCGTACACTGCGTTTCCTGTTCGACGGGCCCTACGAAGAATTCAAGGCGAAGATCACCGAATTGGGTGAAACGCCACTGCCAAAATACATCAAGCGTGGTGTCGAAGCTTCCGATGAGGAGCGCTACCAGACCATCTACGCGAAAGAAGAAGGCGCTGTCGCGGCACCGACTGCCGGACTGCATTTCTCCAGGGAATTGCTGAAACGCCTCGAGCTGAAAGGTGTCAACTTTGCAGAAATAACCTTGCATGTAGGTCTCGGAACTTTCCGTACTGTAGAAGTTGAAGACCTTACGAAACACAAAATGGATTCGGAACAAGTCATCATCGATGCCAAATGCTCTGAGATCGTTAACAAAGCGAAGCTGAGCAAACACCGCGTTTGCGCGATAGGCACAACTTCCATGCGTGCGATCGAAACATCTGTTTCCACCGAAGGCTTGTTGAAACCGTTTGACGGCTGGACCAATAAATTCATCTTCCCTCCCTACGATTTCAGCATTGCGGATAGCCTTGTGACGAATTTTCACACGCCGCTTTCGACTTTGCTGATGATGATCTCTGCCTTTGCAGGACACGATCTGATGATGGAAGCATACCAAACGGCCATCCGTGAAAAATACAAATTCTACTCTTACGGAGACGCCATGCTGATCCTGTAAGCAGTCGCTGATAAAACTAAAAATCCCGCTTCCTATTTGGACAGCGGGATTTTTTATGGGGTTTGCGAAAAAAATCTATTTACTGATCAATTCGAACAGTGCATTCAGGTTCGGTGAAATAATCACCTCGATGCGGCGGTTTTTCGCCTTGTCTTTCGGATCCACCGGGTGGAATTCTGCCCTTCCCGCAGCCATGAGGATCGCCGGGTTGACTTTTGTATTCGCCGTCATGATCTCCACAACCGATGTGGCACGCAGTACAGACAATTCCCAGTTGCTTTTCGGATGTGTGGTCGTGGTCATTTTGTCTGTATCGGTGTGGCCTTCCACAATGACTTCGAGGTCTTTTTCCTTTTCGAGTACTTTCGCAAGCTCGATAATCGCTTTTTTACCTTCGGGTTCCACGCTCGTGCTACCGGAATTGAACAGGAGCTTCGCCTCGAGACTGACGTAAATCTTGCCGTTTTTCTCGACAACTGTCAATCCTTTGTTCTCAAACCCACGCAATGCATCCGCCACCTTTGTTTTCAAAGCTTTGACGGCATCGTCCTTGCGCTGCATGGCTTCTTCGAGCTCATTGACGCGTTTTTCGCGGTCTTCGAGCAAGCGCTGTTTCGCGGCAAGCTCATTCTCTAAGTTCACAAGTGCGTCTTCCTTGCGCTGCAATTCCATGTTTTTTGATTCGAGGTCGGCCTGCAAAGCGCCGGTTTCACTCGCGCCGTTCGTACGTTCGAGCTCCAGGCGTTTTTCGTAGGCGAGGTTTTGTAAAACCATTTTATCGTATTGCGTCTGCATCAGCCTGTAGTTCTGTCCCAACCTGCTCGTGTCCGCCCGCAGGGCGATCACTTCGGATTGCAACACATTGTAGCGCGCTTCGAAATCCTTGGCCTTGCCTTCGTTCGTGATGGAATTGTTCTTAAAGTTCGTCAGCTCCTGGTTGCATTTCTGCTCCCTTTCCAGCAATTCATTGTATTTTTTGGCGGGAACGCAGGCAGATACAAGCAAAAGGGCGGAAGCCAGGTGGAAGATGTATGTTTTCATGGGGTCGATTTCAATTCATACAAATATCGCAAGAAGCGGAGGCCTGCCGATGTTATACCGGGAGAGTTTTAAACACTGCGGGTTTGATAAGCAACGCTTACTCAAAAAGCGGACAGCTGGTTTTTCCGCTACCGGAAACCTTACAGGCGGAATAACCGATGGAGATCTCGTGCGAGAAATGTTCATTTCTGCCAATGGCAGACAGTACATAATCAAAGGAATAGGCAATCGCAAACTGCTTTTTGAACTTCACCTGGAAAAAAGCCATCAAGGCGTCTGTATTGCGGTAGCCGACTCCAAAGCAGAATTGGTTTTGGAGGTCGAGCATGAGGTTGAGGTCCATCGCGATGGGTCCCGCGGGCGGGATTTTCAGCAGGGCAACAGGCAATAAGGTCATGCCTTCGCGCAAAGACCAGCGCAGACCGCCGTTCAGCTGCGCCTGCATGCGGAAGCGCGACTCAATGCCGATCTCGTCCCATTTGCTGCGCGGAAGCTGCTGCAAGGTGGCGCCGAGGTAATAATCCTTCCCGTTCCACCAAACGCCAAGTGTTGCATCCGGAGTAAGGATGGTATGGCTGCCGGCGATCGCAGGATCGGGAACGAGTGTTGTGGTTTTGCTCTTGTCGAAAACCCATTGCTGAAATCCTGCGGAAATGCCAATCGACAAGCGGTTGTCGACCGTGAAATTGAAGTGCCCCGCGTAGCTGATATTGAACCGGTTGGCAGTGAACGGTCCGACCTGGTCGCGCTCAAATTTGCCGCCGATGCCCTGGCGGGCGCTCAGGAAGTTTTTACGGCGCGTGAACAGTGGCGCGGTGAGTGTAAAAAGCCCGCTGTTTGGCGCACCGGCTATGCCGACCCATTGCGATCGGAACAAAGTCCGGATGTCTGCACAAGGCTTGATACCTGCATGTGCGGGATTGAGTGCGAACTGGTGCCAGAACCATTGCGTGTACTGCGGAAGTTGCTGCGCATGGCCCTTGCCGAAAAACAGCAGCGCGCAAATCACGGAAATCAGCAGCAACCTGTTTTTCATCTGATCAGGGTAATGGTACCGCGGAACGGCTCTTTGAAATCCGGGTCGCGGAGATCAATGGTATAAAAATAAACGCTTTCGGTAAGCTCCCTGCCGTTGGAACGGCCGTCCCAGGATTTTTTCAGCGCATAGCCAGTGGTCTGGTAGACAAGCTGTCCCCAGCGATCAAAGATCTCGACCGAACAATTCGGGAATTCTTCGAGGGCTGGAATTTCCCAGGTATCGTTGTATCCGTCGCCATTCGGGGTAAATGTATTGGTGATCACAAAGGGGCTGCTGACGTTGACCGTTACATCATCGGAGAACGTACAAACGCCGTCTGTTGCGGTGAGGAAATACGTCGTTGTGACTTCCGGGATCGCAAACGGATCAAGGATCGTCGTGCTGCTGAGCGATCCGGCGGGCGTCCAGCTGTAAACCGGTGCTGTCGTCGATCCCTGCAAATGGGCGGAGCTTCCAGGTGAGATCGAAAGGTCGGGACCTGCATCCACCGGAAAAGAAACAACACTCACGGGAGGGGCTGCCATCGTCACAACCACCGGGCAATCTGCATAGCAGGAAGTACGCACGGAAACGATATCGCCGTCAGCAAGGCCCGAAGTCTGGAAAACAGGTTGCCCCGTAACAGCAGTCAGCACGCCATTGACAGACCAGGTGTAACCGGCAATGTCGGGACAATTGGTTGTTGCGGCCGTAACCGTCAGGATGCTGCCCCGACAAATTGTGTCCGTATCCGTGGTGATCGCAATGGATGGCGGCAAATGTTCGGCGCCCGGACCGGAAAGGAATACGTCCATCGTTGCTTCGGCAGCGGTCGTGATTCCCGGGCCGTTCAGCGCACCGCTGATGACGACATAATAGGTGGTGGATGGCGCCAGGGCCGGAGCCAGCAATGAAAAATTCGCAGTTCCCGCAGCGACGCAATTGCCAACGGCTGTATAAGTGCCGGCATTGCAGGGAACAAGCGCTTCGAGGATCGTGGCCTGGATTTCTGTATCCTGGTTGGGACCGGCCTGAAAAGTGATGTTCGAAAAATCGAGCTGCACATTTCCACCGGTTGGATTGGTCTTGAATTTCAGCCAGATCGTATTGTTGGCGCTGAAGCAGAAAGTGAAATCGTCCTCGCAGTTCGTGCAAACCGTGTGGTTCGCCTGCAGGTTATTGATGTTTTGGGTCACGAGCGGACAAAGAGCAAGCGCATTGTTGCAGGCATTGTAAATCGCTTGTGCCGATGCCAGGTTTGCACAGAAGCAAAACAGGATTAACGAAACATTAACAACGGTCGAACGCCACATGCTACTTGCCTTTATTTTCGGTAAACATAGCATTTTTTCTGTTTTAAAAAAGAGTCAAAATGCAACAATTTCACAATTCATGCGGCTTGATTGGCCAATTTTTATGAATTTTGGCATAATTATCGACTTGGCGTCGACAAATCATAAATAAACGGCATATGAGCAGAATTATTACATGCGTATTGAGCCTCCTATTCATCTTCTCCAAAGTTTCCGCACAGGATAAACTGGATTACGACAACGATTCACGTTGGTTTTGGGGGATCAATGTGGGAGCAACCTGGCAAACGACAGACGTAAAGAACCAGTATAAATCCGGATTGGGACTGACCATCGGGAAATCCTTCAACCAGGATTACGGCAAAGGGATCAGTTTTGACCTCCGCGGCCGTTACCTCTATGGGAACTGGTACGGACAGGATGTCGACACAACCGGTTTTCAGCGCATGAACGCAGCGTTGAGCGGTGGCGCGACGAATTACAAGGATGGCCTTGGCTATTCCGTGTTGAACTTCCGCACGGAAGTGCACGAATTGTCACTCGAGTTGGTACTGCATGCGAATAAACTGCGCAACCGCACCGGTTGGGACCCGTATATTTTCGGGGGCGTTGGTTTCACGTGGTCACAAACCAAAGGAAATCAGCTGTTCTCAGACAGCACAGGCGGCAATGCGATGTATGCGTACGACCAATTGTCGGATTACAGCCTTTCGAGCCTGAAAACAATCCAGGACAAAAGCTATGAGACGGTACTCGACGGCAGCAGCCCGGGAACTTACAATGTGAACTTCATGCCGAGCCTTGGATTTGGTCTCGCATACCAGGTCGGACCGCGTTTCTCAATTGGTGTGGAACACAAAACGACATTCACGCGACTCGATAATTTCGACGGTTATGTAGATCCATCCGGGAAAAGAGCCAACGATATTTACCATTATTCAAGTGCATTCCTGCGCTTCCAGGTGCGCGATCACCGTCCGGAAAGACCGGTGAAGGATCCGGACAACAACCTCGGGAACGTGCCGAATTACAACGAGCCGGTCAACACAACGCCTGCCGCACCGCAATTGCCGGTCGTTCGGTTCACAAATCCTTCTGTTTCGGGAACAACAGTTGCACAGCCGAATTACACGATCCGTGCAGAAGTGAAACACGTCGACAGCCGGAACAACATCATTTTCAGACAAAATAACCTGAATGTTGCGAATTTCGCCTACAATGCAACGACTGATCAGCTCGAAGCGAATGTTGTATTGCAACCCGGACAAAACCTGTTTGAGATCATTGGCAGCAATGCAACAGGGTCTGATGATGCATCAACACTAATCATTTACCAGCGCGAAGCACAGGCTTTGCCGCCGGTCGTAACGATCACAAATCCATCCGCAAGTCCGCAGACGGTTACCAACCCGGTGTACAATTTCACATCCACGGTGTTGAACGTACAGCAGGCGAACCAGGTCACCGTGACTGTAAACGGGCAGGCTTTCCCGAATTTCAGCTTCAATGCGTCCAACCACGTAGCGGCAACGCTGAACCTCGTTGTAGGTACGAACATTGTGACCGTAACAGGAACCAATGCAGTGGGTACAGACAGCGAATCGGCAACGATCATTTACCGTCCGGGTGTTACAGAACCGCTTCCGGTGGTTTATTTCGTCGATCCGCATGTGAATCCGTATACAACGACTTCTCCGAATTTCACGCTCAATGCAGATGTATTGAATGTAGCGGGAAGCCAGAACATCACGTTCAAGCAAAATGGAACGCCCAACCAGAATTTTACGTACAATGCAGCAACGGATGATTTCCAGAGCGCAGTGGTACTGAGCCCGGGACAAAATGTTTTCGAGATCATCGGTACGAATACAGCCGGAACTGCACAGGCGACAACAATTATCATTTATGAAAAGCCGGCGCCACGTCCGCCGGTTGTGACGATCACGAATCCATCCGTCAATCCGTACACGACAGAGAACAACGTGTTTGTACTCGGCGCAACGGTATTGAATGTAACCACAGCCAACCAGGTCCAGGTGACGCTGAACGGCCAGAACCTGACGAATTTCTCTTACGTGAACGCATCGAATTCCGTAACGGCCAATCTCAACCTCGGCCAGGGAGCAAATGTCGTAACCGTGACAGGAACCAACAGCGATGGCACGGATATGAAGCAAACGACGATCATTTACCGTCCGAGCCAGGTGCAGCAACCGCCTGTGGTGACATTCACAGCGCCAAGCACAGATCCGTACACGACGCAAACAGCGGCTTATACCGTTTCTGCGACCGTGTTGAACGTAACTGCAGCTTCCGGTATCAATGTGAATGTGAACGGCAGCAATTTCACGAATTTCTCTTTCAATGCAGCCACGCAGGTAGTTACCTTCCCGATCACGCTGATCGAAGGGGCGAACCTGATCACGATCACCGGGACGAATACTGCCGGGACCGATTCTGAGAACCAGACGATCATCCTGCGCAAGCCACAACAGGTAATGCCGCCGGTGGTGACATTCACAGATCCGATTACAAACCCGCTGACGGTTTTCAACCAGATGTACAACCTGAAAGCGCGCGTTCAGTACGTAGCCGGTGCACAAAACATCCAGCTGAAGATCAACGGTGCAGCATCGACGAACTTTACATACAGCGCATCATCAGAAATGATGACTTTCAACA